>Ga0268256_1002175_pt1 | contig 10383 bp, 10 predicted proteins | sample AgamicAtAmrz_FD_200247 | JGI IMG/M metagenome (GOLD analysis project Ga0268256, IMG submission 200247) | Agave microbial communities from Guanajuato, Mexico - At.Am.rz (v2) (version 3) | ecosystem: Host-associated > Plants > Roots > Rhizosphere | place: Guanajato, Mexico | collected 2012-06-07
TGGGCTTGGGTGCCATGTCCGAATGGGCATATCGCCCGGTCTGACTTTGAGCCGGCCTTGCTTTCCGATGGGCGGTGTTAAAGGGATTTCGTTTTTAAGTAATTCTTCAGAGAGGCCCGCCGGAGGCAGGCCCCTCAGCGGTCCCGATCAGTAGATTTCCGGTACGTACATTTCCGGCGGCACCGGCGTACGGTGATAATCTGCATTGCGCATACGTTCCGGCAGCACAATTTCCGGTTTCGGTACGCTTTCGTAGGGGATCTGGCCTAGAAGATGGGCGATGCAGTTGAGGCGCGCCCTCTTCTTGTCGACGGCGTGGACGACCCACCACGGCGCCTCCGGAATATGGGTGCGCTCCAGCATCTCTTCCTTGGCCTTAGTATATTCTTCCCAATGGACGCGGCTCTGCAGGTCCATCGGCGAAAGCTTCCACTGCTTCAGCGGGTCCTGAATGCGCATGTTGAAGCGGAATTCCTGCTCCTCGTCGGTAATCGAGAACCAGTATTTGATGAGGATGATGCCGGAGCGAACCAGCATGCGCTCGAAATCCGGCACGGAGCGGAAGAACTCTTCCAATTCCTCCGGCGAGCAGAAGCCCATGACGCGTTCGACGCCGGCGCGATTATACCAGCTGCGGTCGAACAGCACCATTTCGCCAGCCGTCGGCAGGTGGGCGGCATAGCGCTGGAAATACCACTGGTGGCGCTCGCGCTCGGTCGGTGCCGGCAGCGCGACCACGCGGCAGACGCGCGGATTGAGACGCTGGGTGACGCGCTTAATGGCGCCGCCCTTGCCGGCGGAATCGCGGCCTTCGAAGAGCACGACGACCTTGAGTTTCTTGTACTGCACCCAATCCTGCAAGCGCACGAGCTCATGCTGAAGACGGAAAAGTTCGCGGAAATAGATTTTGCGATCGAGCGCCGCCTCGCCTTCGCTGATAAGACCTTCCGCGACCAGCTCATCGAGCCGATCCTCCTCGAGCTGCATCTCCAGCTCTTCGTCGAAGCTGTCGACGATCTCATCCTTGATGCGGCTGAGCGGGTCCTGGTTCTCTTCGGTCATTGTGTGCCTCCTGCGCTATTTTCATCTTGTCTCCGCAATCCTGGGGCTGCAGAGAGCCGGTACGCGGCTCAAGCATGTGCCGGCTGTGGCTTCGGTGTTATTCGGCAGTCCAGCCGCCGTCGACGGAAAGCGTCGTGCCGGTAATCTGCTTGGCGGCGTCGCCGCAGAGGAAGACGGCGATGGCGGCCACTTCGTCGACGGTGACGAATTCCTTCGTCGGCTGGGCGGCGAGCAGCACATCGTGCTTGACCTGCTCTTCCGTCATGTTGCGTGCCTTCATGGTCTCCGGGATCTGCTTCTCGACGAGCGGCGTCCAGACATAGCCGGGCGCGATGGAGTTGACAGTCACGCCATTCTGAGCGGCCTCGAGAGCGATGGTCTTGGTGAGGCCGGTAATGCCGTGCTTGGCGGAAACATAGGCCGACTTGAAGGGCGAGGCGACAAGCGCGTGTGCCGAAGACGTATTGATGATGCGGCCCCATTTGCGTGCCTTCATGCCGGGGATGGCAGCCTTGATGGCGTAGAAGGCTGCAAGCAGGTTGATGCGGATGATCGCTTCCCACTTGTCGTCGGGAAACTCTTCGATCGGGGCCACGAACTGGATGCCGGCATTGTTGACGAGAATATCGAGGCTACCGAAGGCTTCCTCTGCTTCATGCACCATGGCAGTGACTTCTTCGCCATTCATCATATTGGCGGCGGAGTAGCGGCACTTCACGCCGAAATCGGCTTCGATGCCAGCGCGTTCCTTTTCGATCGCATCGGCATCGCCAAGGCCGTTGATCGTCACATTCGCGCCCTCGGCGGCAAAGGCGCGGGCGATCGCAAGCCCGATACCGCTCGTCGAACCGGTGACCAGCGCATTCTTCGAAGTCAACGAACCCATGATGCAACTCCTGCAATGTCTATGACATGGTTGAGTAAATGGAAAAGGCTGAGATGAGCGCACACTGCCAGCCTCGTATGTCGCTTTGATAACAGTGCGGTTTCGCCTCTCGCCGCAACCCTTCGACAGCTGACACTTCACTGTCATGCAACCATGCAAGTTTTCGCTCCGGTACCGGCGATTTCCTCCAACGACGGAAGATACGATGAAGGTCGAAGACATTCTCAAGCATGCCTATGCGATGCCGCTGACCAACCCCTCCTATCCTCCCGGGCCCTATCGGTTCTTCGATCGCGAATACATCATCATCACCTACCGGACCTCGCGCGAAGCGCTTGAGGCGGTCGTGCCCGCGCCGCTCGAAATCGACGAGCCGCTGGTGAAATACGAATTCATCCGCATGCCGGATTCCACTGGCTTCGGCGATTATACCGAGACCGGGCAGGTCATCCCGGTTACCTATCGCGGGCAGAAGGGCGGCTATGTTCACTCCATGTATCTCGACGACGATGCGCCGATCACCGGCGGCCGCGAGATCTGGGGCTTTCCGAAGAAGCTCGCCAGCCCGAAGATCGTCAACGAGGGCGAGGTCATCGTCGGCACGCTGCATTACGGCAGCGTTCTCTGTGCTACGGGGACGATGGGTTACAAGCACAAGCCGATCGACCAGGGACCGCTTCTATCGGCTCTCTCTGAGCCGAATTTCCTGATCAAGATCGTGCCGCATGTCGACGCCACCCTGCGCATCTGCGAGCTGGTGCGTTACTATCTGACCGATATCACCATCAAGGAAGCCTGGACCTCGCCCGCCGCCCTCGATCTTCGGCCGCATGTCATGGCCGACGTGGCGCGGCTGCCCGTGCTGGAAGTGGTTTCCGCAGTTCATTTCACTGCCGATCTGACGCTCGGCCTCGGCGAAGTCGTTCACGACTATCTGGCAGAGCGCAGATAACCAAACCTCATTGCTATTTCATGCTGGAGACGGACCGTGCTTGAACGAAACACCAAGGCCGCAGCCCCGACTATCCCGGAAATTGCCACGCAATATGATCGCGTCGCCCTGGTTTTCCAAGGGGGCGGGGCGCTCGGCGCCTATCAGGCCGGCGTCTATCAGGCGCTTGCCGAAGCGGGTTGCGAGCCGACCTGGCTTTCGGGTGTGTCGATCGGCGCGGTCAATGCCGCGATCATCGCCGGCAACGAGCCCAGCCGGCGCCTGCAGCGTTTGGAGCAGTTCTGGCAGATCATTTCCGGCCGCAAGATCTGGGCCTATACGCCCGAAGGTGATTTCTTCCGCGATATCCGTAATCGCACCAGTTCCTGGATGACGATGACCATGGGCCAGCCCGGCTTCTTCAAGCCGCGCTTTCCCAATCCCTGGTTCGAACTGCCGGGCGCAGAGGGCGCCACTAGCTTCTATGACTCGGCAGAGCTCAAGAAGACTCTGGAGATGCTCATCGATTTCGACGTGCTGAATGACGGCAAGAAGCGTTTCAGTGTCGGCGCGGTGAATGTGCGCACCGGCAACTTTGTCTATTTCGACACCGACAACATCCGCATCGGCCCTGAGCACATCATGGCGAGCGGCGCCTTGCCACCCGCCTTGCCGTCCATCCGCATCGAGGGCGAATATTACTGGGACGGCGGCATCGTCTCCAACACGCCGCTGCAATATCTGCTCGATCAGGAAGAAGACCGCAGCTCGCTGGTCTTCCAGGTGGATCTCTTCAGCGCCCGCGGCGTCCTGCCGCGCAGCATGCCGGATGTCCTGTCGCGTCACAAGGACATCATGTATTCGAGCCGCACGCGGCAGAACACCGACAACTTCAAGCGCATTCACGGGCTGAAGATGAAGCTCCTGGGTGCGTTGAAGCGTGTTCCGAAGGATCAGCTGACATCGGAAGAAGAAGAGCTGATTGCGGATTATTCCGATGCCGGCGTCGTCAACATCGTGCATCTGATCTATCAGCACAAGAATTACGAAGGTCACGCCAAGGACTATGAGTTCTCCGGCACGTCGATGCGCGAGCATTGGGACATGGGCCTCGAAGATACCAAGCGGACGCTGCGCCATACCGACTGGCTGCTGCCACCCTTCAGCGACGATGCCGTCGCCATTCACGATCTTCACAGGGAAGACCCGGCCTGAGCCGATAAGTGCCCTTCGGCCCGACTTTAGCGATGATCAGGCCGGAGCGAGCTGCGCCTAGCTCCGGCTGATTTCATGGTTCCGGCAAAACCCCTATCTTTTGCAGGACTGGTGTCAGCTCTGCTTGAGCCGGTGCCGATGAGCCGCCTGCTTGGCGCGATTGCCGCACATCGCCATGCTGCACCAGCGTCTGCGGTGACCGCGCGTGTGGTCGACGAAGAGCAGGGTGCATGCGTGGCCTTCGCAGGCCTTCACATCGGAGAAATCCTCGGTGCAGACAAAACGTCCTAGCGCTTCGCCGATCGGCAACAGCAGCGATTCCGGCGATCGCCATTTCCGCATCGGCTGAAAACCGAGCCCTTCTCCGCCGGATGGTCTTGCGACGATCCGACCAAAACCTTCGTCGCGTTCCAGCAGGCGATTCAGTGGCTCCAGATCGCTCAAAGCATCCGATGTGAGCGGTTTTCCCTTGTGGGAGTTTACGAAAGCCCTGAACCATTCGCGCAGGTTTCTTGCCTGATCGGCGACCTTGTCGAGTTCGCCGGGCAGCGCCCGTTCGCGCATGGCATCGAGCGTCTCATGAGGCACCAGGCCCGCCTGTTCCAGCCAGCGAAGCAAGCCCTCCCCATCGTCAATCCAGTCGATCGGCACATCCACCGGCGTTGCGACCGAATTGAGGAAATCCAGTCCCAGCGTATCGCCGACGAAGATGGCGGGCGAGTGGTTGTCCATGGACTACTCCCTTTCCGGCCGTCGACAAGAATGTCGGATGGCCATTCGAAAACACGATCGACATATAACCCGTCAAAGGCCTCTTGACAAGTTACGCATGTCCAGCGTAACCCTATTACCGTCATTTGAATGGTTACGGATTTCGGGCCACAAGGAGAAAGCTGATGTCGTCGCAAAATGCAGATATTGTTCTTGTCCATGGTGCCTGGGCGGATGGGTCGGGTTGGGCAAAAGTGATCGCGCCGCTGGCCGCCACCGGCTTTTCGGTAACTGCCGCTCCATTGCCGTTGACTTCCTTTGACGAGGATGTCGCCGCGCTTGAACGGGCGCTGGAGCGGGCGAAAGGACCGGTGATCCTGGTCGGCCACGCCTATGCCGGCGCGGTTATCTCAGCCGTTCGCGGCGAAAAAGTAAGGGCGCTGGTCTATGTTGCTGCACTTGTGCCGGATGAGGGCGAGACGGTCGCCGATGTCTTCTATCGCGGCGAGCCTCACCCGCAGGCGCCGAAACTCGCGCCTGACGGCCACGGGTTGATCTACCTTCCGCATGGCGCCTTCGCGACCGCCTTTGCACAGAATGCCAGGGCCGATGAACTGGCGGTACTGGCTGCCTCGCAACGGCCGATCTCGCCGGCATGCATCACCGTCCCCGTCGCCCGCCCGCTCTGGAAGGACCGTCCCACCTGGTTCCTGATCGCCGAGGAGGACCGGATGATCCGGGTCGACAATCAGCGCTTCATGGCAGCGCGCATGAAGGCAAAGCAGTGCTCCGTCCCGGCCGATCATATGCCGATGGTCACGGCGCCGGCCGCTATTGTCGACATTATCCGAGACGTGGCCGTCGCTATCTGAATTCTCTATTTGTAACTCTATAATTGCAATCAGAAAGGTTATGAAAGGACCTTATCATGACTGATATCAGCTATCGCACCGTCAATGTCGAAGGCGTCAAGGTCTTCTACCGGGAGGCAGGCTCGCCAGGGGCGGACAAGCTGCTGCTCCTGCACGGCTTCCCGACTTCCAGCCATATGTTCCGCGATCTCATCCCGCTGCTGGCCGATCGTTATCACATCATCGCGCCGGATCTTCCGGGCTTCGGGCATTCCGACGCGCCGAAGGGCGGCAACACATTCGACAGCATCGCCGAGACGATCGATCGTTTCACCGAAATCATTGGTTTCGACCGCTATGCCGTCTATGTCTTCGATTATGGCGCACCGACCGGCTTCCGCCTGGCCGTGAAGCATCCGGAGCGGATCACGGCGATCATCTCGCAAAACGGCAATGCCTACGAGGAGGGCCTGAGTGAGGAGTGGAATCCGATCCAGGCCTATTGGCGCGAAGCCTCGGAGGAAAACCGAAATGCGCTGAAGGCGGCGCTCACGCCGGAGGCAACAGCCTGGCAATACACGCACGGCGTTCCGGATGTCGCTAAAGTCTCACCGGACGGCTATTCGCTCGATAGTCTCTATCTGGCCCGCCCCGGTGCGGAAAAGGTGCAGCTCGATCTCTTCGGCGACTATAAGAGCAACGTCGCGCTCTATCCGACTTTCCAGAATTACTTCCGCACCCATAAGCCGCGTCTCTTGGCGATTTGGGGCAAGCATGATCCCTTCTTCCTGCCGCCCGGTGCCGAGGCCTATCGCCGCGACATTCCCGGAGCGGTCGTCAAGCTTCTCGACACCGGCCACTTTGCCCTTGAAACGCACGCGGCTGAGATCGCAGTCGAAATTCGCGCTTTCCTTGGCTAACGCCAAGTTCTGCCGCGCCGGCGATGGATCGTCGCGGCAGAGTGCCTGCTTACTTTCAATGTCAGGAGGAACATCATGCCCGACACCGTCGCCATCATCACCGGTGCAAGCCAGGGAATTGGGCGGGCGACCGCTATCCGTCTTGCACGAGATTTCGGTGCATTGGTTCTTGTCGCCCGTAATAAGGACAAACTGGAGGATACGGCCAAGGCCGCCGAGGCGGCTGGCAGCAGAGTGCTTGTCATCGACGCCGATCTTGCCGAACCGGCAGCCACCCAAAGCGTCGTTGATGAGACTTTGTCCGCCTTCGGCCGGATCGATGCGCTTCTGAACATTGCCGGTGCAGTCCCACAGATCGACCTTTTCGACATGACGGATCAGCAATGGGACGATGGCTTGGCTTTGAAGCTGCACGGCGCACGCCGGCTGACGATTGCCGCCTGGCCGGCACTGAAGAAGACGCGCGGTTCGGTGGTGCTGATGTCAGGCAATTCGGCCATCTTTCCCAAGGCAGCTTATGCAGCCGTCGGCACGATCAATGCCGCAATCATCGCCCTGGCAAAAGCCTTTTCCGATCGCGGCATTGCCGATGGCGTTCAGGTCAACAGCGTCCTGCTCGGCCCGGTCATGACCGGGAGGCGACGGTCCTATCTCGAACATTGGGCGCCTCTGCACGATATGACCGTCGAAGAAGCGACCGCCAAGTTCCCGCGGGAAGCGGGAATTGCCCGCTATGGCGAGCCGGAAGAGATCGCAGAGCTGATGGCTTTCCTGGTCTCGCCAGGAGCGCGCTGGATGACCGGCTCGGCCCTGCGGATGGACGGCGGCGAGGTGAAGTCGGTTTGACCGACGCCGGGTGCCAGACGTCAGCGAGCCTTGTAGCTGACGGAGATCTTCGCGCTCGCCAGCGCTGTTTGCGCGAGTTGTGCCGTGTCCAGACCGAGGGTGCCGATCGGCAGCGGCTTGTCGAAGGCAAGGTCGAGCGTAAAGAAGCCCGTCGGGTGCGGCAGATCCTGTACGAAACGCAGCAACGCCTTTTTCGATTCCGCATCGATACGGCTGTCGGGCAGAGCCTGCAGCGCGGTGACCGTCGTATCACGCAACTGGTTGATGCCCTGGGCGGGATCATCCGAACCTGTCATCTGCTGCAGAAAGGCGGCCAGCGACGGCACGGCCATGCCCTCGAACAGCCCTTGATTGTCGAGCCGGAAGCGCAAGTGCGAGAGTCCGACCGATCCATCTCGCGTCAGAGCCGGCACGCCTGCATTTTTGGGCAAGCTCAGCTCGGCCGAGAGCGAGGCCTTGCCAAGGCGCAGATTGGTGAGTTCCAGCTCCTGAATGTCCAGATAACCATCCTTGGGATCGAAACGGAAGGCGCCGGACATCTCCATCGGCCATTGCTGGACCGTCGTAATGTAATTCGCCATGGCGTTGTCGAGCATCGGCGTGAAACGCACGCCCTCGACCGAGAATCGCCCCCAGGTTGGCAGATGGTCGGGCTTGCTTGCGATGGACTTGAGGAAGTCGGCTAATCCGTCTCCCTTGAACTCGGCGCGTTCGAAGGTCCATCCCACTCTGCTGCCAGATTTGAACAAGCCATTCGTAACCGCGCAGCCATCATGCAGGTCGGAAATGGCAAAGCCGTCGGCATGCTGGATCTCCGCACTCCCCTCAATGAGATCGGTACATGGCGTCCCGGCCGCGGCCGCGGTGAGGGGCGTGAGGGAGGCGAGCAATGGGAGCAGGAGGGAGAAGCGCATCTTTCAGAACTACCTGTTTGAGTCGATCAGCAAATAGCAGCCGCGCCATGTTTGCGGCCATGCCGTGCATGTCAAGGCGTGAGATTTCCGCACGCCGCGCGCCGGCAATGTGGGTCGGTAAGACGGCGGTGTTTCCTAAGTGGGAATGCGATTAGCATCGGTCGCGCGGATCAGGTCTGCGGCCTTTTCGGCAAGGCAATAGGTGGCCGCGACCGTGTTGGCCGAAACGATGCTCGGCATGATCGAGGCGTCGACGACGCGCAGGCCCTCGACACCATGCACCCGCATGGAAGTGGGGTCGACGACCGATCGTTCTCCGCGTCCCATGGCGCAGGTGCCGACGGGATGAAACAGCGTGCCGACCCGCTCGCGGATGAAGGCGTCGAGCGCGCCATCGCTTTCGATATCTGGCCCTGGGTCTATCTCGGCGTCCAGATGTGATGTGAACGGAGCCTGCGCCGTGATCTGGCGTGCTAGCCGGATACCCTTGCGCAGCACGTCCATGGTGCTATTACCGCGGAAGAAATTATAGAGAATCGAGGGCTTCTCGTTGGGATCGGCGCTCTTCAGGGCGACGCGACCGATGCTCCCGGGCCGCAGCTGACAGACATGCATGAGGAAGCCATGGCCGGTGAAGCCCGATGCGGCCTGCGTATTGGCCCGGCCGGTGCAGAAGAAGAGCTGGATATCGGGTCGGTCGCTTTCAGGATCTGTCGAGATGAAGCCCCCGCCTTCGCCTGTGGTCGAGGAGAAGAGACCGCGTTTGGTAAAAAACCAGTTAAGGACATGGCCGACATTGCGAGGCAAGGCGCGCCAGGAGACGCCGTAGGGCGCGATGGATTTCGCGCGATATTCGATGGTGACGTCGAGATGATCCTGCAGGTTCTCACCGACCCCGGGCAGGTCGGCGATGACAGGAATGCCATGGCGAGCAAGCTCCTTGGCGCTGCCGATGCCCGATAGCATCAGCAGATGCGGCGACACGAAGGAGCCGGAAGATAAGATGATTTCGCGGCCGTCGAGCCTGCCGTTCTCCCCATTTCTTCGAAAGGCAATGCCGGATGCCTTTCGGCCATCGAACACGACGCGCGTTACCTCCGTTTCGCCCATCACGGTGAGGTTCGGCCGATGTCGCACCGGGTCGAGATAGGCGCCTTCTGCAGTGACGCGCTCACCGTTCTTTTGTGTGAACGTATAGAGGCCGACACCATTCTGTCGCGCGCCGTTGAAATCGGCGTTGAGGGGATGGCCAGCCTCTTGCGCGGCCTTCAGAAACACTTCCGCCATCGGATTGACGCTGCGCAGCGGCGCGATGTTCAGCGGTCCGTTCGTGCCGTGATAGGCTGGGTCGATCTGCTTCTCGAGCGGCTTGTTGCCGAAGCGAATGTGCTTTGCGGAGCCAGGCTCGGCCAGGATCTCGAAGCGCTCCAGTTTACGGAAATAGGGCAGCAGGTCGTCATAACCCCAGCCCGGATTGCCGAGGTCGCGCCAATGGTCGAAATCCTCGCGCTGGCCGCGGATGAAGATCTGACCGTTGACATTCGTCGAACCTCCGGTGCCCTTGCCACGCGGCAGAGCGATCGAGCGGCCCTGCAGACCGGGTTCGGGTTCGGTTTCGAACCATGACATGAATTTCGGCCCGCCGAGAAAGGCGAGCGCCGGCGCCATGAAGGTGACCATCGCGAGCGGAATGCGCACAATGGGTTTCCGTGCATTGCGGTCCATGCCCGCCTCGACCAGGCAGACGCGTATGGCTGGATCTTCGCTCAGGCGATTAGCCAGCACGCAACCCGCCGCACCGCCACCGACGATGATATAGTCGAATTCGGGCAAGGTTCAGATATCCTGGGTCTGCGGCAGGATCACCAGATCGCGGATGGTGACATTGGCGGGTCGCGTCAGCATGAAGAGCACGGCATCAGCCACATCTTCCGACCTCAAGCCCTCGCGCGCCGCAACCTTGGCATCGATAGCGGCAGGATCGGTATAGCCCCAGAGCTCGTTCAGCACGACGCCGGGCGCCACGGAGCCAACGCGGATATTGTGC
>Ga0268256_1002179_pt1 | contig 10368 bp, 8 predicted proteins | sample AgamicAtAmrz_FD_200247 | JGI IMG/M metagenome (GOLD analysis project Ga0268256, IMG submission 200247) | Agave microbial communities from Guanajuato, Mexico - At.Am.rz (v2) (version 3) | ecosystem: Host-associated > Plants > Roots > Rhizosphere | place: Guanajato, Mexico | collected 2012-06-07
CTTGTACTACAAACTGCCTAGCTCCAATGGCAAAAGCACTTCAAGACAACTTCGGTATCGTTGAAGGACTAATGACAACTATCCATGCTTACACTGGAGATCAAAACACTCTTGACGCTCCACATCCAAAAGGTGACTTCCGCCGCGCTCGTGCTGCTGCAGAAAACATCATCCCTAACTCAACTGGTGCTGCTAAAGCTATCGGTCTAGTATTGCCAGAACTTAACGGTAAATTAGACGGAGCTGCACAACGTGTACCTGTTAAAACTGGTTCATTAACTGAGCTTGTAACAGTTCTTGACAAAAAAGTAACAGTTGAAGAAGTTAACGCAGCAATGAAAGCAGCTGCTGACGAGTCTTACGGTTACACTGAAGACGAAATCGTTTCTTCTGACATCATCGGAATCAGCTATGGTTCATTGTTCGATGCAACTCAAACTAAAGTTATGACAGTTGGCGACAAGCAATTGGTTAAAACTGTTGCTTGGTATGACAACGAAATGTCTTACACAAACCAACTTGTAAGAACAGTTAAACACTTTGCACAATTAGCTACAAAATAATTTTGTTAAGCTAAAGCCCTTAATCAAACAGCGGAAACAGCTTTGTTTCCGCTCTTTTAAAAATAGCTTTGCAATCTTTAGTGGATACGGATTAAAAGCTTAAAATAATGCAAGTGGAGGGTCTCATTTAATGAACAAGAAAACGATTCGCGATATCGATTTAAAAGGCAAAAAAGTATTTGTTCGTGTTGACTTCAACGTTCCGATGAAGGATCAAAAAATCACGGATGAAACAAGAATTCAAGCAGCACTACCAACTATTAACGAGTTAGTAGAAAAAGGTGCTATCGTAATTTTAGCAAGTCACTTAGGCCGTCCAAATGGTGAAGTGGTAGAAGAATTGCGTTTAACTCCAGTTGCTGCACGTCTTTCTGAGCTACTTGGCAAAAATGTTGTAAAAACAGATGAGTCTTATGGTGAAGCTGTTAAAGCTGAAATCAGCAAGCTGTCTGAAGGCGATGTGCTATTGCTTGAAAACGTACGTTTCAATGCTGGTGAAGAGAAAAACGATGCAGAACTAGCAAAAAGCTATGCTGAACTAGCTGATGTATTCGTAAACGATGCATTTGGTGCAGCACACCGTGCACATGCTTCAACTGAAGGTATTGCACACCATATCCCAGCTGTATCTGGTCTATTAATGGAAAAAGAGCTTGATGTATTAGGAAAAGCACTTTCAAATCCAGACCGTCCATTCACAGCTATCGTCGGTGGAGCTAAAGTAAAAGACAAAATCGGCGTAATCGATAACCTTCTTGATAAAGTAGATAACTTGATCATCGGTGGCGGATTAGCTTATACATTCGTAAAAGCACTTGGCCATGAAATCGGATTGTCTCTTCTTGAAGAAGATAAAATCGAACTAGCGAAATCTTATATGGAAAAAGCGAAAGAAAAAGGTGTTAAATTCTACATGCCTGTAGATGTAACAGTTGCAGACGACTTCTCTAACGATGCTAACACACAAACTGTTTCCATCGAAGAAATCCCTTCTGATTGGGAAGCGTTGGACATCGGTCCAAAAACAAGAGAAATCTATGCAGATGTTATCAAAAACTCTAAATTGGTTATCTGGAACGGACCAATGGGTGTGTTTGAATTAGATACATTTGCTAAAGGAACAAAAGCAGTAGCAACAGCTCTTGCTGAATCACAAGATACATACTCTGTCATCGGTGGTGGAGATTCTGCAGCAGCAGTTGAGAAGTTTGACCTTGCAAACAAAATGAGCCATATTTCAACAGGTGGCGGTGCTTCGTTGGAATTCATGGAAGGCAAAGAACTTCCAGGTGTAGTAGCTCTTAACGATAAATAATAATTAACCAAGCATGAAAGGATGTTATACATGCGCAAACCTATTATCGCTGGAAACTGGAAGATGAACAAAACACTTCCTGAAGCAGTGGACTTTATCCAAGAAATTAAAGAATCAATTCCTTCTAGTGAACAGGTTGATGCAGTAGTTGTCGCTCCTGCTCTATTCATCGGTCAATTAGTAGAATTGACTGACGGCACAGAAGTGAAAATTGGTGCACAAAACATGCACTTCGAAAAAAATGGTGCTTTCACAGGTGAAATCAGCCCTGTAGCTTTGGAAAACATCGGTGCTAAATACGTTGTCCTTGGACACTCTGAACGCCGTGAGTTCTTCAATGAAACAGACGAAGCTGTTAACAAAAAAACGATTGCAGCATTTGAAAACAACTTAACTCCAATCGTTTGCTGTGGTGAAACGCTTGAGCAAAGAGAAAACGGCGAAACAAACGAATTCGTTGCTTCTCAAGTTTCAAAAGCTCTAGCTGGTCTTACAGATGAGCAAGCTAAAGCAACAGTTGTAGCTTATGAGCCAATCTGGGCAATCGGAACAGGCAAATCTTCTACATCAGCTGATGCTAACGAAGTTTGCGCACATATCCGTAAAACAGTAAGCGAACAGTTTTCTCCAGAAGTGGCAGAAAGCATCCGCATTCAATACGGCGGCAGCGTTAAGCCTGAGAACATCAAAGAATATATGGCACAGCCTGATATCGATGGTGCTCTTGTAGGAGGAGCTAGCTTAGAAGCACAAAGCTTCCTGCAATTATTGGAGGAAGGTAAGGCATGAGTAAATCTCCTGTAGCATTGATCATTTTGGATGGCTTTGCATTGAGAGACGAACGTATGGGAAATGCTGTTGCTCAAGCAAAAAAGCCAAACTTTGATAAATACTGGAATCAATATCCTCACACAACACTTGTTGCGAGCGGTGAAGATGTAGGTCTTCCAGAAGGACAAATGGGTAACTCTGAAGTTGGCCATTTGAACATTGGAGCAGGACGTATTGTTTACCAAAGCTTGACAAGAGTGAATGTGGCAATCAGAGAAGGTCAGTTCGCTAAGAACGAAACTTTCGTAAATGCCATCAAGCATGTGAAGGAAAAAGGCAAGAATCTTCATCTGTTCGGTCTTTTATCAGATGGAGGAGTTCACAGCCATATTGAACATATGTATGCCCTTCTTCGCCTTGCAAAAGACGAGGGTGTAAAAAATGTATATATTCACGGAATTCTAGACGGCCGAGACGTCGGTCAAAAGACTGCGGAAAAATACATTAAGGCTACACAAGAAAAAATAGAAGAATACGGTGTAGGTGAATTTGCGACAATCTCAGGACGCTACTATTCTATGGATAGAGATAAGCGCTGGGACCGTGTTGAAAAATCCTACCGTGCAATGGCCTATGGTGAAGGACCTAGCTACTCCAACCCATTGGATGTTGTAGAAGATAACTACAGAAACGGTATCTTTGACGAATTCGTACTTCCGTCTGTTATTACTAAAGAAGACGGTAAGCCGGTTGCAACCATTCAAGACGAAGATGCAGTAATTTTCTATAACTTCCGTCCAGACCGTGCAATCCAAATTTCTAATGTATTCACAAATGAGGACTTCCGTTCATTCGATCGCGGAGAAAATCATCCGAAAGATTTATATTTCGTATGCTTAACTCATTTCAGTGAAACAGTAAAAGGGTATGTTGCTTTCAAGCCGACAAACTTGGATAACACATTAGGTGAAGTTATTTCCCAAAATGGATTAACTCAGCTCCGCATTGCGGAAACGGAAAAATACCCACACGTAACGTTCTTCATGAGCGGTGGACGTGAAGCGGAATTCCCTGGTGAAAAGCGTATTTTGATCAACTCTCCTAAAGTTGCAACATACGACTTGCAGCCAGAAATGAGCGCTTATGAAGTGACAGATGCACTTCTTAAAGAGATTGAAGCAGATAATTTTGATGCTATCATCTTAAACTTTGCAAACCCTGATATGGTTGGGCACTCCGGAATGCTTGAACCTACTATCAAGGCTATCGAGACTGTTGATGAATGCTTAGGCAAAATCATCACACTGATTGAAGAAAAAGGCGGCAAAGCTATCATTACAGCAGACCATGGTAACTCAGATGAAGTGGTAACACTTGATGGAAAACCAATGACTGCACATACAACAAACCCTGTGCCTGTCATTGTGACAGTGCCTGGTGTCGAGCTTCAAGAAGGAAAGCTTGGAGATTTGGCTCCAACTATGCTTGAGTTATTAGGACTTGAACAACCAGCAGAAATGACTGGTACATCTATCATTAAAAAATAATTGATTTATTAAAAGGAGAGAATTTATTATGCCATACATTCAACATGTATATGCTCGCGAAGTATTAGACTCACGCGGTAACCCAACAGTAGAAGTAGAAGTTTTAACAGAATCAGGTTTCTTCGGTCGTGCACTTGTTCCATCTGGTGCATCAACTGGTGAATACGAAGCAGTAGAATTGCGTGACGGCGACAAATCACGCTACCTTGGCAAAGGTGTTCTTAAAGCAGTAGAAAACGTAAACGAAGTAATCGCTGAAGCAATCATCGGTATGGACGTTACTGACCAAGCTGGAATCGACAGAACTATGATCGAGCTTGACGGAACTGAAAACAAAGGTAAATTAGGTGCTAACGCTATCCTTGGTGTATCTATGGCTGCAGCTCACGCTGCTTCTGAAGTTGTTGGTCTTCCATTGTACCGTTACCTTGGCGGATTCAATGCTAAGCAATTGCCAACTCCAATGATGAACATCATCAACGGTGGTTCTCACGCTGACAACAACGTGGACTTCCAAGAGTTCATGATCTTGCCAGTAGGTGCTCCAACATTCAAAGAAGCATTGCGTTATGGTGCTGAAGTGTTCCATGCACTTAAATCAGTTCTATCTGCAAAAGGCTTGAACACAGCTGTAGGTGACGAAGGTGGATTCGCTCCAAACCTTGGTTCAAACCGTGAAGCTCTTGAAGTTATCATCGAAGCAATCAAAAAAGCTGGCTATGAGCCTGGTAAAGACATCTTGCTTGGAATGGACGTTGCTTCTTCTGAGTTCTACAACAAAGAAACTGGTAAATACGATCTTGCTGGAGAAGGCCGCACTGGCTTAACTTCTGAAGAGCTAGTATCTTTCTACGAAGAGCTAGTTAACGAATTCCCAATCATCTCTATTGAAGATGGTCTTGACGAAAACGACTGGGAAGGTCACAAATTGTTGACTGACCGCATCGGTTCTAAAGTACAATTGGTTGGTGACGATCTATTCGTTACAAACACTAAAAAATTGGCTGAAGGTATCGAAAAAGGAATTGCTAACTCAATCCTTATCAAAGTTAACCAAATCGGTACTTTGACTGAAACTTTCGAAGCTATCGAAATGGCTAAACGTGCAGGTTACACTGCAGTAGTATCTCACCGTTCTGGTGAAACAGAAGATGCAACAATCGCTGACATCGCTGTTGCTACTAACGCTGGCCAAATCAAAACTGGTTCACTTTCTCGTACAGACCGTATTGCTAAGTACAACCAACTTCTTCGCATCGAAGACGAGCTTGGCGACCTAGCTGTATACGATGGTCTTAAATCTTTCTACAACCTTACTAAATAAGGTTTGAACTTCAAGCACCTGACATTTTTGTGTCAGGTGCTTTTTTGTTGCCACAACTTGGATAAAACCGTTGTAATGCTATTGTGGGACAAGATAAATTATGGTACATTAAGAGTAATGTATGTTCGTTTTAATGGAGGTGCTTGTATGTTACACACAATCTTATTAACATTACTGATTATTGTTGCTCTTGCTCTTATTGTAGTAGTGCTTCTGCAATCAGGAAAAAGTGCAGGTCTATCCGGGGCCATTTCAGGTGGGGCAGAACAGCTTTTCGGTAAACAAAAAGCTCGCGGTTTAGACTTAATACTTCATAATACAACAATCGTACTGTCAATTTTGTTCTTTGCTTTAACGATTGCAGTCAGCTATTTCGATATTTAATAGCTGAACGGTATAGATGAAAAACCTGGCCGGATGCGGTCAGGTTTTTTTTCTGCAAGAGGGGTTTTGGAATCTTTTTGCTGGATTCTTATCCTTTTTTCTGCCTAAAATAGGATGAGATTTACTAAAAAGAAAATCAGCTATACATATGTTAATCCGATGGAAATGGGAAAAGATAAGGCAAGGAGTGTTTTTAAAATGAAATTAGTGGAACAAAAGCCGTTGTATTTTGAAGGAAGTAATAAACGTGCTGTATTGCTGCTGCACGGCTTCACAGGCAACACATCAGATGTAAGAATGCTTGGACGCTATTTGAATACTAAAGGATACAGCTGCTATATTCCGTTGTATAAAGGCCATGGAGTGCCGCCAGAGGACCTTGTGCAGTATGGGCCAGAAGATTGGTGGAAAGATGTTCAGGCAGGCTATAATTTCTTGAAAGAAAAAGGTTATGAAGAAATTGCAGTGGGCGGACTTTCTCTAGGCGGGGTATTTTCTCTTAAGTTAGGTTACACTGTACCTGTAAAGGGTATCGTAACAATGTGTTCTCCAATGTATATTAAAAGCGAAGAAGTCATGTATGAGGGCGTCCTTGAATATGCTCGTAACTATAAGGTTAGGGAAGGAAAATCGGAGGAAGTCATTGAACAAGAAATGGCAGAATTCGCCCCGATGAATACGTTAAAAGAGCTGCAAGGCTTGATTGCAGATGTCCGTCAATCAGTGGATTTAATTTATTCCCCTGTTTTTGTTATACAAGCAAGACATGACCACATGATTAATACAGATAGTGCAAATATTATCTATAATGAAGTGGAAAGTGATGATAAAGAGATCAAATGGTATGAGAATTCTGGCCATGTTATTACACATGATAAAGAAAAGGACGAGGTTTTTGAGGACTTCTACCAGTTTATTGATCGATTAGATTGGATTAATTAATTAAAAGGAGGTTGTTTGTTTGGATATAATTCAAGAGCATATAGAAAAGCTGCTGCATTATATGAAGGACGAGGCGTATAAGCCCCTGACAGTACAGGAGCTGGAGGAAGCGTTTGGAATTGAGGATTCTTCTAACTTTAAGGAGTTCGTCAAGGCATTAGTGCAGATGGAAGAAAAAGGGTTGGTTGTAAGAACGAGAAGCAATCGTTACGGTCTGCCTGAAAAGATGAATTTAGTGAAAGGGAAGATATCCGGCCATGCAAAGGGTTTTGCCTTTGTTATTCCAGAGGAGCCTGGTCTAGACGATATCTTTATCCCGCCAAATGAAGTGAAGACAGCGATGAATGGCGATATCGTGCTTGCCCGTGTCACTTCAGAAAGCTCTGGTCAAAGACGGGAAGGAACCATCGTCCGTATTCTGGAACGAGGTGTGCAGCAAATTGTCGGTACATATTCCGAAAGCAAGAATTTTGGGTTTGTTATTCCCGATGATAAAAAAATTGCCACAGATGTGTTCATTCCTAAAGGCAGCACAAAGGGTGCTGTAGAAGGCCATAAAGTAGTTGTAAACTTAACTGCTTATCCAGAAGGAAGAAAGAATGCAGAAGGGGAGATTATCAAGATACTGGGCCATAAAAATGATCCTGGTGTGGATATTCTATCTGTTATTCATAAGCATGGACTGCCGCTTGCTTTTCCTGACGAAGTGATGGCACAGGCTGACAGTGTTCCAGATGAAATTGATGAAAGTGAAATCAAAAACAGACGTGATTTAAGGGATCAGCAGATTGTCACAATTGATGGTGCTGATGCAAAGGACTTGGACGATGCGGTAACCGTTACAAGGCTGGAAAATGACAACTACAAGCTTGGGGTTCACATTGCAGACGTTTCTTATTATGTGACGGAAGATTCACCAATTGATGTAGAGGCACAAGACAGAGGCACAAGTGTTTATTTAGTAGACCGAGTTATTCCAATGATTCCACATCGCCTGTCAAATGGGATTTGCTCTTTGAATCCAAAAGTAAATCGTCTGACATTGTCTTGTGAAATGGAAATCAGCCCGAGCGGTGAAGTGGTTAGCCATGAGATATTCCAAAGTGTCATTAAGACAACAGAACGAATGACTTATGCCGATGTTAACTCAATCTTAAATGACAAAGATGAAGAGCTGCGAGAAAGATATGCTGAGCTTGTTCCAATGTTTGAGAGAATGGAAGAGCTTGCGCAGATTCTTCGCACAAAACGGATGGGCCGAGGAGCAATCGACTTTGATTTCAAAGAATCAAAGGTTCTTGTTGAAGAAAATGGAAAGCCAAAGGATGTTGTCCTTCGTGAACGTTCTGTTGCAGAACGCCTTATTGAAGAGTTCATGCTTGTTGCCAATGAAACAGTAGCAGAACATTTCCACTGGCTGCAAGTACCGTTTATTTATCGTATTCACGAAGACCCGAAAGAAGAAAAGCTGCGCAGGTTTTTTGAGTTTATTACAAACTTCGGCTATATCGTGAAAGGTACTGCGAATGAAGTTCATCCGAGAGCTCTTCAGGAAATTATTGAAGAGGTGCAAGGCACACCAGAAGAAATGGTTATTTCAACTGTTATGCTCCGCTCCATGCAGCAGGCAAAATATTATCCAGAAAGTCTAGGGCATTTCGGGTTGTCAACAGAGTTCTATACGCACTTCACGTCTCCAATCAGACGCTATCCCGATTTAATTGTGCACAGACTAATTCGCACATATCTAGTAGAAGGTGACATTAGCGCTCCTACTCAAGAGAAATGGAACAGCAAGCTGACAGACATAGCAGAGCATTCGTCCAATATGGAAAGACGCTCTGTTGAAGCAGAACGTGAGACTGACGAACTCAAAAAAGCAGAATATATGCTGGATAAAATCGGCGAAGAATATGACGGCATCATCAGCTCTGTCACAAACTTTGGAATGTTTGTGGAGCTTAAGAATACAATTGAAGGTCTTGTACATGTCAGCTATATGACAGACGACTATTATCGCTATGATGAACGCCATTTTGCGATGATTGGTGAAAGAACAGGCAAAGTATTCCGTATTGGTGATGAGATCACAGTTCGTGTTGTTAATGTTAATAAAGAAGAGCGTGCCATTGATTTCGAAATTGTCGGCATGAAAGGAACTCGCCGCAGAGATCCGAAAAAAGAGGGCAAAGTATTTTCAACTGGCAGCACATCTCGCGCGCCACGGAAAGGAAAGTCTGGGGCCGGCAAAGATGGACGCAATGGCAATGGCGGCGGCAGCAACGGGGAAGGAAAACGCAAGGGCAAAAAAGAAAGAAAGTTTTATGAAAATGCCCCAAAAGCAAAAAGAAAGAAAAAGAAACGCTAAAATGTTTTTGAGAAAGGGAAGCATATCTTGCTTCCCTTTGATAAACTTCATCAAAATTGTCCGAACAGAGATAATTTGATACAATTAGGTTATAAAGGTAGGGGATTTTAATGCCAAAAGGTGAAGGGAAAGTAGTCGCTCAAAACAAAAAAGCGAACCACGATTATTTTATTGAGGAAACATATGAAGCAGGCATCGTGCTGCAAGGAACAGAGATTAAGGCAATCCGTGCTGGCAGGGTTAACCTGAAGGAATCATATGCCCGTGTTCATAACGGTGAAGTATTTTTGTATGGCATGCATATAAGCCCATATGAACAAGGAAACCGTTATAATCATGAGCCGCTGAGAACACGCAAGCTGCTGCTTCACAAAAAGCAGATAAACCAGCTGATTGGCGACACGAAGGAAATCGGTTATGCATTAGTTCCATTGAAGCTTTATATGAAAAACGGCTTTGCCAAGGTTTTAATCGGGCTCGGTAAGGGTAAGAAAAACTATGACAAGCGTGAGACATTAAAGCGCAAAGAAGCAAACCGCAGCATCGAGCGTGCCTTAAGAGATAGACAAAAAATGTAATCCAAAAACTTACAATTGAAATCTAGGATGTTTATGTTATAATAAATTATGTCGTTAAGACAAGCATAACTTAAAGCTCCTATTTTTGAGCTTCCTAACGTTAACGCAAATAGCGTGAATCCAGTGATGTAACAATCACTAGATTTTATCCTTATGGGGACGTTACGGATTCGACAGGGATAGTTCGAGCTTAGGTTGCGAGTCGAGGGGATCGGCCTCGTTAAAACGTCAAAGCCTATAACTGGCAAACAACAAAACAACTTCGCTTTAGCTGCTTAATAGCGCTTAGCGGTTCCTCCCTCCATCGCCCATGTGGTAGGGTAAGGGACTCACTTTAAGTGGGCTACGCCGGATTCCACCGTCTGAGGAAGAAGGAAGAGAACAACCAGGCTAGCTCATCGGACGCCCGTCAGCAGGCATAAGAATGAGCGAATCGCGAATATGTTGACTACACTCGTAGAAGCTTAAGTGCCGATGTTTCTGGACGTGGGTTCGACTCCCACCGTCTCCACCAAATACATATGTTTGGTGGTTTTTTACTACTTAGAGATATGAAGCATCAAATTCCCGGTTGGG
>Ga0268256_1002183_pt1 | contig 10343 bp, 1 predicted proteins | sample AgamicAtAmrz_FD_200247 | JGI IMG/M metagenome (GOLD analysis project Ga0268256, IMG submission 200247) | Agave microbial communities from Guanajuato, Mexico - At.Am.rz (v2) (version 3) | ecosystem: Host-associated > Plants > Roots > Rhizosphere | place: Guanajato, Mexico | collected 2012-06-07
CGTCGAGGCGAAGATGGCGCTACGTCCGGCAGAAAAACCCGGCGAAAGCGATATTATTATCGAGCGCACCCAGCGACGTTTCTGGCGTCTTGGCGCCTGGCTGGACGATTCCGGCACGGAAAGCACAGGGCGGTATCAGAGCGGCATCATGCTGGCGCTGGATAATCCCACTTCATTGAGCGATCTGTTTTACCTGACCGCCAGCCGCGATTTGGGTTTCGCCGGCAGAAAAAGCAGCAAAAGCCTGACCGGACACTATTCGGTGCCGGTGGGCTGGTGGCAGTTTGGGCTGACCGCCAGCGATTACGACTACCACCAAACGGTGGCTGGCTACAGCCGCGATTTTCTCTATGCCGGGAAAAGCCGTTCGCTCGACGTGCAGGCCAGCCGGGTGCTGCACCGCAACGCTTCTTCTAAAACTCTCGCCACCTACGATGTGCTGGTAAAAGAGTCACGCAATTTTATCAACGATACCGAGGTCGTCAGCCAGCAGCGCCGTACCAGCGCCTGGCGGTTAGGGCTGTCGCATCGCCACTATATTGGTCCGGCCACGCTTGATGCCGGAGTCAGCTATCAGCGCGGCACGCGCTGGTTTGGCGCCTTACCGGCCTGGGAAGAGTCTTATCACGACAGCACCTATGCGACCGCGCTGGCAAAAATACTGACCTGGCAGGCGGCGCTGACGGTGCCATTCTCACTGAGCACTCAGCGTTTTAATTACAACATTCAATATCGTCGGCAGATGAGTAACACGCCGCTGACGCCGCAGGATGAGTTTGCTATCGGCAACCGCTGGACGGTGCGCGGCTTTGATGGCGAGCGCACCCTGAGCGCCAGCCGTGGCTGGACGCTACAGAATACGCTGGCCTGGCAGACGCCGCTGCCTGCCCAGGAGTTCTATCTTGGGGTCGACTATGGCGAAGTCAGCGGCAACAGCGCAATCCAGGGCGGTTTGCCCGGACGCCATCTGGCCGGAGGCGTAACGGGGTTACGCGGCGCCATCGCGCCCGCCAACCTTAGCTATGACCTTTTTGCCGGGATCCCGCTCTCAAAACCAGAGGGATTTAAAACCGATCCGGCAACCTTTGGCTTCAGCCTGAACTGGAACTACTGACCCGCTTCTTTTGCCTGACAAGGGACTGTGCGCATTATGAACAAGCTTTGCTACCGCATTATCTTCAATAAAGTTCGCGGCATGCTGATGGTGGTGCCCGACATTGCCCGTAGCGGCTACGGCCATCTTGCCCGTCGCCGTCAGCGCAACTCGCGTACGGAAAAGCCGATCCGTATCAGTCCACTTAGTTTCGCGCTTTGGCTGGCGGCTGGGGCGGTTAGCCTGCCTGCGCAGGCTAATATCGTTGCCGACAGCAGCGCGCCCGGCAACCAGCAGCCGACGGTGATGTCCACCGCCAACGGGCTGCCGCAAATTAATATCCAGACGCCGAACGGCCAGGGCGTCTCGCGCAATCAATACAGCCAGCTCGATGTCGGCGAGCGCGGTGCCATTCTGAACAACAGTCATCAAAACACGCGCACCCAGCTGGGCGGCATGGTGGCGGCTAATCCCTGGCTGTCAAAGCAGGAAGCCAGCGTCATCCTCAATGAGGTCAACAGCCGTAATCCCAGCCAGCTCAACGGCTTTATTGAAGTGGCCGGAAAGCGGGCCGCGGTGGTTATTGCTAATCCCGCAGGGATAACCTGCAACGGCTGCGGTTTTATCAATGCCAGCCGTAATACCCTGACCACGGGCCAGCCGATTATGGAAAACGGCCAGCTGAAAGGCTTTGACGTGAACGGCGGGCGGATCAATATCGAGGGCAAAGGCTTAAACGACAGCGATGCTGATTACACCCAGATCGTCGCACAGTCGGTAGCGGTAAATGCCAGGCTGCACGCCCGAGAACTGAACGTTGTTACCGGACGAAATCAGGTAGCTACGGAAGGTAGCGTAACCACGGTGAAAACCAGAGACGCGACCGCTCGCCCAGCCTATGCGCTCGACGTCGCCGCGCTTGGCGGCATGTATGCCAACAAAATCACCCTGACCGGCACCGAAAAAGGGGTTGGCGTACGCAATGCCGGCGAACTGGGCGCCGGCGCGGGCGAACTACGCCTGACCGTAGATGGCCGGCTGGAAAACAGCGGCACGCTGCAAAGCTAGGCCGCTTTGCAAATCGCTACTCAGGATGACCAGACCAACAGCGGCAGGATCCTGTCACAACAGGCGGTCACGCTGGCCTCTAACGGCACCCTGCATAATGACGGCACCATCGCCGCAAAAGGCAACGTGACGCTGACCGCCAACGGGATCGAGAGCAATGGCGGAAGCGCGCTGGCAGCAGGGGTTGATGACAGCGGCGCGCTGACGCAGCCCGGCAGCCTGGTTTTAACCGGTCAGGGCGAGCTGAAAGCGCAGGGCAAAAACCTGGCACGCGATGGGATCCAGGCGCACGGAAGCCGGGTCGATTTGGGTGGCAGCCAGACTGCAGCGGATGGGATAGCGCTAAGCGCTACCCAGGGCGACATCAGTACCGCAGGCGCAACGGTGACTGGCAAAACGGTGCAGATACAGGCCGCTTCCCGACTGAATAACGATGACGGTCAAATATCAGCCGGAAAGCTGGTCGTTGCTGCCGGGGACATCAGTAACAATCGCGGGCTGCTGCGTCAGCAAAACAGCGAGGCGCTGAGTCTGGACAGCGGGCAAATCCACAACAATCAGGGCACGATTGTTAACGCAGGCGATACCCATCTTAAAGCGCAACAAATTGAAAACCGCAGCGGGCTGATTGCCGGTAACGGTCATGCGCTTTCGCTGGATGCTCAGCAACTTGATAATCAGCAGGGGACTATACAGCTGGCTGGCGATGGCGCACTGACGCTGACTGCCTCGCAGCTTAATGGCAACCAGGGCGCGCTGCTGTCGGCCGGGGCGCTGGATCTGAAAGGCGGGCGGCTCGATCTCTCACAGGGGCATACTCAGGCGCAGGCGGTAACGCTGTCGGCGGAAACGCTCGATCACCGCCAGGGCCTGCTTTCCCAGCGCGGCCCTGGTGAAATGACGCTGTCGCTCTCTGGCGCGGCGGACAATCAGGATGGTCGCATGGAAAGCGGCGGCAGTCTGCGCATTGCTTCCGGCAGTCTGGATAACAGCCGCGGCACGCTGCTGGCGGCTCAGGGCGATCTGCTTCTGACCGCGGGCGAAGCGCTGAACAATAATCAGGGCGAACTGCTGGCCAACCGGGATCTGCGCCTTGCCGCAGCAAGTCTGGATAATCAGCAAGGACGCATTTCCGCGACGGGCGGCGAAGCGCAGCTAAAAACGGATCGGCTTATCGACAACGATCGGGGGCGGATTGAAGCCAGCCAGCAGCTGACGGCGCAAAGTCAGGGAGTGAATAACCACGGCGGCACGCTGCTGGGCGATCGCATCGTAGTGGCTACGCAGCAGGGCGATTTTATCAACGCCAGCGGCAATGTAGTCGCGCAGGACACGCTCAGCCTGTCGGGCGGCGCGACAGATAATCACGCGGGCCTTATCCAGTCCGGTCACGATCTGACGATTGATACGCACGGACAAAAGCTGATCAACAGCGACAGCGGTAAAGGCGGCATCCTGAGTGGCGGCACGCTGACCCTAACCAGCGGCGAGACTGATAACCGTGGCGGCATCATAGCCGCACAGGCGGCTGGTATCGCCAGCGGCGCGCTGACGAATACCGACGGTACTGTGCTGGCAGATCGCACACTTTCTCTTACCACCGGCGCGATGGATAATCAGCGGGGCCTGTTGCAGGCGGGTGAGGATCTCTTGCTTGATACGCAGGGCGCAGCGCTTGATAACCGCGACAGCGGCGAACGAGGCGGGATCGTCTCTCGTGGCGATCTCAATCTGGCAACCGGGCGGATCCTGGGCGATCGGGGTACGATCCAGGGGCGGAACGTTGTTATCGACAGCCATGAGCAGGCGTTTGACCATCAGGACGGCAGCCTCAGCGCGAAGGAAAGCCTGCGGCTGAACAGCGGCGAACTGAACAACCGCGCGGGACGTATTCAGTCCGGCGGTGATATGCAGCTTGATACGCATGGCCGCACGCTTACCAATCAGCAGAGCGGAGCGTCGGGCGGCGTCATCGCGGGCGGCGAGCTGAGCCTCAACAGCGGCGATATAAATAACGACGCTGGCATGTTGGCGGCAGCGGGCAATATCCGGCTGCACAGTGGCGCGCTGAGCAATATTGACGGCACGCTGGCTTCAGACGGATCGCTGACGCTAACTGGCGGCGCGGTAGATAATCAGCGTGGCCTGATCCAGGCGGGCCAGGCATTATCGCTCGATACCCAGGGCGCAGCGCTGACCAATACCGACAGTGGCCAGAAAGGCGGTATTGTCTCCGCAGGCGATCTGCTGCTCAACACCGGGCAAATCAACGGCAACCACGGCGTGATGATTGGGCAGAATGTCACAGTCGACACGCATCGGCAGACCTTTGACCATCAGCAGGGAGAGCTGGGCGCGCGGGGCGCTTTGCAGCTGGATACCGGCACGCTGAACAACCGCGCCGGATTGCTGGAATCAGGGCAGGATCTGCGGCTGGATACCCAGGGTAATCCCTTTATTAATGAAAATGGCCAGCTGATCGGCGGCGGCACGTTAACGCTTCACGCTGGAGAGATAAATAATCAGCAGGGCACGATCGTTGGCAAAAACGCGACCCGGCTTACCGGCGGAAACCTCAACAACCGCGCAGGTACGCTGAGCGGCGGTAAGGGGGAGCTGACTCTGACCGCAGGAGAAATACAGAACCAGGGCGGCCTGTTACAGGCAGGCAGCGATCTGACGCTGGACACCCAGGGGCAGGCGCTGATTAATACCGACAGCGGCAACCAGCACGGCATTGTCGCCCTGGGTAATCTGGATCTGCGCAGCGGCGGGGTTAACAACCAGACCGGTTTTATCGCGGCGGGCAATCTGGCGTCGCTGCAGGCCGCCGATTTGAACAACGTTCAGGGGCAGCTGGCCGGCAACGGCGGGTTGACCTTTAGCGGCGGAGCCTTGAATAACACAGACGGCAAACTGCAATCTGCGGGCGATATCGAGATTGATACCACAGGCCAGACGCTGATCAATCAGCGCGGCCTGATTGCCGGTTCTGGCGCGACCCGTATCGACAGCGGCGCGCTGGAAAATCAGCAGGGACAGATCCAGGGCGGAAAAGATCTGACGCTGGCGCTGGGCCAGAATGCGCTACAAAATCAGAGCGGCAAACTGTTTTCCGCCGGAACGCTGACGCTGACCGCGGGGCAGCTTGCTAATCAGTCCGGCCAGCTACAAAGTGTGGACGCCGGACGGTTAACGCTTTCTCAGCAGCTTGATAATAGCGACGGCCTGCTCCAGGGCGGGCAGGGGTTGACTATCACCACGCCACGCCTGCTCAATCAAAACACGCAGAAGAGTGGTAAGGGCATTGAGGCCGGAACGCTGACGGTACAGGCCGACACGCTGGACAACAGCAAAGGCGCGCTGAAGGCAACGGCCATGCTTTCGCTGACCGTGCGGCAGGCGTTGGAAAACCTCAACGGGCTGATCTCCTCCGCCGGTACGCTGATTGTTCAGGATGCCGCTCAGGGACAGGCGCTGAGTATTAATAACCGTAAGGGCACGCTGATTGCCGATAAGCAGGCCCAGATCGGTGCCGCCTCGCTGAGCGGCGACGGGCAGGTGCTGTCACAGGGTGATTTGGGCATTACGCTGGCGGGCGACTTCCATAATGCTTCCCAGGTTAAAGCCAACGGCACGCTGCGGCTGGCTACGGGCGGCAGCCTCACCAATGACGGCACCATCAGCGCGCAGCAGGCGCTCTGGCTCTCTGCCCGCAACGTCACTAACGGCAAAAAAGGGGAAATCAGCGCGCAGGAAACGCACGTCACCGCTGCGGATACGCTAAATAACACCGGCCTGATAGACGGCACGCTGACGCACCTTGTAGCCAACGTGCTGAATAATACCGGCACCGGCCGCATTTTTGGCGATCGTATAGCCATTGCCGCTACGGTGCTGAATAACCTCAGCGACGGCGGCAAAGCGGCTGTGATTGCCGCACGGGATCGCCTCGATCTGGCTGCGGATACGGTGAACAACCGCGACCATGCCCTGATCTACAGCGTTGGCGATATGCATATCGGCCGCCAGCTGGACAGCAACTATCAGGCCATCGGGCAGGGGCGGCAGCTCAATAACGACGGGGCGACTATTGAAGCCGGACGGGATGCGGCGATCGCCATGGCCGAGGTCAACAATACCAACCGTAACCTCACCACCAAAACGGTCACCACGGAAAACGCTCAGCATCATGATGCGGTGCTGAAAGGCCATACCGATCGTTTCGACTGGAGCGAGGTGGATACCAGCCATAAAAATAAATATAAGGTGCACAGCGCGCGCATGCCGGACGGTACCAGCGGCAGCGAGTTTTATGAGTACACCTATCAGCGGGTGGTAAAGGAAACGCAGATCAAATCGAGCGATCCGGGCAAAATCCTGTCCGGCGGCAACATGACCTTTACCGCCGATCGCCTGTTCAATCATGACAGCCAGATTGTGGCTGGCGCCACGCTGGGTGGGCAGATTGGCGATCTGGATAACCAGGCCACGAAGGGAACGCGCGTCACGACGGATAACGGCAAAGTGGTGCGCTGGTACGCCAAGAAAAAGAAAAAGAAACTGGGCGGCACCAAGACTTCTCAAGGTAAAAGTAGCAGCAACTATCGTCCGGCTGCCGTAACGGAAACCATCGACCTGAAAACCTTTGCCTGGCAGGCGAACGCGGCGCCACAGGGCAGCGGCTATCAGACCGGCAACCGACAGCAGCAATCGGTAAGCATACAGGCGGGGGCGGTCGGCGCGATTAACGGCCAGCAGGCGGCGACGGCGGTCGCGCTGACGCCGTCTGGCGATACGGCTTCGCAACCCGTTATCGCACCGCGTTACGACAGCACCCTGACGCTGGACAAGCTGGCCGGGCAGAAGGATCGTCCGCTGCTGTTGCCAGCCGGGCAGCAATTCTCACTGACGCTGCCCGCCACGGTGGTTAACGGACAAAGCATTACGCCCGTTATCCGCGCCGTTTCGGCGGATACGCGTCTGCCAGACAATAGCCTGTTTTCGCTTCAGCCTGCCAGCGACAGCCACTACCTGGTGGAAACCGATCCACGCTTCGTTAATCAGAAGCAGTGGCTGGGCAGCGACTATATGCAAAACGCGCTGTCGACGGACGGCAGCCAGACCCTGAAGCGACTGGGCGACGGCTATTATGAACAGCGCCTGGTACGCGATCAGATTACGCAACTGACCGGCAGTCGCTATACCGCGGGCTACAGCAATGATGAAGATCAGTTCCGCGGATTGATGAATAACGGCGTGGCTTTTGGTAAAACATACCAACTGACGCTCGGCGTGGCGCTGACGCCCGCGCAGATGGCGCTGTTGACCAGCGATATCGTCTGGCTGGTTAACCAGACGGTCACGCTGCCGGACGGGACGCAGCAGACGGTACTGGTGCCGCAGGTCTATGCGAAAGTAAAAGAAGGCGATCTTACCGGCGACGGCGCGTTGCTCGGTGGCGGTAGCGTGGCGCTGAATGCTCAAAAGGATATTACCAATAGCGGCACTATCCACGGGCGTGAAGTGACGCAGCTGACGGCGCAGACGCTGACCAACAGCGGGTATATCGACGGTAATCAGGTCAGCCTCAGCGCTCGCCAGGATATCGCCAACCTTGGCGGCACCATCAGCGGTGATAAATCTGTTTCGCTGCTGGCGGGACGCGATATTACCAGCCAGGCGACGCTGCGGGGCGACGGCACGGACAGATGGGTGGATCGGCCTGCGGGCATCTACGTGCAGGGTTCCGACGGCAAGCTGTCGCTGAGCGCTCTGCATAACATCACGCTGGCGGGTAGCGATATCGCTAATGCGGGTGAAAACGGCACCACACAGATCCGCGCGGGCAACGATCTGACGCTGGGCACCGTCTCCACGCAGCACAGTGAAAACGACAGCTGGGGCAGCGATAATTATCGTCGTCTTTCGCAGCAGAACGATGTCGGCACACGAATTACTACCGCAGGCGATTTGCAGCTCAGCGCGGGGCAGGATATTCATTCCCGCGCCGCAGAAGTGACGGCTGGCGGTACGCTAACGGCCAGCGCCGGGCGCGATATCACTTTAGGCACCGGCAACAGCAGCACCGATCTGGTCGAGCACAGCAAGCAGAGCAGCAAAGGGCTGCTGTCCGCCAGCAGCCTGGAAACGCACGACGAGGTACACGATCGTCAGGGGATTAGCACCACGTTCAGCGGCGACAGCGTACAGCTTCAGGCAGGCCGCGATCTTACCGTCACCGGCAGCAACGTGGCGGGCACGCAGGATGTGACGCTGAGCGCAGGACAGGATCTGAAAGTCACCACCGCGGCTGAATCCCACCAGGAAAATCACCAGCGCGAAGAGAAACAATCGGGCCTGATGGGCACGGGCGGCATCGGCTTTACCGTCGGCCAGGCGATGCAGAAAAGCACCACTGACGCGGACGGCGCGCTCAATAAGGGCAGCACGATTGGCAGCAGCGACGGCAACGTGACGCTCAGCGCCGGTAACCAGCTTAACATCCACGGCAGTGACGTCATTGCCGGTAAAGATCTGACGCTCAGCGGCAGCGACGTGGCGATTACGGCAGCGGAGAACAGCCATACCGCACTGACCAGAACCGAGCAGAAGCAGAGCGGCCTGACGCTGGCGCTTTCCGGCACCGTGGGCGCTGCGCTGAACACGGCAGTCAGCGTGGCGCAGACGGCGCAGGATACCGGCGACGGCCGCCTGAAAGCGTTGCAGAACACCAAAGCGGCGCTGAGCGTCGCCCAGGCGGAGCAGGCGTATGAACTGGATGGCGCGCAGACCGCTGCGGCAACCGCACATAATGATGCGCTGGGCCTGAAGCCGGGCGATGAGGGCTATCAGGAAGGCGCGACCAACACCGTAGGCGTTAACCTCTCTTACGGCAGCCAGTCGTCTAAAAGCGAAACTCGCACGGAGAGCCATCAGGCGCAGGGCAGCTCGCTGGGCGCGGGCGGCAACGTGCAGGTAACCGCCACCGGCGCGCAGCCGGGCAGCCGGGGCGATATCACCGTGCAGGGCAGCCAGCTGCAGGCGGGCGGCGACATGACGCTGGCGGCGAAGAACGATATCAGCCTGCTTTCCGCGCAGAACAGCGAGCGAACCGACAGCAGCAACAGCAGCAAGGGCGGCAGCGTCGGCGTGGGGCTGACCGCCGGTTCCGGCGGCACCGGCCTCAACGTCTCGGCCAGCGTCAACGCGGCAAAAGGGCGCGCTAACGGCAACGGCCTGACGCACAGCGAGACGACGCTGAACGCGGGCAACGGCCTGAGCCTGAACGCCGGACGCGACACGCTGCTGCAGGGCGCGCAGGTCAGCGGGAACAGCGTGAAGGTGGACACCGGGCGCAACCTGACGCTGACCTCGGAGCAGGACAGCGACCGCTACGACAGCAGGCAGCAGAGCGCCAGCGCCGGAGCCAGCTATACCTTCGGCGGCGGCGGTGGCTCGGCCAGCGTGAACCTGAGCCGGGACAAGATGCACAGCAACTGGCAGAGCGTGGCCGAACAAACCGGCATCTTTGCGGGCAAGGGCGGCTTTGACGTGACGGTGGGCGACCACACGCAGCTGAACGGCGCGGTTATCGGCTCGACGGCAGCGGCGGATAAAAACCGGCTGGATACGGGCACGCTGGGCTTCAGCAGTATTGAAAACCACGCGGACTATAAGGTCGAACACCAGAGCGTGGGCATGAGCAGCGGCGGCCCTATTGGCAGCCAGATGCTCGGCAACCTGGCCAGCACGATGCTGGCGGGCATCAACGGCGGCGGCAGCGCCTCGTCAGTGACAAAGTCGGCGGTGAGCGAGGGCGCCATTACCGTTCGCAACGGTGAGAAGCAGCAGCAGAGCGTGAACGACCTGAGCCGCGACGTGGCGAACGCGAACCCGGGTCTGGATAAAATCTTCGACAGGGAGAAAGAGCAGCGCCGGGTGGAGACGGTGCAGGCGGTGGTGGATATCGGCCTGCAGGCCAGCGATATCGTGAGGACGCAGGGCCAGATAGCGGCGACGAAGAAGGCCACGGACGCGCTGAATAAGGCCGGTCCGGAAGAGCTCAAAGCAGCGCAGAAAGCGTGGCAGAAGGCGAACCCGAACAAAACGCCGACGCAGGGCGATATCGTTCAGCAGCTGTACCAGACATCCTATAACAAAGCGATGCTGGACAGCGGTA
>Ga0268256_1002185_pt1 | contig 10341 bp, 6 predicted proteins | sample AgamicAtAmrz_FD_200247 | JGI IMG/M metagenome (GOLD analysis project Ga0268256, IMG submission 200247) | Agave microbial communities from Guanajuato, Mexico - At.Am.rz (v2) (version 3) | ecosystem: Host-associated > Plants > Roots > Rhizosphere | place: Guanajato, Mexico | collected 2012-06-07
GAAGCAAGTTCAATCTCGCTTCTGAGCCCGAGCTGCTCCGTGATGCCCCGCCGCTCGGCAAAGTCCCTGACATAGTCCAGCGTGGTTTCCTTCACGCCGGAACGCGACAGGCGGCTTGTCAGCTTCTGATAGGCCAGTTCATCACCCTTGACGACACGCCATGCATTGCGCTCTGCCTTTGTACCGTCCGGAAGCGTGACAGGCGTGGCGCCTTCATGCTGCAGTCCGATCCTGTCACCGATCTTAGGTGATGCATCTCGCATGGCCCGGTTGAGATCAACACCCCACACCGTATGCCGCTCGCCCTTGGCATTCTCCAGCGTCACAAAATAGCTGCCGCGTGATTGCGGATTATGCTCGTAGGGCGCAACGCCGTGATCAACCAGCCGGCCCGGATTGCTGAACTCCGTGATGTCGGCATAGATCTGCACGCTGTCGCGATGCCTTGTCATGGCGACATAGGCCAGATGCCGGTCCATGGTGCTGGACGCCAGCACAAAGGCGCGATCGACCGTCGCTCCCTGGTTTTTATGGATGGTCGTCGCATAGCCGTGGTCGATCGCCTGGTAGCTTTCCGTGGGAATGCTGACACTGTCGCCGCCTCGACCATCGAGCCGGGCGATGATCTTATTCGGCTCGACATGCTCGACGGTGCCAAGCATGCCGTTTTTGACGCCGAGGTCGCGGTTGTTCTCGAGGAAGATGATCCGGTCACCGGCGGCGAAGGCGCGTTTGCCGTTACTGGTCTGGAAGGTGAGTTCTCCAACTTCCTCACTTTTCCCTCGGGCCTCACCATCCGCTTGCTCTGCACCGACGCTCAGCCCGGGGCTGCTCCCCAACTGATGGCTGCGCTCCAGCCTTTGTCTGTTTTGAAGTTCGGAGCGGATAGCGGTATTGAGGGCGCACACATCCGCACGGCGGTGCGCCATGGCAACCCGGGTGCCATCCGGATGCTCAGCACTGTCGGCGACATAATCACGCACGATCTGCGCCATCGCTTTGTCGCGGCTTTCTGCAAAGTGGATATCGCCGTGCTCGCGGTAGGCGGCAAGGCCGTCGGCCGTCTTGTGGGTCGCAAAGGCAACCGATGCCTGTCTCTGCCAATCATGACGCTGGCGGCGAATGCCGGAAAGTTCGACATGACCAATCTGCTCGGCAATCGCCCTGAAGGGTGCACCGGCCCCGATTGCCTGCAGTTGCTCGTGGTCGCCAACAAGAACGATCTTTGCGCCGCGCTCTTCTGCCTCGCCTATGAACCGGGCAAGCTGACGGCTGCCGACCATGCCGGCCTCGTCAATGACGAACACGTCGCTGCTGCCGATCAGATCCCGACCATGGTCCCAGCTGTAAGTCCATGACGCCAGAGTACGGCTCTCGATACCGGAACTTTCCTCAAGCCCCTCGGCTGCCTTTCCGCTAAGTGCTGCTCCATGGACCTGATAGCCTTGAGCCTCCCACGCCTCGCGAGCCGCTGCGAGCATGGTGGACTTTCCGGCACCGGCAAACCCGACCACGGCCGCAATGCGTTCTCGCCCGGTAATATGCTCGATCGCCTGACGCTGTTCGGCCGACAATCCCGCAGACGGATCGCTCGCAGCCGACGGTCCGCCAGAGCTTGTCCGAAGAGCGTGATCCTGCCTTTCCATCGCGCGCTCGACATGCCGCGGATCGACACCGTGGGACTGCGCCTGATGCAGCCGCTCCGCCGATCGCGCCATTGCGAGTTCCAGATTTATCATGTCCCGCGTCGAATAGCGCGCATTGGAGACGTCGCCCGTCTCAGGATCGATGTGCTCAGCCTGAAGTTCGACAAGCGCTGACGACGCCATGACAGCGGCAAAGGCGTTCCGGAACGTTTGGGCGTCATCGTTGATATAGCGATGCAAGGTTTTGGCGATATCGTGCCGATCGAACACGCTCTTCTCATGGCTGATCAGCGTCAGAACTTGTTCCGGTTTTTGACGGATCAGTTCGGCATTTTGGCGTGCTGCCTCGTCATCCAGCCGGCCGCGCTCGACCGTCAATCCTTGCTGCTGCATCTGCGAGGCATGCACGCCCATGTGCTCGGTCGGCGACAATTCGAGACCGCGCTCAATATGCGAGCGATGATCGATGCGAACATCAAGGCCTTCGCGTTGAAGCTGACGGTTGGCAATGCCTTCCCATGCCTGCCGGATATCGCGAAGCTGCATGTCGGTTGTCGCCATACCATTTGCCAGCAGCCGTGCGTTCTTGTGCTCAAGATAAGTTTTCTCGCCAAGACGGGTTTTGCCAAGCTGTCGCGTCGTCATCAGCACATGCGCGTGGTAGTTCCTAATATCACCATGCTCGCTTGGCGAATGGATTGCAAAATCCACGGCCGCGCCATAGCGGTTTGCAAGATCCTGGGCAAAGGCGCGTGCAGCCTTCAGCCGCCCTTCTGGCGACAGCTCATGCGGAAGCGCGATTTCGAATTCGCGGGCGACGCGGGCATCCCTGCGCTTTTCTGCAAACTCGGCGGCATTCCATAAAGCCGAACGATCCAAAGCCCAATTGGCAAACACTCCTTCGGGCAGCACGATCTCTTTATGCTCCACACCCTCTTTGCGGGTGAAGTCATGCACAAGGCCATCGCGGTGATTGGTAAGAAGTACCGCGCAACGATAGGCGGCAGATGCCACAGCACTTCGGCCGGATGAGCGCGAGACAGGTTTGGTGCTGAGATGATAAATCGCCAACCGAAATCTCCGATCCGCAAACGGGGAAATTCAGCGCTCAATTGCGGTGCAAGTCGTAAGTGCGCCCTTGTCTGTTTACCGGTGACGAGGCTAGCAACAACGAACCGCGATTTCGACTACTAAAAGTAGTAGTCGAATAAAGACAGTCTCGCGTTTTTGAATAGGCGCCAAACGCCTCAGTTTGAAGAGGTGAATTCCCCCGCTGAAAAATGGGGCATTCAGTCAGGTCGATGTCAGCGGCCATCGAGACTGTGATCAGCGGGCTCTCCGAGGCCTGAACGAACACCGAAGACGGCGTTATGTGCTTCACATCATCAATCTGTCATCGAGCGATGATATCGTGGCATCGATCCCCGGTTTTTAAGGGAGCGGCCAATGCAGGACGTGGCGACGGTAGGGCTCGATATAGCCAAGCAGGTTTTCCAGGCGCATGGAGCAGATGCGAGCGGAGAAACTCTTTTCAACACGCAGATCAAACGTGAGAACGTTCTGGAGTTTTTCAGCAAGCTCAAACCATGCCTAATCGGAATGGAGTCCTGCGCTACGAGTTATTACTGGGCACGGCAGTTACTAGAATTTGGGCATGACGTGCGGCTGATCCATACCAGTTACGTGAAGCCGTTCGTGAAACGGGGAAAAACCGACGCCAACGATGCGGAGGCGATCAATGTTGCGCTTACGCAAAAGACAATGCGCTTCGTCCCAGTCAAAACCTTGAACCAACAAGCGGCGGTCACGATTTTTCGAACTCGCAGCCTTTTTGTTTCACAACGGACTCAACTGGTAAACGCGCTTCGGGGGCACCTAGCGGAGGCCGGCCTGGTAGCGGCAAAGGGCATTCAAAATTATTCTAAATTAGTAAAACTGATGGAAAGTGCAGCAGATACCGTTCTGCCTACAGTTCTGAAGCAGGCTCTCACCGACATTTGCGACCAGATACATCTATTGAATGATTTGGTCACGAAACTAGACAAAGAGATCGACCGACGTGTCAAACACGATGAGAACGCGTGTAGGCTTCTGACGATACCTGGTGTTGGCCCGAAAACTGCAATGTGCGTTATTGCGACAATTCCTGATATCCATCGGTTTCCGTCTGGGCGCCATTTCTCTTCATGGCTGGGTCTCACTCCTCGCACGCATTCAAGCGGAGGTCGTTCGGTTCTGAGGCGTATTACGAAAATGGGGAATAGCAAACTCCGAACGATGCTTTATCTCGGGGGCACAGTAATCATGATGCGAGATAGCAAAACTCCAATCGGTCGTTGGGCCGCTCGATTGCGCGCGAGACGACCGTACAAAGTTGCCGTTATCGCGGTGGCAAATCGTATAGCGCGCATCATTTGGGCTCTTTTGACAAATGGGGGAGTTTACGATCCGACATACGGCCGAGAAGTCTCAGCGTGACGCAGCGATAATCTTGGGCGTTTGAACAGGTGGTGGTCGGCGGTAAGCAAACAGGTAGCGCACTATAGAGCGAATTGTCCGAATAATCTGATGTACCTGGAGTACGGGCTCGCTGTAGGCATTTGCTCTGCGTTTCGCGTAATGGCGATCTTTAAAGGTGATGCCGTCAAGACTCATGCAGCGCTTGCAATTGCCTTGCCCTTGGTCATCCATCTAGCGGGCCGTTTCCAAGTATGGGGCGGCCCGCACTCCTGTCTGGATGATGATGACCGCCTCGATGACCGAGCCTTTCTTGATGTGACTGCGTTCCCCAAATTGTGTCGAAGTGGGCGGCAGTGCAAGGGGGCATCTGGCTGCAGCGGTTGGACAGGGTGAGTCATTAACGGTCCTTGGTAGCCTCTATGCTCCACTCAGTTGGCCACGGTATGGCGCCCGGAGCGCCTGCGATTGGGAAAAAACCGGGAAGCGATATACAACCTAAGATAAAGTACCATTGAATGTTCGCTATTGAGGAATGAGGGTATTGCAATACCATCTGCATAAATCAGAGCCGGTCGCCTCAAGATCGAATGTGCATCGCCCAGGAAGACAGGCATTCGTTTGGTGGCGTCCAAAAATCGGAGTTTCAAAGGCCTCTGGAATGGCCCATACAGGACACCGTCGATAAGCGGAGCAGACATGAAGACCAGCCTTGAACATTTGCCAGAACGAAAGCAACGCGAGCTCGCGCGTGTCGTCGGAATTATTCAGGAAGAGTTTGCTGATCTGGTGGAGCGCTCCAAGTCTGACGCCAAGAAAGACGGGCGGATTTTCAAAATCATCCTGTTCGGTTCTTACGCACGTGGCACCTGGGTGGATGAACCGCATACGTCGAAAGGCTACCGCTCGGATTTCGACATTCTCGTCATCGTCAGCAACAAGGAACTTGCCGATCCAAAATACTGGGACAAGACAACAGACCGGCTGATGTGGGACAAGGAGATCGAGACGCCGGTTAGCCTGATCGTGCACGGCGCTCGCGAGATCAGCAATTTTCTGCAGGAAGGGCAATACTTCTTCAGCGATATTCGACGTGATGGCATTGCTCTCTACGAACTCGACGATAGGGAACTCGCTGAGCCAAAGAGTCTCACGGGCGAGCAGGCATATGAGCTGGCAAAAAGACATTATGCCAGCCGCCTCGGTGTAGTTGACAGTTTTATAGACCACACGCTCTTTGCTCTGCAGAAGCACAACGCAAAGAGCGCAGCTTTCATGCTGCATCAATCCATAGAGCAGGCCTATTCCACTCTGCTTTTGACCCTCACCAACTACAGCCCTGCCAGCCATAATCTGAAATTTTTGCGAGGGCTGGCTGAAGGGCAGGACATCCGCCTTGCCGAGGCCTGGCCGCGGGATCACCATCGGTTTCAGTCTTGGTTCAACACGCTGAACGAAGCCTATGTGAAGGCTCGCTACTCCGATCATTACGAAATCACCGAGGAGGCACTGACCTGGCTGACTGCCAGAACGTCAATCCTCTACGAACTCGTCAACACTGTCTGCCGCGATCACATCGAAAAGCTCGAACAGGCCGCGAACGCCAGCGACTGAGCTTCACCGGTGGCACAAACTTTCCTGAACTCAGGTAACAGCCACCGCAGCGTCATGAACCATACGGTCCAACCAACTCTCGTTATCGCTATGTCGATCTCCTCATAGAAACTGGTCTGTCTTCCAGGAGCAAAGCCGCGGTCAACAGCGGCCGTTCCGGTGCGACCGCAATCGAAAGGAACAATCGTGGCAAGGAAAACCATCGAACAGCGCCTGGCTGAACTGGACGCGCAACGCTCCGCGCTGAAGGCCCGGCTTTCGAAAACCGAGCGCAACAACGACATGCGCCGCAAGGTCCTGATCGGTTCGCTCGTTCTGCATCACCTCGAAACCTCGGATGATCAGGTTTTCAAGCAGCAGCTCGGTAAATGGCTGCGCCGCGAACTGCCGGGCTTTCTGACACGCGACAATGACAAGGCGCTGTTTGACGATCTGATCGGACAAGGACCGCCGGACACAGGAGAGCGTGGCGACAGCGGGCAGGGCGCTCCATGAACCGGTTGCGACTTGCCCGGGACGCATTCAAGAACATGATGCGCGCCGCCGCGCGGGATCCGCTCTGGGCAGTCTTGGCTTTGCTTGCCATGCCCTTCCGGATCTGGAAACCGCTTCTCGGATTTATGTTCATCCTCATCATCGTCACGTTCGTGATCGGCATGGGTGGCCGTCTTTTCCTCGAGCAAATGGGTTTCGGTCACGGCTCGCCTGTCTACATCATCCCAGGTCTCTTAACCCTGCTGGCGCTCGCCGCCATCACCTTCCGGTTCATCACCGCTCCACTGATTTTGCATTTCGGGGACAGTGACGATGATACCCATGGCTCCGCCCGCTTCGCGACAAACAAGGAGATAGCCGCTCTAACCTCCTCCGGCTCCGGCCTCCTCATTGGTCGTGATACGAAAACGGCCAAGCTCCTGCGCTATGATAGCCCGGCCCATCTCCTGACGATGGCGCCGACCCGTACCGGCAAGGGCGTCGGCACGATCATTCCAAACCTGCTGACCGCCGATCGTTCGGTGATCTGCGTCGATCCAAAAGGCGAAAATGCAAGGATCACCGGCCGTGCGCGCCAGAAATTCGGACCGGTTCATGTGCTCGATCCTTTTGCTGTCACTGGACAACCCTCGGCAGCCTTCAATCCCCTGGCCATGCTTGATCCCGACAGCCTTGATGTCGCGGAAGATTCCAGTGCGCTTGCCGACGCACTTGTGTTCGACGAACCGGGAATGGCGGGCGAGGCGCATTGGAACGAGGAGGCAAAGGCGCTGATTGCCGGATCGCTGCTCGAGATTGTTGCGACAGAACCTTTGCGACGCAGGCACCTTGCAACGCTTCGCGAGTATCTCACCCTGGCTCCGGAACAGTTTGCAGCACTGCTCAAGCGTATGCAGGACAGCCATGCGGCAGGCGGTCTTGTCGCGCGCGCCGCAAACCGACACCTCGGAAAATCCGACCGCGAAGCCGCAGGCGTGCTGTCGGCCGCCCAACGCCATACGCATTTTCTTGATTCACCGCGCATGGCGGCCGTGCTCAGCCGCTCTGATTTCCGGTTTGCCGATCTCAAGCGCAGTAACATGACGGTGTTCCTCGTTCTTCCGCCCGACCGCCTCTCGACCTATTCGCGCTGGCTGCGCCTGCTTGTCTCGCAAAGCCTGCTCGAAATGGCCCGTGATCCGGCAAAGCCTGCGACACCGGTTCTCTATCTGCTCGATGAGTTCGCATCGCTTGGGCACTTAGCGCCAGTCGAACGCGCGATGGGTCTGATGGCGGGTTATGGTGTCCAGCTTTGGCCGATCCTGCAGGACATCCATCAGCTGCGGGCCACATACGGTCATCGCGCCGGAACCTTCCTGTCAAACGCCGGCGTGCTCCAGGTTTTTGGCGTCAACGATTATGACAGCGCCCGCCTCATCTCTGATTTGCTCGGACAGGAAACGGTCGTGTTCCAGACGATGGCGAGAGCGCTCGATTCCGATAAGACCGGGATCTCCTATAGCCAACAGCATACCGGCCGGCCGCTCCTCACTCCTGATGAGGTGCGCAATCTTCCAGCGAACGGACAATTGCTGTTCCTTGCCGGACAACGACCAATATTTGCTGAAAAGCTTGCCTATTTTGCCGATCCGGAGTTCAGGGAGATGTTCGACCCAGTGCCACGATCTTGATGGTCAGCCTTGAGCATTCCGCTAAATGATGCACACGAGCCGAGGTGCCATCGATCGTCGTGAGGCCGTGATCAGAAGGGCACGCGATTGCGTCCATCAGCCTGTCCCAGATTCCAACAATCGTCCAACGCCTGAATCGATTATAGCACGTTGTGTACGGACCATATCTTTCTGGAAAATCACGGCATGTGGCACCTGATCGTAGAACTCAGAAGATGCCGTTGAGCACCCGTCGGACATCGACGCGAGGCACCCCTCGCCGCTTGTGTGGTAGGAGTGGCGAAATCATGCGTCATTCAAAGTCGGTCAGATCATAACGGCTCATCGCTGAATTTGAGTCAGGTGATGCGACGGCAGGAAAGTCCGAAACGGGAGTGGGAGTGCCGATCTAGATGGGAACGCTCGAGGCCTATTGTTTGACCATTGCCTTCGTTGGGGAGCTTGCAGCAAGCTTATAAAGTTGAAAGTCGGTGTCATATGACTTTTCAAGCCGATTGAGATTTTCTCGATTTAATTCTCTTCCAGTCGACACACTGACGATTTCGGTCTTCCGCTTGGCGGCAAGAGGAGACATTGACAGAGGGGCTTTCCACCGTATCCTCGCCAGCAGTTGCAAAGAGACGACTGCCATGTCTGAGGTGACAGAACACACGATCGACCGGGGCGATGGCGCTCGGGTCCAGCTATTCCAGGCGCGTGGGTCCGATCGGCAGAGCGGAGCGATTTTGTTCGTTCACGGGAATCAGGGAGGACTTCTTCTAGGTGGGCGAGAGGCGGTCGATGATGGATCGCTTGTGAGGTTTTCCTCTCGCCTCGGCATAACGGCCGCCGCCGTATCGCAGCCCGGCTTTGGCGCATCGGACGGTCCAGCGGATTTCTGTGGACCATCTACTCAAGAGGCGATTATTGCGGCGTTGGATTTCCTCAGGCGGCAGCCGTTGGTCGATCCTGAGCGTATCGTCCTGTATGGAAATAGCCGTGGGGCTGTCGCCTCCGCCATGGCAGCGACGAAGGTGCACGATCTTAAAGCTATCATCCTGACTGGGGGCGTCTACGACTTGAGAGAAGCGTTCAAGAACAGTTCGCGACGCTTGCAACAAGCCATCCAGATCGAAGCAGGCCTCTCAGACGAGGCGTTTCTGGATCGCTCTGCGCTCTATCATGCTCATAACATTCGATCAGAAACCCTTCTTATTCACGGCAAACATGATGATCGTGCATCGATCGATCAGGCTCAGCGATTTTCCGCGGCTCTTGAGCGTGCAGGGGTCCCTGTACGGTTTCACGCGCTTGACGGCGGCCATCGCCTTCCCCGCGAGCAGGTCACTCCCATTCTCCGAGATTTCCTTACCCGCGTGTTCGCGCCGGTAGCGACTGTTCATTGATCGTCGTCCGCTTAGGGCCGATCGAAGACATTGCAATGGCTTCGTAATGGTCTAACCTCAGCGGCTGCTGGGACAAGCGTAACGACAAATGAGGCGGCAATGAACGACTTCGGGAACGAGTGGATTGAATTGGTTCCCCAAGACGATGGTGCAGTTAAGCATCTGCTTGGAATGGAAGTGCCACGCATTGCTTTGCAGGCGACAGACGCGACCACAGTGGACCTTTGTGGTCCGGGCCTATCTGTCGTATACGCATATCCTCGGACAAGTCCACCCGGAGGTAACGCACTTGACGGTTGGGATGCAATTCCGGGCGCGAGGGGGTGTACACCGCAATCCTGCGCGTTTCGCGATCATTTCGCCGAATTGAAGGAGCTAGGCGTAAGCCGTCTGTTTGGCCTCTCGACCCAGACCACGGAATATCAGCGCGAGGCTGCGGAACGGCTTCACCTTCCGTTCCCAATTCTTTCGGATCATTCGCTCCGTCTGGCATCGGCCCTTGGCTTGCCGATGTTTCAAGCAAGCGGTCTGACCCTGTTACGCAGGCTAACGATGATCATCCAAGCGGGTGTCATCAGGCATGTCTTTTATCCCGTGCATCCACCCGAAGAGAACGCAGACGCAGTTATCAGTTGGTTGAAAACCAATGGTGTTGTCCGAGCGGGCCCTTACTAAGTTTGAGTGGGTTCTGTTGAAAAGTTTTTGGGCTTTTCGTGGAGAACAGGTCGTGAAAGCAGATTGCGCCGACACCCGACAATTACCACGGCAATCATGTTGCCGTGACAGTAGGCGGAAGGATGTTCATGTAGGGAATATTTTACCGATATAGCCATATTAAATACATATATTATTATTTTTATACTTTGCGCGAGGAATAAATTACCCATTTTGGTGAATTACTGATCGCGCGTCGCGCACTGGCAGGAAAGCATCACCCCAAACATATAATTTATATGGCTAGCCGCGCCAAAACATATAAATATTGTAAATAGACCATTGCTGCGCGCATATTGGCGGATTTTGCTTGTTGTTCGGGGAGCGCGATTTGAGCTGCTTGTAACTATGCGATTTTGT
>Ga0268256_1002187_pt1 | contig 10337 bp, 10 predicted proteins | sample AgamicAtAmrz_FD_200247 | JGI IMG/M metagenome (GOLD analysis project Ga0268256, IMG submission 200247) | Agave microbial communities from Guanajuato, Mexico - At.Am.rz (v2) (version 3) | ecosystem: Host-associated > Plants > Roots > Rhizosphere | place: Guanajato, Mexico | collected 2012-06-07
AAGAAAACTGCCTCACTTGGCTCGGTTCTACCCTAGACATTATCGCCGTAGAATGAGTCGACAAAATCATTTGAAATGAGCCTTTGGCTGTATAAATTGAAAAAGCTTTTAATATCCTCCCTAAATAGTTAGGTGAAAGATGATTTTCAGGCTCTTCTAAAGAAATCAAGCTAAAAATAGGCATCCTTAATTTTTTAATATCAAAGCCATGGTAGTCATTATCGAACCCTGATTCTTTTATTTTACTTTCAACACAAAAAAGAGCATGAATTATTGCAAGATATAAAAGGGATCTCTGTCCGTCACTCAATAGCTCCGAGGATATATTACCGCCTTGCTCATTTGGGCTAAGAAAAAGTTGAGTTAGCTTCATTAAATCCTCCACTGAGCTGAATGGAAAATTTAATTCTGCGTTTGCAATAAATTTTTCTTTATATAGATTCCCCCACCCATCATTAATTGAATTAGAAATCAAATCAAGAGACTTATTAGACTTAACAATATTTATCAACTCAGCAGCTTTCTCCCTATAATCCCCTCTTATTCCTTGTTCCCACTTGGTTGCTTTTAACAATCTACCTAAGATTGCTGTTGATGAAAAAGCCAACTGTTTTAATGGATCCCTACTAGCAGGCACATAATGCACCTGTATCGAATTCCTTATAAGCGGACTTAATTTTATCTTGCTTTCTTCTGGAGGGGAGTCATCATTACTCGTAATAATATAAACATTATCATCAATATCCCCTACATCTGAAAACTCGTAATTTAAAGTTGCTTCAAGTCTAACTCTAAATATTACATCCTCATTATCATCAAGAGTTAATTGCTCTATAATAGTTGGAACAGAAAGGTTATCAGCTAAATTTTCAAAACCAAACCATATATCAATATATAAATTTTTCTCTCCGACTTTATCTTCGTCAGGATGAGAGTAGAAATCTGAGCTCTTTAAATTTCTTATAGAAGTATCAACACTAAAAACCTTATTAAGTGCATCTAATACAGCGCTTTTTCCTGAACCATTACTCCCTATCAGAACAGTTTTATCAGGATCAAATTCTATTGTCTGAGGAAGTCGTGGGGAATAACTTCTGAATCCACTAATTATCATTTTTTTCAGAAACATAAAAAACCCTTTAATATGCTAGATGATTGACGCACTTGCTAGGTGTGCCTTGTGTGGAAAAATGTTGAGTAATTGGGCCTAATCTATGCTTGACCTGCACGATGATTGTACAATCTAATTCTTTTTTTTATAAGCATTGCTTACACATTATATGACAACGATGTTTGTCACCTCAGCGCGCAATGCTACCCCCGCCTCGCCTGCCCGCTTTATGCATCGTTTTTTATGCAGCTGCATGAACCGGCCGAAGCCGCGCCGGGCGTGGGATGACGGGGCGTCTGATGCGCTGCATTCTGCATGCAAATCCATGCACGCCATGCATGCATCGTTCTTTACAAACCGGCTGGCCAGAAAAAGGGCGTTGAAAGAACGAAAAGCAGAAACAAAAAAGCCGCTGATTTCAGCGGCCGTTGTGGTCAGTGGAGGGTGCGAAAGGCTGAGCCGTAGCGCCCGAGCGTTTGGCGTTCTTTCACCGGCTCCGGGGTGATGGCGGGAACCGGTTCGGGCTGCGGCGGCGTGGTAATAACCTTCGTGATGCTCTCGCTGGTTTTGAACGTGCAGGAGCAGTCGAGATTAATGCACTGGTGATAGCGCTCCTTCACCTGTTCCGACATGTAGCGGCTTGATTTGGCGTGTGCCGGGCTTTTGCAGTACGGACAGTGCATCATGGCTGGCTCTCCTTCTGCTTTTTCTCAAGCTTTTCTTTACGCTCGTATACCAGTTTATGAATGGATGCCGGGCTGTTATACAGGCGCATATCCACGCCGGTCAGCGCGGGACGATAAACGCCCATCTCCGACACGACCGGCTCCGCATCCATATCCAGCCGCGCGGCTTCCGCCCTGTCGGCCAGCACCTTACCGACCTCGCGGGCCAGTATCACCTCCGGCTCTTCGTAGTGTCGGTCGGTATGGTGCCCGTGGTCATTGAGCCGGAGCGACAGCAGCTTAAGGCGCACGGCGCGTACCAGCGTCGGGCTGAGGTTGCGCATGGCGGCCTCCCACTGGCCCTCCACATACTGCGTAAAAGCCGCGTTATGCGCGTTAACGTAAGCGTGGCCGGTGTGCACGGCCTTTATCATTTCTCCCTCATGCTCAAACTCCAGCTCCTCAATCAGGCCGGTGAACTCTTCGGCCAGCTCGCGACTGACGATGCGCTGGCTGTGCTGCGTCCTCAGGTCGTCGGTAAGGTTACCGCGCAGGCTGCGAAAGCGGGTGCGCCAGCTGGTTTCCGCTTCCTTCCCGTTCTCAATGGCCGCCTCGCGCTCTTTTTTACTGCGGGTAATGGCGGCGGTGATGTCATTGATTTTCATCATCTGCGCCATGTGGGCGGTGTGGGTCTCTTCCAGGTGCTTCATGGCGGGGCTTTTTTCCGGGGTGCTCATAGCGTTGTCTCTTCATCTGTAAAGTATGTCGCTATTCTGTCGTTCACCACCGGACAAATCATTTCATTGCTGTCTGCCTGTCGCTGAGCAAACACGGCCAAATCTTCACCGCATATCCCCTTTGAGCTTTTAGTTTTATATAAAACTGTTCACTACTCTTCACTCTTGGAAAAAAGATAATAAATACAGTAAGTAAAGGGGTGAACACTTGAAAATCAACTGTTCACCGGGTGTTCACCACTGTTCACCCGCTTTTAAACCGGCCTTTTTCTGGCGAGCATTTTTTTAGAGTTTTTAGCTATTAATGAATCTGAATTTCCGGTTAATTTTTTATAAATGACAATCTCTGACAATCGTTGATAAACAGTGAGCAACAGGGTGCAACAAAACGCGATTTTGCTCATTTATCACCGGACGGCGGCTTGTTTACACGGGCAAAAATATTCTCACAATAGGGGGTTACCAGCACAACACGACCGGAACCGGCCAGCGCCGCCCGGATACAAAATGAGGTAACACCATGCTTTCCACCGCTTCACCATCCGCCCCGGCCACGCCGTCCGTAAACGACCTGCAATATCCCCGCGACCGCTTTATGCGCCTGCCGGAGGTTATCAGCACCTGCGGCCTGTCCCGCTCCACCATTTACGACTTAATCTGCCGCGAGCAGTTCCCGTCACAGATTTCGCTCGGCGGCAAGAACGTCGCCTGGCTGGCGTCGGAGATTGACGACTGGATGCAGGCCCGCATCGCACAGCGTGCCGGAGGTGCGGCATGATTAAGCTTAACTTCGGCTCCCGAACCTATCCGCTGAGCCAGGAAGAGGCCGTGTACGTGGCAGAAAGTCTGCTTTCCGTTATCGCTGGCAAAAAATCCACGCTGCCCGCATTTAACAGCGGCCGCCACGGCCATATTTCCGTGCTCACCGAAAAGCCGAAGCCCGCAAAGGCGAACAGAGGTGAGCAAAGTGAGAGCTTCCGATCAAATCCGCCGCAATCCGATCACGTCCTGACCGATTGCTGAGGAAAAAGGCCCGATGCGTAAAAAAAGGCTTTTTTCTGGCGAGCCGCCGGTGTACTGTTTTCCCGCTGCCGCAAAATCGGCAGCCGGGATTGGCGTCCTGAGCAACTCAATGGTGACACCAGACGCGCCATGCGTCTTTTTTTGTGTCTTCGCCTCAGTGCACCCATTTTACGGGCAGTGGCTTTTACGCCATTGTCTCGTCTGCGTAATGGTGGCTCGGGCAGGGGCTTCTCACGAAGCGCCGGTATCCATTGAGGCCGGTTACGCCAACCCTGTTCGGGCTACCACCAGTGAAATTGGCGTTTCCGGTGGTGGCGTTAACCGCTACTCAATGGAGTCTGCCACTATGGCCGCAACCCTTATTTCTGCACGCATGCAGTTCACCTTTTTATTTGCCGCCGTGCGCCGCGCCGATACCGCCGCCCGTCCCTGCATGCTTCGCACCACTGCCGAAACCGAATCCGCCGCCCGCCGACTGCTGGCGCGTGATTACGTGCTGTCCTTTGCCGGTCGCCTGCCGCGCCGTGAGGTGGCCGCATGAATACGCTTTCTGCCCGACTCAACAACCACGACAGCTATCCCATTCCGCACGCCGATTTCCTGCGCCTTCAGCATGCCCACAGCGTCGGCGTGACCGTGCTCGACATGCTGGACGTGATTGAATGCTCCGGCAACCGTAAGAACATCCCCGACGGTAACGCGCTGGCGTCCGTGGTGGCGCTGCTTACCGACCAGCTGGGCAAAGTGGTCAGCACCTGTGAATCCGTCATGCTTAACGATATGGAGGTCTCCCGTGACAACTAATAATCAGTCCTGCCTGCCCGTTGAGGTGCGCACCGCCGTTTACCGCCGCGCCGTTGCCTATGGCTACCTTTCCGCCTGCGAGCGCTACGGCCTCAATGTCTCCGCCTCGCTGGACGAGGTGCAGATGACCATCGCGCTGGAGCTGGAAGGCTATTACGTCCGTAAGTACGGCCCGGAAAACGGCATGGATATGGCCTGTACCATGCTCAGCGAAATGGTGCAGCCCGACGTGCTGGTCGCCGCGCCGCGGCTGACGCGCATGGGGGAAACCATGATGGACGAACTGCTGTGCGGTCACCTGGCCGCCTCAAAAGCCACGCTGCACTAAGGAGGCCAGCCATGAAACATATCGTCACCGACACCGTGCGCGCCGCCGCCGGTCACTGGCCTCAGCTCTTACCCGCGCTGGGTATCAGCATCAACGCCGCCGGACAGCACTCGCCGTGCCCGGTCTGCGGCGGCAAAGACCGCTTCCGCTTTGACAATCAGGCCGGTCGCGGCACGTGGGTCTGCAACCAGTGCGGCGCGGGCGACGGGCTGGCGCTGGTTGAAAAGGCGCTGGACGTGAATACAAAGGAGGCCGCCTGCCGGGTAGCCGGGCTGATTGGCACGCTGCCCGTCACGCTTCCGGCAGTTGCGTCAGAAAAAACCGATGAAGAGAAGGCGCAGGCGCGCCTTAAGGCTGCACAGGAAGCCGCCCGGTTTGTTGCCGGAGCGAAAGCGCAGGCCGGTAACGCCTACCTGAGCGGCAAGGGGCTGGCTGAAACGCCCGTTCTGACGCTGACCACGAGCAAACGTATCAGCGATACCACCTATCAGCCCGGCGACCTGATTGTGCCGCTGACGGACTTTACCGGCGCTACGGTCAACGCCCAGCTGATTAACGCTGACGGCACCAAACGTACCCTTGCGGGCGGTCAGGTGAAGGAGGCCTTCCACCGCCTGGGTGAACCCGGCGACACGCTCTGGCTGACCGAGGGCTACGCCACCGGCCTGACCGTGCACCGGCTCACCGGGAAGGCGGTTTTTGTGGCATTAAGCGCCAACAATCTGCCCGCGCTGGCGGAGCGCCTGCATGCGGAATACCCGGAGGCGCTGATACTGATTGCCGCCGATAATGACGAGAACGGCACCGGCCAGCTGCGTGCCGAGGCGGCCGCGAAGCGCGGTAACGGCAAGCCCGCCTTACCGCCCGTCACCGGCGACTGGAACGACGTTTTTCAGGCCGAGGGCGAAATAGCTGCTCAGGCGATGCTGACCGCGTTCACCCAGCCGAAAGCGCTCAGCCCGTTTGAGTCGGTGAGCGAGGCCGACCTGAAGGCCATGAGCGCCAGCCAGAAGGCCGAGCTGCTGGCCGCACACTACCTCAACACGTTGGCCGTGCCGGTCGTGGGCGAAGACCTGTGCCGCTATGAGGGCGGCGCGTGGCAGGTGCTGCCGTACCGCGTGCTCAGCCGGGAAATCGCCGCGCTGTTTCAGAAGGTGCGCGCACCGTTCTCGGCAACCGGTATCGGCGGCATCGTGGACACGCTAAAGCTGATGGTGCCGCAGATGGGCGCACCCGCCCGCCGGCTGATTGGCTTTCGCAACGGCGTGTTTGACACCGCAACCGGCACCTTCGGACCGCATAAAAAAGAGCACTGGCTCCGCACCGTTAACAGCGTCAACTACACCACGCCGAAGGCGGGCGAAAATCTGGCCAACGATGCCCCGCACTTCTGGCAGTGGCTGACGCGGGCGGCCGGACGTAATGAGGCGAAGCAGGAGCGCATCCTCGCGGCGTTATTTATGGTGCTGGCAAACCGTTACGACTGGCAGCTGTTTCTGGAGGTCACCGGCCCCGGCGGCAGCGGGAAAAGCGTGATGGCGTCCATTGCCCGCCTGCTGGCCGGAGAGGACAACACCACGGCCGCCACCATCGACACGCTGGAATCGTCACGGGAACGCGCAAGTGTGGTCGGCTACTCGCTGATTATCCTGCCGGATCAGGAGAAATGGAGCGGCGACGGCGCGGGCATCAAGGCAATTACCGGCGGCGACGCCGTGGCGATTGACCCGAAGTATCGTGACGCCTATTCAACCCACATCCCGGCGGTAATACTGGCGGTAAATAACAACCCGATGCGCTTCAGCGACCGCAGCGGCGGCGTATCCCGTCGCCGGGTTATCCTGCCGTTCCCGGACGTGATACCGGTAAACGAGCGCGACCCGCAGCTGCTGGAAAAGATTGCCGGAGAGCTGGCGGTTATCGTGCGCCACCTGATGCAGCGCTTTACCCGGCCTGACGATGCCCGCAAGCTGTTACAGGCGCAGCAGTCGTCGGAAGAGGCGCTGGAAATCAAGCGCAGCGCCGATCCGCTGGTCGATTTCTGTGGCTACCTGACGCCGCTGAGCACGCCGACCGGGCTGTTTATCGGCAATGCCAATATCCGGCCCATGAACCCGCGCCGCTACCTCTATCACGCCTATCTGTCCTTTATGGAGGCGAGAGGCCATCAGCACCCCATGAGCCTGACGGCGTTCGGCCAGGCTGTACCACAGACGCTGAAGGAGTACGAGATAGAGCTGCTGAAGCGCAAGACAAAGAACGGTATCCAGACCAGCCTGGAGCTTAGCGAAGACTGCGAGGCCGACTGGTTGCCGCGCTGTGATGCATAAGCCAGACGACAGACATCAAACCGGCTCCGGCCGGTTTTTTTATGCCAGAAGGTGAACAGTGTTCACCTCAGGTGAAGAGTAGTGAAGAGTACAAACTGAAGCAATCACCACTTAAGTTATTGAATGTAAATGATAAAATTGAAAGGTGAACAGGGTGAACACTTTTCCATAAAATCTTTTTTTCCGATGATGACTTTCGACCTAATGCTTTTCATCTCAACATTTCTTCACCAAACCAAGCTTAGCTAAAGTACATATAAAGTTGGTGTTGATGTAAGCTATTCCTCGTTATTGTATGCCATCATGGAATATTCCCAACGTTTGATATTCGCCTTTATTGCATAACATTCATTTTTATTTTTCCGTATGTAGAATATATTATCTAATAAAGGTCCACATTCAGAAACCTTTGCGGAATCTGCTAATATTGTCTTATTAGAAAGGTAATCGGATAATTGAAAAAAAGGGAACGACGATATCACCACACCAATAATAAAGAAAGCTCTTAATTGAGGAACCTTTTCTTTAGCATATGACTTATCAAATTCGCCACCCTCCCTTTTAGATTTTTTAAATTTGGAGAGAATGCTAATTACAAACAAATAAACAGCCGCAAAAATAAAAGAAAGACCAAAAGAAATAATTAGACCAAGGATGATCGGTGAGTTAGACAAGTATTGCATATTGATAAAAAATTTGTTATTTATAATTAATCCCGCCCAAATCTTTGAAAAGAATATTGTCGCACCAGTATAAAGAATAGACCCCATCCAAGTTTTTACCGCTCCAAACAAAGCTTGCTTATTTAAAACAACATAAGAAAAACATAGCACTGCAAATTCAACCATGATTATATTCATGGCTACTTTTACTTTAAAAAAGTAATTTAACAACAAGAATTGCAGGCAAAATAAAAATGAAAAATTTCTAAAAAAATAACCCAATATTAATTTCATGGTATAAAAAAACCTTTAAATTTAAATGGATATATATATTCTAACTTGTTAGCATCTAAATAATCAGCCCACCACTGCACCATGAGCCGCCGCTCTTCAAGGTGCTCTGCCTTATGGATATAGGCAGCGCGTACCCCATTACGTTCCTGATGGCTCATTTGCCTCTCAACAGCGTCACGTGACCACAGGCCAGATTCAACTAATGCACTACATGCCATTGCTCGGAATCCATGACCGCATACTTCTGTTTTCGTATCGTATCCCATCCTGCGAAGAGCATGATTAATGGTGTTCTCGCTCATTGGTTTTGTGGGGTGGTGATCGCCAGGAAACACTAAATTTCTATTTCCGCTCAGCTCCCGAATTTCTTCCAGAATGGCTAAAGCTTGTCTCGATAGCGGAACCAGATGGACGGTTCGCATTTTCGAACCACGATGGGAGTGTTTGACTCCTTCAATTGCTTCACGCTCGGCAGGAATAGTCCACAGCTCTTTTTTAAGGTCGATTTCGCTCCATCGTGCAAACCGCAATTCACTGGAACGGATAAATACGTACAGGCTGAGCCTGAGAGCTAAACGGGTAAGCAGGCGGCCTTTATGTATTTCGATACGCTGAAGAAAATCAGGCAAGCGCTCTAAAGGCAGAGCTGGTCTGTGAGTAGCTTTTCTCGTTATGATTGCCCCAGCAAGATCTTGTGCGGGATTCCGGTCAGTAATGCCAATCTGAACTGCATAACGCATAATTCCCGTGATCCTTTGTTGCAATCGGGAAGCCACGTCCAGACGGCCGCTCTGCTCCACCTCTTTCAGAGGCAACAGCAGGTCGCGGGTTGTTAAATCAGCAATATTTCTCTTTCCAATAGCTGGGAAGATATTACGCTCAAGGTCACGCCACACCCGCTCAGCATGACCGACGGACCAACGTTTATTGTTCGCATGCCACTCATAAGCCACTTTTTCAAAAGTGTTAAGTGCTGCCTCTTCCTGTTGCCTTACTTCTTCTTTTTTCGCATTGGGGCTGACACCTTCCGCAATCAAAAGGCGTATCTCATCACGTTTCTCACGCGCTTTTGCCAGGGAAAGAAGAGGATAAGCACCTAACGCCGTTCTGCTCTCTTTCCCTTCAAAACGGTACTTGAGATACCAGCGCTTAGAACCGGTTGGTTTGATAAGAAGATACAATCCGTGCCCGTCAGTGAGTTTGTACTCTTTCTCACGAGGCTTTGCGGTACGGGCCGCGACATCAGTTAAAGGCATAATTTGGGGGTCAAAAGTTTATCGAAGCGAAGTGACCCCCATTCTGACCCCCAAACTTGCCGGATGTCAATGGATGACCTCGGACATGTACGGATAGAAGAAAAACTCTTATCTTTGATTTTAAAGGTTTTTTGGACTTCCTCGGACGAGGATGGACAGGATACTGGTGCCGAAGGCCGGAATCGAACCGGCACGCCTTGCGGCGGTTGATTTTGAATCAACTGCGTCTACCGATTTCGCCACTTCGGCACTGAAGGGTATGCGGAAAACGTTGTGGATTATACCGTTACCCCCTGTTTCCGCAACCCCTATCGGCAGGGGAATGTGCGACCGTTGAAAAAAACGCCATCCCTGCGTGTTTCCCAGGAGCGCTTATATCGTCGTTTGCCGCTTTTAACTACGCTCACTTCCCTGTCCCCGCGCCTTCTCTTCCCTGCTAATCTCTGCTTTTATAAAACAGTTCAGCCTCTTAAATTCACATAGACCGCCTTCTCCCCCAGGACTACTCTTAAAGCCGGGTTTGCCGAGCCGGGCTGTCGCCCGATACGGAACTCCAGGCTAATCCCGCAGTCCCACTGTGGAGATCGGTGCGCGCCGGGAACAGGTCGTGCCGGACAATTTAAAGAAGGTATAAAAATGAAAGCAACAACCAAGATAGCGTTGGCATTAACGGTTTCATCCTCCCTGTTCGCTGGCGTGGCTTCGGCCGCAAGCTGGCAGGATCAGCTCAGCAATGCTGCCAACACGCTGAGCCAGAACAATGCTAACTCTGCATCAACTACCACGCAGAATAACGGTATGTCGCTGGGTGCGCTGGCCGGCCTGCTGAACGGCGGCAATCAGCAGCTCAGCGCTAACAGCATGACCAATGCCGCAGGCGTGTTGCAGTATTGCGTGCAGAACAACGTGGTAAATAACAATGTGAGTTCCGTAAAGGATCAGCTGCTGAGCAAGCTGGGCCTGACCGACACGGCGAAAGCACAGGAAACCACCGACTATAAACAAGGTATGATGGGCCTGCTGAATACCGGCAGCGATCAGCAGGTAAACCTGAAAAGCCTGGGCAACACCGAATTGGGCAAGAAGGTGAAAACCAAAGCCTGCGATCTGGTGTTGAAGCAGAGCAA
>Ga0268256_1002189_pt1 | contig 10334 bp, 11 predicted proteins | sample AgamicAtAmrz_FD_200247 | JGI IMG/M metagenome (GOLD analysis project Ga0268256, IMG submission 200247) | Agave microbial communities from Guanajuato, Mexico - At.Am.rz (v2) (version 3) | ecosystem: Host-associated > Plants > Roots > Rhizosphere | place: Guanajato, Mexico | collected 2012-06-07
TTGCTGTACCGGCTGCAGGCCGCCGCCGAAAAAGCCCTGCAGGATCCTGAACAGAATGATCTGCCACAGCTCGGTAGCGATGCCGCACAGGAAAGAGCAGACGGTAAACATCACAATACAGATCAGGAAGAACTGCTTGCGGCCAAATACGCGGCTGAGGAAGGCGGAGATCGGCAGCACGATGCCGTTCGCCACCAGATAGGAGGTCAGCACCCAGGTTGACTCGTCATAGCTGGATGAGAGCGAACCGGCGACGTGCGGCAGCGCCACGTTGACAATGGTGGTGTCCAGGATCTCCATAAACACCGCCAGCGTCACCGTCATCGCGACCAGCCAGGGGTTACTGGCCGGCTGCCAGCTCTGGCTTTGACTCATTCCACTGTTACCTCAGGCTCCACCGACAGCCCCAGCGGCAGCGGCTTGTTCGGATCCAGTCCCTTATCGATAACGATCTTGACCGGCACGCGCTGGACAATTTTCACATAGTTGCCGGTCGCGTTTTCCGACGGGAAGGTAGAGAAACGGGAGCCTGAACCCATCTGAATGCTTTCCACGTGCCCTTCCAGCTTCATATCCGGCCAGGCATCCACGGAAATATGCACTTTATCGCCAGGGTTCATTCTTTCCAGCTGCGACTCTTTAAAGTTGGCGGTGATCCAGACATCTGGCGAAACCAGCGAAAACAGCGAGGTGCCAGCCTGAACCAGCGTGCCGACCTGCACGTTACGTTTAGTGACGAAGCCATCGTAAGGCGCGCGCACTTCTGTATAGGAAAGGTTAAGGTTAGCCGTGTTCAGCTGCGCTTTGGCCTGTTCGACCTGCTGCTGACGAGCTTCCACGTTGGTTTCCTGCTGGCGAATTTGCAGCTGGATTTGCGAAGCGACTTCTACCTGCGCTTTCGCGCTTTCCAGCTCGGCCTTCGCGCTTCTTAACTGCGCGCTGGCCGCATCAATATTACGCTGCGAGGTTGCACGCGGATCGACGCCGCGCTGGCGTTTGTAATCTTCCTGAGCATTAAGAAAGTTAGCTTCCGCCTTGGCCTGCTGCGCCAGCGCCTGATCTTTCTGCGCCGGATACTGCACTTTAGACAGCGCCAGAGAAGCCTGCGCCTGATGCAGCTGCGCCACGGCCAGGCCAAGCTGGGCCTGAGCCTGATCGCGCTGCGCCTGGGTATCCTGCGGATCGATAACTACCAGCAGATCGCCCTTTTTCACCCGCTGGTTATCGGTAACCAGCAGCTTAGTGACATAGCCGGAGGCTTTAGGCGCAATAGTCACGGCGTCCGATTCCGTAAAGGCGTCGTCCGTCGTTTCTATATTGCGGCCGGTAAACCAGAAGTAAAAGCCGACAATAATCATGACGATCACCACAATCGCCAGAATAATCAGCGGCTTTTTGCCGGGGCGTTTACGTTCCGCCTGGCCCTCGTCCTGCTGCTGGTCGTCCTGCTGCGGTTTGTCGTTTTGGTCGTCAGACTGCGAATTATTCTGCGGATGACGCTGGTCATCATCTGAGGAAGAATTTGATTGATTAGCCATAGTTCTCATCAGGTTACGGCGGGCTCAAGCCGAGCCCGCAAGATTCACGCTGTTATAAACATAGGGCCTAAATTGACAAATGCCAGTGTTTCTTTACAAAGTCAGAAAAGATTCAGGCTACAGCGCATCAATGCCTAAAAGCAGCACCCAGCCCAGCGCCATCGCCCACAGCAGCATGGGCAGCGAGTAGAAGTGGAAACGCAGCCAGACAGAGCGATCTTTCGCCATCCGCAGCGCGATAAGGTTTGCCAGCGAACCGGGCAGCAGCCCGAAACCGCCGATATTCACCGCCCAGGCCAGCAGCGTGCTGGCTGGCAGATTCGCCAGCAGTAAAATAGTAGCCGGCACGTTGCTGATAATCTGCGACAGGCCGATCGCCAGCAGATATTTCCCGCCCTCCGGCAGCTGCGGAATTTGCTGGAGCAGATGCTGTAAAGCGGGAAGTCGGGTTAACAGAAAAACATCCACGAACATGGCGATAAATACCGCCAGCAGGCTCCAGTCGATCGCCAGCAGCGTGCGGCGTGCCATCAGCAGGAAAACGCCAAATACCAGCAGAACGCCCCAGCCCGCATAGCCCATCTCCAGCGTGATAATAAACAGCAAATAGAGCACGACGCTGGCAATCAGCAACGAGCGCTGCCATTGCGTTTCCGGCGACTGTGACGAGCGCTCGATCCGTTTCGCCGAAAAACTGACGGCGGTAAGCAGCAGCAGGCTGGCCAGCAGCGCCCCGCCCAGCGGCAGCATCTGGCCGATAAAACCGGCGAAGCCGACGTGGCCGTGTTGCCACAGCAGGATATTTTGCGGATTGCCTATGGGCGTGAGCAGCGATCCGGCGTTAACCGCCAGCGCCTCAAAGATGACCAGCCGGGCGATCGGCAGCGAAGAGTAGCGACGCAGCGTCAGCGTCAGCGGCACCAGGATAAAGAGTGCGACATCGTTGGTCAGGAAAGTGGACAGCAGCGCGGCGGCAGCGGTCAGAAACAGCGCCAGCGAACGCTCTGACTGAAAGCGCTGCACCAGGCGACGTCCCAACACGTCGAAATAACCGCTGGCTTCGATGCCTTTGGTCAGCATCAACAGCCCGCCCAGCGTCAGTATGGTCGACCAGTCCACCGCCGCAGGCAGCTGCCGCAGCGAGAAAGGCGCAAAGCAGGCCAGCAGCAGGCCCAGTAAAATTAACAGATGCAGAAAGCGATCGTGCAAAAAAGGCCTGAGCAGCGTTGCCATACGGACTCACCTGAGAGGAAATTACTGACGGCTTTCGTAGAATTGCTGAAAAATAGCCAGGGTTTCGTCACTAACGTGATGTTCCAGCCCTTCCGCATCGCGGCGGGCGGTATCAGGGCTGATGCCCAGCGCCAGCAAAAACGTTTCCACAATATGGTGGCGTTTGCGGCTTTCTTCCGCCAGCGCCTCTCCTTCAGCAGTCAGGAACACGCCGCGATAGGGAACCTGCTCGACCAGTCCAACCGTAGCCAGGCGTTTCAACATTTTGGCAACGGTAGGCTGGGAAACGCCGAGCCGCGCCGCCATATCAACCTGGCGGGCTTCGCCAAATTCACGGATCAGATCGGAAATCAGCTCAACATAGTCATCAATTAATTCACGCCGATGGGCTTCACGGACCTGACGGAAGCCTTCGACATGCTCTTCTATCTCTTTCAGTGGCGCAGGCACTGCGGTTTTAGCGCGACGACTCATTCAGCTTCCTCATTATTATTTCTGGCGCGTGCGGGCGCTCGCATCAGCCTGATGGTGCCACATTGTAAACGAAGCGCACGGAAGCACAAAATCTCGCGCAATAGCGCTGGCTACGAATTATAGCCTGTGCTATACCTGTACATAAAGCGAACGGAGGAGACCATGAAAAAACCACTTTTACTACAGCTGCTCTGTCGTTCGCCTTTTACGCTGCGGCTGATGCTGCTGGAGATGCTGACAGCAGAAAAAAAGTCCGGCGGCTGATTCAGCCATAAAAAAAATCCGCCACGTGGGCGGATTTTTTATCAACCAACCGAAGCTGGTTTCAGGCAATCTTAGAAGCTGTAGCCAACGCCAGCAATCCAGGTGCCAACGTCTACGCTGCGGATGCGGCTCTGCTCGTAGCCAACGTCCAGAGCAACGTTTTCGATGCCTGGGTTGAACTGCAGGCCCGCACCGTAGGAAACACCTACGTCGCTTGAGTCAGACTTGTCACGCGCTGGTGCGTTCTGCTGGAATTTACCGTAACCGATACCAACCACGCCATAGATGCTGGCCCAGTCGTTCAGACGGTAAGCAGGACCACCGGTGATGCCGTAGTACTGGCCTTTGTTATAGACGCCAGCGTCGGTACGATCTTTCTCGGTGTAGGTGAAAGAACCGATCCAGCCCAGTGGATCGCTGCCGTTTTCGTAGCGGTATTTCAGGTTGAAACCGTTAGCTTTGTTAGCCACGCCCTGCATATCGCTTTGTGCGTAACCACCGGAAACTGTGCTCTGTGCCATCGCTGAACCAGCAGAAACTGCCAGTACACAAGCCAGTGCTGAAAGACATGCAATTTTTTTCATAACCACCTCAAATGTGAAAGTACTTATCTCCTGACAACGCTGAAAATATAACAAACCTCAGCCAGAAACTCTGCCCCGTTTTTGTTGTCCAAGACAATGTTTGGTGTAACAGGACGTTAATGATTCTTTCTATCTCATTCTTTTTACTTATATTTCTCTCTTTACCGCTTCGCCTGACCAGCAATGTAAAAATTTGTTCATTGAGATAAATCTTAATTAAACTGACACTTCTTTACCCGTCTGCGTGCGCTTGACGACGAATTTTTCGAATTTCTTTAACGTTTTCCCAGGCCATTTTTGCCTGGTTTGCACAATCTGTTGGTACACTTCGGGGAACTTTTCTCCCGTTCGATGGACAAATAAGGTTGGTCAAAAGGATGTCTCCCTCTTCACGCGGTTCTTCAATCTGGTTTCCTGTCTTACTGCTCTTGCTCGCCATGACCTCAATTCAGGGCGGGGCCGCGCTGGCAAAAACCCTGTTTCCGGTAGTCGGCGCACCGGGGATCACCGCCCTGCGTCTTGGGCTGGGCACGCTTATTCTTTGCCTTATCTTCAAACCCTGGCGGCTGCGGTTCAGCCGCGATCGCGTAGTACCTCTGGTTTTGTATGGCCTGGCGCTGGGCGGCATGAACTATACGTTTTATCTGGCGCTGCGTACCGTCCCGCTGGGCATTGCCGTTGCGCTGGAATTTGTCGGTCCGCTGACGCTGGCGCTGGTGGGGTCGAGAAAGCCTCGCGATTTTCTCTGGGTGGCGCTGGCGTTGCTTGGGCTGTGGCTTTTGCTGCCTCTTGGCAAGAGCATGTCGGGCATCGATCCCAAAGGCGCATTTTTTGCGCTGCTGGCTGGTGCCTGCTGGGCCATCTATATTCTGAGCGGCCAACGCGCAGGAGCGGAGCACGGCCCTGCTACCGTCGCCATGGGATCGCTGATCGCTTCGCTGGTCTTTGTCCCTGTTGGCTTTACGTTTGCCGAAAGCGGCGTCTGGAACCTGGCAGTTTTACCGGTTGCGCTTATTGTCGCCATTCTTTCCAGCGCGTTCCCCTATACGCTGGAGATGGTCGCGCTGACCCGGCTGCCGGCCAGGACGTTTGGCACACTGATGAGCCTGGAGCCGGCCATGGGCGCGCTTTCCGGCATGATTTTCCTGGGCGAGCTGCTGACGCTGCCGCAATGGCTGGGCCTGCTGTCGATTATTATCGCCTCGGCAGGCGCTACGCTGAGTCTGCGTCCCGCTAAGCAAAAAGTCGTTCCGATTAGCGAGCTGCGTGAATAGCTATATTCAGAAAAGTTTATCCCGGCAGACAAATTTAAAGAGGCGTCTGTTAAAAAAGGAATATGTCATATATGGCTCGGATAATTCTGAGCCAATTTAATAAATCGTGGCTTTTTAACAGGGTTTTTTACGCAATTTGTAACGAAACGATAAATTAAAAATCTATTTTTTATCAGTCATTTATCTTTATCAATCTAAATGAGAATATTTATTAATCGCATTCGATAAATTATTCCTCTTTAATACCAGTCAGTTAAACCCTAAGGCCGCTACTATTTGTGCGATAGGCAGTATCGTGATGGCAATGTTGAAAAGCGCTGCTATACTTATTCGGTACATTCAGGACAACTGACCATTAAGAGGATATTAATGATGAGTACCGCTAAACTGGTAAAAACGACTGCGACCGATCTGCATTACACCCGCAACAACGTGGCCGATGAGGAAAAGAAAGCCACCATTGAGGTGTTGAATCGTCTGGTAACGGAATTCATTGATTTGTCCCTGATTACCAAACAGGCGCACTGGAATATGCGCGGCGCTAACTTTATTGGCGTACACGAAATGCTGGACGGTTTCCGCACTACGATTACCGATCATCAGGACACCATTGCAGAGCGCGTAGTACAACTGGGCGGCGTGGCGTTGGGCACCACTCAGGTAGTGAACGATCGCACTCCGCTGAAAAGCTATCCGCTGAACATTCATACCGTTCAGGATCACCTTAAAGCGCTGGCAGAACGCTATGCCGTTGTCGCTAACGATACTCGTAAAGCGATTAGTGAAGTTGAAGACGAAGACACCGCAGATATCTTTACCGCCGCTTCCCGCGACCTGGATAAATTCCTGTGGTTTATCGAATCTAACATCGAGTAAGTCGATGCGGGCTGCGCTCAGTAGCCCCACTTTTCATAGCGTGGTTTTGCGAGCAGATGAGGCCTTTCATCTGCTCTTCTTATATGGAGGAAAGCGATGGCCAGTGGTTGGGCACGTGATGATGCCGTACAGGAACAGATCGACTCAACGGTAGAAGATGCCGTTAATCGCGCCCGGCGCGCCATTCATCATGGCGCCAGCGCAAAATATTGCGAAGAGTGCGGGGATGCCATTCCTGAAGCTCGCCGTCTGGCCCTGCCCGGCGTGCAATATTGTATTCAATGCCAGGCACAGCGAGACAAACAGCAGCAATCGACGCTTTTTAATCGCCGCGGCAGTAAAGACAGCCAGCTGCGTTAATCACGCGAGCGCTCTCGCACCCTTTCCTTTTTTACTTTGTTTTTTATCCTCCGCCAGGTTAAAACTGGATTGCACCATAATGAAACCAGCGCACTGTTTTGGTGCCTCATTATGGTGCATCGCGCTACTTAAGGCGTAATTATCCCTGTTAAATTGACTCAACGTGCTGTTTTCAATATATTTTGAAAACTTGGCATAGTTTTTTCATATGGCTGCTGGCATTCAATCGGACAAGGCGCTTGTCCGACTGCAATAAGGATAAAAAGATGAAGTCACTTGTTAAGTTTTCCCTGGCTGCGCTGACGCTGGCGTTTGCCGTCTCTTCTACCGCCGCAGAAAAAAAGCTGGTTGTCGCCACCGATACCGCCTTTGTTCCTTTTGAGTTCAAACAGGGTAACCAATATGTGGGCTTCGATGTGGAGCTGTGGGCGGCTATCGCGAAGGAACTGAAGCTGGACTATACCCTTAAACCAATGGATTTTAGCGGTATCATTCCGGGTCTGCAGACGCGTAACGTCGATCTGGCGCTGGCCGGTATCACTATCACTGACGCCCGCAAGCAGGCGATTGATTTCTCCGACAGCTACTATAAAAGCGGTCTGCTGGTGATGGTCAAAGCCAATAACGACAAAATTCAGAGTCTGAAAGATCTTGATGGCAAAGTCGTTGCGGTGAAAAGCGGCACCGGCTCCGTGGATTACGCTAAGCAGCACATCAAAACCAAAGATCTGCGCCAGTTCCCTAATATCGATAATGCCTATATGGAGCTGGGCACGGGCCGTGCGGACGCCGTGCTGCACGATACGCCAAACATCCTTTACTTCATTAACACCGCAGGCAAAGGCCAGTTCAAAGCCGTAGGCGAATCGATCGAAGCGCAGGATTACGGTATCGCCTTCCCGAAAGGCAGCGACGAGCTGCGTGAAAAAGTAAACGGCGCGCTGAAAACGCTGCGTGCAAACGGTACCTACAACACAATTTATAAAAAATGGTTCGGTTCCGAGCCTAAATAATCGCTTTTACTTTTCGCAGGCGCGCTGTGCGCCTGCGTTTTCCACACCAACGAAATATGGTTTTGATCCGGAGAAATAAGAATGCAGTTTGACTGGAGCGCCATCTGGCCATCTATTCCGGCCCTGCTCGAGGGCGCCCGCCTGACGCTGTGGATATCCGTCCTCGGCCTGATCGGCGGCCTGATTATCGGCCTTATAGCGGGTTTTGCCCGCGCTTACGGCGGCTGGCTGTCGCGTAATATCGCCCTGGTCTTTATTGAACTGATCCGCGGCACGCCGATTGTCGTGCAGGTGATGTTTATCTATTTTGCGCTGCCGATGGCCTTTAACGATTTGCGCATCGACCCTTTCAGCGCGGCAGTGGTCACCATCATGATTAACTCCGGCGCTTATATCGCTGAAATTACCCGTGGCGCCGTGCTGTCAATCAATAAGGGTTTTCGTGAAGCCGGTCTGGCGCTGGGTCTTTCCAGTCGCGAAACGCTGCGCTACGTTATTATGCCGCTGGCGCTGCGCCGTATGCTGCCGCCGCTGGGCAACCAGTGGATCGTCAGCATCAAGGATACCTCCCTGTTTATCGTTATCGGCGTGGCGGAGCTGACTCGCCAGGGCCAGGAAATCATTGCCGGTAACTTCCGCGCGCTGGAAATCTGGAGCGCCGTAGCCGTTATCTATCTGTTTATTACGCTGGTGCTGAGCTTTGTTCTGCGTCGCATTGAAAAAAGGATGAAGATCCTGTGATTGAATTTAAAAACGTCTCCAAACATTTTGGCGAAACGCAGGTTCTGCATAATATCGATCTGACTATTAAACAGGGCGAGGTCGTGGTGATTATCGGGCCGTCCGGCTCCGGCAAATCCACGCTGCTGCGCTGCATTAACAAGCTGGAAGAGATCACCACCGGCGAGCTGATTGTGGACGGGCTGAAGGTCAACGATCCTAAAGTAGACGATCGCCTGATCCGCCAGGAAGCGGGCATGGTGTTCCAGCAGTTCCATCTGTTCCCGCAGATGAGCGCGCTGGATAACGTCGCTTTTGGCCCAATCCGCGTACGCGGCGCCAGCAAAGCCGATGCGCAGCGTCTGGCAAAAGAGCTGCTGGGCAAGGTCGGCCTGGCCGAACGCGCGCACCATTTCCCGTCGGAGCTTTCCGGCGGCCAACAGCAGCGTGTGGCCATTGCCCGCGCGCTGGCGGTCAAGCCGAAGATGATGCTGTTCGATGAGCCAACCTCCGCGCTGGATCCGGAGCTGCGTCATGAAGTGCTGAAGGTAATGCAGGACCTGGCGGAAGAAGGCATGACCATGGTTATTGTGACGCACGAAGTGGGCTTTGCGAAGAAAGTCGCTTCACGCCTGATCTTTATCGATAAAGGCCGCATTGCGGAAGACGGCGATCCGGCAGAGCTGATTGATAACCCGCCGGGCGCACGCCTGCAGGAATTCTTACAGCACGTCTCCTAATTTTTTGGGGCGGTCAGGCCGCCCCGCTTTCCCGGCCCGCTCTTAAAAAACTCTTCCCCCCCTCTCTCCTTTTCTTTGTCCGGCTATACTTGCTGCTCGACGCTTCTTTGCGCCGTTAAAGGAGAATATGATGTCGGGAACCCCGCCCTTCTGGCGCTGTATGTTCAGATGGCTACCGTTAGTCGCTGCTGTTTTTTGCTGTCAGGCTGAGGCCGTCAGCCTGCCTGTCGCCGCCGTTGCGGCGTCCCGGTCGCAACCCGCGGCCGATGCTTCCGGCGAACCGAGCCTGGAAGAGAAAAAAGCCGCCTACGCCGCGCTGGCCAACATTTTGCAAAATGATCAATCGCGAACCGAGCTGATTAACCAGCTGCGGAGCGCTTCCGAAAGCACTGCTAAAACTGAAGATCCCGTGCTGACGCCGCCGGATGAAGAAGAAGATAAAACGGTGCTGGAAAGCGTCACCGACGTCAGCCGTCAGTTTGGCAGCGAGGTGCTGGGTAAAGTAGAAAAACTCCACCGCAATATCGTTAACGCTCCTCATAAAACCTTTAACCCAAAAACTTTTTATAACGCGCTGAGCCACTTTGCGATGCTGGCCATCGCACTGTTCACTTTCTACTGGCTGCTCTGCCGGGCGGCGACGCCGCTTTATCGCCGCATGGGGTCATGGGGCCGCCGTAAAAATAGCGAGCGCACCAGCTGGCTGCACCTCCCGGCGATGATCCTGGGCGCGTTTATCATTGATTTGCTGCTGCTGGGCATCGCGCTGTTTGTCGGCCAGATGCTCAGCGATACGCTCAATGCCGGTAGCAGGACGATTGCCCGCCAGCAGGGCCTGTTCTTAAGCGCTTTTGCACTGATTGAATTCTTCAAGGCGATCCTGCGGCTGATTTTCTGCCCGCGCTATCCGCAGCTGCGTTTTTTCCATCTTTCTGACGAGCGCGCTAACTACTGGAATACGCGGTTAAGCTGGCTGAGCAGCGTTATCGGCTACGGACTGCTGGTTATCGTGCCTATTGTTTCTAATCAGGTTAACGTGCAGGCGGCGGCGCTGGTTAACCTGGTTTTGATGTGTCTGATCACCGGGTGGGCGCTTTATCTGATTTTCCGCAACCGCCGCCCCGTACAGCTGGCGCTGGTTCAGCTGGCCGACCGCTCGATGAGCTTTTTTTCACTGTTTATCCGCGCTTTCGCCGTCATCTGGCACTGGCTTGCCAGCGCCTATTTTATCGCCCTGTTTCTGCTCTCGATCTTTAAC
>Ga0268256_1002192_pt1 | contig 10308 bp, 10 predicted proteins | sample AgamicAtAmrz_FD_200247 | JGI IMG/M metagenome (GOLD analysis project Ga0268256, IMG submission 200247) | Agave microbial communities from Guanajuato, Mexico - At.Am.rz (v2) (version 3) | ecosystem: Host-associated > Plants > Roots > Rhizosphere | place: Guanajato, Mexico | collected 2012-06-07
CGCCCAGACCGGTCTTCAAATACTGTTCGATGCATCGGTCGCTGAGGGGAAGACAACCCGGGGCGTGAACGGGACGCTCACACCGGAACAGGCGCTGACGACGGTGCTCGCGGGAACCGGCGTCGACGCCCGCTTCGCAGGAAGCAACCAGGTGACGCTGCAGAACAGTGCATCAGCATCCGGCGCGACGGCTGACGGCACCACGCAACTGGAGGCGATCACGATCTATGGTGCTCGCAACGCCTCGACCTTGGGCGGCACGACCAGCAGCGTCGCCATCGTGAACGCCGAAACCCTTGTCGAAAGTCAGATCCGCACGACGCAGGACACCTATCGTCGCATGGCAAACGTGCTGGACAGCGCCACGGTCAACGCCGGGTTCGTCATCCGTGGCATGAGTTCTGAAGGTCTCGTCCCATCCGGCGGGCCGGCCGGCTCAGTCTACGTCGACGGTATCGTTCAGACGCGTTACAATGCCCGTTTCGGGGCACGCAATCTCTGGGACGTCGAACAGGTCGAGGTCTACCGTGGCCCGCAATCGACGCTTTCGGGTCGTGCGGCCATGACCGGTGCCGTCTATATCAAGTCGAAGGATCCAACCTTCGACAGGCAAGTCGAACTTTCCGGCACAGTCGGCAGCGACGACCTCGCGGGTACGGCCTTTATGGTGAATACGCCCGTCGTCGAGGACCAGATCGCGCTGCGTATCTCGGGCGCTTTCGAGCGTTCACACGCCCAACCCAATTACTCGAATTTCAGTATTTTTGACAATTTCGACGACCTTACGACCGATATCAGTGGTGTGGTTCGCGCCAAGGTGCTGATTACGCCCTCGGAAATGCCGGACACCCGCGCACTGCTCACTTACTCCTACTCGAAGGACCGGCCCAACGACGCGCTTGTTGGTCTCGATACGGGCCGCGGCGACTTCAACGATTCTCCGGTTACCTATACGGAATATCGCTGGACGGACGCTCATAATGTCGGCCTTGAGGTCACGCACGATTTCTCGAACGCGCTGCGCTTCACCTCGCAGACCGGCTATCAATATGGCATCAATAACCGGCGCTCGATCGATTACGGCACGCCGGGAACCATTTTCGGAAGCACCGGCGAAGACGACAACTCCATCTTTACGCAGGAGTTTCGTCTCAACTACGAGGGTGATCGCTGGAAATGGGTTGTCGGCCTTTACGGCAGCCACGAGGTCTGGGATGGCGCGACGGACTTCATTGTAGATTACCCCGGCTTCGGGCCAGTGCAATTGAGCGACACGCAGAATCGCAAAACTTCGAACCTCGCCATCTTTGGTGAAGCGACCTATGAGTTTGCACCCACGTGGTTCGCGACGGTCGGAGGTCGTCTCGATTACCTCAAAGACAAAGACTACCAGCGAAACTATTTTGGACTTATCGATCCTTCCGCTGTCCTGACAGGCGATCCGTCATCTTTGAACGAGTTAAATTTTGTACCGAAGCTCGGCATTTCCAAGGAGCTTAGCGATACCCAGACGATTGCATTGACTTATACGCAAGGATTCCGTTCAGGCGGTTCCTACATCGACCGTCTCGATCCGAGCAACTTCAAGCTTGCCACTTACGATCCGGAGTTTTCCCAGAACGTCGAATTATCCTACAAGGGTATGCATCTCGATGACCGGCTGACACTCAATGCAAACCTGTTTTATACGAAGTACGACGACCAGCAGATAGAAATCCGCCCGAACCCCGCTATTCCGGGCTATCGCATCACCTCGAATGCTGCAACTTCGAGAGCCTGGGGATTTGAGATCGAGCCAACCTTCGAGGTTACCGATCAATTCACTGCCTTCACGTCCATCGGGTATCTCAATACGAGATTCCTGGAATTCAACCATGCTTCCATCGGTGACCAGTCAGGAAAAGCTTTTCCTGAAGCCCCGGAATTAAGTTGGGCTTTCGGTGGACGTTATGAATTCGACAACGGTGTCTTCGTTGGCGCCGATGCCAAGTACACGACAAGCTACAATTCGCGCTTCGGCACGAAAGGTATGTACGATATCGACTCGCGCTTCATCGTGAATGCGCAGACCGGCTTCAAGAAGGACAATTGGGAAGTTACCGCCTTCGTGGAAAACCTCACTGACGAGAAATATTTCACAATCGTGGATCGCGATGCGGCGAAGCCCTTCGGCCAACAGGGCAAGGGTCGCTCCTACGGCCTGAACGTCCGCGTGAAGTTTTGACAAACCCGGCTGTGGGGCATCTCGCCACACAGCCCTTCCATCCTGCAGGATTTCCGCCTTTCCTCGAAACTCGGAAACCCGGCAGTTCTTTGTTCTCACGCGATTTCCGGACGTAGAACCGCTACGCACCTTTCCTGGAAATGCTCTAACAACGAAATGATACCTGCCTTGCGCTTTTGTCTCGTTCTACTCGCCTTTCTCCTTCCCGCCTCGTTTGCTCAGGCCGCCTGCGGGGGAAAGGCCCTAACCCAAGGGGTCCATCATCCGCCCTTCTGTATTCCGCCGGACGTAAAACGGATCGTGACACTCGATCCGCTGATTACGCTTGGACTGCTGATCGAACTCAAAGCGCCCGTCGTTGCGACACCCTATATGGCGATCACCGAGGATGAGGTCCTCGACGTGGTGAAGTCCCGGAACATGGTTGATCTCGGTAACCCCAGGGAACCTAGCCTCGAGCGCGTGGCGGCGCTGAAGCCCGATCTCATCATCGGATCGGCAGAAGCTCATTCGGCGATTTACGAGCAGGCCGCACAGATCGCGCCAACCGTGCTCTTCAAGCATATGGACTGGAAGACATATCTTCAGCGCCTTTCCGAAGTGACGGGCAAGGAAGGCGCGGCAAACGATGCACTCAAGGCTTACGAGAGCCGGGTCGCCGCGATCCGCGCCCGCATGAAGGACAAGAACCTGACGGTTTCGGCCGTCCGTTTCGCACCAGACCGTTTCGTTGTCTTTGTGGATGGCCCTAACGCCTATGCCCCCTTCGCCGTGTTGCGCGAGGCGGGTGTAAAGCGCTCCGCTTACGAGACCGTTACCGATGGGACGATCGTCAAACGGCCGGATTGGGAGGAACTGGCCAATCTCGATGGTGACGTGCTGCTTTACGTTTCCGCCAGCGGTTTCGAAAGCGGGCCGGACGATGCGCTCGAAAAACAGGTGACCGGGAACCCGCTCTGGCAATTGCTGCCGGCCGTTCAGACCGGACGCGCCCATCGGGTCAATCGCGGTCCCTGGCAGAGCTTCCACGGTATCGGTTCGGCTAATCGCATTCTTGACGATGTCGAGCGTTATGTACTGGCAGGGCAATGACCAACCGAAAGACCTCTCGGCCCGCCAGTGCTTATACCTCACGGCTGCTTGCGCTTGGAGCCCTCCTCGGTCTGCTCGTTCTTGCTGCCATCCACGCCGTTGCATTCGGCACGTCTACCATGTCATTTTCCACCATAACGGCCGCGATCTTCCGGTTCGATGGTACGCGCGACCATCTTCTCGTCATGACCATCCGCTTGCCCCGCGTCATTGCCGCACTGCTTTGTGGCAGCGCGCTCGCTGTTTCAGGCGCCATCATGCAGGCGGTGACGAATAACCCGCTCGCCTCACCCGGCCTGCTCGGCATCAACGCCGGCGCGTCATTTGCCGTCGTTTCGTTGATGGCGCTCTTCGGCGCCGGCATCGCAGACATCTATGTCTGGTTCGCCTTCATCGGCGCCGGCATCGCCGCGATGGTCGTTTATGCACTTGGTTCGTCTGGTGCCGTCGGGCGCTCTCCGCTGGGGCTCGTGCTGGCGGGCGCCATCGTCGCAACATTCCTGACGTCGCTGACTACCACAATCCTTATCTTCAACCAAAGCACTCTTGACGCGGTCCGCCTGTGGACCGCTGGTTCGGTGACAGGCAGAACCATGGCGCAGACGAAAACCGTTGGGCCCTATATTATCACGGGTCTGATGGCAGCACTCCTCCTTGGCCGGCATCTCACGACTCTCAGCCTCGGCGCGGATGCCTCGCGGGCGCTCGGACAGAACCCGGTCATCTGGCGCGGCGCATCGGTCGTCGTCATCATCCTGCTTGCGGGCGGCGCCGTGGCGCTAGCCGGGCCAATCGGTTTCGTCGGCCTCGTCGTTCCACATATCGTGCGCATGATTGTCGGTGTTGACTATCGCTGGGTTATCCCTTTTTCAGCGCTCGGCGGCGCGCTGCTGGTCGTTGTCTCCGATACGGCCGGGCGGCTTGTCTTCGGAAGCCAAAGTTTCCCGGTTGGGGTGACGATCGCACTCATCGGCTCACCGTTCTTCCTGCATCTCGCCCGAACCCGCCTGAGAGGCGAGGCATGATCCGGCTTCTCACCGCCCTCACCATTCTACTTGCCGTCCTTGTCGTCGCAAGTCTCGCTTTTGGCGATGTCCCGCTGCCGTGGCTCGAACTCTACGATATCATCGTCGGAACGGGTGATCCTGCGCCCCAGAGCAAGATGATCGTCTTCGACCTGCGTTTGCCACGAGCGCTTCTCGCCCTTTTGGTCGGCGCGGCGCTTGCCACCGCCGGCACGATCACGCTCGCGATCATGCGCAATCCGCTGGCCGAGCCCGGTGTTCTCGGGATCAACAGCGGGGCGGCGGCAGCCGCCATGGCTGTCATCGTTCTGGCGCAGAATCCGCCCATCGCGTTTTTGCAGGCGGCCAGCTTCTTTGGCGCAGCAATCGTGACGCTGGCAGTTTACGCCCTTTCCTGGCGCGGCGGTACGTCCTCGCTCCGCATCATCCTCATCGGCATCGGACTTTCGTCTCTCGCATCTGCGGGAACGACCTTTCTCTCAGCATTCGGTGAAATCGGCGACGTGCAACGTGCCATGGTTTGGCTAGCGGGCAGCGTCTACGACGCGAATATGGGCAAGGTCCAGCTTCTCGCCGTCTCACTCATCGTTCCCGTAGCACTTGCCTTTTTCGCCGCGCGCGAACTCGATCTGATCCGCTTTGGCGATCACTCCGCTAAAAGCCTGGGGCAGCGGGTCGATCGAGTCCGCGGCCTGATGATCGTACTCGTCACCGTGCTTTCAGGCGCTGCCGTCGCCGCCTCCGGCCTCATCGGCTTCGTCGGCCTCGTCGCACCCCACATCGCCCGGCGGCTGACTGGGGCATCGCATGCCCGGATATTCCCTGTCGCTGCACTTGTCGGCGCCTGCCTCGTCGTCGCCGCTGATCTCGTTGGCCGCGTTATCCTGCCGCCTGTGCAGCTTCCGGCCGGCATCGTCACCAGCCTCATTGGTGCACCCTTTTTCGCCTATCTTCTCTGGGGACGCCGTCATGGCCAATAATATCGAAATCCCCGCCAAGATTGCCGGCAAGAGCATCGACATCTCCTACGGTCAGCGCCGTATCATCGAGCACCTCGACCTCGCGGTAACGGAGGGGCGCTTCACCGCGCTGATCGGCCCGAACGGCAGCGGCAAATCCACGCTCCTGCGCGCATTCGCGGGGCTCATGAAGCCTTCCGGGGGCAGCATTCTTCTGGATGGAAAAGATTTGAACGATCTCTCGACCCGTGATGTCGCTCGTAAAGTCGGGGTTCTGCTCCAGGGACCTGTTGCACCAGAGGGTCTTACGGTCGGCGATCTCGTGCGCCAGGGCCGATATCCACATCGCTCGCTTTTCAGTCGCTGGTCGGCGCAGGATCAGGAGGCGTGCGAGGAAGCGCTCATGCTGACTGGAATGGCGGACCTTTCCGACCGTCCGCTGGACAGCCTTTCAGGCGGCCAGCGCCAACGGGCATGGATCGCAATGACGCTCGCGCAACAAGGTGAAGCGATCCTGCTTGACGAACCCACAACCTATCTCGATCTGGAACATCAGATCGAGTTGATGAACCTCATTACGAAGCTGGTCACAAAGCACGGAAAGACGGTAGTCGCCGTCCTCCACGATATCAACCAGGCGGCGCGCTATGCCCAGCATATCGTTATACTCCGTGACGGCAGGGTCACGGCGGCAGGAACACCCGATACGGTCATCTCCTCCGAAACGGTCCTTGATGTCTTCAAGGTGAGGACAGTCGTGATCCGCGATCCAGTTGCCGGAACGCCGCTCTGCATTCCGCTATGAGCGACCGCAGCCGTTACCGAAATATCACACGGCTGCTCCTTCTGAACATTCACCCTCCCTAATACACAACCCGCCATCCTAAAGATTGAAAATAGAATCGAGCAAGGAAATCAGACATAAAGATGAGTTTTTAACTCCTGATTTGTCAACAAGCTTCGCCTCAATTTGGAATGTTTCTAACCTATTGCACTTGCATGTGTTTTATAGATTGGCTAGCCACTCGCTTATCGCGGTTCTGACATTCTTGTGTTGAACCTGTTGGTTGGTTGGAAACTGTTTACCAATGTCGAGCTCTTCGCCCTCACCCCTTGTCTGGGACAGTGTTGACAGCAACGACTTGCTGAACCGGGCTATGGAAGCTTATTACACTGACATGACGAGCGCTGTGCGCAGACGCGGCCATCCATCCTCTACCGCCCGGGATGTGGTCCATGATCTCTATCTGAAACTTGCCGCCAAGCCAGACGTGCTGCAACAAACTCGCTCGATCAAATCCTTTCTTTGCCGGGCAGCCATCAATCTCGGCATTGACCGCCAGCGCCGGGAGGCGAAGGAAGCTCGACTTTTCTCCGGCTCGGAGCGTGAAGCCCTCTCGGTTGCGAGCAGCGGGCCCGCGCCCGATCAGTCGCTGGAAATCGAGGCAAGGCTTGTGGCGCTCCGCGAGGCAATCGCCGAACTGCCGGAACGGCGCCGCCTCGTTTTCATCCTGCACCGGCTCCATCATCTGACACCCGACCAGATTTCCGTCAGGCTCAACATTTCCAAAAACATGGTGGACCGACATTTGCGCCGCGCCTTCGCCCACTGCCTTGATCGTCTTCTCCAGTAACTAGAGATTCTCGCGTTCCGTGCGGAAAACCGCTACCGATTTTTGCCTGAATTGATCTAAGAGATCCCCCAATGGCGACGTCGAACGTCTAGAGGTCAAGGTTCAAAGCTGGAGATGCCTATGCCGGCCAAAGGAGCGACGAGAGCTCAAAAAAAACGCAACCGTGAAGCGGCCGACTGGATTCTGCGCAATAGCGATCCCAACCAGTCACCGACCGACAAGGCGCGCTTCAAGGACTGGCTTGATCGCGACCCGGAAAACTGTCGGACTTACAGCGCCGCCGAACGCCTGATGGGTGATGCCCGCCGGGCAATACAGTCGGATTCTGCGCTCGCCAACATCAAGGTGAAGCCCCGCAGTGGGGGAAAACCGGTCACCGCAGCGCTCTTGGTCATAGGCCTCGCGACGGGCGGCTTTTTCGCGTTCGATGGACCGATGCGCCTGGAAGCGGACGTTATTGCCGGCACAGACGAGATGCCTGTCATCACACTCGAAGATGGGTCTGAGGTTCAGCTTAATGCCTCCTCAACGATCGCGTTGGATTATAGCAAGACCCGCCGTACCGTCCGCCTTCTTCAGGGCCAAGCCTTTTTTCAGGTCGCCCATGCTGTCGAAAGGCCCTTTACAGTTGTTGCGGGGACGGCAACGGTTACTGCGCTCGGGACCGCTTTCGATGTCCGCTACGGCAACAACGACACCGAGGTGACCGTCACGGAAAATGCGGTCCAGATCGAAATTGACGGAGATGACGCCATCCGCGTCAGCCAGGGCGAGCAAGCGACTTTCGATCACGAGAAAAAGAAGATGGCCATATTACCGGTGGACAGCCTTGCTGCACTCGCCTGGAGGCGCGGCCAGATAGTACTCGACAATGCTCCACTTTCCTACGTCGTGGAGGAGATGAACCGGCACTTCTACGGTCGGATCGTCGTTGCCGACTCGGCCCTGGCTAATCGCCGCATCAGCGGCACAATGAAGATTGCGGATACCAATGATGCGCTCGCTTTCGTGACGGAGGCACTTCACGTGAAATCCACGCGCTTAGGCCCTCTCATCGTCATTAGACAGTAAGAATACCAGTCTCTGCGCACTGACGTTCGGTAGTCGGCTCGATCTGGTTCGGTGCTGCAGCCGCCGTATCAATATGGCTTAGGAAGAAACTGTCGCCGCCGACACTCACCTTTTTTCTCGGCCTGGCACGTCGTCTTCGGCGTCATGATACTGCGGATGACGGACACGGAAAGCAGACGCTGCTCGCCGTGTTCAGGACGCTCCTGTTCCGAGCGCGGCGGCTAGCACGTCGACCAGTCCGCGCCCGGCGCCGCCGCCCTCATCAAAGTGCGGATTGTAGATGGTGATCTCGATGCCGACCGCCTTGCCGCTTGCCAAGGCAACCCGGAGCGCGACTTCTAGCTCGTCCCACGACAACCCACCCGGCACGCGAAAATCGACAGCCGGCATGATGGCGTCGTCCAGGCAATCGGCGTCGAGATGGATGAAGAAGCCATCCAGTTCCTCTCGCGTCAGGTGCTCGACCGCTTCGCGCGCGGCGGCCTCGATGCCCATCACACGCACATCGGGAAGGTCAATCGCCTTGAGCTCCTTGGGGAGCGGCTGGCTTCCGTATTCCTCCTGATCCTTGTGATCGCGATAAGCGAATGCGACAGCGTCTTCGGGGCGGACCAGAGGTCCTAGACCTTCGATATCGGTCAGGAGCGACGGACCGTAGCCGGTGACCAGGGCAAGGTCCATCGAGGCGCCCTCACCATTGGCTTCCGCCTCGGGCTGGAAGAAATCGGCGTTGCCGTCGATGAAAAACAGGCCGTAGCGGCCGCGTCGTCGAACTGCGAGCATCGAGCCCAGCACGATCGTGCAATCGCCGCCCAGCACGACCGGAAATTCGCCAGCGTCAAGCACTGCCTCCACCGCGTCGGCGAGCTTGGGAGACCATTCCGCAATTGCCCTGGCATTCAGGATCCCGGTCTCGGGATCGGGCGTCAGTTCCCTTGGCGGCACCGCCAGCCGTTCGGCACGGCGCGCATGGATGCGCTCCGCAAGACCGAGGCCCAGGAGCTGGTCGGGCAAGTGCTCCACACCGTCGGTCGCCAGGCCCAGCGTGGAAGGAGCTTCGAGAATGGCATACGGAAGGGTAGGCATGTGCGCCTCCGTCAGCGGCTATTTTGCAGAATAGGTCACTGCCTCGATCTTGTGACCGTCCGGATCGCGGACAAACGCCCCATAATAGTTGGCATCGTAGCTCGGCCGCAGCCCCGGCGCGCCATCCTCGCTGCCACCATGTTTCAATGCTGCTGCGTAGAATCGATCGACCATCGAACGCTCCTCGACGGCAAACGCGATATGAGTACCATTGCCTACGGTCGCTGGTTTTCCATCAATCGGAACCTGAACGCTGAAGTGAAACGTCCCGCTTCCGTAGCCTAGTCCACCCTCGTCCTCGGTCATCGGGACAATACCAACGATGGGCAAAACGGCGTCGTAGAAGCGCTTCGAACGCCCGACATCATTCGTCCCTACCGAGACATGGTGGATCATCACAACTACCTCCGCTCCAGCTTTGTCTCCTAACGGCCGCTTCTCGTCATTGTTCCCTCAAAGCCAACTTTCCTGACTTGGCGTGTTTGACGCTTTAATCCACCGGCAAAATAGAACCCGGATGTCAGCCCAAACAGCCATTGGATGGCGTTGCCGGGCGGCAAACCGATTTCATCCAGTTTTTCGAGTTCACCGCGTTCAGCAAGGACCTCCATAGCGCCGACGAGTTCGTTTAAATTCATAATTTTATCCTACCAGTTTGGTATCGGAGGTCGACACCCGCCAGGAAGCCTTGGGCTTGGCAACGGAAGCCAGTTCCGAGCCTCGAACAGGGTCAGTCGCGACCGGCGCCAGTAGGAACTGGAAAACCATGAAGGGCAAACCCTCAGAGTGTCCCACAATCCCCATATCGTCACCGGCAGGAACGAGCAGTAGTTGATCCGGTTCAATCGGGTGCGATCATGGGCCTGCTGCCGCATGAGCCGCACAATCTTTGGGACATTCTTCCGACGAATATTCTGAAGCAGACCTGCTCCTACGAGCAGGCAAGCTATGCCATTCTCAAGAACATCCGATGTCCGTGCAACAGCACAATCCTCGATCAGGTTTGGGTAGAATGCGAACGTGCGATGGACGGCTGGTTGATATTACCTCTGGATCAAGATGGGCCTCTGCCCCACAGTCGTGAAGATTCTGGTTGCGGGGGCAGGATTTGAACCTGCGGCCTTCAGGTTATGAGCCTGACGAGCTACCGGGCTGCTCCACCCCGCGTTGACTGGTTTTATTATAGCATAAAGGCCGCTTGATGCGGCCTTTTGATT
>Ga0268256_1002194_pt1 | contig 10304 bp, 10 predicted proteins | sample AgamicAtAmrz_FD_200247 | JGI IMG/M metagenome (GOLD analysis project Ga0268256, IMG submission 200247) | Agave microbial communities from Guanajuato, Mexico - At.Am.rz (v2) (version 3) | ecosystem: Host-associated > Plants > Roots > Rhizosphere | place: Guanajato, Mexico | collected 2012-06-07
GGCCTGAAAGTGCATTACCAGTGGCAGCCGAGCGCAGACGCTGAACACTGGCGCGTGAAGGCGTACCAGGTTCACGACGAGCAGGGCACGGTGCTGGAAAACTGGCGTATCGACGCCGATGAGAGCAAACGCTACGCCCGCGTCAGCAATGATGAAGGCGTGGTCAGCGAACACTACTGGGATGAGATCTACCGCATCACCGCGTACACCGATGTGCATGGCGGTAAGTGGCAGTTTAACTGGGCGGGGCAGTCCGAACAGCTGCTGTCAGCCGTGCAGCCGGACGGCGGACGCTGGGAGTATGCCTGGGACGATCGCGGCAATATGACGCTGGAGCGCGACCCGCTCGAACGCGCAACGCTGAAAACCTGGCATCCGCTGTATGACTTCCCGTTAAAAGAGGTGCTGCCGGACGGCGGCGTCTGGCAGTACGAATACAGTCTGGCGGGCGATGTGGTGGCGCTGACCGATCCGGAAGGCGGCGTGACGCGCTTTGAGTGGAACGATCAGGGCGACTTAATCCGCCGCATTGATGCGCTGGAGAATAGCCACCGCTTCTGGTGGGATGCGCTGGGCCAGCTGATCCGCGAGGAGGACTGCTCCGGTAACCAGAGCCAGAATCAGTATGATGGCGCCGGGCGTCTTATCCGCAGCACCGACCCGCTCGGCAATACAGACCGCTACGTCTGGAGCCCCGCTGGCCGCCTGCAGACCTATACCCGTGCCGACGGGCGCGAGACGCAGTTCAGCTACACAAAATCCGGCCTGCTCTGCGGACAGAGCGTCGATGGCGTCAGCACGCGCAGGGTAAAACTCAATGCGCGCGGCCAGGTGACGGAAGCCACCGACCCGGCAGGGCATGTGACTCGTTTCCGCTTCAACCGGGCGGGCCGTCTGGTGACGCTGACCAACGCCAACAATCAGGAGTGGCGTTTCGACTACACCCCGACCGGGCTGCTGACCTGTCAGCAGGATTACGCCGGGCGGCAGACGGAGTATCACTACAACGCCGCGCAGCAAGTAGCTTCTCTGGTGCGCCACCCGGAGCGCGGCAGCGACCTGCCAGCGCAGGTGCTGAATTATGAATATGACGCTCTCGGGCGCATGACGGCGCGGGAAACCCCGGAGCACCGCACCGAGTACCGTTACAGCGCGCTGGCCACCGAAATCCGCCGTTATGCCTACACTGAGTGGCGTCAGGCCGCGGTGGAGATGCGCGAGCCGGCGCACAGCGAAGCCATCATCCTTGCGCGCAATAAGCTTGGCGACCTGGTTCGCGAGGAGAACCACTCCGGCGTTTATCAGCATGAATACGATGCCTTAAGCAACCTCAATGCCACCACCTTCCCGGACGGGCGGGAACTGAAGTTCCTGCGCTACGGCACCGGGCACCTGCTGGAGATGCAGCTCTCCCTGAGCGGCAAAACGCTGCCGGTCACCGGCTACCAGCGTGACCGCCTGCACCGGGAGACGCACCGCACGATGGGCGCGCTGGAGCTGGAGACGCACTACGACATGGCCGGGCGTATCACGCACCGGCGCTGCACCGACAACCTGCGCGACCGTCTGGTCTCGGAGCGCCGCTACCAGTGGGACCGCGCGGACCAGATAATCCGCCGCATGTACACCGACGGCGCACCCTCCACTCCGGCGGAGAAGTACCGTCAGTCCCTGTGGGGCTACGATGCGGCCGGGCGCATGACGCAGAGCCTGCAGCCGGAAGGGGAAGAGCGTTTCTGGTATGACGCCGCGGACAACCGTACCACGCCGGAACTGCAGCCGGTGTGGAACAACCTGCTGAAACGCCTGGACGGCGTCAGCCGGGAGTATGACGGTTTCGGGCGTATGACCGTGCGCCACGACACGCACCGGAGAGTGACGCAGCGCTTCAGCTACGACGACGAACACCGCATCAGCCGGGTGGAAATCGACGGCGATGCGGAGTTCACAAAAGCAGAATACCGCTATGACGCCCTGGGCCGCCGCACGGAGAAACAGGTGTGGCGACGCCATGCCCGTAAACCGGAACGCACGCGGTACGCCTGGTCCGGCCTGCAGATGGTGGGCGAAACCAGCGACAGTCACCCGGACGCGGCGGTGCAGTATATCTACTCCGAAAACAGCTATGAACCGCTGGCACGCGTCGACAGCCACGGTGAGCATGCGGACATCTTCTGGTACCACACGGAACTGAACGGCCTGCCGGACAGCGTGACCGACAGCAACGGCGACACCGTCTGGCGCGGCGCTTCCACTGCCTGGGGCCGCAGCCTGCGCGAGAGCACACCGGTAAACTGGGACACCCCGCAGAACCTGCGCTTCCAGGGCCAGTACCTGGACCGCGAAACGGGCCTGCACTACAACACCTTCCGCTACTACGACCCGGCGGGCGGATGTTACACGCAGATGGACCCGATTGGTCTAAGAGGTGGGTTAAACCTGTATGCTTATGCGCCGAATCCGTTAAACTGGATCGATCCGCTGGGTTTAACCTGTAAGTTAACAAATCAACAGTTTAAGAATAAGCTTAAAAGAATTAAAAATCAGACTGCCGCAGGTGGTAATCGGGGAATAACCGGCGTTGTATCACAAAATGATGCGTTTAGATTAGGTGAAGTATTTGTAGGTCCTAATTATAGAGTTATGTCCAACGGTAAAGGGTTTGTGTCAGAAGATGGTTTGAGAACTTTCAGATTCCCTGCTGATAAGAGGGGATTTGATCGTGTTAACGGCCGCCCATGGTCGAAGACAGGAAAACAAGTGAATTTTGAAACCAAAAATGGGGATGGTGATGTTATTGCCAATGTTCATTTAGATGTAGAGAATTTTCGGATATGAAAAAAAATAAACCACAACTTATTTTATACGATATGTCTTCAACAATGTTCGATCCGCTTAGTGAGTGGGAACCTTCTTCTCTTGAAGATACATATGTAGCCATTGATTTATGCATTGGTATGAATGATGGTGAAAAAGGGAGCAATTATTTTTATGTAAAAATTGCCACCCCAGAAGCCTTGAGGAAGCGATCAAAGGATTTCCTCATATCTGACAATAGAGTTATTGTAATTGATTATTTTGATTATTATTTACTTAGGAAAGTAATCGAAGATATTCTAAAGAAATGTTCAAGAGAAAACTGGGACGAATCTTGTCTTGTATTACAACGCTATTTTTCATGGGAGTATGAAGATTATAACTATGAAAAGTAGATGGCTAATTCTTTGAAGGTTTAAATTTTATATATTGCTGTAATATCAGTAAAATAACTGCCAAAATTGACTGAATAAAAAGTCGGGAGATTGATTTAATCTTTCCGTCTTTTTATTATTTGATCCCCGTTAAATTCCGCCTTCGATCCTTTCGCGCTTAATCACAGTAATATCCCGACATAATTCAGCGCTCCTGGAAACTACGACCCGGCGGGCGGGTGTTACACCCAGATGGACCCGATACGGCTCCTGGGCGGGCTGAATACGTATACCTATGTGGTTGATCCGCTGGTGTGGGTGGATCCGTTGGGACTCTTGCCTTGCGCGAAAAAAATCCATGCACTGAGAACTGGTGGGAAAAATACTATTGTCGAAGTTAGGACAAAAGCGGAAGCGGATGAGTTGTTACACGCTGCATTTCCCGGTTATCAGAAGGTTAAAGGAGTTGGGCCGCAAGATGCCATTGGTGTGCGAAAGAAAAGAAAAATGGACCGTTTTAAAGAGGGCGGTGCTTATCATAAAGATTATGCAATTGATCCTAATACGGGAAGAGTAAGAGGCCATGCACCTAGTGATGATCATGGCACATATCCACACATAAACATTAAACGTACAGACGGTGTTAAAGTCGTAATTAATATTACAGGTGGTTTATGATTAATGATAAAAATTTAATGGAAAAAATCGAGAAAGGGCAGCAAGTAGGACAGCGCTTTTCATTTTCACACAATGGAAAGGTATTCTGGTCTTCAGTTGGAATTCAAAAGTGGGAAGGGAAATATAAGGTTTTTGTAGATGAGATCCTAGATGAAAATATGGATGCGGAAGACTATGAACGAGAAGAGATAATTTCTTTCGAATCTATTGAGGCTGCTTTTGAATTCATACAAAACAGCACTCATGCAGATCTCAAAAAACTAGCACCATGTAAAGGTCAAAAAATATTCAATCCACGATTTAATTAAATAATTAAGCATTGCTTTAGTATATTTTACTGGCCTGTAATTTAAAAGAATTTAGAGCATATAAGATAAATAGGTTTGAGCGCCACAGCGATAAACAGGTGTGGCGACGCCATGTCCGGAAACCGGAACGCACGCAGTATGCCTGGTCCGGCCTGCAGATGGTCGGAGAAACCAGCGACAGTCACCCGGACGCGGCGGTGTAGTATATCTACACCGAAAACAGCTATGAGCCGCTGGCGCGCGTCGACAGCCACGGTGAGCACGCGGATATCTTCTGGTACCACACGGAACTGAACGGCCTGCCGGACAGCGTGACCGACAGCAACGGCGACACCGTCTGGCGCGGAGCTTCCACTGCATGGGGCCGCAGCCTGCGCGAGAGCACACCGGTCAACTGGGACACCCCGCAGAACCTGCGCTTTCAGGGCCAGTACCTGGACCGCGAAACGGGCCTGCACTACAACACCTTCCGCTACTACGACCCGGCGGGCGGGTGTTACACCCAGATGGACCCGATTGGTTTACTGGGCGGGCTGAACACCTATACCTATGTGGTTGATCCGCTGGAGCTGGCTAGAATGCCATGTGGTCCGATGGTTAGAAAAATTAATGGTAGAAGGTCCATCAATAGTGCATTTGCAGGCAAAATGTATCCGATTGAAAAATTGCCTATTGATATTAGAAGCAAATATCAACATAGCGTCCCGTTCAACCATGCTGGGTTCTCGGATTTTTCTCAGTATTCTATTAAAAACGTGTGTATAACACTTGGTAAGTCAAGAGATGTTTATTTTGGCCGCGCAGATATCGCTGCAGGTTACAGCCCAAATAATTCTAGGCTTACAGGTTATACAAGGCATCATCATCAGGATTCTGGTTACATGCAACTTGTTCCTACTGAAATACATGATGATGTAAGGCACTCTGGTGGCATTCTTACAAACAGGAGATAATAATGGTTAACATCGTGAACTATAATAGTCCAGCTAGTACAGAAGAAATCACAACTTTCGAAAAAAGAGTTGGCGGTTCCTTTCCTGAGGATTACAAAGATTTTTTAAAGAAATATAACGGAGGCCAACCAGTCCCGAGTGCTTTCAGCTTTTATTCTGATAGAGATGATGGTTCTGCAGTTGATTGGTTTCTTAGTTTAGGGAAGGAAAAATATAGTAATTTACAAAACTATTATGATCAGTATAAAGATAGGGTGCCTCAGGGATTAATGCCAATCGCGTATGATGCTGGTGGTAACCTTTTGTTGATTGGTGTAAATGGACACCAAGGAATTTATTTCTGGGATCATGAGTTTGAGGCTGATGAGGGTGATTCGCCTGATATGTCTAATGTTTATAAAGTGAGTGAGACTTTTACTGAATTCCTGGGTAACCTTCATGAAATAGAGTTGTGATTTTGCAGTGGCCAAGATGTTTTTACCTGCCTTTATTTTTGATAAACGAAATTGCTTTCAACGAACTCCTGTTACTAGCAGAGCAAACTACAGCATTCTTAAAAAAAGATGACTTGGTGAAGTTAACGACGTATGGGCCAAAATTTTCAGTAAAGGAGGGTGGTAATGAATACAAACTATGTATTTGAACCGATAGATTTTATTTTTACAAATTCTTTTTTTAAAGGTTTATCTGCAGAAGATGTTAAAAGTTATGTAATTACAGATTCTTTGAGTGACGCCTATGAATTTGCTTTTGAGCAGAATCTATCCTCACCATATAAAGTCTGGAAGGATGTTATTGAAAATTATAGAAAAGATTTAAGGGTTCATGATAATTTTGATGATGCGGAAGAGGTTGTTAATGAATATTTAGCAAACCTACAAACCCAACATGCTGGTATTTTATTGGAATACAGGAAGAAAAAAGTAAAAAAAATCAACACCGATTATGATGATTTTTTATTTTCTGATGCTCGCGAAGATGCTTTTTTTGTTCTCTCCACAGTGGCAATAAATAAATTCTTAGATAATCCTCTACGCAATAGTCTTCTTGAGGAAATATTTGATTGCTATAAAAAAGGCGGCTGGCCTTGTGGTCTCAAAGGCCATGATCTAATCGTATTTGATCCCAGTGCTTTAAAGAAATAAGTGTTCTAACAGCCCCGTCGGACCCCGCCATTCTGCATTCGTACCGACGGGCGCGAAACACGGTTTGCCTACACCGAGTGGCGTCAGGCCGCGGTGGAGATGCGCGAGCCGGCGCACAGCGAAACCATCATCCTCGCGCGTAACAAGCTTGGCGACCTGGTCCGCGAGGAGAACCACTCCGGCGTCTATCAGCATGAATATGATGCCTTAAGCAACCTCAGCGCCACCACCTTCCCTGACGGGCGGGAACTGAAATTCCTGCGCTACGGCACCGGACACCTGCTGGAGATGCAGCTCTCCCTGAGCGGCAAAACGCTGCCGGTCACTGGCTACCAGCGTGACCGCCTGCACCGGGAGACGCACCGCACGATGGGCGCGCTGGAGCTGGAGACGCACTACGACATGGCCGGGCGTATCACGCACCGGCGCTGCACCGACAACTTGCGCGACCGTCTGGTCTCGGAGCGCCGCTACCAGTGGGACCGTGCGGACCAGATAATCCGCCGCATGTACACCGACGGTGCACCCTCCACCCCGGCGGAGAAGTACCGCCAGTCCCTGTGGGGCTACGATGCGGCCGGGCGCATGACGCAGAGCCTGCAGCCGGAAGGGGAAGAGCGTTTCTGGTATGACGCCGCGGACAACCGCACCACGCAGGAACTGCAGCCGGTATGGAACAACCTGCTGAAACGCCTGGACGGCGTCAGCCGGGAGTATGACGGCTTCGGGCGCATGACCGTGCGCCACGACACGCACCGGAGAGTGACGCAGCGCTTCAGCTACGATGACGAACACCGCATCAGCCTGGTCACTATTGAGGGCGACGCGGAATATACCCGGGCCGAATACCGCTACGATGCCCTGGGCCGCCGCACCGAGAAACAGGTGTGGCGACGCCATGCCCGCAAACCGGAACGCACGCAGTACGCCTGGTCCGGCCTGCAGATGGTGGGCGAAACCAGCGACAGCCACCCGGACGCGGCGGTGCAGTATATCTACACCGAAAACAGCTATGAGCCGCTGGCACGCGTCGACAGCCACGGTGAGCACGCGGACATATTCTGGTACCACACGGAACTGAACGGCCTGCCGGACAGCGTGACCGACAGCAACGGCGACACCGTCTGGCGCGGAGCTTCCACTGCCTGGGGCCGCAGCCTGCGCGAGAGCACACCGGTCGAGTGGGACACCCCGCAGAACCTGCGCTTCCAGGGCCAGTATCTGGACCGCGAAACGGGCCTGCACTACAACACCTTCCGCTACTACGACCCGTCGGCCAGTTGTTACACGCAGATGGACCCGATTGGACTGGCGGGCGGGCTGAATACGTATACGTATGTGGTTGACCCGCTGGTGTGGGTGGATCCGCTGGGGTTAAATTGCGTTCCTAAAAACTCATATGAGCAAGCCAGAAATAAAGCTATTAAATGGCTGGATGAACGTGGCTTTAAAGCAGAAAAAGTTAACGTTGGTAAATTTGGCCCTACAAGGGGGAAACCTGTAGGAATGATGAGTGCAGACGAAAAAACTGGCTTTAGAATTGAATATGACGAACGAAGTGGGGCTCATATTAATGTTTTCAGTGGGAAGGAAAAAGGCGAACATTTCATGTTTGATGCAGATGAAGCTGTTGTAACAAAGCTTCAGAAGTTGTTTGATTTCCCTTTTAAACCTTGGAGAGAGATATTATGACACTAAGTGAAGAAGTTAAAGATAAAGTAACTCAACAGTATGGGCATCAAGCGATTATTGCGGATTGGGGTAGCATTGTCGATGAATTATCACAATCTTTTGAATGGACTGGTTCTAAAATACGCTGGTCTAAGGTAAATGAGCATAAATATCTAAAGTTAAGCGGGGATTATGACGATTGGATTGAGCAAATAATTGCTTTCATTTCTGATAGCGTTATCAGCAATGCAATCAATAAAAGTGATGGGCTTTACTATATTAATGACTCTTCTTTAGATTTCTCAATTTTTATCCAATCATCCAAATTTAGTGATTTTATAAAATATGCTATTAAAAACATCCCTCAGCATCATTATTTTACCGATGGACAAAAAAAATGGTGCTTAGTAATAAGCTCAGAAGGCTATGTTGATTTCGGGTTTGCGAATAAGTGCGTCTAAAATCATTATTTAATTATTTTAAGTCGGAGTCTTCTTTCCGACTTATTTCATATTTTCCCATTGAATAGATGTGAGGTTTTGTGGTGATAATATCATGAGCGCCCAAGATAACTCAAAATATATTATAGAGTTTAACTTAGTGGTTAACTTGAAATTAATTGAGCTAGATAACACCTTACCTCCCCCCTTGACTTTCTTAACTCATTAACTATCGATGAAGTTCTAGGTTTCTTTAGGGATTGAATTTCGACGATTAATAAATGTAATCATATGACTCATTGAAATTAAATTATTTAAATTCAGCTGATAGTCAAGGTATTCTTACGCTAAGAGAAAAGCCCTTCAAATATTCATTTAAAAATTCGGGTAGTTATGAAATATATTCACGAATTTCTGATGATATAGGTTAATTGCGAAAAGCGCTCTCGCTGACAAGACTTCTGGTTGGGCTATAACCTATTTATGAGATGATTATCGAAATGAAAGAGTGATTTTTTCATATTATCCGCTTTTTCATTTTGGTTATTATTACACTTTAATACTTACATTTCCTTTCATCTAATGGGATAATTTCTATGGTAGCAAATAAAAAAGCGCTGATTCTAAAGCTAATGATGAAGCAAATTAATCTCTCTGAGTTTCTATGCCAGTTTGGTGATGGTTCCGGAGAGTTAGATCTCTGTAAAGAGTTAACCATTGCGCGGGAAGCCAAAGACGCTGAACTGGTTGATCTGCTTTTATATTTAAGCGCGGTAGTGAAATTTGATTACTACGATGTCGGCATATTAAACCAGCTTGTGACAGATCCCTGGCATCAGAAACATGAAGAGATCGTAAGATTGTTAGATCATTTTCGGCAGCCTTCCAGCGTGAATCCTCTTTATGAAGCCGCGCTGCTCGATCTTGACTACAGGGATTACGATGAGGATTTCATACTGGCAAATAAATGTATACGGGCGCTGGAGAAAATACAGGACCAAAATGCTATTGAGAAAATGGAATCATCAGCCAGCGCTGATAATGAATTAATCCGTCAATATGCCCAAAAACACTTAAACTGAGTTCGGCGCTAAAGCAGAGTAAGGTCATTGGATTGACAGTCACACCTCGCCACGCTAGTTTTCCCGAAAGCCCTCGACTTGTTAAACCATGATTGATTTCAACGCCGACATTATTAGCTTCACCTCGCTTGCCAATATTCGTCTTGGGCATTCTGTGGATATTTACCTTGAGGAGATGCTTACCCGCTTTACTGTCGAGACGAAAGAGTACCCCTCTTCAGCGCCGTTGGGCGGCGATATGCACGGCTATTTTCTTGATGACCACACGGTATCGATCTTTACCGATGCGAACGACATCATCGTCTCCGTCGTCTGTAACCAGAACTATCACGGGAGATATCAGAACAGGCTCTATTCCGGTATCACCATGGAGCGGCTTACGCTTCTTAGCAACAGCGTCCTGCTGCTTAACGGCGCTCTGATTGTTGATAATGACTACGGGCTGGCTTTTTCTCTCCCTTCGCCCTATGACGAAATTGCCGATCATCTGCAGCACATCCCCGGCGATCTGCAACTTTTTGAGATTGTCGTCAGCGACCACTCTTCCTGGGCACCACAAGCTTCACGCAAAGGACGTAAAAAAAGATGAATAACAGCCTCGCGTTCAAAGCCTCCATCATCTGACTTTCCCCGAACGTTACACGCGCTTTGTCGGCGCGCTGCCGATGGAGCCTGCCGCTGAGAGTATCGGCCAGCTGCTCGCCTGAGCGTTTTGCCTTTGATTTTCCTCACAAAGCCCTTTCCAGTACTGCCCGCCCGCGCATCACACAAAAATTTAATTTAAAGCCGGTATAACTTTTGCGCACATTCTTCCGATATATCCGTCATGCGCCCCG
>Ga0268256_1002195_pt1 | contig 10299 bp, 9 predicted proteins | sample AgamicAtAmrz_FD_200247 | JGI IMG/M metagenome (GOLD analysis project Ga0268256, IMG submission 200247) | Agave microbial communities from Guanajuato, Mexico - At.Am.rz (v2) (version 3) | ecosystem: Host-associated > Plants > Roots > Rhizosphere | place: Guanajato, Mexico | collected 2012-06-07
GCAACTGCAATTCGTCGACGCACACCAGAGACACCGCTTCGCCGGTCGCGCCCGCGCGACCCGTGCGGCCGATGCGGTGCACGTAGTCTTCCGGCACGTTGGGCAGATCGAAGTTGACGACATGCGGCAACTGGTCGATGTCGATACCGCGTGCAGCGATGTCGGTTGCGACCAGCACCTGCAGCGTGCCGTCCTTGAACTCGGCAAGCGCCCGGGTACGCGCCGACTGGCTCTTGTTGCCGTGAATTGCCAGCGCGCTGATGCCGTCCTTCGACAGTTGTTCGGCCAGGCGATTCGCGCCGTGCTTGGTGCGCGTGAACACCAGCACCTGAAACCAGTTGTGCTGCTTGATGAGGTGCGTGAGCAGCTCGCGCTTCTTGTCGCGATCCACCGGGTGAATCTTTTGCGCGACCGTTTCCGCCGTCGTATTGCGGCGCGCGACTTCAATCAGCGCGGGCGAATCGAGCAGGTTGTCGGCGAGCGCTTTGATCTCGTCGGAGAAAGTGGCCGAGAACAGCAGGTTCTGACGCTTCGGCGGCAGCTTGGCGAGCACGCGCTTGATGTCATGGATAAAGCCCATGTCCAGCATGCGGTCCGCTTCATCGAGCACGAGAATTTCGAGGTGCGACAGGTCGATGGTCTTCTGCTGCATGTGGTCGAGCAAACGGCCAGGCGTCGCGACGACAATGTCCACGCCGCTCTTCAATGCGCCGATCTGCGGATTGATGCCCACGCCGCCGAACATCACGGTGGACTTCAGTTTCAGATACTTGCCGTAAGCGCGCACGCTTTCCTCGACCTGGGCGGCCAGTTCGCGCGTGGGCGTGAGAATGAGCGCGCGCACGGCGCGCTTGCCCGATGCCGCGGCCACCGGCGGCATCGAATGAAGACGCTGCAGGATGGGCAGCGTGAAGCCGGCCGTCTTGCCGGTGCCGGTTTGCGCGCCGGCCAGCAGGTCACCGCCGTTCAGCACCGCCGGAATTGCCTGAGTTTGGATGGGAGTCGGAGTGGTGTAGCCGAGTTCGTGTACAGCGCGGACCAACGGTTCGGACAAGCCGAGGGAATCAAAAGACATAAATGTTCTTTGCAATGCAGTTTCGCGAACGGCGGATGTGAGCGCCGGCGGAGCACATGCGGACATATCTGCACGAATGCGCCGCCTGGCGTGATCGAGATCAGGGCCGAAGCCCAGTTCCGTTCGCAGGGAAATCGGCGGCACGCTCGAGATGCGTGCCGAATGCTTCAACGCGCTATGCAGACACGTTGACTGGCCTTAAGTTGCATTTCGCCGCCGTGGACGTCACGCGACATAGCGCGCGACGCTGACGAATTGACACAGACTGCCCGCCAGTACGAACAGGTGCCAGATACCATGTCCGTGCCGGATGCGCTCGTCGTTGATGAAGAAGTAGATGCCGGCGCTGTAAATGACCCCGCCGGCCACGAGCCAGGCAGTGCCCGCTGCAGGCAGGGCCTGCAGTAACGGGCGGACGGCAACGAGCGCGAGCCATCCCATCAGGACATACAGCACCATCGAAACGCTGCGGGTGCGTCGCCCGAGCGTCAGTTCCTGCACGATGCCAAGAGCGGCAAGCCCCCAGCTTACGCCGAATAGCGACCAGCCCCACGGCCCGCGCAACGTGACAAGCGTGAACGGAGTATAGCTGCCGGCGATCAGCAGGTAGATCGCCGAATGGTCGCATTTCTGCAGTATTGCTTTGACGCGCGGGCTGCGCACGCTGTGGTAGAGCGTCGAGATAGCATACAGCACGAAGAGCATCGCACCGTACACGCTGAAGCTGACTACCTTGTACGCGTCGCCCTCGACCGCGCCCATCGTGACGAGCGTAACCAGCCCCGCCACCGACAGCACGGCGCCGACGAGGTGGGTAATGCTGTTAAAACGCTCACCGACATGCACGGTCTTTCCTCCTGCACGGTTTCATTGGGCCATGACTGCGCCACGCGTGGCGCGATCCTATGCCCATGATACCGGTCCTCAAAAAACGAAGGGCGCGGCCGCGAATTTCGCAGGCCGCGCCCCGGGTGCAACGGACGCTGCTTAGTCGAGCGGAGCCGAACGCAAGTCAGCCACTTGCTGCGGCGACACGGCGGTGCCGTGATTGCCCCACGACATACGGATGTACGTCACGACGGCCGCCACTTCCTGATTCGACAGCGACTGCGCGAACGGCGGCATGCCGTACGGATGCGGGTTCGCTTCGGTGCTCGGCGGATAGCCGCCGTTCAGGACCATGCGGATCGGGTTGACTGCCGACGGCATCTGGATCGACTGGTTGTTCGCGAGCGGCGGGAAGGCCGGCGGCATACCGAGGCCGTTATCCGCGTGGCACTTCGCGCAGTTGTCAGCGTAGATTTTCTGACCTTGCTTCAACAGTTCGCCGCCGAATTTTTCCGACGTTTCGAGCTGCATGGGCTCAGGCGCCTCGCTCTTCTGCGGAATGGTCTTCAGGTACGTGGCCATTGCGTTGATGTCCGCATCGGTCATGTACTGCAGGCTGTTGTGGACCACTTCGGCCATCGGGCCGAACACTGCGCCGCGGTTGGACACGCCGGTCTTCAGCAGGTCGGCGATGTCTTTGGTTTCCCAGTCGCCGAGGCCCGCTTCCTTGTTCGACGTGAGCGACGGTGCATACCAGTTCTGCAGCGGGATCAGACCGCCGGCAAACGCTGCCGAGCTCACCGGACCGCCCATCGCGTTGATCGACGTATGGCACATGCCGCAATGGCCGAGACCTTCGATCAGGTACGCGCCGCGGTTCCATTCAACCGACTTGGTCGGATCCGGCTTGTACTCGCCTTCACGGAAGAACAGCGTGCGCCAGCCGATCAGCATGTTGCGCTGGTTGAACGGGAACTTGAGCTCGTGCGGACGGCTCGGCACGGCAACCGGCGGGATGGAGCGCAGATACGCGTAGATTGCGTCCGAGTCGGCGCGCGTGACCTTCGTGTAGCTCGTGAACGGGAAGCCGGGGTAGAGCAGGCTGCCGTCTTTCGAGCGGCCGGTGTGCATGGCGCGGTAGAAGTCGTCCTGCGTCCATTTGCCGATGCCGTACTGGTCGTCGGGCGTGATGTTCGGCGTGAACATCGTGCCGAACGGCGTGGCCATGGGCAGGCCGCCGGCGAACTGCTTGCCGCCGCGCACGGTATGGCAGGCGATACAGTCGCCGGCACGGGCGAGATACTCGCCCTTCTTCACGAGCGCAGCCTGGTCGGCGGGCGTTGCGGCCACGGCCGTACCGTTGTGCAGATTGTCGCCGCCGGACCACAGCACGGGGACGAGTGCAGCGGCCGCGACTACGACCACTGCCGAGAGGGCGAACAAAGACTTGCGTTTCATTTGAGTGTCTCTCCCGGTGCCTTATTGCGGTTCGCTGCCGCAGGCAAGCGGAGTCTTCATCGAGCGGGCCGGAGCCGGCACGGGGTTTTGTGGAGCCTGTTGCGTGGAAAGCCAGGCAGCAACCGCGTTCACGTCTTCGTCGGTGAGACGCGTGGCAATGGTGTGCATGCAATCAGGTGCGATGGCGTGACGCGTGCCCGAACGCCATGCGCCAAGCTGCGCGCTGATGTAGTCGGAGTGCAGACCGACCAGACCCGGAATGGCCGGTTCCATGCCCGTCAGGCCCTTGCCGTGGCAGGCTGCGCAGGCCGGAATCTGTTTCGACGCGTCGCCGTTGAGCACGATCTGCTGGCCGCGCGCGAGCGTGGCCGACGAAACCGTCGGCTTGGCGGGCGCCGGATACGGCGGGCGTTGCTTCGAGAAGTACGTGGCGATCTGATGCAGATAGTCGTCGCTGAGATACGTGACGAGGTAGTTCATGGGCGGATACTTGCGGCGCCCTTCGCGGAAATTCTGCAGCTGGTTGTACAGATAGTCGGCCGGCTTGCCCGCGAGACGCGGGAAGTAGTCGTTGTCCGTACCTTGGCCGTGCGTGCCGTGGCAGGCCGTGCAACCTTGCACGCGCGCTTCCATCGTATCGGGGGCCTTCGGTTGAGTCTGCGCTTTCGCAGCGCTATAGACGCCCGCGGAGCCGATCAGCAGAAGGGCAAGCAACGGGCGGAAAATGCGTCTTGAAGACACGCGTAACTCCATCAAAATCGGGGACCTGACCGAACTTCGAGCGGCTCGGTGTGAAGGGCAGCCGGCGCTGCGGCGACGCAGCATTCTATCATCGAAGGGTGATGATGACTATTTGCCGCATCGAGGGCGTTTGCGCTTGTCACAGACGTGCGACAGTTTGCCGCGCGTCGCGCTGCGGAACTGACCGCGCGTTTGTGACTTCTGCCGCGAGCACGGGCTCGCAAGCGCTATACCCGCCTCACTTTTGCGAGCGATTTTGAACCGACCCGCGCGTGAACCATCGAAGCGTACACTTCGGGGCGCGCTGGCTGCGCCTCGCGTGTTTTCGGCTCAGTGGTCAGTCGTCCTGCCGGGCCGCCAACCGCTCGTTTCCTCACCACCCGCTATCGGCCTTACATGAAGCTAATCCATTTTTCACGTCCGGCGCGGCTTTCTTCCGCGCTCGGCGCCGCGGCGCTGCTGTTCGCGTCGATGGCCTTCGCGCATGCGCATCTCGTATCGAGCGAGCCGGCTGCGAACGCCGAAGTCGCCGCCCCAGGCGAAGTCGCGATTCATTTCACCGAGCCACTCGAGCCCGCCTTCAGCAAGATCGCGCTGACCGACGCCAACGGCAAGCCGGCTGCTTCTGCCGCGTCCCGGGTCGACACTCATGACGCACGCGTCATGCATCTGCCGCTGCCGCAACTGGGCGCGGGCCGCTATGCGGTGAAATGGACTGCGGTCGCTACAGACGGTCATCGCACGCAAGGCGACTTTGCGTTCACAGTCAAATGAGCATCGACGGACTGTGGATCGGGCAGGTCGCCATGGCCGCGCTCATGAATATCGCCTTTGCGTTCGCCGTCGGTTCGGCCTTGCTCGGTGCTTGGCTTGCGAACGACGCCAAGGCAAAGATCGCACCCGCGCAACCGGCATGGTTGCGGGCGCAACGTTCACTGTTGACGGCGAGTATCGTGCTGGTGGTCGCGGACCTCGGTTGGCTGCTGTATCAGGCGGCGTCGATGAGCGGCGCCGCGTTGCCAGCCGCGTTCGGCGTGGTGCCGACGGTGCTGTCGCAAACGCACGTTGGCTACGGCTGGAGCATCGCGTTTGCCGGCGCATTGGTGCTGCTCGGCACGGCGCTGACGAGCCACGGCGGCATGCTGCGCAATGCGCTGCTATGGCTCGCGGTGATCGCGATTGCGGCCGGCAAGGCGTCCCTCGGACATGCGTCGGACGACGGCCCCGCATCCGCGGCAATTGCGATGCAAACGCTGCATGTGCTGGTGACGAGCGTTTGGGGCGGCCTCGCGATCACCGCGGGACTTGCCGTGCTGCCGGCGCTGGGTGCGTCGACCGCACGCGGTGTGCTGATTCGCACGGCCACCCAGGTGTCGAACGTGTCCGTGGTCGCGGTAGGGCTCGTGCTGGTTTCGGGCGTGTTCAATGCGCTGCGCGGCTCGGGCGGCTCATTGCTTGCAATTGAGTCGAGTACGTGGGGCCACGTTCTGATCCTGAAACTGTCGCTCGTTGCGCTTGCGCTGGTGCTCGGCGGACTGAACCGCTTCCTCGCGTTGCCGCGGCTGCGCCGCACGGCCTCCACCATGGACGCCCATACCTTCGTCAACGTGCTCTACCTTGAGGCGCTGGCGATGATCGGCGTATTCATCGCCGCTGCGGTGCTGTCGCACAGCGTGCCGGCGTTCGCTGCGCTCGGCTGAGTGCAGTGCTGCAGCGGCGGCGTGCGCCGGCCGGGTCTGGTAATAGCGAGCCTCGTCGTGCTGCCGCAAGCGCTGTGGCCGGCGCGTCGCATAAAAAAGCGCCGCACAGTCAACGTGCGGCGCAATACACACGGTCGCCTGACGAGCTGGTCAGCGAAGCCGCTACTATCCGGTCGACGACATACGGCAGCCTGGCCGCGCCGGTTCCAGTGTCTCCTCGGGAAACATTTCCTGCAGCAGTTCGCCGGTATGGCTGAACCACTGGCAGATCAGCCAGTTGCCTGACGCGAACAGCACCGGACCGCGCCATGTGACGGTCATCGGGCACCCGCCGGACTTCAGGCTCAGCACGTCGCCCACACGGTATGCAGATTCAACGGGCCGCGCTGCGCGCGAACTGTGTGTGGCCGACATGTTCAGCATCCGGCTGCGTGACCCGCTCATTCCAGCCCCAGTCGATGGCCGAGAATCGGCGCGCAAAAGAGTGCGATCGCGCAGCCGGCCGCCTTGCCTTCGAGTTCGGCTGCCGCTGCGTGCGCGCCGTAGACATGCGCGAGCAGATCGAAGAGTTGCGGAATGCAATAGATGACGGCCGCCACCACGAACCACTTCTCGATGGCTGCAATGCGCCAGCCGCGCTCATACGCGAGCGCCGCGCCGATGATGCGCAGCACGCCGAACAGCACGAGCGCGCCGACCGCCGCTTGTTCCCGCAACAGATAATCCGGAATGAATTCGCCCATGAAAGCCCCTGATACATTCGTCTTTGGGTGCATTTCAGCAAGGAGTGGGCCATGTATCTGTCTGGTGGCGAACGAAGTCCTGAGAGCTTTTGTCGACGGGCATTCGCCCGACGCAGGGCAGGTCGTTGCGTGAGGTGGGGAGGTCCCGCTTGGGGCGATAGGGCGTGGGCGTTACGTTACCCGGAGAGAAATGCGCGTCATGTCACCGTAACGCGTGGATGCGTCGCGGGAATTATTCAGGTGCGGATGCGTAAAGAAAACGCCGCCCGCAGGCGGCGCCAGTGAGCCGATCAAACCCGGAACCGTGGCGCGACTAAGCGGGTCCGGCCACCAGGGCGCTCGGCAAGCAACGTTGGCAGGTTGAGTTCGCCACACAACTTTTGCGAAACTCAGGCAAGCGAGTCCACCAACGGTTTCAGCTCACCGCCTCACCAGGAAGCCGTCCCGCTTACCACTCGGCCACGCTTCCATCCGCGTGACGCCACACGGGGTTGCGCCAGCGGTGACCGATCTTCGCCATCTCGCGCACTTTCTCTTCGTTCACTTCGATGCCGAGGCCTGGGCCCTGCGGAATCGAGACGAAGCCGTCCTCGTACTTGAAGACTTCCGGATTCTTGATGTAGTCGAGCAGGTCGTTGCCCTGGTTGTAGTGAATCCCCAGGCTCTGTTCCTGAATGAATGCGTTGTAGCTCACCGCGTCGATCTGCAGGCAGGTGGCAAGCGCGATCGGGCCGAGCGGGCAATGCAGCGCGAGGGCCACGTCGTACGCTTCGGCCATCGACGCGATCTTGCGGCACTCGGTAATTCCGCCGGCATGCGACGCGTCCGGCTGAATAATGTCCACGTAACCGCCTGACAGAATGTGCTTGAAGTCCCAACGCGAATAGAGACGCTCGCCCAGTGCGATAGGCGTATTGGTCTGGTTGACGATGTCGCGCAGCGCTTCGGCATTTTCCGACAGCACGGGCTCTTCGATGAAAAGCAGCTTGTACGGGTCCAGTTCTTTTGCCAGGACCTTCGCCATCGGCTTGTGCACGCGGCCGTGGAAGTCCACGCCGATGCCGATGTCCGGCCCGACCGCCTCACGCACCGCGGCCACGTTATTGATGACGCCCTGCACCTTGTCGAAGGTGTCGATGATCTGCAGTTCTTCCGAACCGTTCATCTTCACGGCCTTGAAGCCACGCTCGACCACCGCACGCGCGTTGTTTGCGACGTCGCTCGGACGGTCGCCGCCGATCCACGAGTACACCTTGATGCGCTCGCGCACCTGACCGCCGAGCAGCGCATGGACCGGCACACCGTGATGCTTGCCCTTGATGTCCCACAGCGCCTGGTCCACGCCGGCAATTGCGCTCATGGTGATCGGGCCGCCGCGGTAGAAGCCCGCACGGTACATCACCTGCCAATGGTCTTCGATCAGAAGCGGGTCTTTGCCGATCAGATAGTCCGACAGTTCTTCGACGGCTGCGGCCACCGTATGCGCGCGCCCCTCGACCACCGGCTCGCCCCAGCCGACGATGCCTTCGTCCGTTTCGATCTTGAGGAAGCACCAGCGCGGCGGAACGATGAAGGTTTCGAGCTTGGTGATTTTCATGGCGTGTGTCTCCAGTCGCATGCGGGAATATTCGAGGCTTTCCATGCTACAACAAAGCGCTTTAAAGTACTATTAATAGTACTATTCGCCACATATTGAGCGGTGCGACCGCGAGGAGAGACGCTATTCAGCACGATCTGCATGGGCGCGTCGCCCATCTGCTGGCCACCGCTATCTTGCGCGGCGACTACGCGCCCGAGTCGATCCTGCCGCGCGAGGCGGAGTTGATGGACGCGTTCGGCGTAAGCCGCACGGTCTTGCGCGAGGCGCTGCGCACGCTCACGTCCAAGGGGCTGATCGAATCCAGGCCGCGGGTGGGCACGCGTGTGCGGCCACGGCACGCGTGGAATCTGCTGGATGCCGATGTGCTCGACTGGTACTCGCGGGTCGCCGAGCCCATGCAGTTCGCGCTCAAGCTGCAGGAAATGCGCGAAATGATCGAGCCGTATGCCGCGGGTCTCGCGGCGGCCTCGTACTCGGAAAAGACCTTTGGCGCGCTGGCGGACGCCCACGCAGCAATGGCGGCCGCGCGCAATGTCGACGAATGGGTGCGCGCCGATCTGCAATTCCACCTGAGCGTGTTGATTGCATGCAGCAACGAGTTGCTGATTCCGCTTGGCACGCTGATCGAGCGTACGCTCGAGGCGCAGCTTCGGTTGAATGCGAAACGCGCAGACGTCTTCAACGCGTCGCTTGCCGAGCATACGGCCGTGTTCGAAGCAATTCGCGAGCGTGACGCCGCCGCAGCGCGCGATGCGATGGCGCGCCTGCTTGGCGTCACGCGCGGGCGGATCGAGGGCTGATCAATCCATTGCGGCATGCGCTGCAGACGCGTCGTGCGATCTGCCGGCCGGGCGGATCAGAAGCAGCAGCGGAATGACCAGCAGCGTCGCGGCGAACATCAGCTTGAAGTCGTTCAGATAGGCAATCATCGACGCCTGCTGTGTGATCGACGCGTTCAACGCCGCCATCCCTTCGGCGGAACCGCTGCCGAGCATTGGCTGGATCGCGGGGTTGAAGGGCGTGATGTTGGCCGCGAGGTCCGCATGCGAGACTTGCGTGTTGCGCGTCATCAGCGTCTGCACGATCGAAATGCCGATACTGCTGCCGATGTTGCGCATCAGGCTGTACGTGGCCGTGCCGTCCGCACGCAGTTGCGGCGCGAGCGTCGAGAACGTCAACGCGCTCAGCGGCACGAACACGAGACCGAGCCCGAACCCCTGGATTACGCCGGGCCACACGATGTCCGACGCCGACAGAACGATCGTGTAGTGCATCATCTGCCATAGCGCGAACGCCGAGATCAGGAAGCCGGCGAGCAGCATCAGCCGCGCGTCGATTCGCTTCAGCAGCCGGCCGGCGAACAGCATCGCCGCCATGGTGCCCGCGCCGCTCGGCGCGGTGACGAGCCCGGTGGTCGCAACCGGATAGTTCATCAGGTTTTGCAGCATCGGCGGAAGCAGCGCGCGCGTCGCATACATGACCGCGCCGATCACGAAAATGAAAAACGTGCCCGTCGTAAAGTTCGGATCCCTCAGCAATTCGTATTTGAAAAACGACGTCTTGCCGACCGTTGCCGTATGCACGAGAAAGAACGCGAAGCTGATTGCGGCGATCAACGCCTCCAGCACGATCTCATGCGAACCGAACCAGTCCAGCTGCTCGCCCCGGTCCAGCATCGCCTGAAGCGCGCCGATTGCAAGACCCAGCGTGGCGAAGCCGAAGGCGTCGAATTTTGCGTCGGGTTTGGGGGCTCGCGAAGGCAGGAAGGTCGCCACGCCGAACAGCGCGAACGCGCCAATCGGCACATTGATGAAGAAGACCCAGCGCCAGTTGTAGCTGTCGGTGAGCCAGCCGCCTAGCGTGGGGCCGAGAATCGGCCCGACCATCACGCCCATGCCCCACACGGCCATTGCCTGGCCCTGCTTCTCGCGCGGATTGATGTCGAGCAGGATGGACTGCGACAGCGGCACGAGCGACGCTCCGAAAACACCTTGCAGCAAACGCGACGCGACGATCTGCGCGAGCGTCTCGGACAAGCCGCATAACGCGGACGCCAGCGTGAAGCCGCCGATCGCGATGATCAGCAGGCGCTTGACGCTCAGCCGGTCTGACAGCCAGCCGGTCAGCGGTGTCGCGATAGCCGCCGCGACGATA
>Ga0268256_1002198_pt1 | contig 10290 bp, 9 predicted proteins | sample AgamicAtAmrz_FD_200247 | JGI IMG/M metagenome (GOLD analysis project Ga0268256, IMG submission 200247) | Agave microbial communities from Guanajuato, Mexico - At.Am.rz (v2) (version 3) | ecosystem: Host-associated > Plants > Roots > Rhizosphere | place: Guanajato, Mexico | collected 2012-06-07
GTTCTCGACCACCAAGACCGTCAAGCGCAAATCACCGAAATTCACCAGCAACACGATTGCAATCGAGGACACCGTGAAGCTGAGCGTCGACGCACTGGTGCAGGATGCCGGCTTCATCAAGGCAGTCAATTAGGCAACGCCAGGCGCCGCGCTCTGGCGTAGATACCTGCTGAGGCGCGGCCACCGTTTCGCTACAATCGGCAGCAGCGCATTGCACTGCTTGCTGTCGCTGCTGCCTGCTGCCTGCTCCACGTTTGCGCGCTTACGCCGCGCCCAAACCAGCGCCAATCAACGCACACCCTGCGAGGCACCCATGTCCACGACCGCCTGGCTCTTCTTTCTTCCCGCCTGCTTCGCCATCAACCTCGCACCCGGGCCGAACAATCTCCTGTCGATCAACGTGGCCGCGCGGCACGGCTTCACGACTGCGTTCCTCGGCGGCAGCGGGCGGCTGCTTGCATTCGCCGCGATGATCGTGCTGGCCGCGACCGGTCTCGCGGTCGTGCTGCACGCGTCGGAGTGGTTCTTTCTGACGATCAAACTGGCCGGCGCCGCTTACCTGATCTGGCTCGCCATTCAGTTGTGGCGCAGCGACGCGCCCGCCATCGACACCACGCACGCAGAGTCGGCATCGCTCGCGAGAATAGCGCGGCAGGAGTTTCTCGTCGCCGCCGGCAACCCGAAGGCGATTCTGGTGTTCACCGCCTTTCTGCCACAGTTCGTCGACATTGCGAGGCCCATGCTGCCGCAGTTCGCCGCGCTTGGCGCCAGTTTTCTGGCGCTCGAATGCGTGGCGATCGCACTGTATTCTTGGGCCGGCATGCATCTGGGCAAATGGCTCGTGCGCGCACGCGTGAGACGCTGGTTCAATCGCTGCTGCGGCGCATTTCTCGCCGCCATCGGCGTGAGCTTTCTGCTGGTGCGGCGTACGTGAACCGTGTGGCGTTCAAAGAGAGCCTTTGCTCGCGTCCATAAGCAATTGCTAATGCACTTGCCGAGAAACTTTAACTATCGCTATAGACGCGGCGCCCCTATGCTCGATCAATGACCCGCCGCCGTGCTCGGCGACACGCGGTATGGGCGAGCGACTTCTCATAGTCACAGGAGCGGCATCATGAAGATCTGCATCTTCGGAGCGGGAGCGATAGGCGGTTTGATGGGCGTGCAACTGGCACGCGCCGGCGCCGACGTGAGTTTCATCGCGCGCGGCGCGCATCTGGCGGCCATGCGGGAGCATGGCGCCCGGCTGATCATGGACGGCGAGACGTTCAGCGCACCGGTGCGCTGCACGTCGGACCCAAGCGAGCTCGGCGTGCAGGACCTCGTGATCATCACATTGAAGGCGCACTCGCTGCCGGGCGTGGTCGACTCGATGCAACCGCTGCTCGGCAAGCACACGGCCATCGTGACCGGCGTGAACGGCATTCCGTATTGGTACTTCTATCAGCACGGCGGCAAGTTCGCCGGCACGCGGCTCACGAGCGTGGACCCCGACGGCAGCCAATGGACGAAGCTCGGCCCCGAGCGCGCGATTGGATGCGTGCTTTATCCCGCGGCCGAAATCGTCGAGCCCGGCGTCATCAAGCATGTGTACGGCAAGAAGTTTCCGATCGGCGAGCCAAGCGGCGAACGCACGCCGCGTATTCAGCAATTTCACGAGATCATGCAGGCGGCGGGTTTCGAGGCGCCGATTCGCGACAACATTCGCGACGAGATCTGGCTGAAGCTGTGGGGCAACCTGTGCTTCAACCCGATTAGCGCGCTCACGCACGCCACGCTCGACGTGCTCACGAGCGATCCGGGCACGCGCGCCGTATCGCGCACGATGATGCTCGAGGCCAAGCGCATCGCCGACCAGTTCGGCGTGCATTTCCGTGTCGATGTCGAAAAGCGCATAGACGGCGCGGGCGCGGTCGGCGCACATAAAACGTCGACGCTGGTCGATCTGGAAAACCGCCGGCCGATGGAAATCGACCCGCTTCTGACCGTCGTGCAGGAGATGGGGCGTCTCGTCAACGAGCCCACGCCGACCATCGACGTGGTGCTCGCGCTCGTCAAGCTGCGCGAGCGTATGGCCTTGCAGGGCGCCTGAGCGCAATCGCATTCAGCGCGCGAGCCGCGGCATAAGTAGAAAAGGATCGGACGGCGTCCGATCCTTTTTCATTTGCGCGGGTACCGCACGGTCATTGGTCGCACGGTCACTGGTCGATTGCGAGCCAGACCGCCTTCGGCTCGGTGAAGTTTTCAATTGCCACGTCGCCGTGTTCGCGGCCAAAACCCGAATCGCCGGAACCGCCCCACGGCAGGCGCACGTCCGTGTAGCCGTAGGTATTGATCCAGACGGTGCCCGCCCGAAGGTCTCGCGCCACGCGATGCACGCGGCCAATGTCCGCGCTCCACACGCCGGCCGCGAGGCTATACAGCGTGCCGTTGGCAATGCGTATCGCGTCGGCTTCGTCATTGAAACGGATCACGCTTGCAACCGGTCCGAAAATCTCCTCCTGCGAAATACGCATTTCATGTTCGACGTTGGCGAACACCGTCGGTTCGACGAAGAAGCCGCGCTCGCCGACGCGCGCGCCGCCCGCGACCAGCGACGCGCCTTCCGAGCGTCCGGCCTCGACATAGCCCAGCACGGTTTTCATCTGCGCGGCGGAGATCAGCGGCCCCATTGACGTTTCGCGCAGCGACGGGTCGCCCACCTTGATCGACTTGGCGCGCGCGGCGAGCCGTTCCACCACTTCGTCGTACACGTCGCGATGCGCGAGAATGCGCGAACCGGCCGAGCACACCTGCCCGGTGTTGAAGAAAATGCCCGACGCCGCAGCTCGCACGGCGTTGTCCAGGTTCGCATCGGGGAAAATCAGGTTCGCCGACTTGCCGCCCAGCTCCAGCGTCACACGCTTGAAGTTGCCCGCCGCGCCTTGCAGAATGCCGCGCCCCACCGAAGGCGAGCCGGTGAACGTGACCTTGTCCACGCCGGGATGCGCGACCAGCGCGTCGCCCACCACGCGCCCCTTACCTGTGACGATATTCAGGACTCCCGGCGGTAGGCCCGCTTCGAGCGCGAGTTCACCGATCCGCAATGCGGTAAGCGGCGTGATCTCCGCGGGCTTGACAATCAGCGTGCAGCCGCACGCGAGCGCCGGCGCGATTTTCCACATGCCGATCATCAACGGGAAATTCCACGGCACGATGGCTGCGACCACGCCAACCGGTTCGCGGATCGTGTAAGTCAGCGCATCCGGGCGAACCGGCACCACCTGGCCGTTAATCTTGTCGCACCAGCCCGCGTAGTACTCGAGCGTATCGACCGCGGCCGGAATGTCCTGGCGCATGACGGCGGCAATCGGCTTGCCTGCGTCCAGACTTTCGAGCGCCGCGAGTTCATCGAGATTCGCACGCATCAGGCCGGCAAGCCGAGCCAGGATGCGGCCGCGCTCAGCCGCCTTGATGCCGTTCCACACTTTCAGCGCCGCGCGCGCGGCACGCACCGCCGTGTCGACGTCGGCGGCGCTGCCCTGTGCAACGCGCGCAATCGGCTCTTCGGTGGCGGGATTGATGTCGACGGAATACTCGCCTGTGCCTGGCGGCAAGCGCTTGCCGTCGATCAACAGGTCATGGCTCACGAGGTCGGTCATCATGAATCTCCTTGCATGGGATGTTGCGTGGGCTGATTGCGGCAAGCCGACCTGGGCAAGGCCGGCGCGGGCAAGGGCTGTGCGCCACTACGGCTCGTGAAGCGCCGCGCCGCTGCGCGCGACCACCGGACGTGACAATTCGCGCGACACTGGGTTCGACACGACATCCGCAGCGAGCTTTGGACCCGCGGCCGGCTCCACGTCAACGCTCGCACCACCAGTACTCGAAGACGCCCCGGCGTGCTCCGCAAACTGCGCCCACGCAGCCGCGGCATTCGGCCTGAGCGAGCGGTTGCGGCGATGCACGAGCAGCGTCGCCAGGGTCACCTCGGGCACAAGTGGCCGGCTCACGAGCGATTCGCCGACAGTCGGCCAATGCGAGTCCACAGGCAGCACGCCGACGCCGAGCCCGAGTTCGACCATGCGCAGCACCGCCGCGACGTGCCCGAACTCCTGCACCGGCCGACGCTTCAAACCGTTCTCACTGAAGGCACGCTCGAGTGCTGCGCGCACGCCGGCGTCGGCATTCAGAGTGACGAGCGACCAGTCGTGCAATTCGTCCCACGCGACGCTCGCGTGGCGCGCAAGCGGATGCGTCGACGGCATGACCGCGTGCAGCGGTGTGGTGAAAACCAGTTGCGCATGCAACTGATCGTTGGCAAGAGGCTCGGCCAGCGAGACCACGCCGAAATCCACCTCACCGTGCTCGACGCTCGCCAGCACGCCGCTTTGCGCCTGGTCCTCCACGCTGACGAGCAGTTCCGGAAAAGCGCTCGCGCAACGCGCGAGCCCCTGCGCAACCCAACTCGACGAGAGCACCGGATTGCTCGCCAGCACCACCACGCCGCGGTGCCCTTCATACGCGGCCCGCTCTTCGCGCAAGGTCAGATCGATTTCATCGAGCAGGCGGCCGATTCTTCTTTCGAGGCTCGCGCCTGCATGGGTCAGTTCAACCTGGCGCGTCGTGCGGTCGAACAGCTTCAGTTCGACCGCGTCCTCCAGCTCGCGCACGCAGCGGCTCACTGCGGACTGCGTCAGATCGAGTTCGCGCGCCGCACGCGTGAAGCTGCGTTCACGCGCTACGGCGACGAACACCCTGAGTTGCTGCAGCGAAACGTTCATGACGTCATGGCCGGGGCGCGAACGGTTTGCGGGCCTATTCGCCGGTTTGCTCGGGCCAGTGGCTCAAGCGCGAGGCCTTGCCATTGCCCGCGACGGCCAGAACTCCCGCTTGCGGCTCGTCCTGCGAGTGAATCCAGCGCGAGCGCATTGGCGCAAGGATGAACTTCGCGGACACTCCCGCGGCAATCGTGATTACCGCGGATACGGTGAACACGAGGCTCCATCCACCGGTTGCCGACAGCACGGAGGCAAGCGGCACCAGCAGCGAGGCCGTGCCCTTTGCCGTGTACAACGTGCCCGCATTCGCCGCCGCGTACTTGCTGCCGAACGTGTCCGCGCAGATCGCCGGGAAGATCGAGAAAATCTCGCCCCAGAAGAGGAAGATCAAGGCGGCGAAGGTCATGAACGCATACGGGTTCGTGCCGTACTCCATCATGCCGAGCAACGCGAGTCCTTCGCCGATGAAGATCAGGAACATCGTATTCTCGCGGCCGATCTTGTCGGAGATGAAACCGCACAACGGACGCGTGAAGCCGTTGCAGACGTTGTCGATGGAAAGCGTGGCGGTGAGCAGCGGCAGCGTTACACCGAAGATCGTCATGGGAATGCGCGCGAGCCCCCAGTCTTTGGCGATCGGCCCGATCTGCGCGGTGGCCATCAGACCACCCGCTGCCACCGCGACGAACGACACGTAGATTACCCAGAACACCGGTGTGCGGATCATCTGGCCAGGCGTGAGGTCGACCTTCGACACGGAGAACTTCTTCTTTGCCGGCGTATGCTGACGCAAGACCGGTTTGACGAGCAGCATGGCGAGCAGCAGAATCGCCACGCCTTGCAGAATGCCGAAAAAGAAGAACGTGTGCTCGTAGCCCGAGCGCGTAATCATGTTGGCAATAGGAATCACGGTGACCGCCGCACCCGCGCCGAAGCCGGCGGCTGTCAGGCCGGCTGCGAGACCGCGCCGGTCCGGAAACCATTTCAGCGCATTGCCGACGCACGTGCCGTACACGCCGCCCGCTCCAATGCCCGCGATCACCGCGGAAACGTAGAGCATGGGCAAGGTGGTCGCGTACGAGTTCATCACCCACGCAACACCCGCGCACACGGCGCCGCCCGCCACCACCGGCCGCGGACCGAACTTGTCGACGAGCCAGCCTTCCAGCGGCACGAGCCACGTTTCGGTGAGGATGAAAATGGCAAACGCCAGTTGAATGGAGGCCTGGCCCCAGTGATGCCGCGCGTCCATCGGCGCGACGAACAACGTCCATGCGTACTGCAGGTTCGCCACCAACGCCATGCACACCATGCCGATGACGAGCTGCCACCAACGGTTCGCCCAGAATACGCGGGCCGTGGTCTGTTGAGTGATATCGTCCATGTGCCTTGTCTCCGCAATTATTTAGTGCAGCCGGCCAACCGGCCGTGCTGTATGCGTCCCACCTTATCGTTATGACCGGAAAGCCTTGTCAATCCGGGAATGTTTAATCCTTAAAGCGCTTCCTTTAAAAAGCGATTTATTGATCGCCATTTGGGAAGTTCTTAATTCCGACTAATCCGCTTTTGTTCTTCTTTTTCCGCCAGTCTGCCCCTCAGTCCCGCCACGCCTTGATGCAAGCGTTAACCCGAGTGTTGCGCCAGCTTTTCTTTGGTTGACCAACTCATGCTAGGGTCATTGCTGAATTACTAATAATTAAAGTTTGTTATTATGTTGATTCACATTTGCTTATACATCGGCCATGACGATGCGCAATGCCACGCTGCGTCAATTGAAGGTGTTCGAGACCGTGGCGCGCCACCTGAGCTTTTCGCGCGCCGCCGAAGAGCTGCATCTCACACAGCCCGCGGTCTCCACTCAGGTGCGTCAGCTCGAGGAGCACGCCGGCCTGCCGCTCTTCGAACAGCTCGGCAAGAAGATCTACCTCACGCCGGCCGGCACTGAAATGCTGCACTACAGCCGTGCGATCATTCAGCAGTTCCACGAAGTGGACGAAGCGATGAGCCAGTTGAAGGGCGTCTCCGGCGGCAAGCTGAATGTCGCGGTGATCAGCGCCGGCGACTACTTCTTTCCGCGGCTGCTGGCCGAATTCACGCGGCGCTATGCGGGCGTCGTGCTGAACCTCGCAGTGCACAATCGCGAAGAACTTCTGCATCAGCTCGCGACCAACCAGACAGACCTTGCGGTCATGGTGCGTCCGCCGCACGAAATGGACGCCACCAACGAGCCGTTCGCGCCGCACCCTTACGTAATCGTGGCTGCGCCCACGCATCCGCTCGCGAACAAGCGCAACATCCGTTTCAGCCAGTTGGCCAACGAAGCCTTTATCGTCCGCGAGCGCGGCTCGGACACGTGGAATTCGATGGAAGAAGGTTTCGCGGGCCGACTCTCGAATCTGAAGATTGCAATGGAGATCAAAAGCACCGAGACCATCAAGCAGGCGGTGATTGCAGGCATGGGCATCGCCTTCCTGTCTGCTCATACGATCAGCCTCGAATTGCAACTCGGCCACCTCGTCGTGCTCGACGTCGAAAGCTTTCCGGTCATGCTCAACTGGTACGTGGTTCATCGCAAGAACAAGCGTCTGCCGCCGGTTGCCGTGGCCTTCAAACGCTTCCTGATGGAAGAAGGCGCAAACCTGATCGAGAAGATCACTCGTGTGAAGGAATTGAGCGTCTATAAGCGATAGGCTATGGAGATCCAATAAAACTTTAACTATTGCAAATCGTTCAGTACTTCTATGCTGCAAGCGAGTTCCATCACTTGTCAGCCCAGGAGGCCGATCATGAATCACGCTTCGGTTGCGACTCATGTCAGCGCGCGCACGGCACGCGTTGGCGCCGACCATTCCAACGATCCGCACCTGAGCGCCTATAACGCGGCGTTCAGCGATCTTGGCCTGCGCTTTCGCTGGGACCACGCGACGCTGGACATCCTCAGCGAGTTCAATAGCGAGGCTGCCCGAATCACCGCATACATCGAGCGGTTCCACGCGCATCTTCATCGCGCTTACGACCCGGACTTTCTTGCGCAACTGATTCTGCAGAAGAAGGCGCAGTACTTCAGCGAATTCGCCGCGTTGGGCGACTGAGGGCGGCGGCGGGAACATGTTCCCGCCTGTCCCGCTGCGAGCGGCCTCTGCCGCTCCTCGCCATGCGGGACGACAGGCCGACGCGCTGCGTGTGATGATCTCCGGGTCTGGCTTCATGGATGCCGGCCCACCGCTGCACGAATGGAAAGACGCCGCGGCGCGCATACGCAAATGCTCCGTTGCCTGACTCCGTTGTTATGCCAGCGCGGGCCGTGACGGTAAGCTGCCGCGCGCACCGTGCCGCGCACAGTTGCGCTGCGCAGCGCGTCGTCTCGCCAGTTGATTGCCATGCCGCCAGTCACCCCACCACTCGCACCGTGCGAATGCTGCGCCTGTCGTTTCATATGTTGTTTCAGATGTTTTTTCGAGCAGGCGCGGCTGACCATCACATGTACGCCTATAGACGACGCGAGCGCACTCGTCGCAAGTAACGCGGCGAGCCCGAACGGCTGCGCCGCTTCGGTGACGAAGCCGTAGCCGAGCCACGCGCATAACAGCAGCGCGAGCACGTTCACTGCGTCATGTCCGGGTCGTGCTGTCACGCGCAGCGGCAACAGGCCACGCAGTTTGCAGAAGGCGACCGCCGAGGTCGCGAAGATCAACGCACCGGCGAAAACCGCGGCGTAGAGCTCGCTTCGTTCAAACATCGCGAGGTTCGCCTGATTGCCCGCCGACACATAGCGCGCCACGCCGAAGGCGACGATCGACAAACCCGTGGCGCTTGCCAGCAGTGCAACGGGCGCGGCTTGCCGCGTGAAATTGCGCCAACGCACGAGCCAGGCGCCCGCAGCGGCACCGGCCACCGTCGCGAACGTGAAGCTTTCGCTGGCCCCAAGACCCGCCGCCAGAACGCCGGCAAGCGCAGCCGCCAGCGCCGCGGCGTGCCAGTACGGGCGCGTGCGCCGCGCAGCATTTGAGCGCGGCCACAGCGGCAGTTGCGCGAGCGCGGCAAACACGGAACCCAGCGCGCAGGCCAACAACGCGGCACACGCCGCGCTCAGCGCGAGGAATGCTCCGAGCCACACGGCACTTTCAGACGCTTGCGGCACGCGTACTCCTTCCCGTGTTGTGGCGAGCGCGAGCTTGTGGCTCGCGAGCCGGCCATCGTTCAAACGAGTCCCGGCACTTCGGCTGCAACCGCTAGCGCGGCACGCAACGTGTTGCTAAGCGTACCGATTCCGTCGATGGAAACCGACACCGTTGCGCCGTCCTTGATCGACCCGACGCCCACTGACGTACCGCAGGCGATCACATCGCCGGGTTCCAGCGTGAGGTCCTGCGAGATGAGGCTCACCTGTTCGGCCGGTGAAAACACCATGTCCGAGAGCGGATAGTTCTGCCGCTCCACGCCGTCAAGCACGGTGACGAGATGCGCGCTTTGCCAATCGAATCCGGAGACGATCGCCGGTCCGATACAGCAGAACGTATCGAAACCCTTTGCGCGGCACCATTGCGGAAAGTGCGGATTCTCGTTGAGCAGATCTGCCGCGGTTACGTCGTTGACGAGCGTGTAACCAAAGATCGCGGCGGCGGCTTCTTCGACGCTTGCGTCGCGGCAACGCCGGCCAATCACGATGCCGAGCTCGCCCTCATAGACAATCTTGCCTGCGTAGCTCGCGGGCCGCCGTATCGCTTCACCCGAGCCGATTGCCGAACCCGCCGGTTTCAGAAGAAAGAGTGGATGTGTCGGCACCGGCTTGTCGAGCTTCGCGGCCAGCGCGTGAAAGTTGTTCCAGAGCGCAACGATCTTGCCGGGCGCGCAAGGTGCGAGCGGCGTAAGCGCACGCGTGGACAACACCGCGCCAGTCGGCACTGGCTGATCCAGGCTTTCATACTCGTGCAGATAAGCCCCTTCGACGCGGCCGAACACCACACCGCCGTCGTTGGACATGAAACGCATCCACGTATCCATACGTCGCTCCTTGAGCGCTTCGGCACGGTCTTCTGCGCGGCTCGCAATTGGCGATGCGAAATTGCCGGTGCGAAATTGCTGGCGCTACAGCATCGCCATAGCAATCAATACGCGCGAAGAAAACCGTGCCGCCTTCCGTTTGATGCGTCAGATAAGGCCCGCGCCGCGCGCCCACTGATACTTCGCACCGAGCACCGCGACCGGAATTTCCGTCGAGTACGCGTACGCAGGCACGCCATGCGCGTACAGGTACTCGGCCGCCTCTTCGACCTGAACGTCGCCCGCGAGCGACGCGACAATCGGCTTTTCGATGCCACGCGCCTTCATCTCTTCCTTCACCTCGACGACGAGACGCGCGAACACCATCGGCGGAGTGATGATGGTGTGCCAGTAGCCCAGAATGATCGCGTGAATCCGCGGGTCCTCAAGGCCGAGACGGATCGTGTTCTGATACGTCGAGGGCGGCTCGCCACCGGTAATGTCGACGGGATTGCCCGCCGCGCCGAACGGCGGAATGAACTTGCGG
>Ga0268256_1002213_pt1 | contig 10234 bp, 9 predicted proteins | sample AgamicAtAmrz_FD_200247 | JGI IMG/M metagenome (GOLD analysis project Ga0268256, IMG submission 200247) | Agave microbial communities from Guanajuato, Mexico - At.Am.rz (v2) (version 3) | ecosystem: Host-associated > Plants > Roots > Rhizosphere | place: Guanajato, Mexico | collected 2012-06-07
GGGATGATCATGATGGTTAACCTCGGGATCGGGCTGATCACGCCGCCGGTAGGCTCGGTGCTGTTTGTCGCCAGTGCGGTGAGCAAGCAGAAGATCGAGACCGTGGTACGCGCCATGCTGCCGTTCTACGCCATGCTGCTGGTGGTGCTGGCAATGGTGACCTATATCCCGGCCATTTCGCTGTGGCTACCGGGGGTGTTGGGGATGCAGTAATAGTTAATAGGGTTCGTGTCGTTGTAGGCCCGGCAAGCATAGCGCCGCCGGGCGTTAAATCGACTCCGTTACGCCGGGTGGCGGCTAACGCCTGACCCGGCCTACGGTTCGTGCCCTATAGTTTTATCTTCTACGTAATAGTCGCAGCGCGTTCGCCGTCACCAGCACCGTTGCGCCGGTGTCGGCGAGCACCGCCAACCAGAGTCCGGTGATCCCCAGCAGCGTGGTCACCAGGAAAATCGCCTTCAACCCCAGCGCAATGGCAATGTTCTGTCGAATGTTAGCGTGCGTTGCCCGCGCCAGGGTAATCATCTCCGCCAGCCCGCTTAGCCTGCTGTGGGTCAGCGCCGCGTCGGCGGTCTCCAACGCCACGTCGGTGCCGCTGCCCATCGCGATACCGATAGTAGCCGCCTTCATTGCCGGGGCATCGTTAATGCCGTCGCCGACCATTGCCAGCGGCGCGTGAGCATTTAGCGCGGTGGCCGCCGCCACTTTATCCGCTGGCAGCAGCCCGGCTTTGAACTCAAGCCCCAGCTCATCAGCAACCGCCGCCGCCGCGCGTGGGTTATCGCCCGTCAGGATCGTCCCCTGCACGCCTAGCCGATGCAGGTCAGCCACCGCCTGCCTGGCGTCCTCACGCAGGGTGTCCCGCAGCGCCAGCACGCCTTGTAACTCGCCATCTTCAGCAACGATTACCACCGTCTGCCCGGCCGCTTCCAGCGCGTGAATGTGCTCGCTAAATTCGCCAGCAGCAAACTTATCCGCCGCACAGATCAGCACCTTTTTGCCCTCGATGTTGGCCTCTATACCCGATCCCACTAGTGCACGCTGCGCCGTGGCGGGTGGGATGACCAGCCCGCGAGCCTGGGCTTCACGCACAATGGCCTGAGCCAGCGGGTGGGTCGAACCTTGCTCAACCGCAGCGGCCAGCGTAAGCAGTTTCTCCTCGCTGGTTTGATGAGGATACATTCCTGTGACCTGTGGCTTACCCAGCGTCAGGGTGCCGGTTTTATCGAAGGCGATATGCCGCACGCGCCCGAGCTGCTCCAGCGCTGCACCGCCTTTAATCAGCGCGCCCCGGCGTGCCGCTGCCGCCAGCCCAGAGGTGATCGCCGCTGGCGTGGAGATCACCAGCGCACACGGACAGCCAATCAGCAGCAGCGTCAATCCCTTGTAGATCCAGCCTTCCCACGGGGCGCTGAAGAGCAGCGGAGGCACAACGGCAACCAGCAGGGCGACGAGCATAATGATGGGGGTATAGATCCGGCTGAAGCGATCGATAAAGCGCTCGACGGGAGCGCGGCGCTCCTCGGCCTCCTCGATCAGCCTGAGGATGCGGTCAATCGCACTGTCGCCCGGCTCGGACAGCACGCTGAGCTGAACCAGACGATCCACGCTGGTGGCCCCGGCTGGCACCTTTTCCCCGGCGGCGCGCGCCACGGGGATGGATTCGCCAGTGAGGGCGCTCTCATCAAAACTGGCGTCAGCGCTAAGCAGCGCGCCATCGGCAGGCAGGCGGCCTCCGGCGGCGACCTCAATCACATCACCGGGACGCAGCGTGGCTATCGCTACCGTTTTACGCTCGCCGTTGACGACTAAAGTCGCCGTCTCTGGCTTAAGCGCCACCAGCGCGCTGACGCCCTTACGCGCCCGGCTGGCAGCCCAGCCCTCAAGACGTTCGCCGACTAAAAACAGCAGCAGCACCATTGCCGCCTCTGCCGTCGCACCGATAAACAGCGCCCCGATGGCCGCCACGCTCATCAGCGTCTCAATAGCAAACCAGCTGCCGCTTCTCATCAGGCGAAGCGCCTGGCGGGCGATAGGGTAGAGGCCGACGAGGGTGGTCGCGATAAAGGCCAGATTACCGAGCGGGTGGTTGACCTGCTCCAGTGCCCAGCTCAGCGTCATCATGACGATCAGCGTGATGAGGGCCAGGTTTTCCTGCAGGAAGGACGTTTTCTCAACCGGGGCTGATTCGCTGCGCAGGGCGTAACCGGCGTTTTTGACCGCGGCCTCGACCTGAGCGCTAACGTTACCCGAGGCGTTAACCAGCAGCTTCTCGGTGGCGAAAAGCACCTGAACCTGTTCAACGCCGGCAACCTGCCTGACCGCGTTTTCCACTTTACGCGCGCAGGCGGCGCAGTCCATGCCGTTAACCACCCAAGTGTACCGGTTACCGCTATCGGACAGGGGAGCGGCACGCTGCGTTTCGCACGTTTCCGCACAGCAGCACGCCTCCTGGACCGGCGTAGAGGCAGGCTTAAACGCCGTAAACTGCGGCGCTTTTTTGGACTTTTCAGGAACAGACATAACGTCCTCCGGTCAATGATAATTTTCTCATTAACCGGAGGATACACTCTGGAGTCGACTCCAGAGTCAAGCGTTAAATGTAAAGGGAGCGAACAATCAGGAAGTGACCAGCAAAATAGCAGGCGCTAACAATGGCGCTGTCTGCCTTGAAGCGACGGCGGTAGTGGCTGCCCAGCCAGACAATATTGCTCAACAGCAGCAGGACGGCACCGACAAACGCCGACAGCGCCGGGCTGGTTGGGCGGAAGAACCACAGCTCGCCAGCCAGCCAGACCATTACCAGCGTCATGGCGATAAAGGTGCAGATGGGCCAGCGTAGCTCCTCAAGTCGCGTCCAGATGGTGGCGATCAGCAGCACCCCAATCACCAGCAGCGCCAGCGGCAGTGGCCAGAAGAAGCTGAGCGTCATCTGGCTGGCAAAGTAGATGGTGTAGAGCAGATGCGCGAGGAAGAACGCCCCGATAGCGTAGAGCAGCTGCTGGCGTGGGAGCAGGGTTAGCGCATCGCCCACTAGGGTCGCACAGAGACCGGCCAGCACCAGATAGCTGACGGCATTGAACATCGGTGCCTGCCAGGCCAGCAGTAACAGCAGCAGCAGCGTAACGGGTTTAAAGACCCAGCGTTGCCAGGCGGGCCCGCGATAGGACGCGTCCACGTAGAGCCAGGCGGAAAAACATACGGCGATAAACGACCAAAGCATCTTAATTCCTTGAATTCGTTACTGTCTCGTGGGCGTTATGCCCACACCCTTGCTATTCAGTGTAGTGGCCCTGGCGGGCAGATGACAACGCGGGCCCGTCCGATTACTTCTTCTGCTGAAGATTCTGCTTAAGCCTTTTCTGCCACACCAGCAGCTCAAAGACGCCGAACAGGAAGATGCGCCACTGCTCGGCGGCGGTCATCTGCGGGCCATCTTTTGGCAGGGCGGTTTTCATCATCACCATCTGTAAGGCATGCATAAAGGCGGTGAAAACCAGCGCCACGTTAACGAAGATATTCAGCGGACGCGGGAAGGGGTGAACCAGGTTAAGGATCAGAAATGCCCAGACGCACAGCATCATAATTCGGCCCAGATTAATCAGCATGTTACGCTCCCTGTACTTATTGATGATGAAGGTACTTGTCGGTGATAGAGGCGGTAGGCCACCTGACCAGCTATCTTTTCACGGTGCAGATCCCAATGTGTCGGCACGGGCGGCAGCCCGCTTTCCACTTCGCTCTCTACATAGATTAGCGCGTCATCCGCCAGCCAGCCGTTATTTTCCAACAGCCGCAGCGTCTCGTCGAGCAGGCCTTTACGAAACGGCGGATCGACAAAGACGATATCATGCGGGGTCCCGCTCTGATTCAGAAACGTCAGCGTATTGTCGTTCACGACCTTGCCCTGGGTGGCGTTCAGCGTCGCCAGGTTCTGTTGCAGCTGGCGGGCGACGCCGCGCTCCATCTCGATCAGCGTCGTAGAGGCCGCGTAGCGCGACAGCGCCTCCAGGCCCAGCGCGCCGCTACCGGCGAAGCAGTCGAGGCAGCGGGCGTCTACCATTGAGGGAGCCAGCCAGTTAAACAGGGTCTCTCTGACGCGATCCGTTGTTGGACGCAGGCCGGGGCTGTCCGGCACCGGCAGTTTGCGGCCGCGCCACTGGCCGCCAATGATGCGTATCTGGCCGCTGGCGGCTCGGTTGGGTTTTTTCATAATGCTGGCTCTGGTCACAATTTTTAGGCCGCTATTTTAGCGGCGGGCGACGCTGGACGAAACCTTAATCCGCAGGCGGTGCTGTGGAATCAGGAAAGTGTTAGACTAACGAATTACTTACAAAATTTTCAGTCCCTGTTTGCGACTAGGTTTAGGACAATACGGGCTGTGCCATGAATTAACCGCGAGGAGTGTAGTCGCAAATGGCAAAAGAGAAAAAACGGGGTTTCCTCTCCTGGCTGGGCTTAGGCCCGAAAGAGGAGCCGCAGCAGGCAGAGCCTGAGCAGCAGATTGAGCAGCAACCGGAAGAGCAGATCCAGCAGCAGGCGGTTGTTGTAACAGAAATTGAAAAAGAAAAAGAGGCGGAAGCAAAAGCGGAGCATGCCCCGCATAGCGAAGCCGAATCGGAAGCCTTTGCCGCCGACGTCGTCGAAGTGACTGAGCAGGTGGTTGCCAAGGAAGAGGTTCAGGACACGGTTCAGGATAGTGTTCCAGAAACTGTTCAGGACGCGAGCCACGAAGACATTCCAGAAGACGTACAGGAAGAGGTTCAGCCCGCGCCAGCCGCGCCTCAGCACGCTCAGCCGCCGGTGTACATTCCTCAGGAAGCGCTGCCGCAGACGGAAGAGGCCACCGTCGTCGAGCCGGAAGCGGAGGAGTGGCTAACGGAAGACGATGAGCGTGAACTCACCGACGAGGAGCTGGAGGCCGCTGCGCTCTCAACGCCTGCGGAGGAGGAGATCGTTCTGGAGGAGGAACCCGTTGAGGTCGCGCCTCTGGAGCAGGAGAAGCCCACCAAAGAGGGTTTCTTTGCGCGCCTGAAACGCAGCCTGCTGAAAACGAAAGAGAATCTCGGTTCCGGATTTATCAGTCTTTTCCGCGGCAAAAAAATCGATGATGATCTGTTCGAAGAGTTGGAAGAGCAGCTGCTGGTGGCGGACGTCGGCGTTGAGACAACGCGTAAAATCATCGCCACGCTGACCGAGAGCGCCAGCCGCAAACAGCTGCAGGATGCCGAGGCGCTCTATGGCCTGCTGAAGGCGGAGATGGGCGAGATCCTCGCAAAAGTGGATGCGCCGCTTAATATTGAAGGCAAAACGCCGTTTGTTATTCTGATGGTAGGCGTCAACGGCGTTGGGAAAACCACGACCATCGGCAAGCTGGCCCGTCAGTTTGAACAGCAGGGCAAATCGGTGATGCTGGCGGCGGGGGATACCTTCCGCGCGGCGGCGGTTGAGCAGCTCCAGGTGTGGGGCCAGCGCAACAATATCCCGGTGATTGCCCAGCACACCGGTGCAGACTCCGCCTCGGTCATCTTCGACGCTATTCAGGCAGCGAAATCACGCGGCGTTGACGTGCTGATCGCCGATACCGCCGGTCGCTTGCAGAATAAAGCGCACCTGATGGAAGAGCTGAAGAAAATTGTCCGCGTAATGAAAAAGCTGGACGTCGATGCGCCGCACGAAGTGATGCTGACCATTGATGCCAGCACCGGGCAGAATGCAGTAAGCCAGACCCGCCTGTTTAACGAGGCGGTAGGCCTGACGGGGATCACGCTGACCAAGCTGGACGGTACAGCGAAGGGCGGGGTGATCTTCTCCGTCGCCGACCAGTTCGGGATCCCTATTCGGTATATCGGGACTGGCGAGCGTATAGAGGACTTGCGTCCGTTTAATGCGGGCGATTTTATAGAGGCACTTTTTGCCCGAGAGGATTAACAATGATTCGCTTTGAACACGTCAGCAAGGCCTATCTCGGTGGGAGACAAGCGCTGCAGGGGGTGACCTTTCACCTGCAGCAGGGCGAGATGGCATTTCTGACCGGCCACTCTGGCGCAGGGAAAAGTACGCTGCTCAAGCTGATCTGTGGTATTGAGCGGCCAAGCGCCGGGAAAATCTTCTTTGGGGGGCATGATATTAGCCGCCTGAAGAACCGCGAAGTGCCGTTTCTGCGTCGGCAGATCGGCATGATTTTCCAGGATCACCATCTGTTGATGGACCGCACGGTTTACGACAACGTGGCTATCCCGCTGATTATTGCCGGGGCCAGTGGGGATGACATTCGCCGCCGCGTCTCTGCGGCCCTGGATAAGGTCGGGCTGCTGGACAAAGCGAAAAATTTTCCGATCCAACTCTCCGGTGGTGAGCAGCAGCGCGTGGGCATCGCTCGCGCCGTGGTCAACAAGCCGGCGGTGCTGCTGGCGGATGAACCGACCGGTAACCTTGATGAGGCGCTGTCGGAAGGTATTCTGCGCCTGTTCGAGGAGTTTAACCGCGTCGGGGTCACCGTTCTGATGGCGACGCACGACATCGGACTGATTTCCCGTCGTTCATATCGGACGCTGAGCCTGAGCGACGGCCATTTGCATGGAGGCCTGGCGGGTGAATAAACGCGACGCAGTAAATCAAATTCGTCAGTTTGGCGGCAAGTTCGATCGCTTCCGCAAACCTGGCGCAGGCGCGGGCGGCAGTCGTCCCCCGTCCGGGCGCAGCAAGACGCCGCCTAAGCCCGGCTCGCGGAAGAGTAACGTCTTCAATGAGCAGATGCGCTACGCATTTAGCGGCGCGCTGCAGGATCTCAAGAGCAAGCCGCTGGCGACCTTCCTGACGGTGATGGTGATTGCCATCTCCCTCACGCTGCCCAGCGTCTGCTATATGGTCTATAAGAACGTCAATCAGGCGGCGACCCAGTACTATCCGTCGCCGCAGATCACCGTCTACTTCGATAAGGCGCTGGATGATAACGCCGCTCAGCAGGTGGTGGGCCAGCTGCAGTCGGAGCAGGGGGTGGAGAAGGTTAACTATCTCTCCCGCGAGGACGCTCTCGGCGAGTTCCGTAACTGGTCCGGCTTTGGCGGCGCGTTGGATATGCTCGAAGAGAACCCGCTTCCTGCCGTGGCGGTCGTGGTGCCCAAGCTCGACTTCCAGAGTACCGAGTCGTTGAACACCCTGCGGGATCGGATCACGCGCATCAACGGTATTGATGAAGTGCGTATGGACGACAGCTGGTTTGCTCGCCTGACGGCGCTGACCGGGCTGGTGGGCCGGGTATCGGCGATGATCGGCGTTCTGATGGTGGCCGCCGTATTCCTGGTGATCGGTAACAGCGTGCGGCTGAGCATCTTCTCCCGCCGCGATACGATTAACGTCCAGAAGCTGATTGGGGCAACCGACGGTTTTATCCTGCGTCCGTTCCTGTATGGCGGGGCGCTGCTGGGCTTTAGCGGGGCGCTGATGTCGCTGATCCTGTCAGAGGTGCTAGTCATGCGGCTCTCCTCTGCCGTGGCCGACGTGGCGAAGGTATTTGGTACCCAGTTCAACCTCGATGGTTTGTCGTTTGACGAATGTCTACTGCTGCTGCTGGTCTGCTCAATGATCGGCTGGCTGGCCGCCTGGCTGGCAACGGTACAACATTTACGTCACTTTACGCCTGACTAAGCGATTTTTTGATATACTCTTTCCCTGCACGTGATGTCTTGCAGGGAAAGAGTCCCTGTTATCTCTTCTCCCCTGCATCTGTTTTTATCAACGCTGTGTCACAATTTGTGCGTAATCTATTCACACGACGGCATTGAACTTGTGGATAAAATCACTGTCTGATAAAAATGTGGATGATATTCTCGTTGCTCACAATCGCTGGCATGTTTGTTGCCTGTTCCTGAAAAGATGAAAGGGACAAACCGCCGCCAGTAAGAAGTCTATTGAGAGGATTTGAATGACCAAAGAAATGCAAACTTTAGCTTTAGCCCCTGTTGGTAACCTGGAGTCGTATATCCGGGCTGCTAACGCTTGGCCGATGTTAACGGCTGATGAAGAGCGGGCGCTGGCTGAAAAGCTGCATTACCAGGGCGATCTGGAAGCAGCTAAAACGCTGATCCTGTCTCACCTGCGCTTTGTTGTTCATATTGCTCGTAACTACTCGGGCTATGGCCTGCCGCAGGCGGACCTGATCCAGGAAGGGAACATCGGTCTGATGAAGGCCGTGCGTCGCTTTAACCCGGAAGTGGGTGTGCGTCTGGTCTCGTTCGCCGTGCACTGGATCAAAGCCGAAATTCACGAATACGTCCTGCGTAACTGGCGTATTGTGAAGGTTGCCACTACCAAGGCGCAGCGTAAGCTGTTCTTTAACCTGCGTAAATCTAAACAGCGTCTGGGCTGGTTTAACCAGGACGAAGTCGAAATGGTTGCACGCGAGCTTGGCGTTTCTAGTAAAGACGTGCGCGAGATGGAGTCGCGGATGGCCGCACAGGACATGACCTTCGATATGTCCTCCGACGACGAGTCCGACAGCCAGCCGATGGCACCGGTGCTCTACCTGCAGGATAAATCGTCTAACTTTGCCGACGGCATTGAAGACGACAACTGGGAAGAGCAGGCGGCAAACCGCCTGACCGATGCGATGCAGGGGCTCGACGAGCGTAGCCAGGCGATTATTCGCGCCCGCTGGCTGGACGAGGACAACAAGTCCACGCTGCAGGAGCTGGCCGACCAGTACGGCGTCTCTGCCGAGCGCGTGCGTCAGCTGGAAAAGAATGCGATGAAAAAGCTGCGTGCGGCTATCGAAGCCTAACTTTCGCGCAGTCACCTGCTAAACCCCTGGATGAAAATCCGGGGGTTTTGTTTTTTTAGCGCTCGCTCTGGCGAATTTTTAGCCCCTGGCAAACACTTACAGATGCGCTACGCATGGGTATTTCTCAGGGGGACAGGGTGAAAAATAACGAACTAAACGAACGGCGTTTACAGGCGACGCCGCGCGGCATCGGCGTCATGTGTAACTTCTTCGCCGAGAGAGCAGAGAACGCCACGCTGTGGGACGTAGAGGGCAACGAGGTGATCGACTTCGCCGCCGGGATCGCGGTGCTGAATACCGGCCATCGCCACCCAAAAGTGGTGGCGGCAGTCGAGAGGCAGCTTCACGCCTTTACCCATACGGCCTATCAGGTGGTGCCCTATGAGAGCTATGTAACCCTGGCGGAGAAGATCAACGCCCGCGTGCCGGTCGAAGGGCCGGCAAAAACCGCCTTCTTCTCTACCGGTGCGGAAGCGGTTGAGAACGCGATTAAAATCGCCCGCGCCTATAGCAAACGCCCCGGCGTGATCGCCTTCGGCGGCGGCTTCCATGGCCGGACCTCAATGACGATGGCCCTGACCGGTAAAGTCGCCCCCTATAAAATTGGCTTCGGCCCTTTCCCCGGTTCGATCTTTCACGCTCAGTACCCGAATGCAGTGCATGACGTCTCAACCCAGGATGCCCTGAAAAGTCTGGATCGTATCTTTAAAGCCGATATCGCCCCGGATCAGGTGGCGGCTATTCTGCTGGAGCCGGTACAGGGGGAGGGCGGCTTTGTCATTGCGCCCGACGACTTTATGCAGGGCGTGCGTAAGATCTGCGACCAGCACGGCATCCTGCTCATCGCTGACGAGGTACAGAGCGGCTATGCCCGTACCGGCAAACTCTTTGCGATGGAGCACTACAGCGTCAAGCCGGATCTGATCACCATGGCGAAAAGCCTCGCGGGCGGCATGCCGCTGTCGGCGGTCTCTGGTCGTGCCGAGGTGATGGATGCCCCCGCCCCGGGTGGGCTGGGTGGCACCTACGCCGGTAACCCGCTGGCGATCGCCTCTGCGCTGGCGGTGCTGGAGGTCATTGAAGAGGAGCAGCTTTGCGAGCGCTCCCGCGTGCTGGGGGAAGCGCTGGTGGCGGAGCTGAACAAGGCGAAGGCCAACTGCCCGTACATTGCTGACGTGCGTGCGCTGGGTTCGATGGTCGCCGTGGAGTTTAGCGATCCGCAAACCGGCGAGCCGTCGCCTGCGTTTACCCAGAAAGTGCAGGCTCACGCGCTGGAGGCGGGCCTGCTGCTGCTCAGCTGCGGCGTTTACGGCAACGTGATCCGCTTCCTCTATCCGCTCACCATCCCCGATGCGCAGTTCCGCCGGGCGCTCGATATCATCTCCCGCTCGCTGACGCAGTAACCTGTCCGCCCGGTGGTACCGATCTGCCGGGCATACACGATTTACATTT
>Ga0268256_1002215_pt1 | contig 10232 bp, 10 predicted proteins | sample AgamicAtAmrz_FD_200247 | JGI IMG/M metagenome (GOLD analysis project Ga0268256, IMG submission 200247) | Agave microbial communities from Guanajuato, Mexico - At.Am.rz (v2) (version 3) | ecosystem: Host-associated > Plants > Roots > Rhizosphere | place: Guanajato, Mexico | collected 2012-06-07
CCGTCAGGATGCCCAGCGTGTTTGCCAGCGCCGGTTGGGTAAAGCGGCTGCCGGCGCGCGGCACCTCGCCATCCGGCAGGAAAGCGGCCGCGAAGCCCGGCTGCGCCGCCAGCTCGTGATATTTGCCGGCGGTTGCGGTCGACTGCGACTGGGTGACGGGAATGCCGTCCGCCGCATAGCGGATCGCATCGGCCAGCAGGCGTGAAACGGGCATCACGGCACCGCTAAGCTCGTTGGCTATCGTCAGCGCTTCTGACCAGCCGCTGACCGTTCCGGCTACCGTCAGCGCCGATTTTGGCCCGCGATGGGGGATAGCCGCCGCGCCGTCATAAAAAGCGAAATCGGCCAGCGATCCGGCCGCGCCGCTGGCGTCGATGGCGATGGGATCGCCCTGCGGCGGCATAATCAGCCAGAAGCCGTCGCCACCCAGCCCGTTCATATGGGGATAAACCACGGCGATCGTGGCCGCCGCCGCGACCATCGCCTCAATAGCGTTGCCGCCTTCGCGCAGAATGGCCAGCGCGCTTTCACTGGCGAGATGATGAGGCGTTACGGCCATGCCAAGCGGAGCGAGATTACTTTGTATCATCACGTTCTCATTTTCAGGGACGGAGCAGAAAGGGAAGCAAGAGCTGTTCCAGTTTGTTGCAGCCGGAACGGCAGGGCAGTGAAAAAACGCATCCGGCTTGCAAGATGAAGGTGAACTTTTCTGCCCGGCACGTTATTTGTATACGTTATCTTCTCTGAAACAAAAGTTACAAGGTTCATATCATGAAGCAGCTTGATGAGCGCCTGAGAAATCACTATCCCCAGCTTTCTCCGCAGGAGCAGCGCGCGGCGGATTTCATCTTCGATCATTTTGACGATTTGATTAGCTATAACAGCGCAGAGCTGGCGCGGCTCAGCGGCGTTTCTAAAGCGACCGTCAGTCGCTTATTCAAACGTCTTGGCTATGAGAAATATCGCGATATGCGCGACGAGTTGCGTACGCTGCGCCAAAGCGGCATGCCGCTGACCGACAATCGCGACGCGGTGCAGGGCAACACGCTGCTGGCGCGCCACTACAAGCAAGAGATGGCAAACCTGACGCAGTGGGTAAGCCAGCTGGACGCCGCGCAGTTCGGCGAGGTGGTGCAAAGACTGGCCGCCAGCAGGCGCATCTTTATTGTCGGTATGCGCAACTCCTGGCCGGTGGCGCTGCACCTTCGGCAGCAGCTGTTGCAGGCGCGCGGCGAGGTCTCCGTCGTGCCGCAGCCGGGGCAGACGCTGGCGGAAGAGCTGCCGGATATGACGCCGGACGATGTAGTGGTGGTGATTGCCTTTCGCCGTCGTCCGCGCATCATTAAGCCCCTGCTGCAACAGCTTCAGCAGGCTGGCGTGCCCACGCTGGTGATTTGTGAGCCGCAGGCGCAGGCGATCCTGGCGCTGGCGACATGGCAGCTTTGCGCGCCGCTGGACAGCGTGTCCGCTTTCGACAGCTATGCCTGCGCCAACAGCCTCATCAACCTGCTGACCAATGCGCTGCTGCATGAGCTGTTAAGTAAAGGTCGTCAGCGCATCCATCATATCGCTAATCTGTACGGCCAGCTGGACGAGCTGGAACAACGCTGACAGGGCACCATTTTGGTGCTTTGCTTTATTTCAGGGCAGCGCCGCAGGCATCGGGAAACTGTTTTCTGAGCTTGCTGACATGCTTCTTTTTCTGCCTTATCTCCTGCTTTCTGGCTGGTTTGAAACCGCTTTTTCCTTTCTTTGCGTGCTGTTCCACGGCTGGCGATCCCTTTTTCCGTGGCTGGCACATTAGTTGCAAATGATTATTTCAGGAATCTTTCGTTTCATGTTGGCTTAACCGGGGAAGAGAAAATGAAAAAAACGTTACTGGCGATCGCGGGCGCAGTATTGCTGTTTACCCAGGCCGCACAAGCGGAACAGTTGCAGGATATAGAGAAACGCGGCGTGCTTCGCGTCGCCGTGCCGCAGGACTTTCCGCCGTTTGGCTCGGTCGGCACCGAGCTACAGCCGCAGGGTTACGATATCGATATGGCGCGCTACCTGGCCAGCCAGATGAAACTTAAGTTACAGCTGGTGCCGGTCACCAGCGCCAACCGTGTCCCCTATTTACAGACGGATAAAGTGGATCTGGTGATCTCCAGCCTGGGTAAAAATCCCGAGCGGGAAAAAGTTATCGCCTTCAGCCGCGCCTATGCGCCTTTCTTCCTGGGCGTTTTCGGGCCGAAAGAGGCCGAACTGAAAGCGGCAGCCGGGCTGAGCGGCAAGTCGATTGGCGTAACTCGCGGCGCGGTAGAGGATATGGCATTAAGCGATATTGCGCCCAAAGACGCGCAGCTGAAACGCTATGAGGATAACAACACCACGCTGTCGGCCTACCTGTCGGGCCAGGTACAGTATGTGGCGACCGGCAACCTGGTGGTGGCGGCGATTGCGCGCCAGAACGCAGACAAAGCGCCGGTGGCTAAGTTTATGCTGAAAGATTCGCCCTGTTTTATCGGGATGCGCAAAGGCGAACCGGCGCTGAAGGCGAAGGTGGATGGCCTTATCGAACAGGCGATCAAAGATAAAACACTGAACGGGCTGTCGCAGCAGTGGCTGAAAGCGCCGTTGCCGGCCGACTTCAGCGCGTAAGGGCCGGCCGATGACGGAGCAACTCGACTTTCCGGCGCTGCTGCCTTACTGGCCGCAGCTGCTGGCCGGACTCTGGGTCACTATTCAGCTGACGGTGATGGCGACGGCGGGCGGCGTGGCGCTCGGTATTCTGGGCGCGGCGCTGCGTAGCGGACGGCCTTCGGCGCTCAGCCGCCTGTGGGGCTGCTACGTTGAGCTGATCCGCAACACGCCGTTTGTGGTGCAGCTGTTCTTTATCGTGTTTGGCCTGCCGAACCTGGGGCTGAAGCTGACCGCTGGCGAAGCGGCGCTGCTGGCGATGCTGATCAACCTGGGCGCCTACAGCACGGAAATTATCCGCGCCGGGATCCAGGTCACGCCGAAAGGCCAGTGGGAAGCGGGCCGGGTACTGGGCCTGACGCGGTCGCAGACTTTCCTGCGCGTGGTTTTGCCGCCTTCTTTAAAGCGCATTTATCCGGCGCTGGTCAGCCAGTGCATCATCGTGATGCTGGGATCGTCCGTGGTCTCGCAGGTTTCGTATGAAGAGCTGACCTTTGCCGCCAATCTGATCCAGTCACGCACCTTTTTAAGCTTTGAAGTCTATCTGGTCACTACGCTGATTTATCTGGCGCTGTCGATCGCCATGCGTCAGCTGCTGCTGGCGGCCGGACGTAAATGGCTGGGAGGAACGGCCTGATGACGACATTTACCGACTGGGACATTCTGCGCAATCTGCTGCTGGCCGCGCGCTGGACGCTGCTGCTGTCGCTGACCGCGTTCTTCGGCGGCACGCTGGTGGCGATGCCGCTGGTGATGGTGCGCCTGACGCGTCGCCGCTGGCCCAACCGGGCAATCAGCACCTATATCGAGCTTTTTCAGGGCACGCCGCTGCTGATGCAGCTGTTCCTGGCGTTTTTCGGCGTGGCGCTGTTTGGCATCGACGTCTCGCCGTGGACGGCCGCCTCGCTGGCGCTGACGCTCTATACCAGCGCCTTTCTGATCGATATCTGGGTGGGCAGCATCAACGCATTGCCGAAAGGGCAGTGGGAAGCGTCGCGCTGCCTGGGGCTTGCCAAAGGCCAGACGCTGTATCGCGTGGTGCTGCCGCAGGCGCTGCGTATCGGCATTGCGCCGACCGTGGGCTTTGCCGTACAGGTGGTTAAAGGCACCGCGCTGGCGTCGATTATCGGCTTTGTCGAGCTGACCAAGGCGGGCACCATCCTGAATAACGTGACCTATCAACCCTTTAAAGTTTTCGGGCTGGTGGCGCTGGGTTACTTCCTGATCTGCTATCCGCTGTCGCGCTACAGCCAGTACCTGGAGAAAAAATTCAATGCCGCTCATCACCATTAATCAGGTACAGAAATATTACGGCGCCAACCACGTGCTGAAAGGCGTGGATCTGGACATTGCTATGGGCGAAGTCATCTCGATTATCGGCCGCAGCGGTTCGGGGAAAAGCACGCTGCTGCGCTGTATCAACGGGCTGGAAGGCTATCAGGAAGGCAGCATCAAGCTGGGCGGCATGACCATTACCGATCGCGATTCGCAGGCGCGGGAAATCAGCCGCTCCGTTGGCATGGTGTTTCAGAACTTCAACCTGTTTCCGCATATGACGGCGCTGGAAAACGTCATGCTGGCGCCCAGGCGCGTGCTGAAAAAGAAAGAGGCGGAATGCCGGGCGCTGGCGGCGCAAATGCTGGAGAAGGTCGGCCTCGGCGAGCGCATGGATTACTACCCGTCCAGCCTTTCCGGCGGCCAGCAGCAGCGCGTGGCGATTGCGCGGGCGCTGGCGATGACGCCCAAAGTGTTACTGTGCGATGAAATCACCTCGGCGCTCGATCCGGAGCTGGTGGGTGAAGTGCTGAAGGTGCTTGAGCAGCTGGCCCGCGAAGGCATGACGCTGATTTTAGTCACGCACGAAATGAATTTTGCCCGGGAAGTGGGCGACCGCGTGGTGTTTATGCATCAGGGCCGCGTCTGGGAGCAGGGCGACAGCAAAAGCGTGTTCGCCAGCCCGCAGACGGCGGAGCTGAAACAGTTTATCTCATCGGTGCGCGGCCTGAGCTGAGCACCGGATCTGCAAGAGAAGGAAACGAAATGGATGTAACCCGCTATCCGCAAATTAATCCGCCGCAGCGCCTGTTGATGGGGCCTGGGCCTATTAACGCCGATCCTCGCGTATTGCGCGCCATGTCCAGCCAGCTGCTTGGGCAGTACGATCCGGCCATGACGCACTATATGAACGAGGTGATGGAACTCTATCGCGGCGTGTTCCGCACGCAGAACCGCTGGACGCTGTTGGTTGACGGCACCTCCCGCGCGGGCATCGAGGCTATTCTGCTGTCGGCGATCCGCCCCGGCGATAAGGTGCTGGTGCCCGTTTTTGGCCGCTTTGGCCATCTGCTGTGCGAGATCGCCCGCCGCTGCCGCGCGGAAGTGCACACCATCGAAGTGCCGTGGGGCGAAGTCTTCACGCCGGATCGCATCGAAGACGCGATCAAAACCGTGCGCCCTCGTCTGCTGCTGACCGTGCAGGGCGATACCTCCACCACCATGCTGCAACCGCTGGCCGATCTGGGCGGCATCTGTAAAAAATATGGCGTGCTGTTCTATACCGACGCCACGGCCTCGCTGGCCGGCAACGCGCTGGAAACCGACGCCTGGGGTCTGGACGCGGTCTCCGCCGGAATGCAGAAATGCCTCGGCGGCCCGTCCGGCACCTCGCCGATCACGCTAAGTCCGGAAATGGAAGCCGCGATCCGCAAACGCAAATGCGTAGAGGAAGGGATCCGCACGGCGGCGCATCAGGATGGCGACGACGAGATGATCTACTCCAACTATTTCGATCTGGGGATGATCATGGATTACTGGGGGCCGGAGCGGCTGAACCACCACACCGAAGCGACGTCGGCGCTGTTCGGCGCGCGTGAATGCGCGCGGCTGATTATGCAGGAGGGCCTGGATAACGGCATCGCCCGCCACGAGCTGCACGGCGACGCGCTGCTGAAAGGCATTCAGGGCATGGGGCTGGAAACCTTCGGCGACCTGCAACACAAAATGAACAACGTGCTGGGCGTGGTCATCCCGCAGGGCATTAACGGTGACCAGGTGCGCAAGCTGATGCTTGAGGACTTCGGCATTGAAATCGGCACCTCGTTCGGCCCGCTGCACGGCAAGGTCTGGCGCATCGGCACCATGGGCTATAACGCCCGTAAAGACTGCGTGATGCAGACGCTGAGCGCGCTGGAATCGGTGCTGACCTGGCTGGGTTATAAAACGCCTCAGGGCGCGGCGATGCAGGCGGCCTGGGATCGTTATGCCGCCGGGAGCCGCTGATGGAGCCACTCAATCTTGCAGAGGCGCAGCAGGCGGCGGCCAGGGTGATGGCGCGCTGCGATCGCCTGGCGGAAATCAGCGAAACGGCGGACGCGCTCACCCGCGTCTATCTGTCGCCTGAACACCTCCAGGCCAACCGGCAGGTAGGGGAATGGATGGCGGCGGCGGGAATGCGCGTCTGGCAGGACAGCGTCGGCAATATCTGCGGACGCTATGAAGGGCAGCAGCCCGATGCCCCTGCGCTGCTGCTGGGATCGCATCTGGATACCGTGCGCAACGCGGGCCGTTACGACGGGATGCTCGGCGTGCTGACCGCGATTGAAGCCGTGCAGGCGCTGCACCGGCAAAATCTGCGGCTGCCGCTGGCGGTGGAAATCGTCGGCTTTGGCGACGAAGAGGGAACGCGCTTCGGCATCACGCTGCTGGGCAGTCGCGGCCTGACCGGAAGCTGGCCGGAAAGCTGGGTCAGCCATCCCGACGGCAACAGCATCACCGTGGCGCAGGCGATGGCCGACGTCGGGCTGGATGCGCAGGCGATTGGCGAGGCGGCGCGTGAGGTAAAAGATATCGTCGCCTATCTGGAGCTGCATATAGAGCAGGGGCCGTGTCTGGAGCAGGAAGACCTGGCGCTGGGCGTGGTCACGGCGATCAACGGCGCACGCCGCCTGAACTGCCGGTTTGTCGGTGAGGCGGGCCATGCGGGCACGGTGCCGATGACGCATCGTAAAGACGCGCTGGCGGCGGCAGCGGAATGGATGGTGTTTATCGAACAGGCTGCGGCAAAGCACGGCCCGCAGCTGGTGGCAACGGTGGGGACGCTGCAGTGCCAGCCCGGCGCGGTCAACGTGATCCCCGGAGAGGTGGCGCTGAGCCTGGACGTGCGGGGGCCGGAAGATCGGGCGCTGGCTGAACTGCTGTCGGCGCTGCTGACCCAGGCGGAAGCGATAGCGCTGCGGCGCGGCTTAAGCTTCAGCGCCGAAGAGTATTACCAGATCCCGGCGACGCGCTGTGACGAAAAGCTTCAGGCGGCGCTGAGCCAGGCGGTAACGGCGGTGCAGGGCCGCTCGCTTTCGCTGCCCAGCGGCGCGGGTCACGACGCCATTGCCATGGCGGAGCGCTGGCCGGTCGGCATGTTGTTTGTCCGCTGCGATCGCGGCATCAGCCACCATCCGGCGGAATCGGTCAGGGTGGAAGACGTGGCGCTGGCGGTTCGCGCCTGGACGAAAGCGGTGAGCGAGATAGCGCTGTCAGCAGACAGCACAGGAGGTCAGCGTGTCGCCTGAACAGTTTAATCAGGCCCCGGTCGCCGAGGCCAGAAAGCACATCGCCCACTGCGTCGCGCTGGCAAGCTGGGTGGAAGAATTAGTGGCCGCACGCCCTTTCGCCTCGTTGGACGAGCTGCTGCAAACCGGCGAGCAGCTGGCGAGCGGCTGGGACGGTCAGGCGCTGGACAAGGCGCTTTCCGCGCATCCACGCATCGGTGAAAAGGCGCAGGGCAGCGACAAAGAGGCCGCGCTCTCCAGCGGCGAGCAGGGCAGCGTTAAGGAGGCGGATGCCGCGCTGAAAGAGGCGCTACGGGCAGGAAACGCCGCTTACGAACAGCGCTTTGGCCGGGTGTTTTTAATCCGCGCCAAAGGGCGAAGCGCCGGAGAGATGCTGGCCGAACTGCATCGACGCCTCGCCAACGACCCGCAACAGGAGCAGCAGGAAGCGCTGGATCAGCTACGGGAAATCACTCTGCTGCGTTTAAAAGAGACGTTTCGCTAACCCAGCTACATTTGCACAGGAGAGTTCAATGAGCACCATCACCACGCATATTCTGGATACCGCGCTGGGCAAACCGGCGATTGGCGTCGCCGTTTCGCTGGAGCAGAACAGCAGCCAGGGCTGGCTGCCGGTGGCGCAGGGCGATACCGATGCGGATGGCCGCATCACAGACTTAACGCCCGAGCCGCTGGCGCCGGGCCATTACCGCTTAATTGCCGAAATCGGCGACTATTTTGCCGCTGATGGCCGCGACGCGCTCTACGTCAGCGCCCAAATCGATTTCGTGCTGCCGGAAGCGGGCAGCCATTATCACCTGCCTTTCCTGATTTCGCCGTGGTCGTGGTCTACCTATCGCGGCAGCTGATCCTTTCATCCGTCGGGCCGCAGCCTGAGATGTTGGGGAGAAATTAATAACCAGCACCGCCTTTGCGGTGAGCGCAGCAGTGAGGGGTAAACATGAGCGCCAGGCCAGAAGATACGCGTTACCCGGCAGGCAAATCTTTTGCCTGGGGATTGCAGCATGTCTTGACGATGTACGGCGGCATTATCGCGCCGCCGTTGATTATCGGCTCGGCCGCCGGGCTGCACGCCGCCGAACTGGGAATGCTGGTGACGGCGGCGCTGTTTGTCAGCGGCTGCGCCACGCTGCTCCAGGCGCTGGGCGTGCCCGGTTTCGGCTCACGTCTGCCGCTGGTGCAGGGCGTCTCTTTCGCGGGCGTGGCGACGATGGTGACGTTAGTGACCAGCGGCGGCCTGCCGGTGGTGTTCGGCGCGGTGATCGCCTCTTCGCTGATTGGTCTGCTTATTGCGCCTTTGTTTGCCCATATCATCCGCTTTTTTCCTCCGGTGGTGACCGGCACCGTGATTACGGTGATCGGCCTGTCGCTGATGCCGGTCGCCGCGCGCTGGGCGATGGGCGGCAATCCACATGCGCCGGAATGGGGCTCGCCGGGCAATATCGGGCTGGCCGCGCTGACGCTGGGGATGGTGCTGCTGTTTCATCGCGTAGGCAACGCCGCGATAAAAAGGCTGGCCGTGCTGGCGGCTATGGTGTTGGGCACGCTGTTTGCCGTGGCAGGCGGTAAAACGCAGTTTTCGGGCGTGCTGCATGGCGACGTGGTGGCGCTGCCCGGCATCCTCAGCTTTGGGCTGCCGGTTTTCGACGTGGCGGCCATCCTGTCGATGACGCTGATCGTGCTGGTGCTGCTTACCGAAACCACTGCCGGGCTGATCGCTATCGGCGACATTGTCGGTACGGAGGTCGACGGCAGCCGTATCGCCAGCGGGCTGCGGGCCGATATGCTGACCAGCGCGCTCGCGCCGCTGTTTAACTCCTTTCCGCAGAGCGCCTTCGCTCAGAACATTGGCCTGGTCGCCATTACCGGCATCAAAAGCCGCTATGTAGTGGCGGCGGGCGGCGCGATCCTGGTGCTGCTTGGCTGTCTGCCCGTGCTGGGCCGGATAGTCGCGGCCGTTCCCGCTCCGGTGCTGGGCGGCGCAGGCGTGGTATTGTTCGGCACCGTCGCGGCATCCGGTATCCGCACGCTGGCAAAGGTCGATTACAAAGAGAATATGAACCTGGTGGTGGTGGCGACGGCCATTGCGTTTGGCATGATCCCCATCGTAATGCCGACCTTTTACGACCGCTTCCCTGACTGGGTCAGAACGATTTTCCATTCCGGCATCAGCGCCGCCTGTGTCGTAGCCGTGCTGCTGAATATTGTGTTTAACAGCGTTAAAGGAACGGTAAGCGTGCAGGAAAGCCGATCGGGCTGAAGCATTCAGCCAGCAGGCTATGCGATGCCGGGCAGCAACGGCTTATAAACTAAACTCATCCGCATCGCGCCAGGCCGGAAAACGCTCCCGATATTCGCGCAGCTTGTCCAGCGACAGCTCGGCGCTCAGTACCGCTGGCTGATGCGGTTCGCCAGCCGCCAGGATTTCGCCCTGCGGGCTGATAATCCGGCTGTCGCCGCTGTAGCTATGGCCGTTGGCATCATGGCCGGTGCGATTGCAACCGGCTACGTAAGCCTGATTTTCAATCGCCCGCGCCAGCAGCAATGCCTGCCAGTGCGCCGCACGCGCTGCCGGCCAGTTGGCGACATACAGCGCCAGATCGTAATCGTTGCGGCTGCGGGAAAACACCGGAAAGCGCAGGTCATAGCAAATCTGCGGCAGAATGCGCCAGCCGCGAAACGCTATAATTTCCCGCTTTTCGCCCGCCAGGTAATGCTGGTGTTCGCCAGCCATGCGGAACAAATGGCGCTTGTCATAGCGATGTACCGTGCCGTCCGGCTCCGCCAGCAGGAAGCGATTGACCGCGCCCGCAGGCGTCTGAACGGCGACGCTGCCGCCGATCATGGCATCAGCCGCACGGGCTTTCTCCTGTAGCCAGCTCACCACGCGCGCTTCCGGCAGCGAGCTTTTCGCCGCCTCCATCGCAAAGCCGGTGGTAAACATTTCCGGCAGTACAATCAGATCGCGGCCCGTTAATCCGGCTATCA
>Ga0268256_1002218_pt1 | contig 10219 bp, 11 predicted proteins | sample AgamicAtAmrz_FD_200247 | JGI IMG/M metagenome (GOLD analysis project Ga0268256, IMG submission 200247) | Agave microbial communities from Guanajuato, Mexico - At.Am.rz (v2) (version 3) | ecosystem: Host-associated > Plants > Roots > Rhizosphere | place: Guanajato, Mexico | collected 2012-06-07
CCAGACGTCGAGGATCTCTTTCAGCACCGCGACGTAGAGCGCCTCTTTCGACGGGTAGTAATAGAGAAGATTGGTTTTAGAAACGTCCGCTTTTTCAGCCACCTGCTCAAGGCTGGTGCCATGAATGCCGAACCGTGAGAAATAGTCGAGCCCTGCGGCCAGAATCGCCTGCTTTTTCGCCGCTACCGCTTTTGAGCGCCTGCCCACCTCTTTAACCGCGCCTTGCGCCATGCGCTCTCTCCTTTGCGTTTTGCCTCAAGCATAGCAAAAGCCCCCCGCCGCCTGCACCCTCATCGCGCAGCGCTGCCTGTTTTCTGTGCAGCCTTTTTGACCGTTTAGTCCACTTTTTAGCGGTTAAATTTTCAACAAATGAGCAACGTATTGATAACAATGAAGCTTTTAAAGCTGGCATACCCCTTGCACTACCTCTTTCGAGCGAGGCTTAACGGAAAATGCAGGACGCAGCGCCGCGCGAGATCCCTTTCCGACTTTGATGAGGTTCGCGATGAAAATTGGTGTGTTTGTTCCTATCGGCAACAACGGCTGGCTGATTTCCACCCACGCTCCCCAGTACATGCCGACGTTTGAGTTAAACAAGGCGATTGTGCAAAAAGCGGAGCAGTACCATTTCGATTTCGCCTTGTCGATGATTAAGCTGCGCGGCTTTGGCGGCAAAACCGAGTTCTGGGATCATAACCTGGAGTCCTTCACCCTGATGGCCGGGCTTGCGGCGGTCACCTCGCGCATTGAGATTTACGCCACCGCCGCCACCCTTACCCTGCCGCCCGCCATCGTGGCGCGCATGGCCTCGACTATCGACTCTATCTCCGGCGGGCGCTTCGGCGTGAACCTCGTCACCGGCTGGCAAAAACCAGAGTATGAGCAAATGGGCCTCTGGCCGGGGGATGACTACTTCTCCCGCCGCTACGACTACCTCACCGAATATGTGCAGGTGCTTCGCGACCTGTGGGGCACGGGCAAAAGCGATTTCAAAGGCGATTTTTTCACCATGAACGACTGCCGCGTCAGCCCGCAGCCGCAAAAACCGATGAAGGTGATTTGCGCCGGTCAGAGCGATGCGGGCATGGCGTTCTCCGCTGCGCACGCCGATTACAACTTTTGCTTCGGCAAAGGGGTTAACACCCCCACCGCGTTCGCGCCAACGGCGGCGCGGATGAAAGCGGCGGCGGAAAAAGCCGGGCGCGAGGTCGGCTCTTACGTGCTGTTTATGGTGATTGCCGACGAAACCGACGACGCGGCGCGCGCCAAATGGGAGCATTACAAAGCGGGCGCGGATGAAGAGGCGCTGGCGTGGCTTACCGAGCAGAGCCAGAAAGATACCCGCTCCGGCGCCGATACCAACGTGCGCCAGATGGCGGACCCGACGTCGGCCGTCAATATCAACATGGGCACGCTGGTGGGCTCTTACGCAACCGTAGCGCGGCTGCTGGATGAAGTGGCGACGGTGCCGGGCGCGCAAGGCGTGCTGCTGACGTTTGATGATTTCCTGACCGGCGTGGAGACCTTCGGCGAACGCATCCAGCCGCTGATGCAATGCCGCGCCCATATTCCGCAAATCACCAGGGAGGTGGCGTAATGAAAAGCCTGACGCTGAAAGCTCGCCCGGAAGCTATCGAATTCACGCCGGAACAGAGCGCGCTGATTGTGGTGGATATGCAAAACGCCTACGCAAGCCAGGGTGGTTATCTGGATCTCGCCGGGTTTGACGTTTCCGCCACGCAACCGGTTATCGAAAAAATCAATGTCGCGGTGGCCGCTGCGCGCAAGGCGGGCATGACCATCATCTGGTTCCAGAACGGCTGGGACAGCGACTATGTAGAAGCAGGCGGCCCCGGCTCGCCCAACTGGCACAAGTCTAACGCGCTGAAAACGATGCGCAGCCGCCCGGAACTGCAGGGCAAGCTGCTCGCAAAAGGCGGCTGGGATTATGAACTCGTGGACGAGCTGCAGCCGCAGCCGGGCGACATCGTGCTGCCGAAACCGCGCTACAGCGGCTTTTTCAACACGCCGCTCGACAGCATCCTGCGCAGCCGGGGGATCCGCCACCTGGTATTTACCGGCATCGCCACTAACGTGTGCGTGGAATCGACGCTGCGTGACGGCTTTTTCCTGGAGTACTTCGGCGTGGTGCTGAGCGACGCCACCCACCAGGCGGGCCCGGCGTTCGCCCAGCAGGCGGCGCTGTTCAACATTGAAACGTTTTTTGGCTGGGTCAGCGACGTCGCTACCTTCTGCGACGCGCTCGCCCCCGCTGCCCTCGCCCGTATCGCATAAGGAGCCATCATGCCAAAACAGGTCATTATTCCGCCGGGCACGACAACGCCCATCGCCCCTTTTGTGCCAGGCACGCTGGCTGACGGCGTGGTTTATGTCTCCGGCACGCTGCCGTTCGACAAGCTCAATAACGTGGTTTATCCCGGCGACCCAAAGGCGCAAACCCGTCACGTGCTGGAGACGATACGGAGCGTTATCGAAACCGCGGGCGGGACGATGGAGGACGTGACGTTCAACTCGATTTTTATTACCGACTGGAAAAACTACGCCGCGATTAACGAGGTTTACGCCGAGTTTTTCCCGGGCGATAAGCCTGCGCGCTTCTGCATTCAGTGCGGGCTGGTGAAACCCGACGCGCTGGTGGAGATAGCGACGGTTGCGCACATCGGTAAGCAGGGGTAAGCCATGAACCTGACCCTTACCCCGGCGCCTTACCCCGGCGCGCCGGTGCTGGTTCTGATAGCGGGACTGGGCGGCGCGGGCGGCTACTGGCTGCCCCAGCGCGCCGCGCTTGAGCCCCACTATCAGCTGGTGCTGTACGATCAGCGCGGCACCGGCAATAACCCGGCAACACTGCCGGAAGGCTACAGCATGGCGGATATGGCGCGCGAGCTGCATAACGCGCTGCTCGCCCATGGCATTACCCGCTTTGGGGTCATGGGCCATGCGCTTGGCGGGCATATTGGCATGCAGCTCGCCCTGGATTATCCGCAGGCCGTCGCGACGCTTGTCATCATCAACGGCTGGCTGCGTCTTAATCCGCATACCCGCCGCTGTTTTGCGGTGCGTGAACGGCTTTTACGGGAGTGCGGCGCGGCGGCGTACCTTGAGGCGCAGCCGCTGTTTCTCTACCCGGCTGACTGGATGGCGGCCAACCAGCCGCGCCTGGAAGCGGAAGAAGCGCTGCATAACGCCCATTTTCAGGGCGCGGAAAACCTGCAACGCAGGCTGGCGGCGCTGAAAGCCGCCGACTTCAGCCAGACGGCGCAGGCGATTGCCCAGCCCGTGCTGCTTATCTGCGCCCGCGATGACCTGCTGGTGCCCTGGAACTGCTCGGCGGCGCTCCATGACGCACTGCCCGACAGCCGCCTGGAGGTGCTGTCCTGGGGAGCACACGCCTGCAACGTCACCGCCAGCGGCGCGTTTAACGAGCTGGTAAAAACCTTTCTGGCGGCGACCCTGACGATGCCGCCTGTCGCTAAGGAAACTGTATGAGTGAAGCCGTAAACCCGAGTGCGCTGGATACCCTTTTTACCCAGGCACGTACCCATAACGCCTGGCTGGAGAGGCGGGTCAGCGACGAACAATTGCAGGAGATTTATGCGCTGGCGCGGATGGCGCCCACCTCCGCGAACTGCTCGCCGGTGCGGTTTCTGTTTATCCGCACCCCGGAAGGCAAGGCCCGGCTTAAGCCCGCGCTCTCTTCCGGCAACCTTGAGAAAACGCTGTCCGCCCCGGTCACCGTTGTGGTTGCCTGGGATACGCAGTTTTACGACAAACTGCCTGAGCTCTTCCCCCATGGCGACGCCCGCTCGTGGTTTACCTCAAGCACGGCGCTTGCCGAAGAGACGGCGTTTCGCAACAGCTCGCTGCAGGCGGCTTATCTGATAATGGCCTGCCGGGCGCTGGGGCTGGACTGCGGGCCGATGTCCGGCTTCGACCGCGATAAGGTAGACGCGGAGTTTTTCGCAGGCATGACCTGGAAAAGCAATCTGCTGATCAATATTGGCTACGGCGATGCCAGCCGGGTTTACCCGCGCCTGCCGCGCCTCGCTTTCAACGATGCCTGCGCGCTTTTATAGGAGAACGTCATGTCGGTGCCAAGCCAACAACAGTTTCGCGATGCCATGGCGCGCCTCGGCGCCGCCGTCAACATCATTACTACCGATGGTCCGGCGGGCATGGCGGGCTTTACCGCCTCCGCCGTTTGCAGCGTAACGGACAGCCCTCCGACGCTGCTGGTCTGCCTGAACCGCGCCGCCTCGGTATGGCCTGTCTTTAGCGAAAACCGCCAGCTTTGCGTTAATACTCTCGCCGCCGGGCACGAGTCGCTCTCCAACCTTTTCGGCGGCAAAACGCCGATGGCGGAGCGCTTTACCGCCGCCGAGTGGCGCTATGGCGTCACCGGCTGCCCGCGGCTTGAAGGCGCCGTGGTCTCCTTTGACTGCCGGATAAGCCAGACCGTCAGCGTCGGCACACACGACATTCTGTTTTGCGAAGTGATGGAAATAGCACGTAACGACGACACCCACGGCCTGGTGTGGTTTGACCGGGGTTACCACCAACTGATGCGGCCCGCCTGTTAGCCGCCCTCTTCTGCGCAGGAGTTTCACATGTCACACACCTGGTTTCCTCAATGGCGTAAACCTACAGCGGGTGAAGTGGTGGCCCCGGACGAAACGCTCCCACTCGGTCAGACGGTGGTCATGGGCGTTCAGCATGCGGTGGCGATGTTCGGCGCCACGGTGCTGATGCCGCTGCTGATGGGGCTTGACCCGAACCTCGCCATCCTGCTTTCCGGCATCGGCACGCTGCTTTTCTTTCTGGTGACCGGCGGTCGCGTGCCAAGCTACCTTGGTTCGAGCGCTGCGTTTGTCGGCGTGGTGATTGCCGTGACCGGCTTTAGCGGCCAGGGGCTGAACCCCAACCTCAGCGTGGCGCTGGGCGGGGTTATCGCCTGCGGCCTGCTTTATACGCTGATTGGTTTTGTGGTGATGAAATCGGGCACCCGCTGGATTGAACGGCTGATGCCGCCGGTGGTGACCGGCGCCGTGGTGATGGCGATTGGCTTAAATCTCGCCCCTATCGCGGTGAAAAGCGTCTCCGCCAGCAGTTTCGACAGCTGGATGGCGGTGATGACCGTGCTCTGTATTGGTCTGGTGGCGGTTTTCACCCGGGGCATGGTGCAACGTCTGCTGATTTTAATCGGCCTGATTCTGGCCTGGGCCCTTTACGCCGTGCTGACCAACGGTCTCGGACTCGGTAAACCGGTGGATTTTTCACCGGTCGCGCAGGCCGCGTGGTTTGGCCTTCCGCACTTTACCGCCCCCACGTTTAGCGGCCAGGCGGTAATGCTTATCGCGCCCGTTGCCGTGATCCTGGTGGCGGAAAACCTCGGCCACCTGAAAGCGGTAGCGGGAATGACCGGGCGGAATATGGACCCGTACATTGGACGGGCGTTTGTCGGCGACGGGCTGGCGACAATGCTTTCCGGCGCAGTGGGCGGCAGCGGCGTGACCACCTATGCGGAAAATATCGGCGTGATGGCAGTGACAAAAGTTTACTCGACGCTGGTGTTTGTCGCCGCTTCCGTCATCGCCATGCTGCTGGGCTTTTCGCCTAAATTCGGCGCGCTGATTCATACCATTCCCGGTCCGGTGATTGGCGGCGCGTCGATAGTGGTGTTTGGGTTGATTGCCGTCGCGGGCGCGCGCATCTGGGTGCAGCATCGCGTGGATTTAAGCCAGAACGGCAATTTGATTATGGTGGCGGTCACGCTGGTGCTGGGCGCCGGGGATTTTGCGCTGAAGGTAGGCGACTTTACGCTTGGCGGCATTGGAACGGCGACGTTCGGGGCGATTTTACTTAACGCGATTTTAAGCCGGCGCCCGCCGACTGTCCTCGCAGCGGATATCACGCCGCAAGAACCCACCGTGAGCCAGACATTCCCAAAATAAGCGATAAATAAAAAAACAGCCGCCGGGCGAACCCGGCGGCGTTGGGGCAGCTATCAACCATTAATCGTCAGATATCGCGGCTAATTGCTTGAATAGTCATTAGCTGTTGCTGCTGCGGCCACCGCCATGACTATTTTTGCCCCCTTTTTTCCCAGCTTCAGATGCGCGCTGCGGGTCATTTTTGAAGTTCCCGCCGCTGTGCTGGCCACCTTTACGACCTGCTTCTGATGCTCTTTCACGATCTTCTGCGAAATTACCTGAACCACCACGATGGTTTGCCATTTCTGACCTCCAGATATGTGAAATCATTAGACATCATACTGCATTCAGTAAAAGAGGATCCTTTCACCTGGCGGCAACAGGTCGAAACCTTTTATCATTGCCGCGTGATCTGAAGCTTAGTGCAGCAGTCGCGTTTGGTCGGGAAACGGTAATATTCTGCAACATCAAATTGACCAAACGGCGGAATTTTTGCCGCTTCCATCTATAAGCCATTCTTATGATTAACAAAACGTAATTATTTTGACATGTTTCTAAATATAACAAAGCAAACAAACGTTATATTTTCTTAAAAATCAATTAATTGGTTTGCTACCTTGGCACTCCGCCCATCAGCGCTTATCTTTACTAGAGCGCAGCGATAACGCTGCTGACGGTTCCCCGTAAAAAAAGCCTTAAAACTTAAGGAGTCAGGTCAATGGTTAAAGTACTGGTGCTTTATTACTCAATGTACGGACACATTGAGACCATGGCGCATGCGGTAGCGGAAGGCGCAGAAAAAGTGGAAGGCGTGGAAGTGACCATCAAGCGCGTGCCGGAGACCATGCCGCCAGACCTGTTCGCGAAAGCGGGTGGGAAAGCGCAGAACGCACCGGTAGCCACGCCGCAGGAGCTGGCGGATTACGACGCCATTATCATCGGCACGCCTACCCGTTTCGGCAATATGTCCGGCCAGATGCGCACCTTCTTTGACCAGACCGGCGGACTTTGGGCTTCTGGCGCGCTCTACGGGAAGGTAGCCAGCGTGTTTAGCTCCACCGGCACCGGCGGCGGCCAGGAACAGACGATTACCTCCACATGGACTACGCTTGCACATCATGGGATGGTAATTGTGCCCATCGGTTACGGGGCCCAGGAACTGTTTGATATTTCCGCGGTGCGCGGCGGCACGCCTTATGGCGCCACGACTATCGCAGGCGGCGACGGTTCGCGTCAGCCAAGCCCGGAAGAGCTGGCCATCGCCCGCTATCAGGGCGAGTATGTGGCCGGCGTTACCGTAAAACTGAAAAGCTGATTCAGCACAGGAGGAAACTATGCCAACACAAGAGTCGAAAGCTCACCACGTAGGAGAATGGGCCAGCCTGCGTAATACCTCCCCGGAAATCGCCGAGGCGATCTTTGAGGTAGCGGATTACGATGAAAAAATGGCCGAGAAAATCTGGGAAGAAGGCAGCGATGAAGTGCTGATTCGGGCTTTCAAAAAAACCGACGCCGACGCGCTCTTCTGGGGTGAACAGACTATCGAGCGTAAAAACGTGTAATGCGCCCTTTTGCTGGTATGGCAAAAGGTTAAGCCACACTATGCGCCGGATGCGACACGGCTGGCGCAGAGAAAAACGGGGCCCGACGGCCCCGTTTTCTGTTTTATAAACGCATTCCTTTCTTATTTTTAGCCAAACAGCGGCAATTTATAGGCGCGGAAACAGGTAATGTTGTAACGGTACATTGAGGGATCGTCCTCTCTGCGTCTGGCAAGGCCCGAGCCGATGGTTATCTCAAGTAAAACCTCGCCCTGCGCGGTAAGCTCGCGTAAAGGCAGCTTGCCTTCCGCGCTTCCATCCCAGCTCTGGTAATCGACATCGCTATAGCCCGGATCGCAGGTTAAGGTCAAACCGGTGGCGTCGAACGTCGCCCCGCCGTAACAAACGACCAGGTTGCCATTAGGCATCAGCTGTTTCGCGCCGCATAAGCTGCTGTAGCCTTCCGGACCGGAAAAATATTCGTTGAGCTTCTGAACCGTCATCTTTATTAAATCGATACGGTAATGCCCTACCCGGCTTTGGTTATTCCATGGCGCAATGCTCTGTGCATCATCTCTTGAGAGATAGTTGCCATTATTAAAAATGGAGATATCGATAATGCCAGGCGTGTCGTTAGGGATCTCCAGCACGTTGTGCTGTCCCCAGTTCCAGAATTCCAGATTCGCTTTTTTAATCTCTTCCGGCTGGCTGAAATCGTAAAGCGGCGCCCCTGATGCATCGACGGGCGTCAGCAAGTAAGGCTGATAATCCGCAGACCAGGCCTCATGGGTGGACATAATAAAACGCAGTTGGCCGGTTTCCACTTCGAGGCCAAAGATGGCGCTTTGATTACGTCCTGAGGTGACCAGAATATTGTTGGTCTCATTGATATAGCACTGATTCACATGCAGCCAGTCTACGCTTCCGTCCGCTGAAGGCGGGTTAGAAGGACGGCATGGACGGGTGCGATCGAGGACTTTCGTCATGTCGTAATAGTGTGTTTCAAGACCGGTGCGCAGATCGATTATCGACACGCCATCTTCAATAGTGGTATCGCCATCCGGCCGCGTGCCCGGGGCATATTCAGACGCGCCCACCAGCGAACCGTCAGACCGTTGCCATAATGAATGATGCAGCGCATTATCAAGCACATACATGGTATGCACGCGGCCCATCATATCGAACTCATACATTTGCAAATAGTTATCCTGAGCGATAGCGGAAGATAAAAAATTACCGTTAGCGATGCGCAGCAAATTATTTGACGGCATATCCTTGGTCGTAAACCAGCGAACATTCGCCTGGTGATCGAGTGCGATATTATTACGATCAAAACACGAAATAAAATACAGCCCCTGCGCAAGCGTGGCGGGATCGCTCGCCGGGACTTTCAGCGTAACCTGAGGAAAGAGGTTATGCCCGGCGGGATCCTGCGCCTCTGTCGGCGGCAACGGTTCGGTAAGCACTCGCCATGTGGTGGAGCCAGCCGAAGAAACCAGCGTGATGAGATTAACGTTATCCGCCAGCAGACCGGCGACAGGAATGAGGTTCGCTCCCACCGCCACCTGCTGCGTAAAAGTCAGCACGGGCGCGCGCTCGTTTTGGTCAGTCACGGAAATATATAGCGTTTCTGCCTTTTCTGACCATAAGCCAATATAAAGGCTTAATGGCGCGGTGCCGTAGGGGTTCAGGGTGAGGATGGCATTACTCTGAGTATGGGTCGCGTTAATGTCAGTGAATAGCGAAGAATAAATTTCGTTATGCTTCATCACAATACTGTTAGTGGTATCAATGCCCTGATTAATGGGCGGGCGAGGAAGCGGCAAAGCGGTGCTGTGTAGCGTCATAATACGATCCTTAATAAAGAATATATACGGCACAGTTGTCTTTTCATAGAAACCAGACCAGCTGGCCCCGGTGTTGGCTTTTTATTTCCAACATGAGTGAATCAATATTTTTCCCTCTCCTCTCAACGCTTATTAAAAATTGCTTTTAAAAGCACCTGCAAAAATATTACGTCACCCAATAAGTCAAACTGTTAATCCCCCCGCAAAACGCACCGTCGAAGATGGCAAAATAAATCTCATTCGCGGCTATAAAATGCCCGCACGGTGAAAATTTAACGCTGATTTATATTTACTGTTCTTAATAACTCAATGAGATAGAAGTGGAATATCCACACTTTTTGTCACTCTGTCGCTTATACGTCGGCGCCCCTTTTAGCGTGTGATTATTATCACAAACGGAGCCAGAACCGCTCTATATTATCAACGCGGCCAGAACCACTATAATAAGGAAATTATCTATGAGTTTGACAAACGCGCAGTACAAGCGCGCCGGCGTTCTTTCGCTTATTACCTCTGCAGTGACTTTACTGTTCAGCGCGCAAACGCAGGCGCTGGATCTGGAGCTTAAAAATGCTTATGGCTCGGCGAATGCGGGATATGCGAACTGGAACAGCGGCTTTGAAAATACACACCGGGGCGAAGTCTGGAAATTAACCGCCGATTTCGGCGCTATTTTTAATAAAGGCGAATTTTATTCCTTTTATGAAAATAACGTCCTTAATCATAAAATCGCCGGACAGAACTATGTTTTATCGGCGCAAACACATATTCGTCTGTTCAATTCTGACTACAGCCTGATGGGGAAAGTTTACGGCCAGTTTGATAATACCTGGGGAGACGATCTCGACATGATGTACGGGCTGGGTTACCTGGGCTGGAG
>Ga0268256_1002219_pt1 | contig 10218 bp, 8 predicted proteins | sample AgamicAtAmrz_FD_200247 | JGI IMG/M metagenome (GOLD analysis project Ga0268256, IMG submission 200247) | Agave microbial communities from Guanajuato, Mexico - At.Am.rz (v2) (version 3) | ecosystem: Host-associated > Plants > Roots > Rhizosphere | place: Guanajato, Mexico | collected 2012-06-07
GATGTCATAGCCCATGGGCGCCATGTCCGTGCCGACGCTGCCAAAGGGCGGGAAGTCCTGTGGAACGGCGACGCGGAGTGTGCCGCGGGAGGCTATATCGCTCAGAGCATCCGCCCGAGCTGCGTCGGGGGCGGAAATTGACCCCATCGCCAGCATCGCAATTCCGAGTGCCATGAGCATTTGTCTGCGCTTCATCGAATGTCCTTCCAATCGTGGCTATGTGAAAGCTGAAAGGCGATAGGCAAGACATATGCCAGTCGACGGAAAACTGCGCCGCGGTGTTATGATCTGGATGAAAGTGGATGCTCGGTGATCGTCGAGGCGGTGGGCTGATTAAAATATAGGCAAAATTCTGCCGCGATGCTTTTTCCTACCAACCGATTGTCGTACCTTTGATCAATCGCACAAAACTTGAACTTATGCGCGATAGCGGCTCACTTTCATCACTGGACAGCGCCGCCCCAAATGCCCCATAGAACCGAGATGGGTTAACACCCTGGACGACCGCGATGGGAGATTCGGACTATGGTTTTGGCTGATGCAAAGGCGGGAACACGCAACGAGGCCGGCATATCCGCCGTTCTCGGCATTCTGAAGCAGGCCTTTGGCGAGCGTTTCCAGACCGGCGAAAGTTTTCGTGCGCAGCACGCCCATACCACCACCTATATCCCATCGCAGCTGCCGGACGGCGTGGTCTTTGCCGAAACGAGCGAGGACGTGCGGACTGTCGTGAAGGCATGTGCCGAACACAAGGTTCCGGTCATTCCCTTTGGCACTGGGTCTTCGCTGGAGGGGCAGGTGAATGCGCCGCAGGGCGGCATTTCCATCGATTTCAGCCGCATGAACCGCATTCTCGAAGTCAATGCCGAGGATCTGGATTGCACGGTCGAGCCCGGCGTTACCCGTGAGCAGCTTAATACCTATCTGCGCGATACCGGCCTGTTCTTTCCCATCGATCCCGGTGCCAATGCTTCGATCGGCGGCATGGCATCGACGCGCGCATCGGGCACCAATGCCGTGCGCTACGGCACGATGAAGGACAATGTGCTGTCCGTGACCGTGGTGACCGCCAATGGCGAGGAAATCCGCACCGCACGCCGCGCCAAGAAATCGTCGGCCGGTTACGATCTGACACGGCTTTTCGTCGGCGCCGAAGGCACGCTCGGCGTGCTGACCTCGATCACCCTGCGCCTTCAGGGCATTCCCCAGAAGATCGCCGGCGGCGCCTGTGCTTTTCCGGATATCAAGGCGGCGTGCGATGCGGTCATCATGACCATCCAGATGGGCGTGCCCGTGGCGCGCATCGAACTGCTCGATGCCATGCAGATGCGGGCCTGCAACCGTTATTCCGGCCTGAGCTACGACGAGAAGCCGACGCTTTTTCTGGAATTTCATGGCACCGACGAGACTGTTGAGCTGCAGTCGGCGCAATTTGCCGAGATCGCGGCTGAATGCGGTGGCGGCGAATTCCTTTGGACAAGCAACGCCGAAGAGCGCAACAAGCTCTGGAAAGCCCGTCATGACGCCTATTGGGCTTGCCGGGCGCTGGCACCTGAGTTGGCTGCGCTATCGACGGATGTCTGCGTGCCGATCTCACGCCTTGCCGAATGCGTCGCGGAAACCCAAGCCGATATCGAGGCGCATGGACTGCTGGCACCTATCGTCGGCCATGCCGGCGATGGCAATTTCCATGTGCTCGTCCTGTTCGATGACAAGACGCCGGAGGGTATCGCCGTCGTCGAGGAATTCGTCGCGCGCCTCAACGCCCGTGCGCTCGCCATGGATGGCACATGTACCGGCGAGCACGGCATAGGGCAGGGGAAGATGGCATTTCTGGAGCAGGAACTCGGCGATGCGGTCGATCTGATGCGTCAGATCAAGGATTCGCTCGATCCGGATGGCATTTTCAATCCAGGGAAGATATTCCGCAGGCACTGAAAGATGGAATATTTTCATGATCTTGGCTTGCTACAGGCGCGAATGGCGCTAGGCTGCATTCGCACTTTTCCGGTTTTTGCCATGAAAAGCCACTGACATGCGCTAGATGGGGCATATCTCCTGAAAAGAGCTGCTGTGACAGGCTGAGATCGGGTAGAACCATGCATATGCGCTCTGACAAGCGACGCCTGCATATGTTGGGAATGAAGATTGGAGACGATACGCGTTGTTAGGTAGGGTCCTGGTTTTTCTGGGTGGATTGCTCGTGGTGGTGCTGTTCGTGGCGCTGCTCGCTCCGCTCTTCATAGACTGGACCGATTTTCGCAAGAACTTCGAGGATCAGGCGAGCCGCATCATCGGCAAGAAGGTGACCGTTCACGGCACGGTCGATGCCCGCCTTCTGCCGTTCCCGTCGGTGACGCTGCACGATGTCCGTGTCGGCCAGGAGGCTGATGGCACGCCGCTGGTGCAGGTCGCCGAATTCTCAATGGATGCGGAACTTGCGCCTTTCCTTTCCGGCGAAGCGCTGATCTTCGATATGCGGGTGTCCAAGCCCAAGATACGGCTGCGGCTGCTGAAGGACGGCACGCTTGACTGGATGCGCGGCAGCCAGCCGGAAATTCCCGCAAAGTCCGTTGTGCTCGAAAGCGTTCACGTCGAAGACGGCGACATTCTCTTCATAGACGAGCAGACGGGGAGGACCCGGCATGTCACCGGCCTGAACGCCCAGATGTCGGCCAGATCGCTTGCCGGTCCTTGGCGTATCGAGGGTGATGCGGCACTCGACAACGAGCATGGCAATTTCACGGTTTCCAGCAGCCAGCCTGATGACAACGGCGTCCTGCGAGTCCGCACCCGGCTGATGCCGGATCGTCATCCGCTGAATGTCGATCTCGACGGCGAATTGAAACTCGTCAACAGCAAGCCCGATTACATGGGCTCCTTCACAGCTGGGGTAAACGACAAGCAGGCGCGTGATTCCGCCGACCAGAAGGCGCAGCCCCGCATCAAGGGCCGTTTCGAACTCACGAATGATCGCATTCGCGTTCCCGAATACCGTCTCGAAGTCGGCGCCGATGACGATCCCTATGTCGTCACCGGCGAGGCGACGCTGGATACGGGTTCCAAGCCGGAATTCCTGCTGACGGCCGATGGCCAGCAGATTGACGTCAATCGTCTCGGCAACAACAAGGGCACCAACGGCAAGACCAACCGCAACCCGGCGATCTCCGCGCGTCAGCGCCTGAACAATCTGATTGCGATCGCGGCTGAAATCCCGGTGCCGCAAGTCCCCGGCAAGGCGATCTTCCGCCTGCCGGCGATCGTGGCGGGCGACACGACCATACGCGATGTACAGCTCGATCTCGAACCGGCGGGAACGGGATGGAAGATCGATCATGCGATCGGCACGATGCCCGGTCGCACGCAGGTCGAAGCGCGCGGCAATCTCATGCTGCGGGGCGAGCCGAACTTCATCGGCAATCTGGTTGTCGCATCCAATCAGCCCTCGGGATTGGCGTCGTGGCTTGTAGGGTCGGTCGATCCGGCGATACGCCAGCTGCGTCAGGCCGGCTTCTCCGCCGATGTCAGCCTGAAGCATGACGAACAGCGCTTCGAAAATCTTGAGATTGCAATCGGTTCGGCCACGCTGAAAGGCCGCGTTGATCGCCAGAGCGGGACGGACAAAATCCCGGCAAAGCTTGCCGTCGATCTAACCGGCGATACTCTCGACTTAGACGCGCTGAAGGCGCTGACCGGGCTCTTCACCGGCCAGGATAGCGGAGAATCCCTCTTCGACCACCGGATCACGGCGCATCTGCAGGCCGGAAAATTCATGGCATTCGGCGTGCCGGCCGATAATGTCGATACGTCCTTCTCCGTTGCCGACGGCGCTCTGACGATCGATAAGCTTTCGGTGCGCAATGTCGCCGGCGCCGAAATCACCGCAACCGGCCGCGCTGACGGCACGCCTTCCGACTACAAGGGATCGGGCGAGATCACCTTCAAGGCTGCCGATCCCGGGCCGTTCTTCGAAATGATGCGCCAGCATCTGCCGCATCATCCTGTCATGGACCGGTTGGTGCGCAATGCCGCATGGTATGGAAACACTGCTCTTCGCGGGGCGGTGACGCTCGGCGGGGATCAGGACAATGCGCTGACGGTGACGCTTGCCGGCGTTTCCAACGGCAGCCGTGTCAATTTCGATTATCGCATGTCCGATCTTTCGGCGTTCACGGGCAAGGGCACCACGACACTCGAGGGAACGCTGGAAAATTCGGTGACGTCGATCCTGTTCGGCCAGGCGGGTCTCGATCCGTTGCCTGTTGAGGCCGATGCCAATGGTCGTCTGACGCTGAAAGTGTCTGCAAGCGGTACCGATCCGGCCGATGCCGCACTGACATTTGCGACCGACAAGACGTCGTTTACCGCAAACGGCAAGGTGGATGTGCGTCCTGCCACCTTCCTCAACGGCAACATAGCGTTGTCGCTCGAAAGCGCTGACATCGATCCGTATTTCGTGATGAACGGCATCGGCATTCCGCAGATGGGCGCCGGTTTGCCGGTGAAGTTCCAGGCTAATGCCGCCCTAAGCCCGGACAAGATCGTGTTTTCGGACATGAAGGGGCTGTTTGCCGACAACAATATGTCCGGCACGCTGACCGTCGATCGGAAGGCGCCGAATCTCAAGGCATCGGGTGAATTGTCGCTCGACAAGGCGGATCTCGATTGGCTGGCAGAAGCCATCTATGGACCAATGAGCGATCCGAAGACGGGGGCACTCAACAAGGACAAGCTCGGCCTTCCGGCTTTCAGCGGCATGGATATCGGCGTCAAACTTTCGGCAAAGCAGGTGTGGCCCGGCATATTCGGCCCCATTTCGAATTTCACCGCCAATGCGACCTACAAGGGCGAAGAATTGCGGCTTAACGATCTGACGGGCGGTTGGAATGGCGGCACGCTGACCGGCAGCGCGATGTTGGCCAATTCCGACGGTACCGGTCTGCTGCAGACGAAGCTTAGCCTTGCCAACGGCGATCTTGCTGCTGTCGCCTGGCAACGTGATGGTGCGCCGCTTGCCACCGGCCGCTTCGGCCTCGCGATAAATGCCGAAGCGAGCGGCAAAAGCATTGCCGACCTCGCGGCCAATGCCAGCGGTTCGGGTGAAATGAAGCTCGGCGAGACGCATGTGCGTGGCCTCAATCTTTCCGTCATGCCACCGCTCCTCTCGGCGACTGATCAGATTCAGGGCGATATCACCGCCGCCAAGGTGCTGCCGATCGTGCAGACGCTGCTCAACAACGGCGAAGCGGTCCTTCCGGCGACCAGCATCCCTTTCAACATTTCCGCCGGCGTGGTGCGGGCGACCAATATTGCTGCCAGCAACGATCTGGCAAAGCTTTCGGGCAATGCCGAAATCAGCCTGCCGGATGAGCGTATGCGCGGCTCTCTCGGCATCGATTTCAACGCCGGCGCAGAAGCGCAGAGCGGGGCGGAACCGGCGCTGCGCCTCGATTTCGCCGGACCGCTGGACTCACCCGGCCGGACAATGGACGTGACGGACGTGACCAGCTTCCTGTCGGTTCGGGCATTCGAGCGCGAGCGCCGACGGGTGGAGCGCCTGCAGGCCAATGTGCTTGAAAAGCAGCGGCTGCGCCGCGAGGTGGCGCTGTACAAGTATGTTGCAGGCGTGCGCGAGGCTCAGCGCCAGCGCGATGCCGCCGTCGAGCAGCAGCGCCGTGCGGAAGAAGAACGGCTGCGCGATCTGGCCCGGCAGGCGGCTGCGCAAAAGCAGGAGGAGGAAGAGGCGCGTGCCAAGCAGGCAGCCGAGGAGGCAGCCAAGGCCAAGGCGGCGGCCGACGCGCGAGCCAAGGCTGAGGCGCAGCATCCGCAGGCACCGTTGAACTTCAATGAATTGCCGGGAGTTGCTCAGTAGACCGGGCAAATTACAAACCGATCTATGTCGAGCGGCTGAAGCGCGCTCACGACATTGTCGCAAGCTTCCCGCAACTGCTCAGTTGCGATCCTTCAGCCATCTGAGGACATAGAGGCGAAGTGCCGAGGAGAGGTTGCTGCCTGCTTCGCGCCCGTCATCGATCTCGGAGATCAACGCTGCGAGCGACGTACCGCGCGCGCTGGCGATCGCCTTCAGTTCTGTCCAGAAGGCATCTTCAAGGGAAAAGCTTGTGCGATGGCCATGAAGCGTCGCGGAATGTTTACGGATCATCAGCGGATCGATCAAAAATCGGAAATGGCGGGATATTTCTGAAAGTGATTCAAAATGGGGAAGTAAGCAACTGATTTCTGAAGTTTTTTATCTGGGGGTCTAAACTAGTCTTCGGTCGTCTTGGTTTCGATTCGGCCGGCCTCGTGCGTCTTCGCGGCCTTTTCGTTAAGCGTCGTCGTCAGCTTCTTCTCAGCCTTGGTTCGCCCGAAGGCGATGCGGTTTTGCTCCGCCTGCTTTTCCTTGTCCGAGCGGGCCTGTTTTTTGCGAAACTGGCGCAGATTGACGATTTCGGCGCTCATCGATCTCTTCCGTTACCGATATGAAAAGGGAAGCGAATGCTTCCCCTCCAATGCCTATTGCTTCTTGCGGAATGCGTCGAGGGAGACGACCGATCCCGGCTTCTTTTCCTCGCCCTCCTTGGCTGCGGCCGCCGGCGCTTCCTCGCCTTCGACTGGCACCGGATAGGCGGTGATCTCGCTTGAGGAGGTTTCCTCTTCCTCGTCAGCCAGCGGCACGTCGAACTCCAGCTCGAAATTCACAGATGGGTCATAGAAGCCGCGGATGGCGTTGAAGGGGACGACCAGTTTTTCCGGAACGTCGGAGAAGGAAAGGCCGATCTCGAACTGGCTTTCGCTGATCTTCAGATCCCAGAACTGGTGCTGGATGACGATGGTCATCTGCTCGGGATACTTCGCCTTCAGGTGCTGCGAAATGCGCACGCCCGGAGCGCCAGTCAGAAAAGTGATGAAGAAATGGTGGTCACCGGGCAGGCGGCCTGTAGCGCCGACCTCGGTCAGCACCTTGCGGATCACTCCACGCAGGGCGTCCTGTGCCAAAATGTCGTAGCGGATATGATCCTGCCCCATGCTTTCCTGTCTTTCGTTGGCCATGTTTTTTATAGGCTTATGCCACGCTGAACGCCGCCGGAAAAGCCCTATGCGCGAGTCACCGCCTGTCGATCTATAATATAGCACTGGAGAAGAAGGTGAAGGCTTCTGTTGCCAGGTGCCTTCGAACCCCGCCTAAGAGTGCGACCCCTTAGGACTTTATTTGAAGTGTCACACCGCGATTAAGCAGCGAGACGAGCTTCCGCATAGTTGTCGTTTGCAACTACAATTTTAGCCCGATAACGGCGGTACAATGCCGAGCGAAAAGTCGATCTTTACACCCTTGTCGATCCTGTTTCGCCCCCATCAAAAGCCGGTCTGACGCCAGTCTTGCCGGCCGGTTTTTGGTGGAGGCGCCGGGTACCGCCCCCGGGTCCAATAGGTTTATTACACCGCTCATTTATCGCCATAGCCGGCCCGAAGACCGGCAAGGCTGATATAGTGTTTTCCGCAGGCGAAGGGAAGGGCAATTGTCATAAATGCTTCGCGGAAACATCGGTTTGTCCGCCGAGGCTCTGAGATTTGCCTGAATTACGTTTGGCCGCAGTTGGTTTCGCAGCGGCTTGTCATTAGAATTGTGAAAAAGGAATCGGTAGGCCGCTGTTGGGCAGCCTCACGGCCGGAAATTCAAGCGATTTCGGAGCGGAAGATGGCTCGTCACCCAGAGTATCAATATCTCGACCTGATGGCGCATCTGCTCGAGCAAGGCGATCGCCGCATCGATCGCACCGGCGTCGGCACCTTAAGCGGTCTCGGCGCGATGATGCGTTTCGATCTTTCGAAGGGGCAGATCCCGATCTTTACCACCAAGCGCGTCTACTGGAAGCTCGCCGTCAAGGAGATGCTCTGGTTCCTGACCGGTGACACCAATATCCGCAATCTGCTGAAGGAAAATGTGCGGATCTGGACCGACTGGCCGCTCGCCAAATATCGCAAGATCACGGGCGAAGAGATCGATCAGGTCGCTTTTGAAAAGCGCATTCTGGAAGACGAGGCCTTTGCTCTGCAATGGGGCGATCTCGGCCCGGTCTACGGCAAGCAGTGGCGGCAATGGCGCGATGCAGAGGGCCGGGTGCATGACCAACTCGCTGCTGTCATCAAGGATCTCAAGACCAATCCCAGCAGCCGCCGGATGATTTTCCATGCCTGGAATGTCGGAGAACTTGCCGACATGGCGCTGCATCCCTGCCACATGGTCTATCAGTTCCACGTATCGAACATCTCTGCCGAAGGGGGCAAGCGGCCGCGTCTCAGTCTGATGGTTTTCCAGCGCTCATGCGATCTGTTCCTCGGCAATCCATTCAACATCTGTCAACAGGCGGTTTTGCTCGCCATGGTCGCGCAGCAGGTCGATATGGATATGGGCGAGCTGGTCTGGTCGGGTGGTGACGTCCACCTCTATCTCAACCATCTGGATGCGATCCGCGAGCAGCTCAGCCGTGAGCCGAAGCCGTTCCCGACCTTGCGCCTACTACGCCGACCCGACAGCATCGACGATTATCGCATCGCGGATTTCGAGGTTCTGGGGTACGAGCCGCATGCGGCGATCGCCGCCGAAGTCGCGGTTTAGGCGTTTCGGCCGGCAACGCCGGCGAGAATGAGTTTCGCCACCGTGATCGGCATGATCCCCATGCCTGCAGGTTATGGTTTGGGATCGGGATCGACGCGTTCGTCCAGCAGCAGCTGCAGGAAGGCGAGATCCAGCCACCGCCCGAACTTCGTGCCGACCTGCGGGAGGAGGCCGACCTGCTGGAAGCCGAGTTTTTCGTGCAGCCGTATGGAGGCGACATTGCCGGCCTCGATGCCTGCGACCATCGCATGTTTGCCGATCGCCCGGGCTCGCCCGATGAGCTCGATCATCAGCGCCTTGCCGATGCCGCCGCGATATTGATCGTTGCGGACATAGACCGAATGCTCGACCGTGTGGCGATAACCGTCGAATGCGCGCCAGTCGCCGAAGGAGGCATAGCCGACCACTTCTCCATGATCATCGATCGCTACCAGCGCGGGGTAACCGAGCTTATGCCGATCCTGCAGCCATCGTTTGCGATTGGCGATATCGACCTGCGTCTCGTTCCAGATCGCGGCGGTATTGGCGACGGCGTCGTTATAGATCGCGGTTATTCCCGCGAGATCCTCGTCTCTCGCATCGCGAATTTGCATCGGCGGCTCCGTAGGGCATCCACTAAATCGGATAGATGTCTTTGTTACTCTATCTTGTCATACATCGATTTCCATATCTGTCCACTATATTATTACATATATCCGACGGATAAAACGCACCGCGCTATGACGCTCCTAAGAGATCAGGTTTTCGGATTTGCAGGGCGCTAATTGCCAGCCTTCCGGAAGTCCACTATAGTAAAACGCATGTCTCACCTTGATAATATCGACAGGCGCATAGGCGCACGCATTCGCATCGAACGGGAAAGCCGCGGCTGGTCGCTGACGGAGCTGGCGGACCGTTCTACGGTATCCCGTGCCATGATCCACAAGATCGAGCGCGGCGAAAGCAGCCCGACGGCGACGCTGCTCGGCAAGCTTTCCGGTGCCTTCAGCCTGAGCATGTCAGCCCTGATGGCGCGTGCGGAGATGCAGCAGGGCCGGTTTCTCCGAAAGGAAGAGCAGCCCGTCTGGGTCGATCCGCAAACGGGCTATGAGCGCCGGCACGTTTCCCCGAAGTCGGACCTGCCGCTCGATCTCGTCCGCATCGAGTTGCCTGCCGGCGCGGAGGTTCCGATGCCCGCATCGGCTTATACCTTCATGCGGCAGCTCATCTGGGTGCTGGAGGGACGGCTGACCTTTCTCGAGGGAGAGACGAGGCACTCGATGTCCGTGGGCGATTGCCTCGAGCTCGGTCCGCCGACGGATTGCGTCTTCAAGAATGAAAGCGGAGAGCCCTGCATCTATGCCGTCCTCGTGTTTCGCAACGCTTGACGGCCGGCGCTAAACTTACCGTGACCGCAAGGCATTGCGCTCGTCCGGCCGAACGATAGGCGATATGCTGCCGTCTTCCTCGATCGGAGAAGGAGATTGGCCGTGGAGATCGCAGTCATCGGAGCCGGCGCCATGGGAAGTGCCATTGGCCGGCGTTTGGTCGAAAAGGGGGCGAGGGTGCTCACCTATCTCGAAGGGCGTTCGGCTTCGACCATCGAGCGGGCGAAAGCA
>Ga0268256_1002227_pt1 | contig 10196 bp, 5 predicted proteins | sample AgamicAtAmrz_FD_200247 | JGI IMG/M metagenome (GOLD analysis project Ga0268256, IMG submission 200247) | Agave microbial communities from Guanajuato, Mexico - At.Am.rz (v2) (version 3) | ecosystem: Host-associated > Plants > Roots > Rhizosphere | place: Guanajato, Mexico | collected 2012-06-07
GTAATTCACCCTGCGACAGATCTTGCTCAGTAAGAAATGCGCGGCTGGTGATATAGCCACGGCTGATATACCAGTCTGAAATGGCGGTGGTTAATTCGGTGATTTTTGCCATATCCAGGCATTGATTCAGCCAGGAAGAGAGCAGTTTCTGCTGCGCTTTCGCGCTGATAAGCGTGACGCCTGAAAGGGTGATGGTGTGGATGGTAAAACAGGGCCCCTGAGCCTTGCCGTCAGGCGTGCGTGCCTCCTGCTGCGGCAGCGGCGTGCTTCGCTCCAGCTCATCGCGCTGCTGCTGGCTCTGGCGCAGCAGCTGTTCCTGCTGTTGACGTACCGCATCCCGGTCAGCCGGCGATAATGGCGCAGCCTGTGCGGCAGAGATAAATAATATAAGCAGCAAGAAATAACGCACTTTTCTCATCCCTGAAGAAAACATAGGTCACCCGACCAATATAATTTTGGTTAAGTTGCTTTTAATAAAGATTTCTAAGTATTTTCTTATGGATTAATTAAAAAGGCAATACTCGATGAGGCAAATAGATAATGCACTTTTTAATTTAACTTTAGTTCAGGATATATTCTGGAGAAGGTTGAAGTGTGTCGCAGTAGATATAAAAGTTCAGTGATATGGCTGGGTTGATTAATAACATGGTATTAGCATTGGTTATTTGTCGTCATTTGGCTACTTGAATTAGTAGGTTTATATAAAAAAGATATATCAAATATCGCTTTTCTTTATTGGATGTGCTTCTAGTTCATGTCCATTGAGGTAAACGCTTAAGACTGAATTGAAGAGTGGGGTTATGAAGGCAAGGCTGATGCTTTGTTAAACAAGGAGAAGTGCAAAAATTGAACAGCACCGCTCAGTAAATAAGCACGAGATTGCGCTGGGTGTTGGATTTTTGATTAGCAGAATGCGTATAGCTCACAACATGCTTGTAGTTAGCTGCATCCATGTTGGCGCGCAGTTTGTCTGCGGCCTTCCAGAATTTGTTATCCAGTTCGTTCAGGAACTGTTGCTCAGCGTTGTTCATGAAAATCCTTTGCGTTGATCGCAGCGACAGTGCAAAACAACCCTATCGCAAATTCGGTTTTGGAATCTATCTCGCAAAATGATACTCCGAACAAATAGGATTAAAAACGACGCGGCACAAAGAAATTTGCATTTGTTTGGCGAATAATAGGAAACTAGACCGCCGTTCTGTTGGCTTACATCAGCCTTTTCGCCTCCATTCGCAGCCGCCACTCGAGCAGCAGAGGCTGTTCTGCAATATAGAAACGAAAAATGGATGGATGTTAAGAGTAAGAAGTTGCAGATAAATTTTGATTAAAGGTAATCAAAATGTGGTCGATGGTTATTTAATCGTGTCTTTTTTTTAATATTTTACAGGTGAAACTATGCCCTGGCTTAATTCCATTTTATTGTCACTAACCTCTGTGCAGCCTCATATGGTGCCAATAACTGTTATCGGCTTTGTCATTATCGCTTTCATCCTGTTTATTATCTTTTATTTATCCAGGTCGGTTAAAATTGTTAACCGCTTGAAAAAATACACACACGAAATTAATAACATCGCAAATGATAAGCTTGAGAACCAGCGTGAACTGCTAAAAAATTTATTGGTTCAGCCCGAGTATAAGCACGCCTGGAGTGAGTTTTCCGAATCCTTGCATCCCCAGAGTGAACTGGTCGGCAGCGAAGAAAAAATTGTTAAAATTCGCGCCACTGCTCCGAGCGCCAGCTTTTTCTCTGAACAACAGTTGGTGGATATTCCTCTTAATACCGAATTCTTTAAGCATCTACCCGGAATTCTCACTGGTGTGGGTATTATAGGGACATTTTATGGGCTGATGATTGGCCTGAACCACTTTGACCCCAGCACGCCAGAGCAAGTCACCAGCAGCGTCAATAATCTTCTGCACGATGTGCTTTACGCCTTCCTCGGCTCTGCCTTTGCCATTTTCTTCTCGATCGTTATTACCTGGCTGGAAAAGTTCTCTATTGCAAGTTGCTATAAAAATCTCGAAAAATTCACCGCGGCACTAGATTCCCTCTATGACAGCGGCGTAAGTGCGGAGTACCTTGCCTCGCTAGTAAAATCCAGTAATGAAAGCGCAACCCAGGCACGTCACCTGAAAGAGAGCCTGGTCACCGATCTTCGCGATATGCTGCTGCATCTCGCCGAGAGCCAGAAAGTTGAAAATGAACGTCTCGCAAATACTTTAAGCAACACCTACCGCGAATCAGGCGCACAATTCGCCGACCAGGTAAGTGGCGCAATCGAAAATAGCCTGAAGTCACCGCTGGATAAAATTGCCGGAGCAGTTCAGACCGCCAGTGGCGATCAAAGCGGCATGGTACAAAACATGTTGCAGGACGTGTTGACGGCGTTTATGGCGAAGCTCGACACCACCTTTGGCCAACAGTTTACTAACCTGAATGAAATGATGGGACAGACTGTTGGTGCAATCCAGACGATGCAAAACGGCTTCTCCGCGCTATTACAGGATATGCGTCAGGTCAGCGATGATTCCCGCCAGGGAAGCGCCCAACTGATTGAACAGCTGCTGTCTGAAATGAAATCGGGTCAGCAAGCCATGCAGGCAGGCATGCATGACATGCTCACCAGCTTACAATCCTCTGTCGCTAAAATCGGCGCCGAGGGCGAAGGAGCCGGCGAACGGATGGCTCGTCAGTTGGAGAAAATGTTCGCTGATAGTGAAGCACGTGAAAAAGCCCAGGCAGAACATATGGCTGCCTTTATTGAAGCCATCCAGAATTCAGTGCAGCAGGGCCAAAGTGCAACAATGGAGAAAATGGCGACTTCTGTCGAAGCACTGGGTGAGCAGTTGGGCAGTCTGTTTGGTCAAATTGATAAGGGTCAGCAACAGATATCTGCAAATCAGCAAGCGAACCAGCAGTCTCTGCACGAACAGACGCAGCGAGTGATGAGTGAAGTGGACGATCAGATTAAACAGCTGATTGAGACCGTTGCTATGCAGCATCAAGGGATGACAGAAACGCTCAACAAGCTCGCAGAGCAAACTAACCGGCAGATGCAGGATATGCAAAACGGCGCGGACAAAATGCGCCTTGCAGCCGAACGCTTTGAACACGCAGGTGATGAAGTCTCAAAAGCCAATCACCTTACTGCTGACGTACTCAATAAAGCACAATCGGCGGGTTCATCGCTCTCCCTTGCCACCAGTGAACTGACCTCGGTAGTTGCCGATTACAGAAACAACAGGGAAGCCGTCAGCAAATCCATCGCCATGCTGGAATTGCTCGCAGCTAATACCCAGTCTGAACAGACTACCCGCAGTCAGTTCATTACCGATCTCAAGCAGCATGGTGAGCGGTTACAGAGCTATAACCGGGAAGCGCAGACTTTCATGGAAAATGTCAGCGACGTGCTCGGAAAAGGTTTTGAAGACTTTTCAGAAGGTGTTTCACGCAGCCTGGATAAAACACTGGGCAAACTGGACGTTGAAATGGCGAAAGCCTCAAATCTGCTTGCAGGCTCTGTCGAACAGATCGGAGAAAGCGTCAGTGAGCTTGACGATGTTCTGTCACGCGTTCGTGCCTGAGGGGTGACTGCTGATGTTTGGAAATGCATTTGGCGTTAAAAAGCGCCGCGGTGATGAAGCAGAAAAACCCTTCTGGATCTCCTATGCCGACCTGATGACCGCCATGATGGTGTTATTCCTGGTGGTTATGGTGGCATCGTTAAGTTCTGTTACCCAGCGCATTCAGCGTGCGGAGCAAGGAGAAAAAGTCAGAGGACAGGATATTGCCAAGTTATGTGAGCGCCTGGAGCTTCATGCCCGCACTGTGAACAAAACCATCGTGGTAGATTGCCATGATAACCGTATTAGCTTTGGTGAAGCCGGGCGTTTTGACCACAACCGTTTTTTTCTGAATGCTGAAGGGCAAAAAGCACTGCAGGATGTTGTTCCGCTGGTGCTGGAAGCATCCGACAGTGAAGAGGGCAAAAAGTGGTTTAAGCAGATCGTCATTGAAGGGTTCACCGACACCGATGGCTCTTATCTCTACAATTTACATCTCTCTCTCCAGCGATCTGAATGGGTTATGTGCAGTTTGCTCGATAGCCGCAGCCCTCTGCAAAAAAACATTTCTACAGAGCAGCAGATACAAATCCGTAAGCTTTTCCTTGCTGGTGGTGTCTCATTTAATAATGCGAAAGAGAGCAAAGAAGCCAGCCGCCGCGTGGAATTGCGCATGCAGTTCTTCGGGCTTAAGGATAAACGTGATGGGGCCGAAGAGGTGGATTTTCCTCCGGTCGTTAATAAAGAAGTTTGCCAGCTGGTAATGCCGCAATGACAACCGCACTGAAATCTTTATCTCAGCGTATTGCAGCGAAGCTATCTTCCAGCCAACAGGGTGATGATTATCTGCGTAATGATTTTGACGCGCTAGCTTCTGCTGGCCGCGATATGGAAAAGCGTTTTGAAAAAACAGATAGAATCCCTGCACCTCCACATGAAATGCGCCTGGCAGCCCTGCGTCGTTTTCGTCTTGCAGAAGAGTTGAACGAACGTGAGTGGCGGATGGTGTTTTATGGCCTCGCCGATAATGACCCGCTATACCCCGACCGGCCAGTATTACTGGAGGATGATACATTCTTCCCCCTTGTAGACAGTGCTATAAAAGAACAGATTGAGTCTAAAAAATTGAAGCGCAAGGACTGGGCGGCACTCTGCTCAAGTTATTTTGCTTACAGGCACGAGTCTCCTGAAACAAACCCGCATTGGTGTGTGCTGCGTAGTCATATTGCTCAAGGTTACTCAGTGGTAAAAGCCACCATCCGCAGAGAAAAGTCGTGGATGAAAACCATAGAGTTTTATCACGACATTTTTACGCCTCAGGCTGGCGGCGTGATATCCCAGCAGCTACTTTCCGGTGAAAGCAATTCCCTGTCATCATTAGAAAAAATAGCGCAAATTCCTGATAGCAGCTGGTTGTGGAAGCGTATTTTCACGGTGCTGCTGGCGCAGCTTGATACTCTGGACGATCCTCAATATCTGGAGAAAATCAGTTGGCTATTGGGCCTTGCGGCACAGTGGGTACGTTTTCGCGATGACATCATGACGGCAATACTGACCCGTTACTATCACTCCACTTATCGGGATCAGGCTCATTCAGCTTTAAAACAAGCTGCACTGGAATACTGGGATAACCCGCAACTGAAAAGTCAGCAGAATAAGTGGCATCAATATGTTTCAGAAGCTGTCGCAGCAATGGTGCGAGGCTGGCTGGCTAAACAGGATTTGATGCATTTCTTCGAGCTATTGCGTGGCAATGGTGATGTCGATCAGGCACGACTCCACTATTGGCTGCGTTTCGCCAACCAAATGGGATTCACCCGCATCGTGATGGGACCAGATGCCTGCCAAGATCGTAGCAGCGACTTTGTGAAATTCCGCGAAGAGAATAAAGGGCGTTTAAGCCTTTTACGCGGCGGTCGTAGTTTTGATAACGCCATGATCATGCAAATTAACGATTATATTTTTGTGGAGTTTTCTGGAACAGGTAACGCGATGTACTACTACCCTATAGGCAGGGCACCATTTAATCCCGAATCAAAAATACTTGATATTAAACTCCACCTTAAGGACAAGGATATATGCCGTAGGCCTCTTACCCATTTCCCTCCGGCCAATGAATATACAAAACATAGACTCACCGGCTGGATGCTGAAATATGAAGATGAACTGCGCAAGCTGGGTATTCGCTGGATGGCGGAAGAACCGGTCAAATTTGTTGATAAACAAGCGCCCTCTCCCGCCTCTGTATCTAATATAAAAATCATCAATCCATTGCGTGATACGGCAATACAGCGGCTGGTAGAAAACACTTCATGCACCGTTAGCGATAATCGCCCAAAAGGTGGGGGTTTATCTATACAGCTCAAATCTCATAACGACACAGCGGAAAAAGAGTTGCTACGACTTGGGTTTGCCCCTGTGGCTAAAGAACAGCATCGTTACTGGATCAAATAATGCTTAAACGTCTATTAAGTAAACTGACGGGAAACCGTCAGCAGATAGAACGCCATCTGAAGAATCAGTACCAAATCGAGGAGAGTGGACTCAGCTTCCCACTGTCGTTAATTGAAGACTCACAGCTTTGGGCGCTGGCATCCTGGCTGGAGCAACTGGCTGAAGAAGAGTATCTGATATCGCTTACAGATAGATGGTTATTGAGTTGGGAAGCGATGTATCGTCTGCTCGATGATGAAGAACATGCCAGTAGCTTGCCTCTTATTGGGGTACCTGATGTACTGCCTTTACGAGCAAGCCTGTGTTCACGTGGAGCATTAAGCGATAACGACTTTCGTGTCTGGATTGCTGAATGGGCCACGCTTCCTGCCCTTCGCCCCATCCATTTCAGTCGGACTGGTGCCATTTTTACCTACGAAAATCAGCAGCATTTGTTATCGCGGGAAAACTGGGCGCTATTACAAGCAACAGAACAACTTAATGCCCAACAAACCCAGGCTCCTGGTGAAACTACTAACCAGTTGGGATGGGCTACTATCCGCAAATGTGCAAAAAAAGCAGCCGCAAAATTTGATGATTATTTAGATAAAACGCGAGTCGTTAAACCCACCTCATTGTCATTACGTCTGCGTAAAGCAACGGTTGCCGATACTACTGTTATTGAAATTGAACCTCATTTTGATGATCAGCCAGATAACTGGCTAGGCAGTTTCGACAAGAATTCGCAGGTACACGATAGCTACCGCATCCCCGGAGCAAATGGCGAACTCAGCCATGTCATCATCACTCCCGAAGTGAAAGAAGTCCTGAATTCAATACATTCAATTCCCGGTCGTCGAGTAGCGGGAAGCGAAGCGCTTTCCTTTGTTCGCAATCCCTATACCTTTTTGGGCGAAGATGCCGCGGATGTTATCGCTCCGGAAGAACATGAGCAGGCACTGTTTGATGCGAGAATCTTCTTTCATCATTTCAGGTTAATACCCCAGCAGAGTGCTGAGAATAAGATCTCGGAAGTTATGCTGATACTTGAACCTATTTCACCGATTCCGCAGCCTGAGGTCACATTTGTATTCTCCGCCCCCTGGGAGCTTGAAAAATTTCTACAGCAACTCGGTATCAGCGTCGCAGCAAAGATGCCAGCAGGCGCCTGGCAAGGTTACGAACTGGAATTAAGCCAATTTACTGAACAGCAGTGGCACGATTGCCAGGCCTTACTCACTCGCTGGCAGCAAGAGATTGAAGGAAAAGAATTTAGCGATGTGCTGGATATTGCTAAGTATGGCGATCGGGTGATTGGTATTGGTGAATTTGAAAAAATATCCTCGCCCTGGCTGACCAAAGCGCAAAGTGAAAACTGGCTGCCCGATGACATCGATTTCTCGAAATTTTCAGTCGAAACACTGGCTGGTTGGCAACGTGAAAATCTCCATCATCTCGATCAACTACAGCAAAGAATTACTCAGGCAGAAATTGCTGGTGAAGCACAGATCATCGCCCCATGGAATGATAAACCACTGCCGCTTGAAGCAGCCAAAACGTTTATTAAGAATTGGCAAAAGCAAGAGAACACTGTGGATGACTCTCAAAATAACGTTGCAGATAAAACGACGCGGGCCGTACTCAAAATTGAGCAGAATATTGAAGAAGCGGCCTATATCAAACAGCGTCGCGATTCGCTCCTCAATGCCCGTCATGCAGAACCTGAAATTCCGTTGTGCCTTAAAGAGAAAATCCAACTCAAAGATCATCAACGTGAGGGTGTGGCCTGGCTTCAACAACTCTTCCTGCGCTCTCCAGAGGAAACTGCAGGCTGCCTGCTGGCGGATGATATGGGGCTGGGGAAAACGCTGCAAATTCTAAGCTTCCTCGTATGGTTCATTGAAAAATTTCCCCACGAGCCACCAAGTCTCATTGTTGCCCCTGTCTCACTATTAGATAACTGGGAACGTGAGCTGGAAAACTTCTTCTATACCTCAGGAATACAGGTGCTGAAGTTGTATGGCGAGACCATTAAAGCGGTGAAATATCCCAAACAGGCTATTCCTGTTCATCTGCAATCCCAGGGGATCAAAAATCTGCTTAAACCTGGCTGGCAAGGTGAGGCAAAAATCATACTGACAACCTACGAAACGCTTCGCGATCAAGAGTTTTCTCTGGCACGCCAACCCTGGTCCATCATGGTATGCGACGAGGCGCAAAAAATAAAAAATCCTGCTGCGTTAATCACACATGCCGCCAACGCAGTTCAAGCCAGGTTCAAAGTAGCTTGTACAGGTACTCCTGTCGAAAACACCCTTGTAGATTTGTGGAGCCTGTTTGATTTCGCACAACCGGGCTTATTAGGGGCGCTCAATGAATTTGGCAAATATTATGTTCGCCCTATCGAAAACGAAGCGGGCCGTGATACGGAACGACTAGAAAGTTTACGAGCGTTGATTGAACCTCAAACATTGCGCAGAACTAAAGAAGAGGTAGCACGGGATTTGCCGCAAAAAATTGAAGTGGCCGATTGTAAGCGACTCCCTCTTTCCGCACCTCAAAAGCAACTGTATCTCTCTTCGGTTGCCAACTGGCAGCAACAACAGGCCCTGAGCGAGGGAATGCAGCAGGCAGGGGCGGGGATGCTGGGGTTATTACAGCGGTTAAAACTCATTTGTGCACATCCGGCAGTCGTTAGTCCCGAGCCACGCTATCGAGAAAGCTCACCGAAGCTTAACTGGATGCTGAATAAGCTGGATGAAATAAAACATACCAGTAAAGACAAAGTGATTATTTTTACAGAGCTTCGCAATCTGCAACGAGAAATTCAGCATGCTATTCAGCAGCGATTCGGTTTACGTCCGGTAATTATTAATGGTGATACCAGTACCAAAAGCCAGAGCCAGAATAGCCGCCAGCGGTTGATTGATGATTTTCAGGCTCAACCGGGCTTTGGCGTGATTATTCTTTCCACAGTAGCAGTTGGCTTCGGAATTAATGTCCAGAAAGCCAATCACGTTATTCATTTCACTCGCTGTTGGAATCCGGCGAAGGAAGATCAGGCGACCGATCGCGCCTATCGTATTGGGCAGACAAAAGATGTGTATGTGTATTATCCGACGGTCACGGACAACGATGTCACAACGTTTGAAGAAACGTTGGATGCTTTACTCAACCGCAGGCGCGCACTTGCGCGAGATATGCTTTGTGCTTCCCCAGATTTAAGCGGTGCCGATTTCGAAGAAATGTTCAAAGGAGCATGAATAAGATATCAACACCATTACATTTCGCGCTGGCGTAAACATATCAGAAACCTCAGCATACGGGCTTAGGCTGATTTCGGTAGACCGGGAAAAGCTTTGAAGTGGTGCCGATAATAGGAGTCGAACCTACGACCTTCGCATTACGAATGCGCTGCTCTACCAACTGAGCTATATCGGCCCTGCGAGGTGTTCACGAGCGTGAATCACGGGTTAGAAGGTTAAAACTAAGCGGGTGATGCGTCAATGCTCCTGTGAATCAAACGGCTACTTTTGCATCACCCGACTTTATTTACGCACGAATGGTATCGTCACCAAAGCCGATCCATTTATAAGTGGTGAGAGCTTCGAGGCCCATCGGGCCGCGCGCGTGCAGCTTCTGCGTGCTGACCGCCACTTCCGCGCCGAGGCCAAACTGGCCGCCGTCGGTAAAGCGCGTTGAGGCGTTCACATACACCGCTGAAGAGTCGACCTCGTTGATAAAACGGTTAGCGTTGCGCAGGGTGCGGGTGAGGATCGCATCGGAGTGCTGCGTGCCGTGCTGGCGAATATGATCGATCGCATCATCGAGATCGGCGACGATCTTCACATTCAGATCCAGCGACAGAAACTCATCGTCATACTGCTCCGCTTTTACCGCTTCAACCTTCGCCGGGCCGCTTTGCAACAGGGCGAGCGACTGCTCGTCCGCGTGCAGCGTCACGCCGCTCTCCGCCATCTGCTGGCTGAGCGCCGGTAAAAAGGTGCTGGCAATGCCCTGATGCACCAGCAGCGTCTCAACGGTGTTACAGGTGCTCGGGCGCTGGGTTTTAGCGTTGACGATAATCTTCAGCGCCGGGGCGATCTCTGCCGTCTCGTCGACCAGGATATGGCAGACGCCGATACCGCCGGTGATAACCGGGATGGTCGACTGCTCGCGGCAGAGCTTATGCAGCCCTG
>Ga0268256_1002232_pt1 | contig 10179 bp, 9 predicted proteins | sample AgamicAtAmrz_FD_200247 | JGI IMG/M metagenome (GOLD analysis project Ga0268256, IMG submission 200247) | Agave microbial communities from Guanajuato, Mexico - At.Am.rz (v2) (version 3) | ecosystem: Host-associated > Plants > Roots > Rhizosphere | place: Guanajato, Mexico | collected 2012-06-07
GCGCTGTTTGTCCTGCCGTTGCTGCAGGCATCGCTCGGTACGCAAATGTTCTGGGTCGTATCGCTGGCCGCCATTATCCCGATTTTCTTCCTGCTCGCGGTACGCCATGAGCCTACCCAACATGACATTGACGACAGCCATCATTGAGGAACAGACAATGACTTTACTCTCTACCGGCACCGACTATGAACAGCTGGCGGCGACCTTCCGACCGATTTTTGCCCGTATCGCGCAGGGAGCGGCGGCACGCGAACAAAATCGCACTCTGCCTGATGAGCAGATCCGCTGGCTGAAAGAGGCCGGATTTGGCACGGTACGCATTCCGCGGGAAAAGGGCGGCTGGGGCGCGTCGTTGCCGCAATTAATCGCGCTGCTTATTGAGTTGGCTGAGGCCGACTCCAACCTGCCACAGGCGCTGCGGGCGCATTTCGCCTTCGTTGAAGACCGCCTTAATCAACCCGACTCGCCAGCGCGCGATCGCTGGTTCCGCCGCTTCCTCGACGGCGAACTGGTGGGCAGCGGCTGGACCGAAATCGGCGCGGTCAGGCTGGGGGAGGTTTTCACCCGCGTAACGCCCGTTGAAGGCGGCTGGCAGCTGGACGGTGAGAAATTCTATAGCACCGGTACGCTGTTTGCTGACTGGATCGATGTCTTCGCCCGGCGCAGCGACAACCAGGGCGATGTGATTGCGCTGGTCAGCACCAGCCAGCCTGGCGTTGAACGCGAGGATGACTGGGACGGCTTCGGTCAGCGTCTGACCGGCAGCGGCACGACCCGCTTCAAACAGGCGCAGGTGGAGCGGGATCATGTCTATGATTTTGCGCAGCGCTTTCGGTATCAGACCGCGTTTTATCAGCATATCCTGCTGGCGACGCTGGCGGGAATTGGCCTGGCGGTTGAGCGTGATGTCGCCGCAGGCGTGAAAAAACGGACCCGGATGTACAGCCACGGCAATGCCGCCGTGCCGCGTGATGATGCGCAGGTGCTCCAGGTCGTGGGGCAAATCAGCAGTTGGAGTTGGGCGACGCGGGCGGCGGTATTGCAGGCGGCGGAATCATTGCATCAGGCCTACCTTGTGCATGCCAGCGGCGACGAGGCGCTCATTGAACAGCGCAATCGTCTGGCTGAAGTTGAAGCGGCGCAGGCGCAGGTGATTGCCAGCGACTGGATCCCGCGTGCGGCTACCGAACTGTTCAACGCCCTCGGCGCGTCGGATACGCGGGTGAGCAAGGCGCTTGATCGCCACTGGCGCAACGCGCGCACCGTGGCATCGCATAATCCGGTGATTTATAAGGCGCGAAATGTCGGTAACTGGTTGGTTAATGGCGAAGCGCCAACTTTTATCTGGCAGATTGGCGACGGCGAGAAATCGCCGGGCTGAGAAACACGGCGACGGGGAGACCCGTCGCCGGAAGGTTACGGTTTATCCAGCGACCAGGTGGCGCTACGAACATCCACTTTCCCTGGCAGTAAACCGACGCGGGTAAAGGTATCCGCCAGCGCCTGCTGTTCGTTATACACCGCCGGGGTCATCCGTTCAGCGCCATAGGGCAGACGGGCGAGGGTTTTCTGCCAGATGGCTTTATCCAGGCCGGTTGAGGTGGACAGGATCGCCGCTGCGTCATCCTGATGGCTATTAGCCCAGTCGCTTAATGTCCCCAATTCATCGACGACCTGTTTTGCCGTCTCCGGATAATTTTCAGCAAATTTTCGGCTGGCCAGATAGAAGGTGTAGTGCGGAACCAGCCCTTCGGCATTGCTTACCTGGCGTGCTTTGGCGTTGGTTTCGACTTCCGCCAGATAGGGATCCCATATCACCCACGCGTCAATTGCACCCTGCTGAAAAGCCGCACGGGCGTCGGCGGGAGTAAGATAAACCGGGGTGATGTCCTTATAACTCAGCCCCGCTTTCTCCAGCGCCACCACCAGCAAATAGTTAACGTCGGAGCCTTTGTTGAGCCCCACGCGCTTACCTTTTAAGTCAGCCACGCTGCGAATAGCCGAATTCTCCGGCACGACAATCGCTTCCGTTTTCGGGTTAGCCGGAGAATGAGCCAGATAGACCAGATCGGCTTTTGCGGCCTGGGCAAACGCGGGCGGCGCATCGCCGGTAGCGGCCAGATCGATACTGCCGACATTTAATCCTTCCAGCATTTGCGGCCCGGCGGGAAATTCCACCCAGCGCACGGCGATCCCCTGTTTCTTAAACGATTCGTCGAGGCTGCCGCGATATTTCAGCAGGGCGAAGATATTGGCTTTCTGATAACCGATATTGACTGTTTCTGGCGCTTTTGCCAGAACAGAAGCGGACAGACCGAGAAATAGCATAAGTAAAGCAGGGCGGGAGCCTTTGAACATAATCGATTCTCCTGTAGCGATTTACTACAGGCTAACAAACTCTTTTTATAACCAATAAATAACAAAAATTTAATTTATATAGCTAAATAGCCACTGGAGCGCATGACGTTAAGGAAAGAATATCGCAGAGCAAAGAGGTAATCCGGGGGCCGTATTCCTTGCTAAAACCCAATGCGTTATTGCGACGGTTTTCATACCCGTAAGAAATTCCCAACAACCAGTATTCCATTCACTCGATGAAAGATATGCATAAAAAGAGACGCGACTACCGATTCAATAACGTTTTTGCGCCATTCAGTGTATTGGCGTACAGCGCCGTATATAAAAAATATGCAATAGGCTAGCAAAATAAAATCGTAGTCCACCGGGAATCGAAGTGTTACCACTCAATAAAAGGCCGAATGCTTTGACACATAAAGAGAAATACGATGCCACACTCTTCGATATCCCACATAACATCCGAAAAATTATCAGTTACCGCAGAACAGGGGCTTTCCGCGCTGGAAGCCAGGGTAAAACAAGATCTGGAATGGCTGGCGTTGCCCGCTAAACGATGGTTGCCGAAACAGCCAGACGCGCAGAGTCAGGACGTGGCGATCATTGGCGCAGGCATGTCAGGTCTGGCGGCGGCCTTTGCACTGCGTTTGCAGGGCATTGACGCTGTGCTGTATGACAAAGCGCCCAAAGATTATGAAGGCCCGTGGGCAACTACCGCGCGTATGGAAACGCTCCGCTCTCCTAAACACCTGACCGGACCTGCCCTGGATATTCCCTCACTGACCTTTCGCGCCTGGTATGAAGCACAATTTGGCCTTGAGGCATGGGATGCGCTGGACAAGATCCCCCGTCTGCAATGGGCGCAGTATCTGCGCTGGTACCGCCAGGTACTGGCGCTGGATGTGCGTAACGATCACACCCTGACCGATCTGAATCTGCAGGACCCGCAGCGTGTAGCACTGACCTTTTCGCACCACGGCGAGACTCAGCGGGTGAGCGCGCGCAAAGTGATTCTTGCCATCGGTATGGATGCGTTCGGCGGACCTGCTATTGCGGATTTTGTGGCCGATGTGCCGAAGCAATTTTGGGCGCACTCGGAAGAAGCGATTGATTTCGCCTCTCTGGCCGGACGCCGGGTGGCGGTCGTTGGCGGCAGCGCCACGGCGATGGACGTTTCGGCCACGGCGCTGGAAGCCGGAGCCGCGGGGGTTGAACTGCTGATCCGCCGCCCCGATTTTCCCCGGGTGAATCTGTCAAAAGGGGCTGGCAGCCCTGGTCTTGAAGCGGGCTATTTTAACCTGCCGGATGAGTGGAAATGGCGGCTGGCCCAGCATATCGCCACCGTCCAGACGCCGCCGCCGCACGGCAGCACGCTGCGTGTGTCGCGTCATCCCAATGCCTGGTTCAATTTTAACGCCCCGGTTGAACGCGTCGAAACGCGGGGAGAGGGCATTGTCATTCATACCCCGCAGGGTGAAGTACCGGTGGATTTCCTGATCCTCGCCACCGGTTATGCCCTGGACTGGCACGCTCGCCCGGAATTTCATGCACTGGCGGACCAGGTCAAAACCTGGGGCGATGCCTGGCAGCCCACGGCTGATAAGCAGAACGCGCAGTTGGCGAGTTATCCCTATCTCGGGGCCGATTTCGCGTTTCAGCCGAAGCATAGCGGCACGCCGTCTTCGCTGGCGCGTTTACACTGCTTCAGCTACCCGGCGCTGCTCAGCAATGGTTTTGTCGTCGGCCTTATTCCTGGCATCAGCCAGGGCGCGCGAACTCTGGCACAAAACATTGCCGGGCAGCTTTATCACGAGGATCGCGAACACCATTATCAGGCCATTATCCATTACGATGACCCCGAACTGCTGGGCGATGAGTGGCAACCTGCTGTGCCGTATGCCTGGCGCGAACGCTAAAGCGGTTTACTGTACAGCCACCGCCAGTGGTACTGAGCACTGGCGGCAGCAACGCTACGGCTATTGCGCAACCCCAGGCGCGCCAGCCTGGTACAGCGTGATAAAATAACATATTGATATCACTGGTAACATTTGATTATCTTGCGCACTTTTTGCGCATAATCTAAGCCGTTTTAATTATTTGTCTGTGGGCAAAATGCGCGCAAAAAATAGCGCTCCTTCTCAACACTGGAGCAATACCATGAGCGCAACCTCACGTATCAAAGCCCTGCTTGCCGGGGAACAACTTGCCCGACCCGCGATTGCTGGCTGGTTCCATCTGCCGCTTGTCGATCGCGATCCCGGGGCCTTTATTCAGGAAACCATCCGTCTGACGGATGAAAACCAGTGGGATTTCGTCAAAGTGATGTCCAACGGCCATTATCTGGCCGAGGCCTACGGCGCGGATATTCAGTTCCCGGACGATCCCACGCAGTGGTCCGGCGTTTTCCGCCGCTACCCCATTACCGGTGTCCAGGATCTGGCGACGCTTCCTGTTCTGGGGAGAGACAATCCGGTTTTAGCCAGAGAAACAGGCATTGTCCGGGGGCTGGTGAATCACTATCGGGGTGATGTCCCGGTCATCGCGACGCTGTTTACACCGCTGACCTGGCTGCAGGAGTTAACGCAGTCAACCCGGCCAGAGCCGATTCTGGCCTTTTTGCGCCAGCATCCGCAGGCTGTGCGTCACGCGCTGGATGCCGTGTTGCAGACCAACCTCAATTTTCTTGATGCGCTGCTGGATGCGGGCATTGATGGCATTTTTCTTGCCACCCAGTTTGCCCGTAGCGATCTGCTGAGCGCAGAGGAATTTCACGCCTTCTGCCGCCCGTATGACGAAGCGCTGCTAAACCACGTGAAAGGCAAAACCTGGTTCAACATTCTGCATATCCATGGTGAGCATCATCTGCTTTTCGAGCCGTACCTGAATTCCCCGGTGCAGGCGTTCAACTGGGAAAACGTGCCCTACGGTGTGCCCGACGAACAGCGTACACGCGTCGCGGATCTCCGCGCCCGCACCGACAAAGTGCTGATTGCCGGCATCGATCAGCAGCAGGACTTTTATGTTGGTGGTGGCAACAGGGAGGCGGTGAAAGCGCGTCTGGAGCAACGTTTAACACAGTTGCGCGAGGAGAGTGGCGATCGGCAGATCATTTTTGCCCCTGGCTGTGCCTTACCGCTCGATAGCGATCGTCGTTTATTCCGTTTGTTGGCGGAAATCACTCTTGCGCGGCCAGTAAGCTAATTTCCTCTGGCTGTTACATTCTCCTGACAATTTTGCGCACATTCATTAACTTTAGTGTGCTTTATAATTTATAAATTGAGGTGGAAATAACGAAAGCAGATATGTCGAAAAATAAATCCCATGTCAGGAAAAATGCCCGCCGCAATCAGGCGGTGATTAAGCAACGAAGGAAAGCTTTTTTTTAACTTTGGATATGTTTTTTTGTTGTTTGTCTTTGCTGAGCTGGCGGAAATATAGTTCCTGTTAAGCGATAAATGCCGTCATTGTTCATTAATCAGCAGTCCGTTCGCAGCGAAAATATAATGATGATTACGATTGAGAAAGTAAGTAAAAGTTTTACTGGCGAAAAAATATTAAAAGATGTCTCACTTTCGATTGCTGCGGGAGAGGTTATCTGCATTATTGGCCCAAGTGGTTCGGGAAAAACAACATTATTGCGCACGCTGAATTTTCTGGAGCCCGCCGACAGCGGACAAATAAAAATCGACGATGCCGTTGTCGATTGCGCCAAAGCCGGAAAAAAAGAGATTGAAAAAATTCGTTCGAAAACGGCGATGGTTTTTCAGTCCTGGAATCTCTTTCACAATCTTACCGCTTTGCAAAATATCACCGAAGGGCTGATTTATGCGCAAAAGCGCTCACGCCAGGAGGCGGTGGCGATAGCTGAGGGGCTGCTAAAGCAGGTCGGGCTGCTGCATAAAAAAGACCATTATCCGAACAGCCTTTCTGGCGGGCAGAAACAGCGCATTGGCATTGCCCGCGCGCTGGCGATTAACCCGGCCGTGCTGTTACTTGATGAGCCCACTTCTGCCCTGGATCCGGAGAAAGTCGGCGAAGTCCTGTCGCTGATCCAGGCGATTGCCGCCAACGGGCAAACGATGATTATCGTCACCCATGAGATGGATTTTGCCCGCCAGGTGGCCTCCAGGGTGGTCTTTATGGAAAACGGCGAGATCGTTGAACAGGGGCCGCCAGAGCAGATTTTTGGTGCGGCATTGCACAAACGGACACAGGTGTTTCTTGCCCGATTACGTTTTCACGCCTGAGGCCAGCACCATGAATGCACAACCGTTATTGAGTTTTGATGATCTGCTGTTCATTGTACCGAAATTACTGGAAAACCTGTCGGTTACGCTGGGCATCACGTTTGCCTCGCTGTTGCTCGGTCTGGCGCTTGGCCTGCTGGCTGCCGTTTTGCAGTTTAGCCGCTTGTTGCTATTAAGGTTGCTGGCAAAAGCGTACACCGATGTGCTGCGCGGTGCGCCGCTGGCCCTGTTAATCCTGCTTTTTTTCTTCGGTGGAAAGCTGATTCTCTCGACGCTGGGATTACCCGCCACGCTGATTAGTGATACCACCTTTGCCATATTGTCTATTTCCGTCGGCATTAGCCCTTATTTTGCAGAAATGATGCGATCGGCATGGAATGCTGTGGATATTGGACAGAAAGAGGCGCTACGCAGCCTGAATATTCCCTGGCATATTGGGGTTCTGCGCGTCATTTTTCCGCAAGGGCTGATTATTGCCATACCCAATTTCGGTAATCTTCTAATCAACCTCGTTAAAATGACATCATTGGTTAACATTATTGGCATTGTCGATATCTTTGGTCGGGCACAGAAAATATCGCAAAACAGTTATGGCGCAAAGCAGGTTGCGGCATTTATTAGCGTTATCCTTATTTACTGGTTGCTTAACATTATTATCTTTTATCTCACTGGCCGTATTGAGAAAAAGTATCAATATTTACTGGAGTAAAAGAAGAATATGTTTAGCATCGATTTTATCCGGGATAATTTCACCTTTATATTAAGCGCGCTACCGATAACGTTGCTGATCACCTTTTTATCGTTAATTTTTTCGACGTTATTAGGCGGCGTTCTGGCGTGGGTGATCATTCGTAATGTGCCCTACGTGAAATACCTGGTCAGAGTGTTTATCTCTTTTGGACGCTCCGTGCCTATGCTGGTGATGCTCTATTTTGTCTTTTATGTCTGGCCGTGGATTGCCAGTGGGCTTTTGGGCGGACCGCAGGACACGCCGTTCAGCTACAAGCTCTCACCGCTGGTTGCGGCAGTGGCCTCCTTTTCTGTGGTGTTTAGCGCCTATTTCGCGGAGACGTTTCGTTCCGCGTGGAATGCCGTGGAAAAAGGACAACGAGAAGCGGCATGGTCGATAGGGCTGACCGGTTTTACCCAGTTTCGCCGCATCATTTTTCCGCAAGCGGCGGTTTCTGCTTTACCCAACTACACCAGCGTTCTGATTGACCTGATCAAGGATACGTCGCTGGTTTATACCATCACCGTGGTCGATGTGATGGCAAAAGCGAATATCGCTGCGGCGCGTGGTTTTCATTATGTCGAGGCCTATTGCATTGTCCTGATTATTTATATTGCGCTCTGTCTGGTATTTACCCGGATATTGCGACATATCGAGGTGTATCTCAGTAACCGGTGGAAAAGCCATACACAGAAAGTGGTTCCATCTCACTCATTTTGGGGAAAGAAATATGTTCAAAAATAAGCTGTTGTTGGTAGGTTCGCTGCTGTTGGCAATGAATATAACGGTAGCGCAGGCGGTCGAAAAAAGTCCTGATGCTGAAACCGTTGAAGTGGTGGTGAATGCGAACGGGTTTCCGTTTAGCTTTGTCGACGATAATAATAATATTACCGGTTACGATGGTGAGTTATTAAAAATCATTGATCAGAAACTCACTAATTATAAATTCCATTTTAATGCGGTCTCCCGTGATGCGATGATCGTCGGTTTGTCCACCGGCGCTTATACGCTGGCGGCCGATCATTTTTATTTGACGAAAGAGCGTGCGGCACAATATGCATACTCCGGTCAGCCTTCGGGGATTAGCGACCTGCGTTTAATTGTGCGTAACAATGAAAACGACATTCATACTCTGGGCGATCTGGCGAGCGGCAAGAAGAAGCTGGTGCCAATTCATACGTCTGATGCGCGCTACACCGTTATTGATAACTACAACAAGAAACACCCTGGGCAGCAAATCAATCTGCAGCCGAATGGCGAGCAGTCTGCGGCGGACATTTTCAAAGCTGTTGCTTCCGGAGAGTACGATGCGGCTATCTATCCGATTGGCGCGTTACTGGCGTTAAACAAAGCCCTCAATCTCAATCTGAAAGCCTCCGAGTCTGTCGGCCTGTTCCCTAACGTTTATTTATACAAAAAGAATGCTGACCCGAAACTGATCAAAGCCATCGACAACGAACTCGCTGCCCTCAAAAAAGACGGCACGCTCGCTGCGCTGTCCCGCAAGTGGTATGACGAAGATGTTTACGGTCTGCCGGGCGCGGAAAACGTCAAAGTGAACACCGACTGGGAATAATCGTTCAAGGGGAGTGCTGTCTGATGAGTACAAAACAGCCCGCTTCGGCGCACAACGCGCCGACCCTGGACGACGAAGTTACCCTGGCGCTGCGTGCCATCACCGAAAAACGCGCGGCCACGCTTGGCTATTTGCTTGATGAGTCCCGACAACGCCATCAGCCTGACGATTATGCGCGTGACGCTATCCGCCATTATGGCCGTGATATCGGGCGTTCCGTGCGCGCGAAGATGCGTCATGGTCACGACCTGCAGGAATTCGCCGCCGTGTTTACCCGTGGCCTGGAATCGCGGGTTTACGAAATGGAGACCGTTTCGGTCACTCCGTCAGAGTTTATTGTGCTGTTCCATTATTGCCCTTACGTCAATTGCTGGCGCCAGCAGGGACGCGATGCCCGGCAGATTGAGACGCTGTGTGATATCTGCATGGAGGGGGATCATGCGTTAACCGATGCGCTTGATGGCGTGCAGCTAGTGGTTGAGACGGCGCTGGCGCGGGGTGATACCGCCTGCCGCCTGCGTTTCTATCAGTCTCAGGAGGCTTCATGACAACATTAAAATGGGATCACGCCGTTCAGTTTGTGAACCAGCCGGGCGAGGCGATTGCAACGTTTGCCGGGCAGGGGCTCAACGCGTTTGCCGGTGGCCGTCACCCAGGCTGGGGAACCTGGAATGCGCTCAGTTATTTCGGGCTTACCTACATCGAATTTCTCGCCATTTATGACCAGGCTGAGCTGGCTTCGGCGCAGGCCGATTTTTTGCTCTCCCGTGATGCGGCGCAACTCTTGCCCGAAAACCAGGTGCTGCACCGGGTAGCGTTGCGCACGGATGATATTGACCAGACGCATGCAGAGTTGCGCAGTCAAGGGTTACAGGTTTCGCCAATTGTTAACGGTCAGCGCAACGACCCGCAAGGAAACGTCATTAGCTGGCGTATTTTTACCATTGATGGGGATTTTAACGGCCTGCCGTATCCCTTTGTTCTGCAATGGGGAGAAGATGATAACGCACGGCTAACGCGGCTACGCGCTCAGGGGCTCGACAAGCCGCATCCGGCAGGCGAAGTGACATTACAGAGCGCCATTTTTGAGGTGCAGGATCCGCTGGCCGCGCGCGCGCACTGGCACGCGTTGTTCGGTTTTAATGAACTGTCTGAAGGTCTGGCCGCAGGACAGCAGCGCTTTCTCTTTCGTCAGGGGGAGGCCAATCGATTAGTCGAACTGGTTTTTAACGCCTCTGATCCGTCGCTGAAAGGTCTGCGTTTTCGCGTCG
>Ga0268256_1002237_pt1 | contig 10158 bp, 8 predicted proteins | sample AgamicAtAmrz_FD_200247 | JGI IMG/M metagenome (GOLD analysis project Ga0268256, IMG submission 200247) | Agave microbial communities from Guanajuato, Mexico - At.Am.rz (v2) (version 3) | ecosystem: Host-associated > Plants > Roots > Rhizosphere | place: Guanajato, Mexico | collected 2012-06-07
TGACTACGCAACTGAAGTTTCTAACATGTCGAAGGCGCAGATCCTTCAGCAGGCTGGTACCTCCGTGCTGTCAAAAGCCAACCAGGTTCCACAGGGCGTGCTGTCTCTGCTGCAGTAAGCCTTACGCTACAAGACAAAACCCGGCTCAGTCCGGGTTTTTTTGTTTTATGGCAGCGCAGCAAGCTCTGCCCGCTCCCTATTTCCTGGCTTATCTCACCAGGCGCCTGGATGCTCGCCTGGTTCTGACAGACGCTATATTATTAACTCATTGATTAATTAATATAAATTCTCATTTATTTTTTTCCTTCGCCGGGTTTACCGCAGCCGATCTTCTACTATCCTTCTTTAAAACCTGCATTTTTCGTTATGGAGATACCCAATGAGCATGTATGCAACCCTGGAAGAGGCTATCGACGCTGCGCGTGAAGAGTTTCTGGCCGCTAATCCGGAGATGGAAGAGGACGATGCCGCGGTCAGCCAGTTCAACCTGCAAAAATATGTGATGCAGGATGGCGATATCATGTGGCAGGCGGAGTTCCTGGCGGATGATATCGAAGAGGGAGAGGTGCTGGCGCTGCGCAGCGGTGAAGCGGCACAGGCCATTTTCGACGGTGATTTTGACGAGATCGAACTGCGTCAGGAGTGGCTGCCGGAAAATACGCTGCATGAGTGGGATGAAGGCGAATTTCAGCTGGAGCCGCCGGGCGATACCGAAGAAGGCAAAGCAGCGGCGGACGAGTGGGAAGACGATAACAGCGATTCCGACCGCGCAGACCGCTGGGAGTAATTTTACTCGTAGGGTCCGTGGTGCGCATCCACCGGCAGCAGCAACGTATCGAGAACCAGCGACAGCGGCAAATCGATAATCGTCAGAAAGCGCCAGGGCGTATCACGGACATCCCACTGCACGCCAGGATAGTATTGATTGCCGTGCCCCTGTCCGGGCAGGGTTCGACTGATGATGCTGCCGCAGCCGGTCAGCATCGTCAGGCAGCATGCCAGCAATAAAGCACGTAACAGTGTGGTCATTACCTTTCCCGATCCGTATAAAAAACGCGCCATTGTACAGCAACGGCTAAGGGCAGTAAGCCTGCGCAGCGCAAAATATCCGTAAAATCTTCCTTAATTTTAGCCTTCTCTTTGTCCGATGTTTGACCTTTCGGCTCGCCGCGCGCCCTGCGTTCGTTTTTCATGTTCTATGCTTGGTAAACGCAAATTTTTTTGCCTTGACGTGAGACTGAAAAAAATACCGGAGCAGAGACTATGAGAGCCCTTACCTACCACGGCCCGCATCGGGTCAGCGTTGATAACATGCCCGACCCGACGATTGAAGCCGCAGACGATATTATTCTGCGCGTAACGGCCACCGCTATCTGTGGTTCCGATCTGCATCTTTACCGCGGAAAAATTCCCAGCACGGAGCATGGCGACATTTTTGGCCACGAGTTTATGGGCGAAGTGGTGGAAGCAGGCAGTGGCGTGACCAAAGTCGCAAAAGGCGATCGGGTGGTTATTCCCTTTGTGATTGCCTGCGGCGATTGTTTTTTCTGTCATCTGCATCAGTATGCCGCCTGTGAAACCACTAACAGCGGCCGCGGTGCCATTCTGAACCCGAAAAAAATCACGCCGCCTGCCGCGCTGTTCGGCTTCAGCCACCTTTATGGCGGTATTCCCGGCGGACAGGCGGAATACGTGCGCGTGCCGAAAGCCAACGCCGGCCCTTTTAAAGTGCCGGACACGCTGTCGGATGAGAAAGTACTGTTTCTTTCCGATATTCTGCCCACGGCCTGGCAGGCGGTACAGAACGCTGAAGTCAAACAGGGTTCCAGCGTGGCTATCTTTGGCGCCGGCCCGGTTGGCTTACTCAGCGCCGCCTGCGCCAGACTGGCGGGCGCCGAGCAGATTTTTATGATTGACCATCATAATTACCGGCTGGCCTTTGCGCGCGAGCGCTATGGCGTTATCCCGATCAATTTCGATGAAAATGACGATCCGGCCGCCTGGATTATTGAAAATACCAAAGGCCATCGCGGTGTGGATGCGGTGATCGATGCGGTAGGGTTTGAGGCCAAAGGCAGCCTGACGGAAACCGTGCTCAGCAACCTGAAGCTGGAAGGCAGCAGCGGCAAAGCGCTACGCCAGTGCATTGCGGCCGTGCGCCGTGGCGGCATTGTCAGCGTACCGGGCGTTTATGCGGGCTTTATTCATGGCTTCCTGTTCGGCGATGCTTTTGATAAAGGGCTGACCTTTAAAATGGGTCAGACTCACGTTCACGCTTACCTTCCCGATCTGCTGAAACTGATCGAGCAGGGCCACCTGAAACCCGAAGAGATCGTTACCCACCATATGCCGCTGGAAGAGGCGGCACGTGGCTATGAGATCTTTGAAAAGCGTCAGGAAGACTGTCGCAAGATTATCCTGGTGCCGGGAATGGCAAGCGCCCAGGCAACGGTTTAATTAATCTTAAGCCCGCCACAGTATCTGTTGGCGGGCAAAACGAACTGTTTTTCCGTAAAGTACCGCCGCTATTTTTGGAAGTCTGACGTTTCCAGATGCTTTACCTCCGGCGACTTTTTAACAGCTCGCCAGCGTGGGTCGTTGATAACGTTCATAAGTTAACTATTTGTTAATTATATTTTTTCCCCTCTGTCTGTGACCGCTGTCTCAGAATATTCCTTGAAAAGGATATTCTCCCCTTCTTGCCTTCCGAAATGCTCAGACCAGGCTAACCTTATTCCTGTAGCTTTACAGAGTGTGAATTTGCACTTTCTTTCCTGTTATTGAAATGGAGTGAAATATGACCATCAAGACGCTGGAAGATTTATTTATTCATGACCTGTCGGATGTGTATAGCGCAGAAAAACAAATCTCTCGCGCCCTGCCTAAAATGGCGCGTGCCGCTACCGATGAAAAACTGGTAGCCGCTTTCAAACAGCATCTTGAAGAGACTCAGGGCCAGATAGAGCGTCTGGACCAGCTGGTGGAAAGCACCGACGGCGTGCGCATTAAGCGAATGAAATGCCACGCGCTTGAAGGCCTGGTAGAAGAAGCCCAGGAAATTATTGATTCCGTGGAGGCTGGCCCGGTTCGTGACGCTGGCCTGATCGGCGCGGCGCAAAAAGTCGAGCACTATGAGATTGCCACTTACGGCACGCTGCGCGCGCTGGCTTTAAAGCTGGGCTATAAAGAGGCTGCTCGCCTGCTGGGCGAAACGCTGGAAGAAGAGAAGGCCACTGACGAGAAGCTTACCGTCATCGCTGAGCAGCAGTAACGCCAGAAGCTGGCCCCCGGAAAATAATTCAATCAAGAGGTACACCATGACAACGCATGAAGAGAACTATTTAGCCTGGGTGAAAGATGCGCACGCGATGGAAAAACAGGCGGAAAGCATGCTGGAAAAACAGGCAGAACGTCTTGAGCATTATCCCGATCTGAAAGCCCGTATCGTGCAGCATATTGAAGAAACTCGTCAGCAGCAGGCGCTGGTACAGTCGGTTATCGACCGCTACGATACTTCAAATTCCGTCTTTAAAGATACCATGGGTAAACTCACCGCTTTTGGTCAGGCGATGGGCGGCATGATGGCGGATGATGAAGTCGTGAAAGGCGCTATCAGCAGCTATGTGTTTGAGAACCTGGAAATTGCCAGCTACACCTCGCTGATTGCGGCGGCTGAACTGGTTGGCGATACCGAAGGCGCAAGAATTTTCGCGCAGATCCGCGAGCAGGAAGTGGCAATGGCCGACTGGGCGCTGAATCATCTGCCGGACGTTACCGAGCAGTTTATGACGCGCGACGCCGCGCCGGGCGTAGAAGCGAAAAAGTAACGCCTCTTCCTTAAGGCAAAAAAAATCCGGGAACCTGCGTTCCCGGATTTTTTATTTATGCCTGCATCAGATTTTCGTCGGCTGAATAGCCAGCGGATTCATGCGCAGCGACTGATAGTAATCGAACCAGTCGTGATACTTATCGGCGTTCTGCCACAGACGATAGTGCATTCTGGAAAGCGTTACCGGGTCGCTAATCAGCGCCAGACGACGATCGCGATCCAGTTTCGCCGGTGACTCGCTCAGCGCCTGCTCGACACGGCGATCGCGGGCGAATTCCAGAATATCGCTTTTCAGGTGGCGCGAAGTGGCCATCGCGCTGGCCAGTGCGTTGAACGACGGATTGAACAGCGCGTGCATAAAGCCATCTTTCAGCGCACGTTCACGGTTCAGCGCGTTGTAGCGATCGGTGTCGACCAGCTCTCTCGGCGGCTCAAACTCTTCCGGGATCAGGAACAGATTAGCGCGTTTCGACGCCATTCCGGTCGTGGAGCGGCTTGAATACACCGACACGAAAGGCGAGAGGATCAGCGAGAAGACGATCGGTGCCAGCCACCACAGGAAGTTCAGATCCAGCCAGCCCATGCCTGCCGCCCAGACGATGCCAAGCGCCATCTGGGAACCGTGACGTTTAAACGCCTCGCTCCATGGAGTTGCATCGTCATCGCGCTGCGGCGAGTTCCAGACCACTTCCCAGCCCAGGAAGGCGCTGACCACGAACACCGTATGGAACAGCATACGCACCGGCGCCAGCAGGACGGAGAACAGCACTTCCAGGAACAGCGAAACGGTTACGCGCACCACGCCGCCATAAGGCTTCGCTCCCTTGAACCACACCAGGATGATACTGAGCAGTTTAGGCAGGAACAAGAGCACCATAGTGGTGGAGAAGAGCGCTATCGCCAGTTCGGGACGCCACTGCGGCCAGACCGGGAAAAGCTGTCTTGGCTGCAGGAAGTACTGCGGCTCCATCAGCGTATGCACCACCTGAAGCGCCGTTGACAGCGCCAGGAACAGGAACCACAGCGGCGCCGACAGATAGGACATCACGCCGGTCAGGAACACCGCGCGGTGTACCGGATGCATCCCTTTAACCAGGAACAGGCGGAAGTTCATCAGGTTGCCGTGACACCAGCGGCGGTCGCGTTTCAGCTCGTCCAGCAGGTTTGGCGGCAGCTCCTCATAGGAGCCGGGCAGATCGTAAGCGATCCACACGCCCCAGCCCGCACGGCGCATCAGCGCGGCTTCCACAAAGTCATGCGACAGGATAGAACCGGCGAATGAGCCTTCGCCCGGCAGCGGTGCCAGCGCGCAATGCTCGATAAACGGCTTCACGCGGATAATGGCGTTATGGCCCCAGTAGTGCGACTCGCCCAGCTGCCAGAAGTGCAGACCGGCAGTGAACAGCGGCCCGTAGACGCGCGTGGCGAACTGCTGGCAGCGCGCATAGAGCGTGTCCATACCGGAAGCTTTCGGCGAAGACTGGATGATACCCGCGTTCGGGTTAGCTTCCATCATACGCACCAGGCCGGTCAGACATTCGCCGCTCATGACGCTGTCCGCATCCAGTACCACCATGTAGCTGTACTGGCTGCCCCAGCGGCGGCAGAAGTCATCAATGTTGCCGCTTTTACGCTTCACGCGGCGACGACGACGGCGATAGAAAATGCGCCCTTCCCCGCCCACGTCACGTACCAGCTCCATCCACGCTTTCTGCTCGGCCATCGCGATGTCCGGGTTGTAGCTGTCGCTGAGGATATAAACATCGAAATGCTGCTGTTCGCCCGTTCTGACCACGGACTCCCAGGTAGCCCGCAGGCCAGCGAAAACGCGTTCCACATCCTCATTACAGATCGGCATAATCAGCGCGGTACGATGTTCCGGGTTAATGGGATCGTTATCGTTACTGTTGTACGAGATACTGTATTTGTCTTTGCCGATCAGCAGCTGTAAAAAGCCCATCAGCGCCGTCCAGAAGCCGGCGGAAACCCAGCAGAACAGCACGGCAAACAGGAACAGGATCCCGGTTTGCAGCACGTACGGCAGAATTTGCAGCACCGACTGCTGCCAGTTCTGGTTGATCATCTCCATAGGATCGATCAGCGCCCAGCCCTGATAAGGCAGAATGGTTTTCATGTACCAGGTGGCGATCACCGTTTGCGCGATGGTCAGCAGCAGCAGGATATAGCGGCGAATCGATCCGACGTGACGCCATTTATCTTCTGCACGCTGCTCTTCGGCATTGGCATAGCGCGGTTTGGTTTTATGCCCGCGCAGAGAATCCCACGCGCGTGACACCGGGTTAGTACGCCAGGCTTCCGGGTACATAGAAGAACGCGTGTGGGGCGGCATCGCCTTCAGCGTGGTGCGATGCAGCGCATCTTCGGCAAACTGTTCGCCTTTACCCACGGCATCCGGCCACGTCATCTCAATCCGCGATTTCACCGAAGCCAGCGGCGCGTCGTCCGCGCGCTCCGGCATTGGCGGCTCGCCCAGCGTCTGATGCAGCTGGCTAAAAGCCGCCTCAGACTGGTCAGGCAGCGCGTTCAGCAGCGCCTCTTTCCGCTCCGCGGGCAGAGGCAGCGCATCAATATAATCAGCGTTAGTCTTATTCATTGGCAGGCAACTGATAGCTCCAGGTTTCGGTCAGCGTTTTGTCGCCGTTAACCAGCGCAGCACGCATCTCTGTAGGCTGTTTGTTGTCCTTAACGCGTAGACGGATCACCAGACGCCAGCCTTTGGTGACCGGATTGTAGCGAACGCTGTTTTCCACCAGCTCGCCGTTATTACCGATGCTGACCTGAGGCGCAACCGGCGTATCGGCCGGCAGCTTGCTCATATCCTGACCGGCGAAGTCGACGATAAAGGCGACCGTGCCGTCCGGCTGACGAACAAGGTTAGACTGTTTCACATCGCCGGTTGAGCGCAGCGTATCTTTTACAAACGCCATATCCGGCGAGTGCAGCTGGCTTTCGTCGCGGGTAAAGTGCAGACGATACTTAAAGTTCATCTCTTTGCCCGGCTCCGGCAGACTTTCCGGCGTCCAGTAGGCCACGACGTTGTCGTTGGTTTCATCAGCCGTCGGGATCTCTACCAGTTCCACCCGTCCTTTGCCCCACTCGCCCTGCGGTTCAATCCAGCCGCTTGGGCGCAGATCGTAACGGTCGTCCAGATCCTGATACTGAGAGAAATCGCGGCCGCGCTGCAGCAGGCCGAAGCCTTTTGGATTCTCTACGGTAAAGGTGCTGACCGCGAGGTGTTTAGGGTTATTCAGCGGACGCCAGATCCATTCGCCGTTGCCGGCATGGATCGACAGGCCGTCGGAATCATGCAGAGCAGGACGATAGTTAACCTGCGAGGAAGGCTGGTTAGCGCCGAACAGGTACATGCTGGTCAGCGGCGCTACGCCCAGTTTGCCGACTTTATCGCGCAGGTAGACTTTCGACTGTACGTCGACAGTGGTTTCTTTACCTGGCGTGATAAGGAAGCGATAGGCGCCGGTCGCGCGTGGCGAATCAAGCAGCGCGTAGATCACCAGATGCTTGTCGGCCGGTTTTGGTCGTTCTACCCAAAACGTTTTAAAACGCGGGAATTCCTCGCCGGAAGGCAGCGCGGTATCAATAGCCAGCCCGCGCGACGAAAGACCGTAAACCTGACCAGCCCCGATAACGCGGAAATAGCTGGCACCCAGGAAACTGGTGATCTCATCGTCTTTTTTATTTTTACTGTTAAGCGGATAAAGCACTTTAAATCCGGCAAACCCAAGGTTTTTGACGGTTTCAGGATCGTGCTTAACATTGCCGAAATTAAAATAGTCCGGTGAATATTTAATCTCATGAACGGTAGACGCCGTCACTTCATTAATTTGCACCGGCGTGTCGAAGTACATGCCCTGGTGATAGAACTCCAGCTTGAACGGGGTTTTCAGCTTGCTCCACCAGGCTTTATCGCGATTGAACTGGATCTGCTGATAGTCAGCATATTTCATCTCGCGCAGTTGGGAAGGTAAATTGCTTTTGGGCGCTTCATACCCTTTCCCGGCCAAATCTTTCGCCTGTTTTGCTACATCATCAATGCTGAAAGCCCAGCCGGAGCTGGCATACATTGACAGCAAAACCGTTGCGCCAATCAGACGCAATTTCATCAGTTTTGGCTTATTTTTCATTTTAATCAGCACATCCCCCCCTTTCGTGTGCTTAAATCAATCCCATCCATCTTAATGGATAATTCGCAATTCCGACAGCTCAACAACATTTTTGTTCCTCGCATTTGTTGCTTTTAGCGCCCTGTTCTCAACTGCTTAGCGGATACGGATTCCCCTGATAGTATACCTGTGTTTTCTCCACTAGAGTAAGCGGTAAGCTTTAGCGTGGCTCAGGGTGAGCAAACGCTGTAACGTGTTGAATATGGGACGAATATGACAAAACAATCCGGGCAGCGAGAATATTTTTTTGACTCGATCAGAGCCTACCTGATGCTTTTAGGCGTACCTTTTCACGTCTCGTTGATTTATTCCAGCCAAAGCTGGTCAGTAAATAGTCCGCACGCTTCCGAATGGCTTACGCTGCTGAATGATTTTATTCACGCATTCAGGATGCAGGTATTCTTCGTTATTTCAGGTTATTTCTCTTATATGCTCTTTTTACGCTACAGCCCGCAGTACTGGCTGAAGGTGCGTCTGGAGCGTGTAGGCATTCCGATGCTGGCGGCCGTGCCGCTGCTGACGCTGCCGCAGTTTTTTATGCTAAAGGCCTGGACCGCGAGAATTGGCGACTGGAGCCAGCTAACGCTTTATCAGAAATTTAATGCGCTTAGCTGGGATCTTATCTCGCATCTGTGGTTTTTGCTGGTGTTGGTTATGTTGACCCTGACTGGCGCATGGCTGTTTAAAAAACTGCGTGACGGCAGACAATTAACGGACTATTCCGAGCTGAACTGGACACGTCTTAGCCTGGCTATCCTGCTTTGCAGCGTGATTTGGGGAGCGATTCGGCGATTGCTGTTTATTTTCGAGCCGCAGCTGTTAAGCAATGCCCTGTTTAATTTTGTGGTTATGCAAACCTTGTTCTTCCTGCCCTTCTTTATACTGGGCGCGATGGCGTGGAAATATCCGGCGATTAAGGCCCTTTTAATTAAACCTGTGCCCTGGACGTTTATCGGTTCCGCGCTCGCGTTTGTCGCCTATATTGCTAATCAGACATGGAGTAAAGGCGAAGGCTGGCTCTATGAGATTGACGCCGTGGTATCAATGATGATGGGGCTGTGGATGGTTAACGTGGTGTTTTCATTGGGACATCGCCTGCTGAACAGCCATTCGCCTCGCGTGACCTATCTGGTCAACGCCTCGCTGTTTATCTACCTGGTGCACCACCCGCTGACTATCCTTTACGGTATTTTCCTGGTGCCGCATATCGGCAGCAATACGCTGGGCTTTTTCGCCGGTCTGGTGTTCGTCTTCGGTATCGCGTTTATGCTTTACGAGATCCATTTGCGGATCCCGGTGCTGCGCTTTCTCTTTTCGGGCAAGCTGCCGCAAAAATAGCGCCTGAAAACTGGCCCGGCGACGCCGGGCCTTTTATAACAGCCACTCTATAGGCAAACGCCAGACCAGCCGCACCAGCAGCCGCTGAATAAAACGCGTACCCGGCTCGTGACGATGAACGATCTCCTTATCGCCTTCTCCGGGATATTCCACCCAGTTTACCCTGCCCCATTTATCCAGCCGCAGCGTCCAGGCGCGGTCGCGGATCCGGCTGATAAAACGCTGATGGATGCTGGTGGCTAACGGTTCGCTTTCAATCACAAAACCCATTTCGGTATTGAGCATGGCCGAGCGGGGATCGAAATTAAACGAGCCGATAAACACCTTTTCACTGTCGACGCTAAAAGTTTTGGCGTGCAGACTGGAACCGGAGTTCCCGGTCAGGCCGCGATCGTGCGGCTTTTCACGTAGCCCGGTGTTAGGTTTCAGCTCGTAAAGCGTGATGCCGTGCCGCAGCAGCTTTTTGCGCCACTTGGCATAGCCTGCATGAACCACCGACACATCGTTTGCCGCCAGCGAATTGGTCAAAATCGCTATTTTTACGCCTTTTCTGACCAGCCCTAACAGCTGTGCCACGCCCGCGCGAGTAGGTACAAAGTAGGCGGAGATAATATCGAACTGCCGCTGGGGCTGGCCAATCACTTCCAACATACGCTGTGGCAGCAGCGTCGACGCTTTGGCACGGCCCAATCCCTTACGAGGATCGTCGCTGAGCAGGCGCGTTTTAGCCCAGGTAAGCGGCAGATCGCCTGCGGCCAGCTGCGTAGTAAAGGAGGAGGCTTCGATACG
>Ga0268256_1002241_pt1 | contig 10127 bp, 7 predicted proteins | sample AgamicAtAmrz_FD_200247 | JGI IMG/M metagenome (GOLD analysis project Ga0268256, IMG submission 200247) | Agave microbial communities from Guanajuato, Mexico - At.Am.rz (v2) (version 3) | ecosystem: Host-associated > Plants > Roots > Rhizosphere | place: Guanajato, Mexico | collected 2012-06-07
AGCCCTGGCGACCGAAAAGAATATCGGCGGCACGATCCATATCGTCAACAGCCTCGCCTCGGTTCTGGAATCGATGAAGCACTCAGGCGATGCCGACCGGGGTAAGGCCGATCAGATCATTCATCACATGCTGGCAAACAACCCCGATGTGCTCGGTCTCTGGACCGGATGGGAGCCAAATGCGTTTGACGGCAAGGATGCGGATTTCGCCAACAGGGAGGGGCATGACGCGACCGGCCGGTACATACCCTATTGGGTGCGCAGCGGCGGCAAAATAAGCAATACCGCTTTGACCGACTATGCCACGGCAGGCCCGGGCGATTATTATCAATTGCCCTTCACCCTGAAGAAAACGGTCGTCGTCGAGCCCTATTCCTATGCAATCGACGGCAAGGAAGTCCTGATTACCTCGATCGCCAAGCCGGTTATGGTCGATGGCAAACCTCAGGGGGTTGCCGGCCTCGACCTGTCGCTCGATGAAACAAGCAAGGCGCTTTCGGCGGTGAGGCCCATGGGAACGGGTTTCGTCAGTCTCGTCAGTGGCGGCGGCAAGATCATCAGTCATCCGGATGCGGCGATCATGGGAAAAAGCCTCGCGGACGGCGGTGCGAAGACCGCTGGCTGGGACCAGCTGATTGCAAATCCCGGTGCTGAGCGCGAGATCACCGCACAGGATGGAACGGCATCCTTCGCCATCGCCTTGCCCGTCATGCTTACCCAGGACATGAAATGGTACGCAATCATCTCGGTGCCGGAAGAAACGGTGTTTGCGCAGCTGCATGCCATGATGCGTGACGCCGCTTTGACCATCGTGACGGCCACCGTACTGCTGGCGCTGGCGGGATGGTTCATCGCGCGGCGGTTCATCGGGCGCATCGCAAACATCATCGATGAGACCGCCCAGATTGCACAGGGAAATCTTCATCTGACATTGAAGGATATCGGGACAAGGGACGAAATCGGCGATCTTGCCCGCTCTCTCGATGTTCTGCGCGAAAACAATCGGCAGAAGGCCTCGCTGGAACAGCAGGCCGAGACCAACCGCACGCTTGGTGAAGAGGAGCGTGCGGCCCGGGAACGCAGGGCCGCCGATGAGGCGGGCAGCATCCGCTTTGCCGTCGACAGCCTGGCTTATGCGCTGGCGAAGCTCGCTGACGGCGACCTGTCCTGCCGTATCAACAATCCCTTTGTCGAGCAGCTCGACGCGGTGCGTGGCGATTTCAACGGCTCGGCCGGGAAATTGCAGGACGCGCTTCTGCGGGTATCGGAAAACGCCTCCGGCATCGACGCCGGCGCCAATGAAATCAAGGCGGCGTCCGATGATCTGGCGCGGCGAACGGAGCAGCAGGCTGCGGCCGTTGAAGAAACCGCTGCGGCCCTTGAAGAGATTACGACAACGGTAAAAGACGCCGCGAACCGTGCGCATGAGGCGGGCCGGCTGGTTTCCCGCACGCGCATCGGTGCGGAACGGTCGGGTGAGGTCGTGCGCCAGGCCGTGATGGCGATGGAGCGGATCGAGAAATCGTCGAACGAGATTTCCAGCATCATCGGCGTAATCGATGAGATCGCCTTCCAGACGAATTTGCTGGCGCTGAATGCCGGGGTGGAAGCGGCACGTGCCGGTGAGGCGGGCAAGGGTTTTGCCGTGGTGGCGCAGGAAGTGCGGGAGCTTGCCCAACGCTCCGCCGCCGCGGCGAAGGAAATCAAGTCGCTGATCACCAAGTCGAACCAGCAGGTCGAAGAGGGCGTGCATCTGGTCGGCGATACCGGCAAGGCGCTCGATGTCATCGTTGCCGAAGTGCAGGAGATCAACCAGCATGTCGCCGCGATCGTGGAATCCGCGCAGGAACAATCGTCCGGCCTGCAGCAGATCAACGTCGCCGTCAACCAGATGGATCAGGACACGCAGAAAAATGCCGCGATGGTCGAGGAGATGACCGCCGCAAGCCACACGCTGGCAACGGAGGTCGATGCGCTGAACCGGCTGCTCGGCCAGTTCGAACTCGGTCAGGGAACAGGTGTGCATCGGGGGTCTCTGAAGGCGGCCTGACTGGGCGCCCTGAGCGGCCGTGTCCATCAGCACCGATGGGCACGGCGGGCAAATGGAAGATGGACTTTGTCTGCAAATTGAGCATCTTATTTCCTGCAAGCAAGTAATGGGATGATCAACAGCAGATGGATATCAGGCGCCTGAAATCGTTTATCACGATTGTCGACATGGGTAGCATAACCAGAGCGGCCGATGTGCTGCATATTGCCCAGCCGGCGCTCAGCCAGCAGCTGGCAAGCATCGAGGAGCATTTCCGCCAGAAACTGCTGACCCGAAGCCAGCAGGGCGTGGTCATGACCGATGCCGGCAAGGTCGTCTACAGGCATGCGCAGGTCATTTTGCGGCAGATGGAGCAGGCGCAGGCGGAGGCGCTCGAAGCAGGCGCTGTGCTTTCCGGCAAGGTATCGGTGGGCCTTGCGCCCTTCAGCAGCGCCGCCACGCTTTCGCTGCGTCTGATGGAGGAAACCAAGCGGCTTCATCCCGGCATTCTGCTGCACATCACGGAAAGCGTCAGCCAGCCCTATAGCCAGATGATCATGAATGGCCGTCTGGAAATGGGTTTGATCCACGGCACCGGGCCGATCCGTGGCGTCAAGTTCACGCCTTTATTGCGTGAGGAATTCGTGCTGGTCGTGCATCGCAGCTTTGGCGTGGAGCCCGGCGATGCGCCGATCACAGTTGCTGATCTGGCATATCTGCCCTTTCTTCTGCCGCCTACCTATAATTTCGTGCGCCGGGCAATCAATCTCGCCTTCACCCGCAGCCGCAAGGATCTGCTCGTGATGGCGGAGCTGGAATCGGTAAGGACCATCGCACGTGGTGTGGATGCCGGGCTTGGCGCGACCATAACGCCCAAGGCCATCGCCGACCGCATCGTGGCGGAATCCAATGAGGACATCGTCGTCCGGCAGATCGCCAGCCCGATGATCGAGGAAACGCTGTCCTTCTGCGTATCGGACAATACGCCGCTCTCCGAGCCCGCGCTTGCCGTGAAGGAGATATTGCTGCAACTGGCCGAGACCCTGAAATAAAAGGCTCAGACCGGTTCTAAAGCCACGCGCGGCACAATCCTTCTGTACCGCGCGCAGAAAAGATCAAAGCATGGCTTCCTTACGGCAGTTCACCAGCAATTCGGCCACCGAAAGGTTGTTCGGCAGGCGAAGCAGGGTTTCCACCATTTCGGCGAGATCCTCCGGCTGGGTCATGTCCTCGCGGCTGACTTCCGTTTCGCCGACGGTCATATCGGTTGCGATATAGCCAGGGCAAAGCGCGGTGGCGCGCACGCCGCTGTCCCACAATTCCTGCCGGATACCATGGGTGAGGGCGACGACGGCGAATTTCGTCATGGCATAACCCACATTCGACCCCACGCGGCGTCCGGCCAGCGAGGCGACATTGATGACCCTGCCCTGTCCGGTTTTTACGAGATGAGGAATGGCGGCGCGCGTGACCCTCAGCGGACCCTTGACGTTGATGCGCCACATCTGGTCGAGGCTTTCTTCACCCGCATCCATGACCCGGACTTTGGGGTTGATGCCGGCGCAATTCACCAGCCCGTCGATCCGGCCATATCTGGCGGCAATGGCCTCGACCCAGGCCTCCGCCGAACCAGCCTCTTCCGCATCGTAGCGATCGGCCGAAAGCCGGTCCTTCACCGCAACGGCGGCCGGATTTCGCGCTCCCGCCGCGACGGTGAAACCGGCTTCGTGAAGCCTTTTGGCGATCGCAAGGCCAAGGCCCCGCGATGCGCCGGAAACCATGATGACACGGCCACTTCCTCCCAACATGCTGTTCTCCTTATTTCATTCCATTGCAGAATTCGGCGATGCGGGCGCAGCCTTCGGCAAGGTTTTCCATGCTGGTGGCATAGGAAAGCCGGAAGAAGGGGCTGAGGCCATAGGCGGCGCCCTGCACTGTCGCAACATGATGTTCGGCGAGCAGCGCCATGACGAAATCGGTATCGTTTTCGATCTTCGTGCCGCCCTTCGTGGTCTTGCCGATCAGCGCGGCAATGTTCGGGAAGATATAGAAGGCGCCTTCGGGCTTGTGGCAGCGGAGCCCCTCGATTTCCGAAAGCTTGCCGAGCACGAAATCGCGGCGCGTCTTGTAGATATCGGCGCGCTCCTTCAGCAAATCCTGCGGGCCGTCGAGAACCGCGACGGCTGCAGCCTGCACGATGGTGGCGACACCGCCGCTATTCTGGGTGTTGACGTTGCTGATGGCCTTGATGAGATCTTTCGGGCCGCCGCAGAAACCGAGACGCCAGCCGGTCATGGCATAGGCTTTCGATGCGCCGTTGACGGTCAGGACCCGATCATAGAGGCGCGGCTCGACTTCGGCGATGGTGCAGAATTCGAAGTCGTCATAGATCAGGTGCTCATACATATCGTCGGTCATGATCCAGACATGCGGATGCCGCAGCATGACCTCGGCGATTTCCTTCATTTCCGCGCGAGAGCAAGCGGCGCCCGTGGGGTTGTTGGGGAAGTTGAAAAGCAGCCACTTCGTCTTCGGGGTAATGGCGGCTTCGAGATCTTCGGCGCGCAGGCGGAAACCGTTATTCTCCGGGCAAACCACCGGCACGGGCACGGCGCCCGCGAACTTCACGATATCGGCATAGCTGATCCAGGACGGCGCGGGAATGACGACCTCATCGCCCGGGTCGCAGGTGGCCATGATGGCGTTGAAGATGATCTGCTTGCCGCCGCCCGCCACCAGGATCTGGCTCGGATCGTAGTCGAGATTATTGTCGCGCTTGAACTTCCGCTGGATCGCGGCCCGCAGCGCCGGCGTTCCGTCGGCTGGCGGATATTTCGTGTCGCCGGCAAGGGCTGCCGCATGCGCCGCCTCGACCGCGTGGGCAGGGGTCGGGAAATCCGGCTCGCCGGATGACAGGCTGATGACCTTGATGCCCTGAGCGGCGAGATCGCGGGCTTTCTGGGTCATGGCGAGCGAAGCTGACACGGTGACGTTGTTAAGGCGTTGGGCGATAGTGGGCATGGATTATTTCCGATTGTAACGGTGAAGGCAGGCATCGTCGCGACGCCAGTGCATGACAAAGAGGTTACGGGAATTTTCCGCCGTTTCCCCAATACGACTTCGATGTGAGGTCATACGGGATTTTGATGCATTGCCATCAAAATGGGGTGGGCAGTCCATACTCGTATGCGATGACCTCAGAGGAATAAACTATTATGCAGCCCATCGGCTTAGCCCCTAAGCTTGGCTCAACAACAAGGGAACGACGCGTCGGGCAATGTTACCCAGAGAGGTAACCGGCGCGAAAATGCAGAAATATGCGACAGGCGCCGGCAAAAGACCGGATGCCTCGACAGGGAGCACACCCAGCAAATTCTAGTCATAGGGCCTGGACGATCTCGTTCGGCTCAAAGCGATGCCTCGTGCCGTATTCAACGCGACGGGAGTATAGATGTCGGATATTGCGATCATGGAACCACATGCCCCGCCACGCCGTGGAGTTTCCGGCTGGAAAGCCCTTGAGCGTCGACTGTTTTCGCCCGGCATCCTCATCCTGCCGCTGCTGATCTTTCTGCTGATCTTTTTCTTCTGGCCGGCGGTTCGGCTGATGAGCTTCAGCGTCATGACCCAGAATTCCCAAGGGCTGATCGGCTCCCCCTTCACGCTGGCCCATTATGTCAGGTTTTTCGAGGTCGATCTTTACCAGAAGGTGCTTTGGGCGACGATCCGCATCAGCCTGATCACCTCGGTTCTTGCGGCCATACTGGCTTATCCGGTCGCGACCGTTCTCGTGCGCGGCAATATCGTCACGACCCGTATCATCACGTTGATCGTGATTGCGCCGCTGGCCGTCAGCGTCGTGGTACGTGCTTACGGCTGGCAGCTCATTCTCGGTAATGGCCCGACCGGCCTTTTGAACTACATGCTGATGAATCTGGGCCTCATAGACAGTCCGATGACGCTGCTGTTTTCGGATGCCGCCGTCATCATCGGCTCCCTGCACATTTTTTTCCCGATGATGGTGCTGCCGCTGTCTTCGGCTCTCGGAAAGATCGATCCGAATCTGCAGCAGGCCGCCAGAACTTTGGGCGCGCCGGCATGGAAAGTGTTCCTGCGGATCACCTTCCCGCTCAGTCTTCCCGGTCTGGTCGCGGGTTTCACGCTGGTCTTCTCTCTGGCCTCGGCATCCTACGTCATTCCCGCTTTGATCGGCGGGCCCGGCTCGCAGATGCTCGGCAACATGGTCGAACAGCAGGTTCTCGCGGTCTATGACTGGCCGTTCGGCGCCACCATCGCCACCATCCTCGTCTTCATCGTCATTCTGATCAACGCCGTCTCGATGCGGCTGCTCGGCGGGCGTCGTATCAAGGCAAGCGCGTCATGAACAACAAGCTGACCGGCACTTCCGCCATCGTCCTTTACGCGATCACCGCCGCCATGATGGTCTTCATCCTGGCCCCCATCGTTCTCGTCGTCGCCATCTCGTTTTCCGACAGTTATTTCGTCACCTTCCCGCCGCAGGGTTTCACCTTCCGCTGGTATGCGGCGGTAATGCAGAACGAGGAATTCACCGCCGGCCTGACCTTCAGCGCGGCGCTGGCTGTCGCCACCACCATTCTTTCATTGGCGCTCGGTGTTCCCGCAGCCTTCGCGCTTTCCCGGGGAAAATTCATCGGCCGTTCGCTGATGAAGGGGCTGCTGCTTTCGCCGCTGATCTTTCCCGTGCTGGTGACCGGCCTGGCACTGCTGCAGCTTTTCTCCGGCTATGGCTGGATGGATACCAAGCTGAAGCTTCTGATCGCCCACACCGTCGTGACGTCGCCCTATGTGATCCGCACGGTGCTGACCAGCCTTCAGCTCGTCAATGTCAGCCTCGAGGAGGCGGCGCGCACGCTTGGCGCCACGCGCTGGAAAACTTTCACGCGGGTGATCTTTCCGCAGATCGCGCCCGGCGTCGCCTCGGGCTCGATCTTCTGCTTCATGGTTTCTTTCGACAATTATCCCGTTTCGATGTGGCTGGCCGATTCCGCGAACCTGCCGGTACCCATCGTTCTCTATCGCCAGATCGGCACGGTCTTTGATCCTTCGGTCGCGACCATGTCCACCATCATCATCCTTCTGGCGGTGACCGTCGTGCTCGTCCTCGACAGGCTGGTGGGTCTGCGCCGGGCAATGGCTATGTAAATCAACAACAAGAGGGGTACCGGAAATGACAGACAAGACCATCATCATGAAACGGCGCAGTTTCCTGACAGTCACCGCAGGCGCGCTCGCCACACCCTATTTCTACACCGCGGCTTCCGCACAGGACCGCACCATGTATGTCGGTGTCTATAATTCGGCGCAGGGCGGGCTGATCAAGAAGGAAGTCATCCCGGCTTTCGAAAAGGAATATAAGTGCCGGGTGCTGACGACCGAAGGCGCGACGCTCGCCAATATCGCCACGCTGCGCGCCACCCGCGAAAATCCGCAATATAGCGTGATGTCGATGGACGATGTCGGTGTTCCGCAGGCCAAGGAGGAAGGTCTGATCGAGCAATTGCCGGCGGACGAAATCCCCAACCTCAAGAATGTCTATTCGCGTTATCTTTTCGAAGACAATTTTGGCGTCGGTTTTGCAATCTCGATTGCCGGCCTGTTCTATAATCCGACGACGGGCAAGCCGTTCGAAAGCTACGAACAGATGTTCGACAAGAAATATGCCCGCCGCATGCTTCTCAACACACCGAAGAACACCCAGAGCGTGCTGATGCTGATGGTGGCGGCCGCCCTTGCGACCGGCAAGCCGCTGAAAGAAGCGCAATATGATACGGATGCCGGCTGGGCGAAACTCGCCGATCTGAAGCCGAACGTGCTCTCAATCTATGACGCGGAAGCGCAGACGATGATGGTGGCGCAGGGCCAGGCGGATTTCGGCGGTATCGAATATTCCAAAGCGGTTTATCCGCACACCAAGAAAGGCGTGCCGCTCGACATGACCTTCCCGAAGGAAGGCGCTTTCACCGGCATCAACTCCATCGCGCTGGTAAAGGGCGGGCCGCACCGCGATCTCGCGCTTGCCTATATCAACCGCATTCTCGACCCCGGCGTGCAGAAGATGCTTTCGGAAGCCACTCTCAGCGCGCCTTCGGTCAAGGGTGTCGAGTTTGGCGAAGATACGGCGAAATTCCTCGCCTATCCGGAAGCGAAGATGGAATCGCTGAACCTGTTCACGCCGGACTGGAAATACATCATTCCGCGCCGCGCCCAATGGCTCGAAAAATACAACCAGACCTTTAACGGCTGAGGAACGCTGATGAAATCCGTAGAAGTCCGCCTGGAAAGACTGACCAAGCATTACAGCGGTCAGGTCGTTGCCGTCGATGATGTTTCGCTTACCGTCAAGGCAGGGGAAATCCTGGCGCTTCTCGGCCCGAGCGGCTGCGGGAAAACGACCTGCCTGCGCATGATTGCGGGGCTTGTCGATCCCACTTCGGGTGAAATCGTGGTCGGCGGCAAGCCGACCACGCGCACCCCGGTTCACCGCCGCAATGTTGGCATGCTTTTCCAGAACTACGCCCTGTTTCCCCACATGACCGTTGCCGAAAATGTCGCCTTCGGTCTGGAGATGCGGGGCATCTCGAAGGCCGACCGGGAAGGGCGCGTGAAACAGGCGCTCGATCTCGTTCAGCTGCACACCTTCGGCGACCGGCTGCCGGTGCAGCTTTCCGGCGGTCAGCAGCAGCGTGTGGCGCTGGCGCGCGCGCTGGTGATCGAGCCTTCGATGCTGCTCCTCGACGAACCGCTCGGCGCGCTCGACAAGGGCCTGAGGGAAAGCATGCAGGTCGAGATCCGCAGCCTGCAGCAGCGGCTTGGCCTCACCACCATCATGGTGACCCACGATCAGGACGAGGCGCTGACCATGGCCGACCAGATTGCCGTGATGCGTGACGGCAATCTCGAACAGATCGCACCGGCCAGCGAAATCTACCAGAAGCCGCTGACACGCTTCGTCGCCGGTTTCATCGGCGCTTCGAACTTCTTCGAGGCAAGCGTGGCGGAGCGCAATGGTCGTTCCGCAAGGCTGGTCACCGGTTCTGGCGTGCGGCTCGATGTCGAGGATATGGGGGCGGTTCAGGGCGACAAGGTCGTCGTCACCGTTCGCCCCGAAGCGATCTCGGTCTCACCGCTTGCGGTGGACGCAGGTGAAAACGCCAGCAATTCCACCACGGCGCGGGTGGAGCAGGTCGTTTATCGCGGTTTCATGCTGCATTACTATCTGCGTCTGGACAATGGCGAGCCGATGATCGCCTACCGGCAGACCCAGACGGAAGGCTTCACCAATGCCGCCAGCGCCGCTGGCGACCGGGTGAGACTGAGCTGGACGAGCGACAGCAATCACGTGATCCAGCTGAATTGATGATGTCGCGGCCGGCCGCTCAGGCAGCCCGGCTGTCGACGGATCGAAATCCGTGCCGTATTCCATAGCCGACAAAATTACGGCACCGCGCTCCTGAGATGGAATGTGGTGCCGTGCTTTTTGTGCTTCAGAATATGAGGCGTATGCCGCTTCAGGCGACCACTTCGCGAGCCGGCACGACGCTGCCGCCGCAGGCTTCCACTTCGCTGCGCACCGTGCGCGCAAGCTCAAGTGAACCGGGTGTGTCGCTGTGAACGAGGATCGATCTGGCGCGAACGGGGATGGTCTCGCCCTCGATGGTCGTGACCGTGCCTTTTTCCAGAAACTGGCGCACCCGCGCACGAACTTTTCCCTCTTCCTTGATGACGGAATTGGGCAGCTTGCGTGGCACGAGCTGGCCCTTCACATCATAGGCGCGGTCGGCGAGAAAGAGGTTGAGCACTTTCAGCCCGCAATCCAGCGCCGCCTTTTCGATCAGCATATCAGGCATCGAAAAGACGATGAGATCGGGATCGACCGCTTTGATCTTTTTCATGATCCGTTCGGCAAGCGCCGCATCGCGGTTGATCATGTTGCCCATGGCGGCATGGAAGCTGATATGGGAGAGCGCAACCTCCTGCGCCCTGGCAATCGCCGAGAGCGCGCCGAGCTGGTAGAGAACCTGCTGTTCCATTTCTTCAGCATCGACGGGAATTTCGC
>Ga0268256_1002258_pt1 | contig 10058 bp, 8 predicted proteins | sample AgamicAtAmrz_FD_200247 | JGI IMG/M metagenome (GOLD analysis project Ga0268256, IMG submission 200247) | Agave microbial communities from Guanajuato, Mexico - At.Am.rz (v2) (version 3) | ecosystem: Host-associated > Plants > Roots > Rhizosphere | place: Guanajato, Mexico | collected 2012-06-07
CGGAGAAGGTCTTCAGGTCCTGTTCGGAATTCTTCAGCGCATCGGCAGCGTTGAGCGGCAGGACCTTGATCTTTTCGCGGGCCGGGAAACCTTCCGGCATGCCGGCATCGGCGCGAACCGGGATGTAACCGAGCTTGACGAAGCCCTGCTGGCCCTTTTCGGACAGCACGTAATCGACGAACTTCTTCGCCGCTTCCTCGTGCTTGGTACCCTTGATGATCGCGACCGGCTCGGTGACGGCCGAAACGCCCTCTTCCGGGAAGACGAACTCAACCGGCGCGCCCTTGGCTTTTTCGCGGATCGGCATGTAATCGACGACCACGCCATAGGCCTTTTCGCCCGAAGCGACGGACTTCAGAACCGCGCCGTTGCCGCCGCCGGCAATGGCTTCATTGGCCTTCAGCTGCTTGTAGTAATCCCAGCCGAGATCCTTAACGGCGGCGAGCGTCTGCGCATGGATCAGCGCCGCACCCGAGGTCAGCGGGCTTGGCATGGTCACCAGACCCTTGGCTTCCGCCTTGGCCAGATCCTTCCAGCTCGTCGGCTTCATCGCGGCGGCGGTGTTGTACATGATGCCGGTGGTGATGAGCTTGGTGGAATAATAGAAGCCGTCCGCATCGTAGAGCGAGGCGTCGATATTCTTGGCTTCCGCAGACTTGTGGGCGAGGAGCTGACCGGCCTGCTTCATGCGTTCCAGCGTCACGGTATCGGCGATCAAAAGCACGTCGGCAACCGGATTGCCGGCATTGATCTCAGCCATCAGCTTGGCCATGATCTTCGGCGTTCCGTCACGTACCCATTCAACCTCGAGACCGGGATTGGCGGCCTTGAAACCGTCAACGGTCGCCTGTGCGTCCTCGTTGGGCTGGCTGGTGTAAAGCACCAGATCGGCGGCATTGGCGGCGGTGGCGATGAAGCCGAGCGACACGATGGCGGTGAAAGCGGAGAGCAGCGTTTTCATGGGTCCAGTCCCTGTTGTTTGGTGGGACCGCTAAAACATGATTGCATAACATGTATGTGACAGGCAGGATTTTTGGGGTGGATCTGTTGGGGCAAGCGGGATTGAGGGGAACAGTACCCCTTGGCGCTTGCGGCTCACCCCCCTCTGCCCTGCCGGGCATCTCCCCCTCAAGGGGGGAGATTGGCAAGAGGCGCTACCGCCACTTCATTCGCAAACGTTGAGATGGGGGAGACCTTTCCACAGGTCGATCTCCCCCCTTGAGGGGGAGATGTCCGGCAGGACAGAGGGGGGTGAAGCCACAAACTCCGTCGCTGCCGAGAACCGCCGCCCTCAAATCGCCGCGATCGCCTCGCCCGTTTCCGCCTGCGCCGTCGCAATCAACCGGCCAAGCCGCTTCATGCCTTCCTCGATCATCGCCTCGTTGGCGCAGGAGAAGCTGATGCGCAGCGTATTCGTGCCGGAGCCATCCGCGAAGAAAGCGCGGCCGGGAACGAAGGCGACCTTTTCCGTGGCGATGGATTTCGCCAGCAGAGCCGCGCCATCCATACCCTCAGGCAACGTCACCCAGATGAACATGCCGCCTTCCGGCTTCGTCCAGCGCGTGCCCTTCGGCATATATTTGTCGAGCGCGGCCAGCATCGCGTCACGGCGGGCGCTATACGCTGCCTTGATCTTGGCGACCTGTTTGTCGAAGCCGCGCGAGGCGACACGTTCGATGGCGATCTGGTTGATGGTCGAGGAATGCAGGTCGGCGGCCTGCTTCATCAGCACCAGCTTGCGAATAACCGGCGCGGAAGCGACGATGTAACCGACGCGAAGGCCCGGTGCGAGCGTCTTCGAAAAGCTGCCGCAATAGATGGTGCGGGTGTTCTCGATGCCGCCCGAGCGGGCGATGTCGAGCGCCATGATCGGCGGAACAGCCTCGCCATCGTAACGCAGCGACTGGTAAGCGGCGTCTTCGACGACGGCTATATCCAGCTCGTCGGCCAGTGCCAGAACCTTTTCGCGGCCGGCGAGATCGACGGTTTCGCCGGTCGGGTTGGAGAAATCGGCGGAGAGATAAGCGAACTTCACCGCGCCACCGAGCTTGGCCGCCGTTTCGCGGTAAGCCTCGGGCGTACGGTTACCGCCGGGGTTCAGCTGGTCGTAATTCGGCTCATAGGCGTTGAAGGCGGAAAGCGCGCCGAGATAGGTCGGCCAGGTCACCAGCGCCGTATCCTTCGGCGACAGGAACAGCTTGCCGAGATAATCGAGGCCCTGCTGCGAACCGGAAACGATGAAGACGTTGTCGGCGGTGCAGTCGATGCCGATCTCGGCCATTTCGCCGGCCAGCCATTCGCGCAGCGGCTTGTAACCCTCACTGACAGAATATTGCAGCGCCGAGTTTACCTGCGAACCCGAAAAAATTTCCGCATAAGCCTGCTGAAACTCCTCTGCGGGGAAAAGAGCCGGATCCGGAATACCACCGGCAAAGGAAATGATATCGGGCTGTTCGAGCAGCTTCAGCAACTCGCGAATTTCGGACGCTTTCATGCGCGAAGAGCGCGTGGCGAAAATTTGTTCCCAATTAAGCATGGGTACGTTTCCTCTTGTGTCGTTTTTATGCGTGCATCTTTACAGAAATGTCGATACGTCAGCAATACTGACTTATCAGTTTTTCGAATTATTTCTGCCTCCCTGCACATTGCCCGCAACCGACCTGCCTTGAGGCCCGATTTTGCGGACAAAGCCAAATACACCCTTGCGCAAAGCTTCACAATCACACCTTTGCGATTGACGCGGCATGGTTTTCCGGCTGGATTGCGCGCGCGCCGCAACACGGCGAAAGCATCATGGGAGTTTGACGACATGCTGAAAAACATCGACCCGGCGCTGAATGCCGATGTCCTGCACGCGCTGCGCGCCATGGGGCATGGCGATACGCTGGTGATCTCCGACACCAACTTCCCTTCCGATTCGGTTGCCCGCCACACGACCGTCGGCAAGGTGCTGCATATCGACAACGTCTCCGCAGCCCGCGCCATGAAGGCGATCCTCTCCGTCCTGCCGCTCGACACACCGCTGCAGCCCTCGGTCGGCCGCATGGAGGTGATGGGCGCACCGGATCAGCTGGAGCCGGTACAGGTGGAAGTGCAGAAAGAAATCGACGCGGCGGAAGGAAAATCCGCTCCCATGTATGGCATCGAGCGCTTCGCCTTCTACGAACAGGCAAAAAAAGCCTATTGCGTCATCACCACGGGGGAGACACGATTTTATGGCTGTTTCCTTCTGACGAAGGGCGTCATCCCGCCGGCCACATAAGGCCAAAAACGGGAAAATTGCGCTGGCCGCCGGCCTTCATGACAATTTCAAGTTGTTATGACAAAAACTTCCACTAGGCTTGAAAAACCAACCGGAGGTGTGCGGATCATGACCCAATATGTCCTGGCGTTCTGGAATGTCGAAAACCTGTTTGCGCCGGAGGGTTATCCGGCGCGCGAGCCGTGGATTGCCGAGCGGCTGAAGAACGATCTGAAAGGCTGGACCGAGGACCTGTTCAAAACCAAGGTCAAACAGCTCGGTCTGATCATAAGCCAGATCGGCGGCGCGGGACCGGATCTGCTCGGTGTGTGCGAAGTCGAGAACCGTTTCGTTCTGGAGACGCTGGCGGAACATCTGAACGACCTCATGCCCGCGCGCGCCTATCGGGTCGTGCATGCCGATTCCAGCAAGGACCAGCGCGGCATCGATACCGCCTTCATCTATGACAGCAAAAAGCTGCTGATCAACGAAAACGAGATTTTCAGCCATTTCGTGATGCGCCGTACCGGCACGCGCGACATTACCCAATGCACCTTCATCACCAAGGGCGGCCGCCAGCTTATCGCGCTCTCCAACCACTGGCCGTCGCGCTCTGGCGGCGCGGTGGAAAGCGCCGGTTTTCGTATGACGGCAGGTGAAACGCTGGGCTATTGGCACCAGCGAATTCGCGAAGAAAAAGGAAACGACATCGCCGTCATCGCCTTCGGCGACTTCAACGACGATCCTTCCGATGCATCGCTGCGCTACCACGCCAATTCCACCCGCGAGCGCGACGATGTCGAAAATTCACAATCGGCGATGTTCTACAATCTCACCTGGAATTACCTGCGCCAGCCGGTGGTCGATTCCGTCGGCACCGCACGAACGATCTACGGCACACTCTATTTCAACGGAGACGCCAATATCTTCGATCAGATTCTCGTCTCCAGATCGCTTCTGACCGGTAGCAGCGGCTTCAAGGCGCGTGAGGAGACGGCAAAAATCGAAGCTATTGCCGCCATGGTCAGCCACAGCAAGAATGAAGGGCCGATCCGCTTCGGCCTGTCGAAAGGCGATGCGGTCAAAAACGTAAATCTCGGTGGTTTTTCCGATCACTTCCCCGTTTCCGTTGTCATCGAGGAAGACGACGCCATCGTGTGACGGCGCATCGAAAACAAAAAAGGCCGGAGCTTTCGCTCCGGCCTTCCAATTCTCTACCAGTCAATGAAGCTTAGTTGACAGCCTTGTCGACCAGCTTGTTCTTGCCGATCCAGGGCATCATGCCGCGCAGCTTGGCGCCGACTTCTTCGATCTGGTGGGCGTCGTTGTTGCGACGGATACCCTTGAAGCGGGCAGCGCCGGCCTTCCATTCCTGCATCCACTCGGAGGTGAACTTGCCGGTCTGGATGTCGTGCAGGACGCGCTTCATTTCAGCCTTGGTGTCGGCGGTGATGATGCGCGGACCGGTGACGTATTCGCCCCACTCAGCCGTGTTGGAGATCGAGTAGTTCATGTTGGCGATGCCGCCTTCATAGATCAGGTCGACGATCAGCTTCACTTCGTGCAGGCACTCGAAATAGGCCATTTCCGGAGCGTAACCGGCTTCGACCAGCGTTTCGAAACCGGCACGGATGAGCTCAACGAGACCACCGCACAGAACGACCTGTTCGCCGAAGAGGTCGGTTTCGCACTCTTCCTTGAAGTTGGTTTCGATGATGCCCGAACGACCGCCGCCAACGCCGCAGGCGTAGGAGAGAGCGAGTTCAAGAGCGTTGCCCGAAGCGTTCTGGTGAACGGCAACGAGGCAGGGAACGCCGCCGCCCTTCTGGTATTCGCCGCGAACCGTGTGGCCGGGGCCCTTCGGTGCGATCATGACGACGTCGAGCGATGCCTTCGGCTCGATGAGGCCGAAGTGAACGTTGAGGCCGTGTGCGAAGGCAATCGCTGCGCCATCGCGGATATTGCCGGCAATGTCGGCCTTGTAGATATCGGCCTGGAGCTCGTCCGGCGTCGCCATCATCAGCAGGTCGCCCCACTTGGCGGCTTCGGCAACGGTCATGACCTTGAAGCCGTCGGCTTCTGCCTTCTTGACGGTCGGCGAACCGGCCTTCAGGGCGATGACGACGTTCTTGGCGCCGGAATCCTTAAGGTTCAGCGCATGGGCGCGGCCCTGGGAGCCGTAACCAACGATGACGACATTTTTCGCCTTGATGAGATTGAGATCGGCATCACGATCATAATAAACGCGCATTTTATGGTCCTTCCCTAATGCTTGTCTCTCAGTTGTCTGAACCGGAATGTCAGGCGGGTTTGCCGCTGAGTTCCGAATGTACCTTTTCCGTGCCGTAGAGGGTCAGAAAGGCGACGACCGCCTTCTTCGCCCGGGCGGAAAAATCCTTGTCCGGCGCCTCGCCCAGCAGCATGCGCACATGCAGATCCGAAACGATGAGACCGTAAAAACTGCGATACGCCTCCTCGGCATCATCGAAACGCAGGTAGCCGGAACGGCGACCCGCCTCGATCAACCCACGCGCCCGCCGGTCGATCTGGCGACGGCCGCGTTCCAAGAGCAGATCGCCGAGCTTCGAGCCGTCACGGCTCGCCTGCCCTATCGCCAGACGGTTAAGCGCCAGTGACACGTCACCCGCCAGCACATCCAGCAGATCATGCGCGAAAACCTCGAGATGATCGGCAAGCTGCGGCGCGGAAACGCGGTCGCCCGCCTTCTCGAAGGTGCGGACCTTGCTCTGCTGGAATGTAATCATCGCCGCCAGCAGGCCGTCCCGGTCGCCGAACCACTTGTAAAGGCTTTCCTTGGAACAGTTGGCGGCGCGCGCCAGCCCGGATGTAGTGAGCGCTTTCTCGCCGCCCTCGACCAATAGACGCAATGCCTGATCCAGAACGGCGTTCTGGCGCGGCGAAAATTCCTGCGCTGTGATCGGGTCGGAAGCCAAGTCTTTTCCACTCCAGAGGCTCGATTAATGTACCGTACGGTACGGTTCGAGCGCCATTTAAGCGGAGGCAGCTTCCCGGTCAAGCGGATTCTTCAGAGGAGGATGAGAATTGACGCGGTGCACCATGAAGCGCGGCAGACGCCGGCATTCAGTTCTCGATGTCGTACCGGCTTCTCGCCTCGCGTATCGCATCGTGATTGTCGAGCGCCCACTGAATGACGACTTTAAGCGGCGCGTAGAGCGATGCCCCGAGCGGAGTAATGCTGTATTCCACGCTCGGCGGCTTCGTCGGAAAGACCTGCCGGTGAATATAACCTTCGCGCTGCAAATCACGCAGCGTCTGGGTCAGCATGCGCTGGGAAATATCCGGCACCATGCGCCGCAGTTCCCCGAAACGATAGGGCTTCGATGCTATCGCCCCTAACAGCAAAGTGGACCATTTGCCGCCGATCTGGTTCATGACATCCCGCACGGGGCAATCGGCAAGACTGGTGGCGGAAAACACCAGCCCAAAGGCCTCGTCCAGCCTGTTTTCTTGCCTTGTGGGCCCGGCAACGTTCATAAGCATGGTTCCCTTTTGGTAACGATCCGCACAGAACCTGCCTTCTTTACAGCCTTTCGGCAATTCCTATTTTAGTGCTGCTCTCTTTTTGAGACCACCGAAAGGATAGAAATCATGAGCAGAATTCTGGTGACCGGCGCCGCCGGACAGCTTGGACAGGCCGTCATTCGCCACCTCCTGGAAACCCACCATGTCCCCGCCGCCAGTATCGTCGCCGCCACCCGCGACATATCCCGGCTCTCCGCCCTTGCTGCAAAGGGCATCGAAGTAAGACGGGCGGATTTCGACGACCCCGCTTCGCTTGACGCGGCCTTTTCCGGCATCGACACGCTGCTGGTCATCTCCACCGACGCGCTCATGGTCCCCGGCCTTCGCCTCAGACAACATCAAACGGCGGTGGAGGCCGCCGCAAAAGCCGGCATCCGGCATATCGCCTATACGTCGATGCCAAGCCCCGACAAATCGCTCGTCAGCTTCGCACCCGATCATCTGGGAACGGAAACAGCGATCAAGGCAAGCGGCCTGCCCTATACCATTCTTCGCAATGCCTGGTATTTCGACAACCACCTGCACGGCATGCCGCAAAATCTGAAAAACGGCCAATGGTTCACAGCGCGGGGCCACGGCAGGGTCGCAGATATTTCCCGTGAAGACTGCGCCCATGCCGCTGCCGCCGCCCTGCTGAAACCGGCGGAAAACCGGACCTATACGCTAACCGGAACTGAAACATCGACAGCCGACGGGCTGGCTTCGCTGATAAGCGAGGTGACGGGCAAGCCGCTTGCCGTGGTGCAGGTCACGCCCGAACAGCTCAAGCAGGCAATAGCGGCAACGGGATTGCCGGAAATCATTGCCGGCATGATTGCCTCCGCCGACGCCAATATCGCCGCCGGAAACTTCGACATCGTGACCCGAGACTTCGAAACGCTGACGGGCGCGAGGCCGCAATCCGCAGCGGATTTCTTCAGCGCGCATAGATCCGCGCTGCTCGGCTGAAATGCCGGCCCGTTCCGTCCCCTCCGGGAAGGAACGGGCCTTAAAACAACGACCTATGCTCAAGCCCGAAGGGTCGAGGGCGAAACAGCCTGTTCCGCCGCGATAATCTCACGCGAAGCATCGATATCGCGTGACGGCGACAATCCGTAAAAGCGGCTATATTCGCGGCTGAACTGCGACGGGCTCTGATAACCGACGCGGTGGCCGGCGGTGCCCGCATCCAGCCGCTCCAGCAGCATCAGCCGCCGCGCCTCATGCAGGCGCAGTTGCTTCTGGTACTGAACCGGCGTCATGGCCGTGATCGTCTTGAAGTGGTGGTGGAAGGACGAGACGCTCATGCCGATATGATCGGCCAGATCCTCGATGCGCAGCTGGCGCGCGAAATTCTCCCGCAGCCAGGCAATGGCGCGGGCGATGCGGTTGCCATGGCTGCCGGCCGCGATGATGTTCATAAGCTGTCCGCCCGCCGGTCCGGTCAGAATGCGGTAGAGGATTTCCTGTTCGATCAGCGGCGCCATGGCCGCGATGTCCGCCGGACGGTCGAGCAGGCGCAACAGGCGGATAGCCGCATCGAGAAGTTCCGGCGTGGCCGTATTGACGACGATGCCGCGCTGGGCATTCGCCGGCTCGGCAGGCGGATCGATGGGCACACGCCGCATGAGATCGAGCAGCTTCTCACTGTCGATGGCAAGCGCAATGCAGAAATGCGGCACCTCCCTGCTCGCCTCCACCACCCGCCATGCAACCGGCAGATCGAGCGAGGTCAGGAGATAATCCCCCGCGCCATAATTGATGGTGTCCGTTCCCAATTGAACGCTTTTCGAGCCCTGGATCACCAGCGCGAGACAGGGGCGATAGCTGCCGTGGCAAGGCGCACTCGGCGTCGTACGCCTGCTGATGCCGAGGGAGTCGATTGCCGTCTGCACCTCGCCGTCCTGGGTAGCATGCCGCGCGGCGATGGAGGCGATCTCCTGATAGACATTAAACGGCAAGGACATAGGGGAAATCCCTTAACTGAAGGAAGAGGTGCGTCTGCTGCCTTTTATCTAGAAAGCCGCACGGCCCGCGCAAAGAGTGCGCCACCATATTTTTGCAGGATCGTGCAAAAAGCTCGGAGAATCGCTCTAACGCTGTCTCGCGCTTCCATCGCATATTCCGTCGTCCCCAACCCCTCGATAAGGATATTCAGATGGCTATTGCTAGAGGTTACGCTGCGACCGACGCGTCCAAGCCGCTTACCCCGTTCACCTTCGAACGTCGCGAGCCGAACGATGACGACGTCGTCATCGACATCAAATATGCCGGCATCTGCCACTCGGACATCCACACCGTCCGTAACGAATGGAAGAACGCCGTCTACCCGATCGTTCCCGGCCATGAAATCGCCGGCGTCGTGAAAGCTGTCGGCTCCAAGGTCACGAAGTTCAAGGTCGGCGACCACGTCGGCGTCGGTTGCTTCGTCGATTCCTGTGTTGGCTGCGCCACCCGCGATCTCGACAACGAGCATTACATGCCCGGCCTCGTCCAGACCTATAACGACGTCGATCCGTTCACGAAGACCGCGACCCATGGCGGTTATTCCGACTCGATCGTCGTCAAGGAAGGTTATGTCCTGTCGATCCCGGACAACCTGCCGCTCGACGCTTCCGCACCGCTTCTCTGCGCCGGCATTACACTTTATTCGCCGCTGCGCCGCTGGAATGCCGGTCCCGGCCAGAAGGTCGCGATTGTCGGCATGGGCGGCCTTGGCCATATGGGCGTCAAGCTCGGTGCCGCCATGGGTGCGGATATCACCGTTCTCTCGCAGACGCTGTCGAAGAAGGAAGACGGCCTGAAGCTCGGCGCGAAGGAATATTACGCCACCAGCGACGCCTCGACCTTCGAGAAGCTGGCCGGCACCTTCGACCTGATCATCTGCACGGCCGGCGTCGCCATCGACTGGAATGCCTATCTCGGCCTCCTGAAGCCCAAGGGCAGCATGGTCGTCGTCGGTGCGCCGGAACATCCGATCCCGGTTCACGCCTTCGCGCTGATCTTCGGTGCGAAGAACCTGTCCGGCTCGATGATCGGTTCGATCAAGGAAACCCAGGAAATGCTGGATTTCTGCGGCGAGCACAACATCGTCTCGGAGATCGAGACGATCAATATCCAGGACGTCAACGAAGCCTATGAGCGCGTGCTGAAGAGCGATGTGCGGTATCGCTTCGTCATCGACATGGCATCGCTCGACGCGTGAGCCTTGGATTGGGCAAACCCGCCCCATCCACACTCCGTCACCCCGGACTAGATCCGGGGTCCAGCCAGC
>Ga0268256_1002262_pt1 | contig 10032 bp, 11 predicted proteins | sample AgamicAtAmrz_FD_200247 | JGI IMG/M metagenome (GOLD analysis project Ga0268256, IMG submission 200247) | Agave microbial communities from Guanajuato, Mexico - At.Am.rz (v2) (version 3) | ecosystem: Host-associated > Plants > Roots > Rhizosphere | place: Guanajato, Mexico | collected 2012-06-07
GTTATGAATGAAGTTTCGAAATTGTAGTAAATAAATTATACTATAAATACTGGATCAGTTAACTAGAAAATCATAGAAGGGATAAAGAGATAAAGAGATGAATCTTTTGGATAAAGAAAAAATCGTTGAAAAACTGTTTGTTAAGTTTTATGAACAGTATCCTGATTTAGTACGGTTTGGAGAAAATGGGAGAAAACGAACAAGAGAGGATATAAACTATCATTTTCAGTATATGGAAACGGCCTTTTCTCTTCAAAATAAGCAGATATTCCATGATTATATCATCTGGTTAAGTGAGGTCCTTGAGACAAGAGGAGTAGGTAAGCATTTACTTTATATAAACTTGGAGTGGATTGCTAGTGAGCTTCGCGAATTAGAACAGACAGATGAAATAATCTTTTATCTGGAAATCTTGGCTGAAGGGATGGTAATCATTAAAGCAGGCAGTCAATAATGAAGGAAAACTCCAGCAGATTTGCTGGAGTTTTCCTTATTCGATATTAAAATAGAAAGCTTTCGTATTAGCCAATAGTTGATTATATATTTGTTTTGCTGGCATATTCTTTAGTTTTGATAGTTTCTCCATTGTGTGATGAATCATGGCAGGCATTGTTTTATGGTTATGAAAAGGGCCTTCAAAGGGCCATGGTCCATCGGTTTCTGCCATGATCTTTTGCAGAGGATATTGTGCCGCAATACGTTGGATTTCCTCTTCATAAACAATATCAGGTGTAAAGGAGATATAGCACCCGTTTGTCTTCATCCGCTCTAATGTAGTTTCGCTTCCTTTGAACCAATGAAAGTGGGCTTCCATAAAGCTGTGTTTTTCTAATAATTCCAAAGCAAGCGGTGCTTCATCATAAATGCAGTGCAAAATGATTGGTTTCTTCACTTCCTTGGCGAGCAGGATAAATTGCTCAAGTACTTCAAGATACGGCTCAAGAGGATAACTTTGTGGGTCTTTTTGTCTTTCATAATGAGGAAGACCAACTTCGCCTATTGCAATCATATCTTGCTGATGCAGCCTGATCCATTCAAATAAGTCTGCGAAGTCTCTATCCTTTAGGAGCGGCTGTTCTGGATGAAAGCCGAATGCCGGGTGAACGAAAGAGAAATTTTTGCTTAATTGCCGATTGCGGATGGAGGAAGCTTTGTCCATTGATACAGCAATAAGAGCAGCTATTGATTCATCTCTTTGGATATTGGCAATTTCCTCCTCGGAATATTGGTCAAGATGAATATGAGCATCAATTATTCTGTTCAATCTGCTTTACCTCCGAAGGTTTAAGTTTATAATAGATATCTTTCTTCCATTCTAAGAATTCCTGATTGAGCCAAAGATCGTCTGCTCTCGGCCGAGGAAACGGCACCGTTGCTTCCATAAGCTTATCGTTCGGATTAGAAGGAAGGATATAAATTCTATCCGACAGATACAAGGCTTCATCAATATTATGAGTAATAAAGAGAACCGTTCTTTTATCCATACTCCATAACGATAAGAGCCATTTCTGCATTTCCAATCTCGTCAGCTCATCAAGGGCGCCGAACGGTTCATCCAAAAGAAGCAGTGGCATCGGACTCATTAAGGCTCGAACAAAGGAAACACGTTGTTTCATCCCTCCTGACAGTTCAGCAGGAGTGGCATTAGCATAGGAGGATAAGCCTGCTTTTTTGAGCATATCCAGTGCAAGCGCCTTATCCTTTTTGCCGTTAATTTCTTGGGTAATCAATACATTTTCCAATACAGTCCGCCAAGGAAATAAGGAGGGTGCTTGAGGCATATAGCTGATATGGCCTTTTTGTCCAGTAATATCCTTGCCGTTTTGCATGATGTTTCCTGCATCAGGCTTTAGCATCCCGCCGATGAGATGGAAGATGGTGCTTTTACCACTCCCCGATGGTCCTAATATAGAAACGAATTCTCCTTCTTGAACCGTCATATTTAAATCTCGTAGAACAGGTTTTTTTTCAAATGACATGCTTATATTTTTTAATTCCAGTTTGCCCATTTACTTCTCCTCCTTGCTTTGGCCGCGGATGCACCATTTCTCAAGCAGTTTAATGACAACGAAAAAGAGCAAGCTTAATGCCATAATAGCAAAAATCGCCACAAATACACGGTCTGTGCGGAATGATTTGGATGCCATAGTCATATATACTCCAATTCCTTCTTTCGAACCAAGCCATTCAGAGATAACGGCACCCATAACACTATAGGTAGCTGATATTTTTAATCCAGAAAAAATCGACGGCAGGGCATAAGGCCACTCCAGCTTCCAAAACATTTGCCGTTTTGTGCTGCCTGACATTTGCATAAAGTGTTTAAGCTCTGGAGATGTTTGTCTGAATCCGTCAAGACAGGCTACTGTAATCGGAAAAAAGCATACGAGTGTAATAACAATTAGCTTCGGCATAATACCAAAACCAAACCATACTACAAGCAGTGGTGCAAGCACGATAGTTGGAATGTTTTGAGACAGAATCAGCAGAGGATACACAGCTTCCCGGAAAAAAGCCACCCGATGCAATGTGACAGCAATCAGTAGTCCGACTGCACTACCAATCAAAAACCCGATAACAGACAGCTTTGTAGTGGCAATCAAGTGAACGAAAAAAGTATCCCAGCTTGCATTCGCTTCCGTGAGTATCGCCGAAGGAGAGGGAAGCAACCAGTTCTCGATATGAAAAAACCTTACAGCAGCTTCCCAAAGTCCAAATAAAAGAAGGAGAACCAGTAACGGTCTCCAAAATGTTAATAAAAATTTATTCATTAGCGATATTTCCCCGTTAAGTCTTCCATTGTAATTCCGTCAGGCTGATAAAGAACTTTAATTTGGGTAATAACATTGCTCGATCCAATGTCTGTCATCTTTTTGTTCATGGAGCTGATAATTTGAAACAGCTCATCCATGTCACCTTCCATCGTTGTTTCTAACGGATGGACTTCATATTTAACACCAGAATCTTGAATAATTTTAATTGCCTCATCCACATAGGGAATTACATTTTCCCCGTTTTTTGTTTTTGGAATGATTTGTACACTAATTAAAGCATTTGCCATTATTCGTCTCCTCCTTCAGGCAGAAATTCGTTTGTAAATGCTTTGTCTGCATCAAGCTGCTTTTCTAACAGCTTGTTGTCATACATCCAATCAGCATAGTTCTTCCAAACAGACAGCTTTTGTTCCCCCCAGCGAGGTGCGTCATCTTGGTATTTAGATGCCAGCCACTCTTGGCTTTTTTTCACTAGCTCCTCATCTAAATCTGGTGCATGCTTTAACAGGATGGAAGCTGCATCGTCCGGGTTATCTATTGTGTATTCATAGCCCTTTGTTGCTGCTTTCAGGAAAGCTTTGACGGTTTCTGGATTATCTGCAATCATACTTTCGTTTGTGGAAAGTACAGGTGTGTAATAATCAAGCTTATCACTGTAATCAGTTAAGTAAATCATATTAATCTTTTCGCCGCGAAGCTCTGCCTCCACTCCGGTCCAGCCGTAATAAATCCAGGCGAAATCAATGTTTTGCTTCATTGCCGTGAAATAGTCAGCATCTCCGATATTAACAATATCAACATCTTTAACATCCGTATTTTCCTGCTTCATCAGGGAAGAGATGACAGAAGCTTCAACTTCTGAACCCCAGCCTCCATATGTTTTACCTGCAAAATCCTTAGGTGATTTGATGTTATTTTCTGCAGGTGAAGCAAATCCGGATGTATTATGCTGAATGATTGCTGCGATTGATACGAGTGGCACACCTTGAACTCTTGCTTGTGTAATTCCTTCTTGATAGCTAACGCCAAAGTCTGCTTTTCCGGATGCGACTAAGGAATCAGCACCAGCTTCACCAGGTGTGATGATATCAACATCAAGTCCTTCCTCTGCGAAATAACCTTTTTCCTCTGCTGCATAAAGTCCTGTATGATTAGTGTTTGGTGTCCAATCCAGAACAACAGTGATTTTTTGCTTTTTGTCTTCCCCTTGCTCCTTGCTGTTTTCTGATGTGTTGCTGCAGCTTGCTAAAAGCAGGACTGCGGCAAAAGCCATTAAAGCTTTTTTCATAATGCTTCCTCCTGTAGTAAGAAAAAAAGTTAGGAACCTGTAACGAAGTAGGAAAGTTGCTGCACTATAACGTTAAGTTAAAAGTGAGCCGGCAACTGTTATAAAAACGAAAAAAAAGTTCAAGTTACATGAACCTGAACGCTTTAAATACAAAGGTATGTAAAGAATGTCCGTTTCCTACGCTGGCATTAACCAGATCAGGTTCAAAGGGTTTTTATCTTTCGGATAACTCTCAACCAGCAACACTGGTTCCCCTAGTAATTCTTTTTTTCTCATTCTGTTTTCCTGCTTATTATAGCAGATATATAAGACTTGTCCTATATCTTCCATCATATAAATCAAATTTGGCTGTTTTTCTTCCATTTTTCAAAAGCAATCAGCTCCTGATTAACAGCAGAAAGGACGTATTTTAAGACAAGTGCATCGTCGACAATTCCAATGCCAAAGATAAAATCCGGAATAATATCTAATGGAGACAAAAAATATAATAATCCTGCAACAATCAGCACCATTGATTTTTTGTTAATTTGCCGATATGTGCCGTTTTGGTATGCCTTGACTAACGAAAGCAGTAACTGAAGCTTGTCCCAAAGAGACGATAGCCACTTTCTGTTAGAGGTTGCTTTTGGAACAGCCTTTTTTAACAGCTCTGTTAGTCTGGAAGGCTGTTCCACAAGTGCAGCCGCTTTTTTTTCATGTTTTTTATATCCTGTTTCTATTTTATCTTTTTTAAATAACAACATCATCAACTCCGTATAAAGTGTACTGTATAAATAATGTTTGCTTCTTTACCATTCATTAAACATTTCCCTTTATATAGGAGATAAAACTAATAAGGAGAAATTTACTTTCTTTTCGTATGGTTGTTACAATGAAAGTAAAGATTAGAACTGGAGCTGATCATGATGTTGGAAGAATGGATTAAAAATGCCAACCACCTTGTCGTTTTTACCGGTGCAGGTATGTCAACCGAAAGTGGTTTGCCCGATTTTCGGTCTGCAGATAAAGGATTATGGACAAATGAACAAAAATCATATTTATCAAGCACAGATGCACTGAACCATCATTTAGAAGATTTTATCGCCTTTTACAGGGAAAGAGTATTAGGAATTTCTGAATTCAAGCCGAATAAGGGCCATTTTCTGTTGGCAGAGTGGGAGAAAAGAGGTTTGTTAAAAGGGGTTATAACCCAAAATGTAGATGGATTTCATTTTCTTGCAGGAAGTAAAAAGGTGTATGAGCTGCATGGGACTCTGCAAAAGCTCCATTGCCAAACATGTAAAAAAACATATTCGTGCAACGAATATCTCCATGAGGTTTATGTATGTGAATGCGGCGGCACATTGCGTCCATCCATTGTTTTATTTGGAGAAATGCTGCCGGAAAAACCGTTTCTTCTTGCAGAAAAAGCAGCTATTGCATCAGATGTATTTATCGTGCTAGGCTCTTCACTGAGTGTGTCACCAGCGAATCAAATCCCCTTGCTCGCTAAGCAGACGGGAAGTAAATTAATAATTATTAATAACGAAGAAACAGAGTTTGATTACCTTGCTGATCTCCTAATCCGCGAAGCAATCGGCCAAACGCTTGAATGTGCAGAGGCAAAGCTTAACAGCATATAAAAAAATGCAATCTTTGCAAAAACTAGGGTATGGGGAAGGGATTGCAAACTTTTGTGTATCGAGCTATTATTAAGAGATGAGCATAAATGAAAGTGCAAAAGAGAGGAATAAAACATGTCTAAAACATTTCAAGATGAGGTATTGTCCCGACGTACCTTTGCAATAATATCCCACCCGGATGCCGGTAAAACAACGCTTACGGAAAAATTACTGTTGTTCGGCGGAGCAATTCGCGATGCTGGAACAGTAAAGGGGAAAAAGACCGGGAAATTTGCAACAAGTGACTGGATGGAAATTGAAAAGCAAAGAGGTATTTCCGTAACATCAAGTGTTATGCAGTTTGACTACAACAATGCGAGAGTTAATATTCTGGATACACCAGGACACCAAGATTTCAGTGAGGATACGTATCGAACATTGACTGCCGTTGACAGTGCTGTCATGATTATTGACTCAGCAAAAGGGATCGAGGAACAGACATTAAAGCTGTTCAAGGTTTGTCGTATGAGAGGGATTCCGATTTTTACATTCATCAATAAGCTTGACCGTCAAGGGAAGGCGCCATTAGAGCTTCTTGCGGAGCTAGAGGAAGTAATGGGAATTGAGTCGTACCCGATGAACTGGCCAATTGGTATGGGGAAAGAATTCCTAGGTATTTATGATCGTTACTATAACCGAATTGAGCAGTTTCGTGTAGAGGAAGGCGATAAATATATCTCGTTAAATGAGGATGGGGAAATTGAGGGAGAACATCCGATTAAAAAGGATTCCCTGTATGACCAGACGCTAGAGGAAATCATGCTGCTAAATGAAGCAGGCAATGAATTTTCAGCAGACAGAATTAACAGCGGAGATTTGACACCAGTATTTTTCGGTAGTGCTTTAGCGAACTTCGGCGTACAGACTTTCTTGGAAACTTATTTGGATTTTGCGCCATCGCCGCAGCCAAGAAGCTCTACTGCAGGAAAAATTGATCCGTTGTCAGAAGAATTCTCAGGCTTTATCTTTAAGATTCAGGCAAATATGAACCCAGCACACAGGGATAGAATTGCTTTCTTAAGAATTTGTTCAGGTAAGTTCGACAGAGGAATGACTGTCAATTTGCCAAGGACAGGTAAGCAAATTAAACTGGCCCAATCCACTCAGTTTATGGCGGATGACAGAAGCACTGTCAATGAAGCGGTAAGCGGTGATATTATTGGATTGTATGATCCAGGTTTTTACCAGATTGGCGATACATTGACAGTAAACAAAAACACCTTCCAATATGAAAAGCTTCCGCAATTTACACCAGAGCTTTTCGTGCGTGTCACAGCTAAAAACGTCATGAAGCAGAAGCATTTCCACAAAGGAATTCAACAGCTTGTTCAAGAAGGAGCAATCCAGCTATATAAAACAGTAAAAACAGAGGATTATCTTCTTGGTGCAGTTGGACAGCTGCAATTTGAGGTGTTCGAGCACCGCATGAGAAATGAATATAATGTAGATGTGCTTATGGAGCATGTTGGTTCTAAAATTGCCAGATGGACAGTGGATGAGGAAGTAAACGAAAACTTATCAAGTGGCAGAAGTCTGTTGGTTGAAGACAGATATGGGAAAAAAGCATTCTTGTTTGAAAATGAATTTGCGTTGCGCTGGTTCCAGGATAAAAATCCTGATGTTAAACTTTATAATCCAATGGATTCAGAAGAATCCTAACAAAAAAACAGGCGATTATCTTAATCGCTTGTTTTTTTTGTATCTAAATGTTAGTTTTCTTAACTTATTGTGGGAGTTGTAGCGAGGTAAACAAATGTTTAAAAGGAATATTTGGTATTTTTTTATATTAGTATAATATCAATGTTGGTTGATGGTGTAAGTGTATCCTAAAAAAGAAAGGATTTCTATTAAATTACTTGAAACTATACTATGGTAAATGGATTATTTCGCTTAGCTAAAATTAAGCATAGCAAGGTTTTTTGTTGTATTTATATAATTTCTAACTGTTTAGATTTTTTAAAAAAGTTAAAACTTTCTAAAAAATAATTGTAATCGACTAAAATTTAGGTATAATAAAACCATGTTGTAATAAATAGTAACAAACCTATGTTATATATATTAACATTTGAAGAGAAGGACAATTTTGGTATGAGTATCATTTTAATTAAGGGAAAAGTCTCGGATAGTAAGATTAATTATCTGAATATTCTTTTAAGTTAAGATGATATTTTTATAAAAAAATATAGGGGGAACAAGGATGAAAAAGAATCTATCAGTAATATTCAGCATGCTGTTAGTGCTTATATTAGCATTGGCAGGGTGCTCGGGGAATTCGGAAGAATCCAATACGAATGCAGATGAGAATTCAAAGACGTCAAGCTTGTTAGATACGGTCATTAAGAGGGGAACGCTGAAAGCTGGAGTCAATGACGCCCTTCCTGGATTTGGATACATAGATTCTGATGGGAAAAACACTGGATTTGATGTTGATTTTGCGAGAGCAATTGCAGCAGGTGTCTTAGGAGATGCTAGCAAAATCGAATTCCGTCCATTATCAGCGACGGACCGGTTTACAGCATTACAATCGAAAGAAGTTGATGTGTTAATCCGCAATTCTACTTGGACGACAAACAGAGACGCTGAAGTTGGGTTAAGTTTTGCACCGGTCACCTTCTATGACGGTCAAGGAATTATGGTTCCGAAAGACAGCGGCTGGACTTCTTTAGAAGATTTAGAAGGAAAAACAATCGGTGTTGAAACAGGAACTACAACTGAATTGAATCTTGCGGATCAAATGAAGGCTGCTGGAGTAAGCTATACCCCGCAAACATTTGATAATGCAGATGCAGTCATTGCCGCATACGAATCTGGCTCTATTGATGCGTGGACTACAGATAAATCTGGTCTAGTGTCACGTCAATCAATGCTGCAAGATCCTGATGCACATATCATTTTAGATGCTACTCTTTCGAAAGAGCCTTTAGCACCAGCAGTCCTTGATAATGATGAAAAATGGAAAGATGCTGTAAGCTGGATTGTTTATGCAACAATTCAAGCAGAAGAGTTTGGTATCACTTCTGAAAATGTCGATGAATTCCTGGAGAGTGAAAATCCTGAAATTCAGCGCCTGCTCGGTGTCGGCGGTAATAATTTAGGAGAACAGCTAGGATTATCAAATGATTTTGCGTACCAAGTAATCAAGCAAGTCGGCAACTATGGAGAGATTTATAACAGAAACCTTGGCCCAGACACTGTGTTCAAGCTTGAAAGAGGGCAAAACGCATTATACAGTGATGGCGGACTGTTATATTCTATCCCATTCCGTTAAAAAGATGATGATTTTATAACAGTTTGGAAGGCCTGCTGATATTGCTTTTCTAGCAGGCCTATTCTTTTAGCTAAGGGAGGCATACAAATGGAGAATAAAAGAACTGCAGCAACCCCCCTGTGGAGAAACAAAAAGATGTTACCAATACTTATCCAATTACTATTTGTGGTAATTGTCGGATTTGCTATTGTCTTTATGGTTCGGAATGTTCAATCTGGCTTAGAGCAAATCGGATTGAAGATAGGGTTGGATTTTCTAAATCTGAAAGCTTCTTTTCCGATTGCAGAATCGCTGATTTCCTATACACCTGAGGACCCTTATAGCCGAGCAATTGTTGTTGGCTTGTTAAATACCCTGAAAGTGTCATTTTTTGGAGTAATTATTGCATCTATACTTGGAGTTCTTATGGGAATTGCCCGGCTATCCTCTAACTGGCTTATTCGTAGTCTTGCAACTGTATATGTGGAGGTGTTCCGTAATACACCATTATTAGTGCAAATTTTCATTTGGAACTTTGCAGTATTCTTACCAATGCCAAAAATTGATAACGCAGCGTCAATCGGTTCCTTCTATTTTTCAAATAGAGGTGCAGCTATTCCTTGGTTTACAACCTATGATAATACACTCATATGGATTGGTGTAATTGTCATATTGGCAGCAGTTTCCATTTTCTTGTTTAAAAAATTGACATCGTTAACTATTAATAATGGTAAAAATACACATCCACTCTTAACTGCTATTGGCTTTTTAATTTTCGGCTTTATCATCTCTTATTTCTTATTAGGCAATGGGCCATTTGGTATTTCCGTTCCGGAATTTGATGGCAATGCTTTTGTCGGAGGTACATCCTTATCTATAGGTTTCTTGTCCATGCTTGTCGCCTTGTCCATTTACACATCAACATATATAGCCGATATTGTACGTGCCGGTATCCTAGGTGTTCCGAAAGGACAGACAGAGGCAGCCAAAGCCCTTGGCTTTAAGAGCCCTACAGCATTAAGATTAATTATTTTTCCGCAAGCAATTCGCATTATCATTCCT
>Ga0268256_1002270_pt1 | contig 10014 bp, 10 predicted proteins | sample AgamicAtAmrz_FD_200247 | JGI IMG/M metagenome (GOLD analysis project Ga0268256, IMG submission 200247) | Agave microbial communities from Guanajuato, Mexico - At.Am.rz (v2) (version 3) | ecosystem: Host-associated > Plants > Roots > Rhizosphere | place: Guanajato, Mexico | collected 2012-06-07
CTTCGTAACCTCCTCGGGGCAGGAAAAGCTCGAGCGGGCCAAGGCTTTGGGCGCTCATCATGGCATCGACCGCAACAAAGGCGATTGGGTAGAAGAAGTCTATCGCCTCACCAACGATCAAGGCATAGACCATATCATCGAAATCGCCGGCGGGCCGAATTTCGGCCAGTCCCTGAAGGCAGTGGCGCCGCATGGCCGGATTTCCGTTATCGGTGTCCTCGAGGGCTTCGACATCTCCGGTCCGGTGGCACCGCTGCTGCTGAAGTCCCCCACTGTGCAAGGCATCAGCGTCGGCCATCGCCGCTCGCTCGAAGATTTCATACGAGCAGTCGACAGCATCGGCCTGAAGCCCGTCATCGACCATCGCTATGCCCTCGGCGAGGCGCCGGCCGCCTTCGATCATCTCGATCGCGGCCCCTTCGGCAAGATCGTCATCGAGCTCTAACGTGAAGCCGGGCCGCTGCGAAAAGCTGGCGGCCCGGCCTATGATATCAGCCCTTCGGTTCGAAGGGCTGCGGCACGCGCTGGGCGCCCTGGCGTGCGAGCATCCAGCCGGGATATTCAGGCGCAAGCGCGCTGACGTCATCGAGCTTGGCCATATCGTCGGCATCGAGCTTCAGCTTGACGGCGGCCAGATTCTGGTCGAGCTGATCGAGGCGCTTGGCGCCGATGATGATGCTGGTGACGAAGGGCTTTGCCAGGATCCAGGCAAGTGCCACAGTGGCGACACTGGAGCCGTGCTTCTCCGCCACTTCGCGCATGGCGGCAACGCAGGCCCAGGCGCGGTCCTTGTCGACAGGCGGGAAATCGAAGGTCGCGCGCCGTCCCTCGCCATTGCCGGGAGCACCTGGACCATACTTGCCCGAGAGCAGGCCGCCGGCGAGCGGCGACCAGACCATGAGCCCGAGCTTTTCCTCGGTCATGACAGGCACGATTTCACGCTCCAGATCGCGGCCAGCGATGGAATAATAGGCCTGCACCGTCTCGAAGCGGGCAAAGCCGCGACGTTCGGAAATGCCGAGCGCCTTGGCGATGCGCCAGGCCTGCCAGTTGGAAACGCCGACATAACGCACAAGACCGCGCGAAACGAGATCGTCCAGCGCCCGCAGCGTCTCGTCGATCGGTGTCACGATATCCGTGCCATGGATCTGATAGAGATCGATATGATCGGTCTGAAGACGATCCAGGCTGGCCTGCACCGAGTCCATGATGTGGCCACGCGAGGCGCCGCGATCGTTGGGCTTCTCGCCCATGACGCCATAAACCTTGGTGGCGATGACGACATCCTTGCGGGGGATGCCGAGGTTTTTCAGGGCCTGGCCGAGCAGCTTTTCGGAATTGCCGAAGGAATAGACGTCGGCGGTGTCGATGAAATTGACGCCGGCGGCAAGCGAGCCTTCGACGATCTTGTCGGCCAGCGCCTGGTCGACATCGGCGATCGAGCCCCAGGGAGTGTTGGGATTGGCTTCGCCGAAGGTCATCGTGCCCAAGCAAAGTTCGGAGACGAACAGGCCGGTATTGCCGAGTTGGTTATAACGCATAGGAGAAATTCCCTTGTGGTCAGCCGGAAGACTCTTCCGACCGGTGAACGCTATCTTTTCGCTATGAATTGGCCTCGGCACGACAGCCGCAGTCGGGGCTGCCCTGGGGAGATCATAAGACGGTCGTCGAGGCCGGACTCAAGCTCCGCGGCAATCGAGACAACAAGCACATAATGCACCGGAAACCGATTTCAACGCGAGACCTGCGACCGATCACGATGCGGTGACCGACGCAAGCTCTTGCGTCCGGCCGGACGCGGATTAGACTCAAGTTTTTATTTGATGCGCAAAACGGACATACCGATGACGCAACGTCCCCTAACCACGATCGGCTTCGATGCCGACGACACGCTCTGGCAGAACGAACAGTTCTACCGGCTAACCGAACTGCAGTTTACCGAGCTACTCGCCGATCACGCCCCACGTGACGTCATCTCCGCACGCCTGTTGGAGGCGGAGAAGCGCAATCTTCGCCACTACGGCTTCGGCATCAAAGGCTTTACCCTCTCGATGATCGAAACAGCCATCGAGATCACGGAGGGCGAAGTGCCATCGACCGTCATCGCGCAGATTCTCGATATCGGCCGCGATCTCCTCGCCCATCCCGTTGAAACATTGCCGCATGTGCGTCAGACGCTGGAAGCTCTATCGGGGAAATACCTGCTGGTACTGATTACGAAGGGTGATCTTTTCGATCAAGAGCGCAAGCTTGCGCAATCCGGGCTCGGCGATCTCTTCGATGCGGTCGAGATCGTTTCGGACAAGAACGCGTCGACCTATCGCCGCATTTTTTCCAAGGTGGGCGATGGACCGGAACGGGCGATGATGATCGGCAATTCGCTGAAATCGGACATCGTGCCGGCGCTTGCCGCCGGCAGCTACGGCGTCTTCGTGCCGCACGAGCTTACATGGTCGTTCGAGCATGTCGAGGAGCCGACCGAAGCGCCGCGTTTTCGCAAGATCGGTCATCTCGGCGAGCTGCATGGCGTGATCGAAATGTTGCAGTAACCCTTACTGTCCCTGCTTCGAGCGCGGCGGAAACAGCATCGGTCCCTGATCCTTCTGCTGATCAGCCGGCGCCTGCTGGGCGGCCGGCGGATTGGGGTCGATGAGGATCTCGTATGGCGCACCGAGACCGCGCCGGCGCGTGACGCGCGAATAATAGGGCTTGATCAGCCAGGTCGTATCCTCATTGACGGTGACGTCGGCGGTGTTGCCGTCTTCATCCGTGCCGAAGAAGGATTCGTCCTCGCTCGACGAGAGGTCGAAAATCGCCATATAGGCATATTTGCTTTTCGAGCTGAAGGTGATCCGCACATGCTGGCCCTTCTTCAGCGGCAGTGTGTAGACCTTGCCCTTGCCGAACTTCGTCCAGCCCGTCAGCTTCTCGAGCACGGCGGGAAAGCCGAGCTTCTCGATCTTTTCGCCGCGATCAAGCTGCGGCAGCTGCTGCTGTTGGGTGTCGGTTTGGGCATAGGCGACGACACCACCGAAGAACGCAAGCATCGCGAGGGAAAGGCCGAAAGCTGCGCCTCTCACGGCCGCACCAATGCGCAACGCATCGCCTCCACCTCTTTCCGGCAATAGCAGCCCTCGATGTGGTCGTTGACCAGGCCCATAGCCTGCATGAAGGCATAAACTGTGGTCGGGCCGACAAAGGTCCAGCCGCGTTTCTTCAGATCCTTCGAAATCCGCACCGAAGCCGCCGTCGTCGGATTGGCGCGAAGATGGGCAAGGTCGAAGATCTCCGGGCGCTCGGCAGCGGTCGGCTCATGGGTCCAGAAATAGCGGGCGAGCGAACCGAATTCGTCGCGCAGCTCAATGGCGCGGCGAGCGTTGTTGATGGTGGAAACGATCTTGCCGCGATGGCGGATGATGCCGGCATCGGCGAGGCAGCGCTCGATATCCGCCTCGCCAAACTTGGCGACTTTCTCGAAATCGAAGCCCGCAAAAGCAGCGCGGAAATTCTCGCGCTTGCGCAGGATCGTCAGCCAGGACAGGCCTGACTGGAAGCCTTCGAGGCAGATCTTCTCGAAGAGCCTGATGTCATTGACAACAGGCCGACCCCATTCCTCGTCGTGATAGCGCTGATATTCCGGCAGATTGCCGTGCCAGAAGCAGCGGTCCTTGCCATCTTCGCCGGTGATAATGCCCGTTTCGGCCATTTTCGCGATTCGTCCCCTATTTCAGCGTTCGCTACCGGAAACCGGTAAGCCACTATCGGATAAATTGAGATCAATCAAATGCTTAAATTCATAGGCTGACTTCGACGACCGCGCATTCCGATTCATGATTTACCACTTACAAACCATCTTTCCAAACCAAGCGGTAACCCTGACAAAGCTTTATCGGCTTCGCGGCATTTTGATGAATAGATGTTTACCATTCGCTCGCGTGCAAGTGGCACCATTGTTTCGACCGGGTGCTTTCGCGCCCATCTTCGGCCCATGTGTAGAGAGTTTGTCCGATGATGAAACATGCCGTTCTATGCGCCGCCGGCGCCCTGAGCCTGCTTACCTCCACCGCCTTTGCCGACGATCGCTATCAGTCGCGCCCGCCCGTCATCGTCAGTCCCGATCTGACCGCCCCCTGGGTGATGCAGCTTGGCGGCGGCAACGTGCAGCCGGTCGTCTATCCCCGCCCGATGGCGCGCCGCGCCGCCGATCCCAGAATGGAGCAGCAGGCCAATCCGCAGCTGCGTCAGGTCGTGCAGCCGCGCGGCCTGTTTGCACGTCCGGCCGTGCAGCAGGTCGCCATGGCCCGTCCGCAATATCCGGCAATCCGCGGCCAGATCGACCCGCAGTTCCTGCCGCAGATCGTCGACTATCAGACCAAGGAAAAGCCCGGCAGCATCGTCATCGATACCAACAACCGCTTCCTTTATCTGGTGATGGATGGCGGCAAGGCGCGGCGCTATGGCGTCGGCGTCGGCAAGCCGGGTTTCGAATGGGCCGGCGCCCACACCGTGACCCGCAAGCAGGAATGGCCGGACTGGACGCCGCCGGCCGAAATGATCTCCCGCGAAGCCGCTAAGGGCCATTATCTGCCTGCGCACATGGAAGGCGGTGAAGGCAATCCGCTCGGCGCCCGCGCCATGTATCTTGGCTCTACCCTTTATCGCATCCATGGCACCAACGCGCCCTGGACGATCGGCAGTGCCGTCTCCTCCGGCTGCATCCGGCTTCGCAACGAGGATGTCATCGACCTCTACAACCGCGTCAAGGTCGGCACCCGCGTCACCGTCATGTAATCTTGAACGACCGCGAGACCTGTGCGGCGATACTATTCCATCGAAGGGCAGTATTCGCCGCACCGGAAAGCCCTCCACTATAGTTCAGACTATAGTCTGATCCGCGATAGAAGAGAGGCCGGTTCTTCCAGGCCATTCTCCTCCTCGGGCATTTTGATCTTGATCCCTTCGTTGGTTCCGGTAATTTCCTACCGGATTAAACGAGGGGAATGCCATTATGAAAGCAGCATTGTCGATCGTGACGACAGGTGTCGTTGCGGCGTGTCTTCTTGCAGCATCGAACGCAGCAGCCTTCACCACCTCCGCACCCTATGCGGCACCGGCGACACGCGGCGACGTGATCCGGGTCGCGGTGGAGCCACAGGGCCAGGTGAAGCCGCAATTCCAGCGGCGCATGGTGCGGCTGGCGACCAATGAAGAGCCGGGCACGGTGATCGTCGACACCAACAACAAGTATCTCTACCTCGTCGAAGGCAATAACCGCGCAAGACGCTACGGCATCGGCGTCGGCCGCGACGGTTTCGGCTGGTCGGGCGTCGTCAAGGTCGGCCGCAAGGCGGAATGGCCGGGCTGGACGCCGCCGCCGGAAATGATTGTTCGCGAAGCCAAGAAGGGCCACAAGCTGCCGGCCTATCAGGAAGGCGGCGAGGACAATCCGCTCGGCGCGCGCGCCATGTATCTCTATCGTAACGGCAACGATACCGCCTTCCGCATCCACGGGACCAATCAGCCCTGGAGCATCGGCCTCAACATGTCCTCCGGTTGCATCCGCATGATGAACAAGGATGTGATCGATCTCTATGACCGCGTTCCGGTCGGCACGAAGGTCATCGTCGTTGGTCCCGGCAACAAGCAGGGCGAGGTCAGCTATCAGGATCGCGGCGTCGATGTGCTGAGAACCCTGTTCGGCGGCTGACAGCCGACCCGAATCAGGCATCAAGATAACGGACGTCCTTTCCTGGCATCGCATCGTTCACACCGCGGAAGGACGCCCGTATCGCTTGCAATAGCTTATCGTGTGCAGGCGCGGATGGAGACACTGTTGCGCCGGCGTTACAGCCTGAAATTTATCGCGCCGCACCGCTGAGAAACGGCGCGTCGGCTTCAGTTTGCCGTCAGTTTTCCCACCTAAGCCGTACTTGCCTACCCATGACTGCAATAGAAGTGTCATGGAAGCGCGTTTAGATGGCGGCACTTTGGCATCCGGGGATTTCATATGCATCGTGCATTTCGCATCAAGCAGCCGGCATTCGCCGCGCTTGCGACTTCCGCATTCATATTGGCCGCAAGCTCTGCCTCGGCGGAGATGCAATTTTCCGCTTACGGTGGCATACAAGGCGCGACAGGCAGCAATGTGACCACGTCGGACGGCGCTGATTTCGACCCCAACTGGTCCGGAAAATCCTTCAAGATGCCGCCCTATTTCGGCTTCCGCGGCATCTGGTGGCTTGACCAGTTCGACAAGCCGAACTGGGGCGTGTCGCTCGACTACACCCATGCGAAGGTCTATGGCGATCTCGGCAATACGCCCGGCTGGTCGCATTTCGAGTTCACCGATGGCCTGAACATGCTGACGCTGAATGCGCTCTACCGCTTTCAGGACCCGAGCCGCAACTGGACGCCCTATGTCGGTCTCGGCGCCGGCATCAACGTGCCGCACGTCGAAGTCACGCGCGCTTCCGGCACGACCTTCGACTACCAGTTCGGCGGCGCTTCGCTGCAGGCGCAGGCGGGCGTCAGCTACCAGTTCGCCAAGCACTGGTCGACCTTCGTCGAATACAAGGGCAACTACAACTTCGTGAACAATGTCTCGATCGACAGCGGCGATACGCTGAAGACCAGGGTTTTCACTCACGCTCTCAACTTTGGCGTTTCGTTCAACTTCTGACGCCCTTCCGGCTGAAGTCGCAATCGATCCTTCAAACCGGTTCAGGCTTGGGGGATCCTGTGCTATATTTCAGCCATGAGCTTTTTCTACTACCGATGTGACTGGATCCATCCGGAAAGCGAGGAGCCAGTCATCGTTTATTACGAGGTCGATGTCGACGGCGATGTTCCGCGACTGATCGACGTGTTCGCGGACGGCCGCCGGCATTGCATGTCGGTTGCCGACTATGCTGCATTGGGCCGTGAGATGCGGCGGCTCACCAGCCTTGTCGAAGGCTCGTTCTATGACGGCATCGCCGGCCTGGTGGATGGCCTATTCTTTGAAGAAGGGCAGGATCGCATCAGCATGACGCAGATTGCCGCCGACCGGTTCGAAGTCGAGTGGCAGGCTCATCGCCTGCCCACACCGGACAAACTGCATTAGAGCGCAATTCCGGACGGAAAACCGCTGCGCACTTTTCCAGGAATTGCTCTAAGCAGCCGCCGGTTGCAGGCCCTTCAGTTTCGCGGGCATTTCGCCACCATAGGCCCAATCCAGCAATTCCACCGTATGTAGAATGGGAATGCCGGTTCCCGTGGCGATCTGCGTGATGCAGCCGATATTGCCTGTGGCGATAATATCGGCCTTTGTTGCCTCGATGTTCCTGACCTTGCGCGCTTTCAGCTCGGCCGAGATCTCCAGCTGCATGATGTTGTAGGTGCCGGCCGAGCCGCAACAGAGATGCCCCTCCGCCGGGTCGCGCACCGTGAAACCGGCCGCCTTCAAAAGCTGCTTCGGCGCCATGGTAATCTTCTGCCCATGCTGCATGGAGCAGGCGGAATGATAGGCGACTACGATGCCGCGCGGCATATGCGAGGGAAGGTCGAGACCTGCGAGATATTCGGTGATGTCTTTGGCGAGCGCCGAGACCCTTGCCGCCTTGTCGGCATAGGCCGGATCGAGGCGCAGCATATGGCCATAATCCTTGATCGTCGTGCCGCAGCCCGACGCGGTGATGATGATGGCGTCGAGCCCTCCGGCCTCGATCTCGCGCAGCCACACATCGACATTGGCGCGGGCGGCGGCAAGCGCCTGTTCCTCGCGCCCCATATGATGAACCAGCGAGCCGCAGCAGACCTCCCCTTCCGGTCCGACAACCTCGACACCGAGGCGCATCAGCAGGCGGATGGTCGCCGCATTGATCTCGGGATCGAGCACCGGCTGGGCGCAGCCCGTCAGGATCGCCACACGACCGCGCCGCTCGGCCTGCGCTACATGCAGCCCCGGCTTTGCAAGGGGCGACGGCGCGGGAATGCTGCGTGGCGCGAGATCGAGCATGGCGGCGAAAGCCTTCAATGCCGGGATGCGCTTCAACAGACCCTTGAACGGTCGCCCAAAGTTCGCAAGCCGCAAGGCCAGCCGGAAACGGCTGGGATAGGGCAGCACGGCTGCCAGTACATTGCGGGTCAGCCGGTCCATCAGCGGGCGCTTGTAGGTATTCTCGATATGGGCGCGGGCGTGATCGACCAGATGCATATAGTCTACGCCGGAGGGACAGGTCGTGGTGCAGGCGAGGCAGGACAGGCAGCGATCGATGTGCGTCACCACCTCGGCATCGGCGGCCCGGCCGTTTTCCAGCATGTCCTTAATGAGATAAATGCGGCCGCGCGGGCTGTCGAGCTCATTGCCGAGCGTCACATAGGTAGGACAGGTGGCGGTGCAGAAGCCGCAATGCACGCATTTGCGCAGGATGGCCTCGGACTCGGCCACATGCGGATCGGCAAGCTGTTCTGGCGTGAAATTGGTTTGCATCAGCCGAGCCCTCGATTCTTGCCTGCCAGAACAAAGGCGCCCATCATATCCCGTCTAGCCCCCTCATCCGCCCTATCGGGCACCTTCTCCCCAAGGGGAGAAGGGGGAATTCATCTTCCTCTTCCCTTGCAGGAAAGAAAATCGTGGAATCGCAGCAAACAAGGTCATCCCCTCTCCCCCGCGGGGAGAGGGCTAGGGTGAGGGGGTAACCAGCCAAAGACGCCATCCGCATCACCCCATCTTCCCCGGATTGAAAATCCCCGCCGGATCGAATTTTTCCTTCACGCGCGCAGACAGCAGCGCCACCGCTTCGGATTGCGGCTGGAAGGCCGCCGTCATTGCACGGTGGGCTGGGGTGGCGCGCATCAAGGTGGCGTGCCCGCCGCCAAGCGCATGAATGTAGCGCCTCAGCATGTCGCCCTCGGGCTCGGCTTCCATGCGCATCCAGACGAGCCCGCCCTGCCAATCGTAATAGGCATCGACGCCCTCCTCCAGGCGAAGAGCTGCAACGAGCTGATGGCCTATGCTAGGGGCGACGGATACCCGCCAGATCGGACGCATCGTGCCATCCGCATAAGGCTTCACATTGCGGATCTCGCGCCAGAGCCTGCGGCTGACATCCTCTTCAAGGCGCCTCACGGAGCCGAGCCGACCCATCGCTGCGGCCAGCTTTTCGGCCCTCACCGTGACGGAGCCGGGAAGGCCCTCGATACGCAGCACCGTCGCCTCCCCTGGCGGCATGGTGCCGTCGATGAAGGACCATGCGACCGTCAGGGGTAGATGCGCGGCGCCCGAAACTTCGAGCGGCAGAGCCATGGCCGCGGCCATCGCGTTGGCCGCCTCCGCATCGTTGAGGCCGGAGACGACGATCGTTTCCTCCGTCTTCGGCCTCGGCGGTACGCGGAATGTCACCTCCGTCAACAGGCCGAGCGTACCGTGCGAGCCGGCCATCAGCTTGACCAGATCGAGACCAGTGACGTTCTTCATCACCCGCCCGCCGGCCTTGACGATCTCACCCCTGCCGTTGACGAAGCGGACGCCGAGCAGGCTGTCGCGCGCGGCACCGCTGACGAAACGGCGCGGGCCTGAGACATTGGCTGCGAAAATGCCGCCGATCGTCGGCTCACCTTCGGTTGCCATCAGCGGCCTATGATCCATCGGCTCGAAGGCCATCATCTGACCAGCCTCGGCAAGAGCCGCCTCGATCTCCGCAGCCGGCGTGCCGGTGCGGGCCGTCATCACCATCTCACCCGGATTGTAGGCGACGATGCCGGTCAGGCCACGTGACGAGAGCACCGCTTCCGACGCGACCGCATTGCCGAAGCCGGATCGCGTGTTGCCGCCGACGATCGCCAGAGCTGCGCCGCGTGCCGTATGATCGCCAATGATGGAGGCGGCTTCCTCCTCGGTTCTCGGATGAAACTCGGTCATGCGGCGTTGCGTCCGTCGAGCGGGAAGACTTTGGAAGGATTGAGGATCCAGCCGGGATCGAAGGCCGCGCGCACCGACATCATCTGGGCGAGATCGACATCGGCATATTGGTG
>Ga0268256_1002271_pt1 | contig 10012 bp, 9 predicted proteins | sample AgamicAtAmrz_FD_200247 | JGI IMG/M metagenome (GOLD analysis project Ga0268256, IMG submission 200247) | Agave microbial communities from Guanajuato, Mexico - At.Am.rz (v2) (version 3) | ecosystem: Host-associated > Plants > Roots > Rhizosphere | place: Guanajato, Mexico | collected 2012-06-07
CGGAATCAAGCCGCAAACCACTATTAACCTTGTTTTATCCAAATAGCAAAGGGAATTCGGTTTGATATTTATCCATACAACTTACTGATGTTACGGTTAATCCTGAATGCGCGCCCCGGCAGAAGCCAAATAAAATAGCGCGTTGGAGATAACGCTGATTAAACAGACCTGCTGTTAAGATCGGCCAGGTATTTAGAGGATGTTTACCGAGGAGATTTAATTAACGGGTAATTAGCAACACATCGCCAGTGCGCTATAAAGATATTTTCAGTAGAAAGAAGAGATAATACCCTGCCGGGCGGCAGGGTATCGGGGCCCGATTAGTTCAGCTTATAATCCAGCGTAATTTCCGCATTCATCAGCTGGGAAACCGGACAGCCCGCTTTGGCCTGATTGATGATTTCATCAAACTTAGCGCTGTCGACGCCCGGCAGAGCGATCTGGCTCTGCAGCGCGATTTTGGTAATCTTAAAGCCTTCGCCAACTTTATCCAGCGAGACGTCCGCCGTGGTGTCAATGCTGTCCGGCACCAGACCTTCGTTGCCCAGCATCAGCGAGAGCGCCATCGAGAAGCAGGCAGCGTGTGCCGCGCCGATCAGCTCTTCCGGGTTAGTGCCCGGCTTGCCTTCAAAGCGGGTGTTGAAACCGTAAGGCTGTTCTTTCAGCGCGCCGCTTTCGGTGCTGATAGTGCCCTTACCTTTCTTGATATCGCCTTCCCAGTGTGCCTGACCTTTCTTATGAATAGTCATCAATATCCTCCCGTTTGCTTTGCATGAAGGGTAAGTATAGTGACTTTTCAGCAGTTTGCTGACGAAGCACTTGCAAATGCTCATTTACTAACCGTTAATAGAAGGAGACCACAGGAGAAATACCATGTTTAAAACTGATGATATTGTGCAAAGTAAAACCGGCGGCCCAAAGATGGTGGTATTGCAGGTTAAAGGCGAGACGCTTTATTGTGCCAGAGTGGATGATGCCGACAAAAAAGAGATCGAGGTGCCTGCCAGCTCGGTCAATCTTTACCATGAAGACGGCGACTTTGGCGTTTGCTGATAAGCAGGGCCGCCCGGCCCTTTTCTTCTCTTAAGCACAGGATTGTCTATGTCTCAGCAACTGGCCAGCCAGTTAACCAGCCGTTTTTTCCGCTATCTTGCCGTCACCAGCCAGAGCGATGCCGCCGCGACCAGCCTGCCCAGCACGCCCGGTCAGCAGACGCTGGCTAACCTGCTGGCGGAAGAGCTGCGCGCCCTGCGGCTGGAAAATGTGCAGGTCGATGAATGCGCGACCGTTACCGCTGTCCTGCCCGGCAAGGCGCCGGGCGCGCCGCGTATCGGTTTTATCACCCATATCGACACCGTCGATGTCGGCCTCTCGCCCCATATTCACCCGCAGATTTTGCGCTTTGAAGGCCAGGATCTCTGCCTCAACAGTGAACAGGAGATCTGGCTGCGGGTGGCTGAACACCCGGAGATCGTCCCTTATCAGCATGAGGAAATTATCTTTAGCGACGGCACCAGCGTGCTGGGCGCCGATAATAAGGCGGCCGTTACGGTCGTGATGACGCTCCTGGAAAACCTCCGCGACGCAGCGACGCACGGCGATATCGTGGTCGCCTTTGTGCCTGATGAAGAGATCGGCCTGCGCGGTGCCAAAGCGCTGGATCTGGAGAAACGCTTTAACGTCGATTTCGCTTATACCATTGACTGCTGCGAGCTGGGCGAAGTGGTCTATGAAAATTTCAACGCGGCGTCGGCGGATATCCGCTTCACCGGCGTGCCGGCGCATCCGATGTCAGGCAAAGGCGTACTGGTGAATCCCCTGCTGATGGCCTGGGATTTTATCAGCCATTTTGACCGCCGCCAGACGCCGGAGCACACGGCCGGACGTGAAGGCTATATCTGGTTTAACGAGATGACGGCAAACGCGAGCGAGGCAAGACTAAAAGCCTCTATCCGTGATTTCGGGCTGACGGGCTTTGCGCAACGCAAGCAGCAAATCAGCGAGGTCGCCGCCTTGATTGCCGGACAGTATCCGACCGGCAAGGTGGAGGTCAGCATCAGCGAGATCTACAGCAATATCAGCAACGCTATCGGCGAAGATCGACGAGCGATAGATCTGCTGTTTGCCGCGCTGGAGACGCTGAACATTACCGCGAAGGTTACGCCGATGCGCGGCGGAACCGATGGCGCGGCGCTGTCGGCGAAGGGCCTGCTGACGCCAAACTTTTTTACCGGCGCGCACAACTTCCATTCCCGCTTTGAATTCCTGCCGGTCTCCTCCTTTGTGAAGTCTTATCAGGTGGCAGAGCAGCTTTGCCTGCTGGCCGCGCGGCAGGCATAAAAAAAGCGCCGGGTTACGGCGCTTCAGGCTAAGGCATAACGAGGATCAGAAAGAGACCCAGTCATCGGCGCTGGCTTTCGCCACGGCTGGCCGTGCGCTAATCGGCGCGGCCTTGACGTAAGGCGTCGGTGACGGCCTGGCGGCTGTAGCCGGTGAGAGACGGAACTTAGAAACGGAGAGCGTCAGCTCTTCGGTCTGGCGCTCCAGCGCGCTGGCCGCTGTAGAAACCTCTTCCACCAGCGAGGCGTTTTGCTGCGTCACGCTGTCCATTTCGGTAATGGCGGTGCCAATCTGCGAAATGCCCTTGCTTTGCTCTTCCGAAGCGGAGGCGATCTGCTTCATGATCTCCACAACTTCCGCTACCGCCTGTAGCATGTCGTCCATGGTGCTACCGGCTTCGCCAACCAGTCGGGATCCCTGATTCACGCGAGTAACGGAATCCGCAATCAGCGTTTCAATCTCTTTAGCCGCCCCGGCGCTGCGCTGGGCAAGGTTGCGCACTTCGCTGGCTACCACGGCGAAACCACGGCCCTGCTCGCCTGCCCGCGCCGCCTCTACCGCTGCGTTCAGCGCCAGAATGTTGGTCTGGAAAGCGATGCTGTTAATCACGCTGGTGATTTCCGCAATCTTGCGAGAACTGCCGGAAATGCCCTGCATGGTATCCACCACGTCTTTTACCAGCTTGCCGCCCTTGCTGGCGGTGGTTGAGGCGCTCTGCGCCAGTTCGCTGGCCTGACGCGCGTTATCGGCGTTGAATTTCACGGTGGCCGTTAATTGCTCCATGCTCGCGGCGGTTTCTTCCAGCGCGGCGGCCTGCTGTTCGGTGCGAGAGGAAAGATCGTTGTTACCGGAAGAGATTTCCGCCGCGCCACGGTAGATATTATCCGTGCCGCTGCGGATGGCGCTGACGGCTTCACGCAGGCTATCCTGCATGGCGCGCAGCAGCGGCATCAGTCGGCCAACGCAGTTGCGGCCGATATCTTCCAGCGGATGGCTCAAATCGCCCTCGGCGATGCGGCGGAAGTGCTCGCGCATTCCATCCAGCGGGCGCACCAGCATTTTTACCAGGTAGCGGTCGGTAAAAAGCAGGATCAGCAGGCCGGCAATCACCGCCATAACAATGATCATTTTAGTCATATCGGTCAGGTGATCGACGGTGACGCGCGTCACGTCCAGCTTTTCGCCAGCGGCAAGATTGAATTTATCCACGCTGGCGCCAAAAGCGCGGCTGAGCGGCGGCGTCACGCTGGCGGCATGACGACGAAAATCGTCCGGCGACGCCTGCTGCGCCAGCTGCATCTGCGGCAGAACCCCTTCGTCCAGCAGTTTCTGCCAGCTGGCGATGACGGCAGCAGCGTAGCCTGGTGCCAGTGGGCCTGGCGCTTCGGCTTTGAAATCGGCCAGCAGCGTGGTCATATTATCCAGCGCTTTTTGTACCGAGGCCATATCCGCAGCCGCCGTTGGGCTTCCCGCCTGGCGGGATTCCACTGCGCGCGTCAGACGAGTAATAAAGCGAAAATATTGATCGTTGCCCTTGCTCAGGGTGGTCATCTGGTTCACCAGCTCACGGTCAACCTCGTTGCCCTGGCCCAGCGAATTCAGCGCGCAGACGCTGTAAATGCCCACTGCCGTCCATAGCAGGCAGAAAAGCCCGAGGATCGACAGCATTACGCTGCGGATGGTAAAATCTTTTAGCAAATTCATAACTACTCCGTAACGATGTTAAAACCCGAGTGCTCGTCCTGCGTGGTGGACGCTTGACAGGAGTTATCGGCATCGCCAACAAAATCATGAGTAATTATTTCTTTCTTATTCAGGGCGTTACTGACCATAACGCAGCGTTAAGTCCTTGCTGCGCCTGTTATTTGTTTTTTTAATCCGTTATAAATCCAGCGGGACGATGTTAAAAAATTATTCCCGGAGTTTAACAATATTTTTCATCAGCAGGCGAAACAGCTGCATCCGTCTGCGCATAAAGTTTTTCTCCAGCCTGAGCGTCGGGCCCGTTTCGCCGAAGCGCATCATTACGTCTGCGCCAGGCTGCCAAACCGGCCAGTTGGGTTCGCCTTCGAGCCGGTGAGAAAAGAGGCTGGCGTGGCGGGCAAAATTCAGCCAGTAACCGCTAACCTTTTTAGCAAACTCGCGATCGCCTGCGGTAAAGGGGCGATCGCCCATTTGCGTGGTCAGCTCGTCGAGGGTATTGAGCGTATAGGGGATCTCATTGCCGTGCCAGGTTCCGTCAGGATAAAGGTCACGCGAATTTTCTGATACGTAATCGAAGTAGTAGCGCCAGACAGGGATACCTTTGCGGGCGTGGGAGAGCGCGGCGATATAGCCCATGGCGGTAAAAGTCATATCACGCGCCACCTGCCTGCCGAGCTTGTCGTCATCATACAGGCCGTCGTACAGCAGGCGGATCATTTTCATACGCAATCCCAGGCGCTGCGTGGCGCGCAGCTGCCGGATAATCAGCGCGGGATCGACCCCAAAATAGCTGAGGACGCTGGCCTCATCGCTGTTGCTGCCGATCATTAACGGCAGTTTGTGCTGGGCGGCGTTGTTAAAGACTTTCAGCATGGGGACGGGTAAAACCCGATCGCCCGCTATCGCCACCGGGCCGTTAGCCAGCGAACTCTCCAGCGGCCAGAAGGCGTCGGCAGGCAGCGCGCGCAGCTGCTCCGCCGTGGCGTGCGGCAAATCAAAATGGCGGGCCAGCTTTTCGCCGTTTGCCAGCGCCTTTTCGCGCGGTAGATCGGGCAGCGCATAGGGGCTTTGCGCGATGCCTTTATGAAACAATCCAACCGAAAGCGGCGAGGAAAAAAGCGAAAGCACGCTGCGCGCGCCGGATGATTCTCCGAAGATCGTCACGTTATGCGGATTGCCGCCGAAGGCAGCGATATTACGCTGTATCCATTGCAAAGCAGCGATTTGATCCAGCAGCGCAAAATTATTGACGACTTCGCCCGGCGCATACTCTTTATCCAGCGCCGGATGCGCAAAAAATCCCAGATGACCCAGCCGATAGTTAAGGGTAACCACCACCACGCCCTGCGAGGCCAGCGGCTGGCCGATATAGGGCGCCAGGCCTGCCGCGCCAATGGTAAAACCGCCGCCGTGGATCCAGACCATGACCGGCATTGGGCCCGCCGGCTCCGTTTCCGGCGTCCAGACGTTCAGATAGAGACAATCCTCACTGAACGCGCCTGGATCGCCGCCGCCCACCGCCATGCAATATTGCCGGTTCTGCCAGCTGGCCGCCCCCCATGCCGTGGCGTCACGCTCTCCCTGCCACGGCGTTACCGGCTTCGGCGATCGCCAGCGATACTCGCCGACAGGCGGCGCGGCATAAGGTATGCCCCTGAAAACAAAAACGTCCTTATCCAGACTGCCGCACAGGGTCCCTTCTGCCGTCCTTATCCTTATCAAGCGTTCGTTTTTCATTGCTGCGTCCTGAGTAATCTGCTGACTATTATTTGCAAGCGCCACGGCAAAGTCCAACAGGTGACCTCATTTACAGAAAATGCTTACGGTTCCTTAACATTTGGATCATGCTCTTCCAATTTTTCTGATTATTAATCAAATGATTATTATTTATCGAACCGTTCAGTTCATGCTGTAATTTGCAGCCTGCTAATCAACAGAACCGGGAAATCAACGTCGTTCTTTTGCAAGGCGTAAGGGGATATTTACAGCCAAAGTCAGCTCAAGCCGCATCGTTTCCGACACGGCTTTGATAACGAAATGGCGACGGCGGGCTGAAAGCTATTACCGCATCGTTTCCGACACGGTTTGATAACGAAATGACGCTGGCTGGCTGAAAGCTATTACCGCGCCGTTTCAGGCATGCGTTTGACGACGAAATGACGACGGCTGGCCGGAAACTATTCTTCGCTACGCTGGTGGCCGAAGCGGTATTTCGCCAGCAGCATCAGCGAGGTCAGCACAGCCGGAATAGCCAGGCTGGAGAAAACTTCCGTAATATGCCAGCCCATCGCCAGCATCTGCGCGCCGGCAAAGGCGCTGAGAATAGCGCCCATGCGCCCTACGCCGTGCATCCAGCTGGAGCCGGTCGCGCGGGCGTGGGTAGGATAATAGCTGGCCGACAGCGCGTTCATGCCGGTATTAGCCCCGTTAAGGCAGAAACCGCTGCAAAAAGCGACCAGGCTCAGGATTAGCGTATTTGCCGGCGCGTAGCCAATCGCTACCGTCGCGATAGCGCCGGTAAAGTAGATGGCGGCCAGCGCCAGGTTGGCGTTAAAGCGATCCATCATCCAGCCGGCAAACAGCGAGCCAACGGTGCCGCCGGCCTGATACATGGCGGTCACCAGCGCGGCCTGCGTAACCGTCATGCCCATATCTTTCACCAGCGAAGGTAGCCAGCTGCCGATCAGATAGACCAGAAACAGCCCCATAAAGTAGCTGCCCCACAGCAGCACGCTGCCGGAGAGATAAGGTCGCGTCAGCACCAGCTTCACCGCGCCCTCGCGCTGCGCTTTTTCCGCCATGGCGAACTGGCTTCCCTGCTGTACCTGGCCCGGCGCCATTTTTTCAACTATCTGCCGGATGCGCTCTACGGGCGCCTGCCGCGACAGCAAAAAGCGCACCGATTCCGGTAACCATTTCAGCAACAGCGGCACGATCAGCAGCGGCAGCAGCCCGCCCAGAATCAGCACGGCGTGCCAGCCGTAATGAGGGATTAGCCAGGACGCAGCAAAGCCGCCGCCCGCCGCGCCGAAGGTAAAGCCGCAGAACACCACGGTAATAATGAAAGCGCGCTTGCGCTCGGGAGAGTATTCCGCCACCAGTGTGCCCACGTTGGGCATGGCCGCGCCCAGCCCAAGGCCGGTAAGAAAGCGGAACAGCATCATCTGATCGGCGTTATGCGAAAAGGCGGTCGCCAGCGTCCACAGGCCAAAGAAAAAAACGCTGCTGATGATGATGACGCGACGGCCAAAGCGATCGGCTAGCGGGCCGGCAAACAGGGCGCCCAGCGCCAGACCGATCAGCGCGGCGCTGATGATAGCGCCCAGCTGCTGCGTGGTGACGCCCCAGGAAACCTTAAGCGCCGGCGCGATAAAGCCCATCAGGGCGATATCCATGCCGTCCATCGCCACTACCGCAAAGCAAAGGGCGATAATACGTTGCTGATAACGAGTGACGCCGCCTTCGTTGATCAGGGCGCGGACATCTGTCGCAACAATACTCTCCACGTTAACGCTCCATGGCCAGCAGTGTGCAAAGCGGCTGGCGTCGGTTCCGAAAAAAAGTGTTGGCTATCATAACGGATTGTTATCGATTTCACCCGGTGAATTACCCGTTTGCGTAGCAATTTCCCCGAAAAAAGCAAGCATCCGCAAGGAAAAAAAGGGCTTTTATCAGTAAAGGTGATGAGGCTATTGCCTCCGGGCGGCGAAAAGTGATGGAAAAACGCCCTTATGTTAATAAAATTTTGCAATAAGGTTAACAGTATTCCAACGCGCTGCTTGCCTGCCCGCCACCTTGCTGACTACGCTGCAGTTATGGAAAAAAATTACCTGTTTAATCAGCGCATTCGTCTGCGCCATCTGCATACTTTTGTCGCCGTGGCGCAGCAAGGCACGCTGGGGCGCGCCGCCGAGGTGCTGTCGCTTAGCCAGCCTGCGCTGTCAAAGACACTGAACGAGCTGGAAGAGATGGCCGGGGCCAGACTGTTTGAGCGAGGCCGTCTTGGCGCGCAGCTGACCACGGCGGGCGAGCAGTTTCTGACCCATGCGGTGCGGATTCTGGATGCGCTTAACCATGCCGGTCAGTCGCTCAGCCCCGTGGCCGCGCGCGATCCGGCCGTGCTGCGCATCGGCGTGTTAACCACGGTAGCGCTGGGGATGCTGCCTTCAATTCTGGAACGCTTTCACCAGCAGCAGCCCAGAACGCTGGTTCAGGTCGCTACGCTGCACAACAACGTGCTGCTTGCCGGACTGAGAGCGGGCGAATTTGAAGTTGGTATTGGCCGCATGGCCGAAACGGAGATGATGACCGGGCTGACCTACGAGCTGTTGTTTCTGGAGTCTTTGCGGCTGGTGGTAAGGCCCGAACACCCGCTATTAAGTGACAACGTCACGCTGTCGCGGGCGCTTAACTGGCCCGTAGTGATTTCGCCGGAGGGCACCGCGCCGCGCCGTATCGCCGATGCGATGCTGAAAGATCACGGCTGCCGCCTGCCGGACGCGGTAGTGGAAACCTCTGCGACCTCGCTCGCCCGTCAGCTGGCGCTTCGCTATAACTATGTCTGGTTCGTGCCTTCCGGCGCGATCAAGGACGACCTGCTGCATAATGCGCTGGCCGCGCTGCCCGTCGCCTCACATGGGCCGGGCGAACCGGTTGGCATCATTACCCGTACCGGCGCGCCCCTTAGCCGCAGCGCCGAAGTGCTGATGGCGACCATCCGTAAATCCCACTCCGGCTAGCGGCTGCGCTTGGCGTGCCGTTCGCGGTTGTCCAGGCGCGCCTGCTCGCTTTTACGTAGCCCCACATAGCAGGCGCCGTTGCCGCCGTGCTGCGGCTGAGCGCTGCAAAACGTCTGCACCTGATCAAACTGCTGTAGCCAGCGCGCCAGATAGCTGCGGACGATATTGGCGTGCGATTCATCCTCTTTGCCTTTGCCATGCACGATCAGCAGATTGCGGTAATTTTCGCGCTCCGCCTGCAGCATAAAGCTGTAAAGCGACTGACGGCAGATTTCCACCGGCTGACGCAGCAGATTAAGACTGGCATCGATCTGATATTTGCCCAACCGCAGCTTATCCAGCACGCCCTGCTGGATCCCCTCCGCTTTGTATTCCAACGGCGTTTCCCGGGGGATAACGGTCAAAAAGCCGCTGGTCAGCGGATTATCCAGCTGCTGCTCTTCCTGGCGCTGGCGAGGCGATTTCGTCGAAGGGGATTTTAACCAAAGAATGTTGCTGCAATCCTTGAGCGGCGTAACGTCTTCCATCGCGTCTTTAAACAGGTCTTCATCATTAAAGCTCATGATACAGGTTCCCCGGTGGCCACGATTAAGGATAGTGTAATGGTATCCTCACCGGGCCGCTCTGGCAAAACTTCAGGCGGACGCCGCCAGCGCATAACGTGCGCTCGCCTCGTCGGTGACCAGCCCGCTGATCCAACCGCCCTTTAGCACGGCGGCTATCGCCCGATGCTTTTCGCTGCCTCCCGCAAAGGCGACGATATTGCGTTGGGTATGGGCCGTCAGCCGCACGCTGGTCAAACGGCTGTCCAGAGCGGTTGCCGCTCTTTCGCCTTCCTCACCGATAAAATGGCCAAGCATCTCTGCGGCCACCCGATCCGCCAACAGCGTGGTCACTTCATCGTCGCTGATAAAGCCATCCGCGTTCAGCGGGCAGCCCGGCGAAACCTGACCAATGCCGACAAACATAATATCCGCCTGGGCGGCCTTCTCCGTAACGGTGCGGTAGATGCGATGATTGCACCACAAATCGCGATCGTCGACGCTGTCGGCATACAGCGGCGCGGGCAGGATAAAATAGCGTCCCTGCGTTTTTTCCGCCATCCACAGCGGCACATCATAACGGGTGCAGGAGCCGTCACTGGCGATAGCGCCGATCAACGAAACGCAGCTGTGCTGCGGCCTGTCCAGCTCTGGCAGCTCGTTGATAGTGGCCCGCAGGGTTCTTCC
>Ga0268256_1002273_pt1 | contig 9993 bp, 11 predicted proteins | sample AgamicAtAmrz_FD_200247 | JGI IMG/M metagenome (GOLD analysis project Ga0268256, IMG submission 200247) | Agave microbial communities from Guanajuato, Mexico - At.Am.rz (v2) (version 3) | ecosystem: Host-associated > Plants > Roots > Rhizosphere | place: Guanajato, Mexico | collected 2012-06-07
TCCCTCCAGGGGATTAAAAATCAGGCTTGACGCCGTTTTAGTAAGAGTCAGTGATTGCTGCTGGAGGCAAAATAGGACAGTTTGATGACAGTGAAATGTACGAATTGTGACAGTAATATGACAATCACCGGCGCGGCGATTGTCATCACTATAAAGGAAGCGGATTACTGAATGGTGGCCTGCAGCAGGTAAACCTTGTCAAAGGTGCCAACTTCGGGCGTACCGATAGTGTGCAGTTTTGAAGCGAATACCAGCGGGCGCCCCGGTGCGGGGAACTCCAGCTGTAATCCATCCGGCTGTTGTCCGTCCAGCGTTATTTGACTGACAATATTCTGGCCGAGATCCAGCTCGTTGGGCGCCATAAAGGTCAGGGTCGCATCCTGGCTGCAGGTGACGTCAATGTTGACGCGCGCTTCGTTACCATTGACATCGTAAACGTCCATCGAACCATGGCTTAAATAATAGGGGCCGCCGAGATCGCAGCTGCCAGGGTCCGGTTCAGGATCGGGGCCGGGACCGGGACCGGCAGTTCCACATTCATTACCAAATTCCGGACGTGTCCAATAATCATGAGTAACTTCACTAATGCTAAAACAAATTTTATCAATAGGATCACTAGAATACGTGGCTATATTCGAATATCCAAGCCCCCATGATTTAATTGCCAATGCAGCTATTTCATTTACCGTGCCTTCTCTTTCGTTAATAGCTTTACTATCTACTCGAATAATATCACCATGTTTATACACTACCACCACCACAATATAAAAATAACCATGGGTGGCTTCAATATATGTATCATCGCTGCCGATAATCCCAGTAGGGGTAATATTAAAGCTACAGTACCCACTTCCTGGTTTATTATTGTTATTATTATCTGGGAAGCTATCGTAAGGACAGTACTCGCGAGGAGTAACAACAATGGGTATTTTAACACCTGCTTCCGTTCTTAACGGAAATAAAAAAATCAGAAAAAACAAACAACAAAAATTTATTTTCATTATGACTACCTAAAATCTAATGATACAGGATGGCAAAGGTGCCGGACGCCGTAAATAGCCCCCTGACGATATTTTTATTTTCGACAGCATCAGGTTCTGCGGCGATATAGCTGACAAAATCCAGCTGAGTCGTCCCCGCCTGCACGGCAAAGCTGGCCGGCTGGTTAAACGGCAGCGCCTGGCCCTGCGGCGTTTCCAGCCCGATGGCGATGCCACGCGCCTGGCTGCCGGCATCCGGCGTCAGCAGTCCGGGCAGCGCCGCGCTCTCGTTACCGCTGAAGGTGATCTCCAGTGTATTGCCGAGCGCGGGATCGCAGTTCTCGAGATGCAGGCTAAACGGCTTACCGCGCGTGCGCTGATTGAGATACAGGTATTTATCCGGCATTGCGCCGAGATCGATCTGTAGCTCTTCATCACCCGGCCGGATGGTGCAGGCTTCCTGCACCAGCGCGCCGGTGAAATGCAGGTTATCCGCCGCCTGCGCCGCTGCGTGCCCGACCAGCAGCCACAGCAGCGCCACGTTGATTAAAGGATTCATTACTGATACTCCGCCAGCAGGGTGGCGCTGGCTTCAAACGCCCCTTCCTGCAGGATGCCGTTAGGATCTTTCACCGGCACCGCCCACAGTGCTGGCGGGCGCAGCGGATCAAGGGGAATGCGCGTGTTGAGCGGCAGCGGCTTATCATCAGCGGTCAGCCGCAGGCCCAAATCGGCCACGTTAGTTTGCAGCGCAGCATTATCAAAAGCCGTGGCCACGCCGTTCACCGCCAGCTGCAGCTGCATGGGTGGCGCGTCAGGATCGAGCGGCGGACACTCCAGCTGGTACTCCACCTGTTTGCGGTAGTTGACGCCGTCGATTTTGTTGACGCCCAGCTTATCGCCAAAATCAATTTCCAGCGTATTGCCGCCGCTGATGGTGCACTGCGGCGGCGGCACCAACACACCGTAAAAGCTCACCTCCTCTGCGCGCGCAGAGCAGGCGAGCAGCGCCAGCAACATTAAAAGCGTCAGCGCTTGCATATCAGATGAATTCCACTTTTAGCGTGGCGTTGCCGTTGAACGCGCCGGCCGTCAGCGTGCTGCCGGTTTTTTTCACCGGCACCGCCTGTAGCACCGGCAGCGTCGGATAGGTAAAGTTAAGCCAGGTATTGAGGCTCAGCTGGGTACCGGAGCCGCCGCCCTGCAGCAGTTTGATCCCCAGATTAGTATTGTTGGTGGTCAGCACTTTGGTATCCCACGATGCCGCGGTACCACTGAACTGCATGCGCATGGTATTTTTCGGGTTATTTTTACAGTCCAGGGTAAAAGTCACCGGCTTGATATAATTGACGCCGTCAACTTCGGTAGTGACCACCTGGCTACCAAAATCCACATCGATCGGTTTGGCTCCATTCACCTCACACGAAGGGGGTTCAACCAGCGTACCGTGAAACTGAGCCTGAATATCGAACGCGTGAACCGGTAATACAAACGCGTTAAACAAGATCGCCAGCAAAATCAATTTATTCATTAGTTATCCTTTAACTGTGGTTATTGTAATTCAATTACCAGCAACGCCGTTGCAGTAAAATCCCCACTGGTTAACGTCGCACTCCTTCGCTTATAGGGCGCAGCCGTAATTTTCGGTACATCAGGATAGGTGAAACTGTACCAGCTATTATTCACCGCAAGGTTGTAATCATCAGGATCATAAAAAGCAATCCCGAGATTCGCTTTTGTAGTTGCCAGCAGGCTGGGATGAAAGCTCGAGATCGTCCCGGTAACCTGAATCCTCATACTATTACTGGGTATCTCATTACAATTCATAGTAAACGGGACCGGCTGCAGATAATTAAACCCATTTATTTCATCGATATTTACCCGGCCAAATTCAACGGTAATCGGCTGATTATTATTAATGACGCAGCCCGACCCGGCCTGAACGGTTCCACTGATTCTTATTTCGGTGGAAGCCGTCTCGGCGTGGCTGAATAAAGGCCCAGTCGCGTTCAGTGCGGCCAGCATCAGGGTCAGGCCCGTTAATTTACGCTTCATAATTTCGCCTGCTGCGCTCTGCGGTGATGAACGGCATCGTTTTCTCGTCCGCGTGATTACTGCTGGCGCTTTTCCGGCACCACACGGCAGTCGCTGGCGCAGCGGAAGGTCAGCGCCGGACGGCCACCGTAGTCGTTGATGTAGGTTAATACCGGCGCGTTGCCCAGCGCGCTGGCGCTGCCGCCCAACTTAATGCTGCCCTTCGGCGGCACCATCAGCGGCGCAAAGCCCGCCACCGTTTTGCCTTCCTTGTGCGTCGTGGCATCAACCAGGGTAATGTAATACGGCGTCGGGTTGTGTGCCATGTAGCTATCGCCCTGACGGGTCAACGTCAGCTGCTCCTGCCACGGATTCTCCATCGCCTTACGGTCCGGCACGATCGCCGCCGGCCGGTAGAACAGCTTCACACGGGTTTGCAGCGCAATCTGCAGCACGTTGGGCTTTTCACTGCGCGGTGGGATTTCGCGCAGATTAAAGTAGTAAACGGTCTCACGATCCTGCGGCAGCAGCACCAGCGGGCCATTCAGCTTATTGCCCTGCTCATCTTCAATCCAGCCCTGCGCCAGATAGGGTAATTTCTCGTTCTGGTTACGAATGGTCAGGCTGACCGCCTTTTCATTACCGTTATAGATCACCCGGGTACGATCCAGCGCCACCGCGGCCAGCGCCTGCTGTGCGGTCGCCAGCGTGAGCAGCGTCGCCAGAACTGTTTTTACTGAGGTATGCATGGTTAACTTTGCCCCTTTAAAGAATTAAATTTTTTCGTCTTCCCGCAGGCACGGTAAAAGTAATCCGCTGTACAGGTCATCAGGCAGCGTGGCAGGCAGCGTGACGGAACACTGCACCTGGCCATTCCAGCTCACGTCCATCCGTTCCGCCGGATGGACACCGCTCAAATAGATGTTGCCCTGATCGTAAATGATGCCGGTTTCCTGCTTTTTACTGTTCATCACGCTGGCACCGAACGGCGGCACCGAGCCGTCTGCCAGGCGAATGATCGCCATCGCTTTAGCACCGGCAATTACGTTAAAGCGACGGTAGCCTATGGCGCCTTCAGTCAGGGTGGTTTGCACCACCGAACGGGTGGCTTCGGCGTTGTCATCCAGTTTGCCAAAGTCAATGCGGGCGCTGCTGCGGTAATAGCTGTTGACATCGCTGATCACCGCTTTACCAAAGCGGTTGGTGTATACCGGTGCACCAAAGCCGCGCACCGGCACGTCAGGCACGCCGCTGGTATCCACTAACAGTCGGGTTCCGCCCAGCATCATGTTGCGGTGCAGCGCGCCGCCTTCAGGGGTCAGCACCGCGCCGCCCTGGGCAGACACGCTCAGGCTGCTGTACTGCCCTTCCTGATAGTTGATGCTGGCGGTGGTATCAGCGATATCGCCGTGATGCGACACGTAACCGCCCATGCTGTTACCGCGCCGGCTGTGGCCTGCGCGCAGCTGATAACTGCTGTTTTCGTTAACGCGATCGTAATAACTGACGTCGTGACTGGTGTCATCGCGCTTCACATCAGCGCTGTAGCTGATATTGCTGCTGTTGCCGAACGGGAACGACAGCGAAATATAAGCGCCATCATCGGTGACTTTATTAAATTTGTTGCGATAGGCCGCCAGCGAAACGCTGACGTTTTTCAGGCGGCCAATGTCAAAGTAGCGCGACATCGACAGGCTGAAGTTATCGCTCGCCGGACGGTTCCAGTAGCTCTGATGGGTGTAACTGAGGTAAGCGGTAACACCCAAATCACGAAACGATTTGTTCAGCGTCACGGTGTACATCTCTTTGTTGCGCCCGTTACGACGCGCATCACGCTGCGCATTGAGGTAATCGCCCATGGTCATAAAGTCGCGCTGCGAGAAACGGTAGCCGGCAAACGTCACCTGGCTGTCATACTCTTCAAACCGCTTGGAGTAGCTCAGGCGGTAGGAGCGACCGCTCTGGGTACCAGTGTGCGGCAGCTTTGCCTGCGACTGGGTGGCGTCAAACGACAGCGCGCCGAGGAACAGCAGGTCACGCCCCAGCCCCACGGAAACCGCGCCGTAGCGCGCACTGGCGATACCGCCGCCGTACAGCGACCAGCCGTTGTTGATCCCCCACGAATACTCACCGGCAGCAAAGGTTGGGCCGTTAATGTGATGGCGGAAATCCGACGGTCTGCCGGTGGCTAATTTGTAGCGCACGCGTCCCGGGCGGGTTAAGTACGGCACCGACGCCGTATTGACGGTAAATTTCTGTACCGTGCCGTCCTGCTCCTCAACGCGCACATCCAGCGTACCGTTGACCGCATCGTTAATGTCCTGGATACGGAACGGCCCGGTGGCGACGTGCGTTTCATAAATGACACGTCCCTGCTGGCTGATCACCACTTTGGCATTGGTTTTGGCAATCCCGGTTACCTCGGGCGCATAGCCACGCAGGTTCGGTGGCAGCATATTATCGTTGGAGTTCAGGCTGACGCCGGTAAAACGGAAACTGTCAAACACGTCTGAATAGAGGTAATTTTCGCCCAGCGACAGCTGCGCACGCAGGTGCGGCAGCGCGCGATAGGCATAAAAGCGGCTCCAGTCCCAGCGGGTGTCTGACATGCCGGTAGAGTTCTGGACGTGCGACGCCTGCCAGTCGGCGCGCACGCGCCACGGCCCAACGTTAGCACCACTGGTGCCGTTACCGCTCAGGTTGTAATATTTGCTGCCGCTGGCCTGCTGACGGCTGGCCTGGGCATACAGGTTGTAATCAAACAAAACGCCGGGCACGCCCTCATCCCAGCGCGCAGGCGGATCCCAGTCTGGCGAGCTGTACTCCAGATAAGCCTGTGGCAGGTTGATGCGCAGCGCTGAGTTACCCAGATCGCCGCGCGCTTCTGCGCCTTCCAGGCTGCTCAGGGTCAGGCACTGGCCGTTATGCCACCAGCTGAGTTTCTTTTGCGCATCCGGGCGCAGCCCCCACTGTTCCACCAGCGCAGGGGTAATACAGGCTTCACTGCCGGCGGGATCATTCTCGGGAGCTAAAAAGGTGATGTCCTGTTCTGGCAGTTCACTCTGGTTGAGATACACCACCATCGGGTAAGTCCCCGGCAGAATATAACCTTTCTGCGAAAACTGCTGAATATTAATATTTTCGCGTTCCTTAATATCCAGCATGTCGGTGTTAAATTGCAGTTCGGCGCTCAGAGCACAATCCGGACGGAATAGGGCAACGCTGATTAACACGCTGAGAATGTGCGCACCAGATAAGCGGAAGCGCGGGCTATTATTCGCAACCTGATGCATTAATGATAATCCATTTTCATGCGTACTGAGCTGTAATAATCACCCGCTTCAACCAGCGTTTGATGATTATGCTGAAAGTGTACGATATAGTTCAGCGCCATACCGGAATCATCCACGGTGTGGCTGCTTAAATAGTGCTGAAGCTGATGGGATTGCGCATCATCAATGCTGAAAGCAAGGCCGCGGCTTTTGCCGCTGACATTAAACAGACCGTCACGCTTTTCACCATCAAAAGAAATGTCAAAGTTGCGCTTATTATAATTAATTAATGTATCGCTCAGAATACAGTTGGTCAGGCGCAGCGAAAATGCCTGGGTCGCATTGCGCTGATCGCGCATCACATCGGTAATTGATGTCTGTTCAAAATCAACCGTCTGATCCTGATTACCTGCATCAATGGTACAGGCGGAAACAATGATCGCGCCGCGCATTTTTACCCGACCATTATCATTATCACTTTCAGTGGCAAATACCGGAAGAGACAACAACGCTGAACTGAGGGCAAAAGTGATAAACGCTTTCATAATTTCCGCCTGATTATATCGGGCGTGTGAATAACCACACGCCACACCCCAGCTAAGGGTGCTGAATTACTGGTAGGCCAGAGAGAAGTCAGCGATAGACTGGAATTCACCTGGATTGATGGTGGCAGAAGCACCGCCGCCCTGCAGGAAGGCTGCGAAGCTCAGGGTGTTGTTACCATCCTGTAAAGTCTGTGCATCCGTTGCCTGGCCCAGTGCGATTTTCTTACCAGAACCGTCGGTGATGGCGATGCTGGCGCCGGTAGCAGTACCGGTCATGCCCAGCAGGTCTTTGTCATACTGTGAGCTGGCACCGGTGAAAGTAGTGGTAACGGTTTTCAGCGTCGCGGTATCGCAGTTTTCCAGTTTGATCTGGAAAGGACGCGGGTTAGAGCTACCGGTTTTGTTCGCGGTTTCCAGCTGAGCTTTAGATACCTGACCCAGTTCTACAGTCTGATCAACGGTTTCAGGGGTGATTGAGCAAGGCGCATCAATAATAGAACCGGTGAAGGTTACGGTACCTGCACCATTACCTGCAGCCTGAGCGCCTGCTACTACACCAAATGCCATTACAGAAGCCAGCATGATTTTGTTCAGTTTCATTTTTATAAATTCCCGTTTAAGTAAAGTGAGTCATCAAGTTTTATTTAAATCGCAACAGCAATGCCGTTTGCTTCGGTGCCCATTTTCGATAAACGAGAAAGTTAAGCAATACACATCCCAGATCAAAAACAACTATTCACAAACTCAGAGAGCAAAAACAATTATTGACAAAATTAACAACTTAACCGCCTGTTTTTATAGTGTTTTTACAATTTGTGATTCACAACCCCACAGGAATGGAATGATGCAGATCAGTTATGAGGGCATTAATCGCGCTGGGTTTTTTCGGAATTAAGCGGGGATATGTAAATAATAATCAAATTAATATTATCGCATTGTTAATTGCAACAAAAAACAAACACAACTCACCATAACATAAAACACGACAGGTCTGTTTTGCGGGTAATAACTTTAGTTACCTAAGGTGCAATTCTGGCAAAAAGACCAAACCGGTTCTGACTACGTTTTTTTATAGATGTGTACCCGGGCAAATGGATTTCCCGGCGCTTCAGCATTTATCACAGCTATTAACTTGTGTTAATTGCCGGGCAAAAACACTATGGAGCGGTAATTTCACCAAAAGGAATCCAGATGAAAAATTACCGCGTTGCTATCGTTGATTTCAGTGGTTATATGGCACCAGCCTTATATACCTTCACCAATAGCCACTTAAAGCACTGCAAAGTGAATATCTGGCATCATCCGGTTGAATTGATCGAGCTGATTGACTACTGCCGCAAATCGCGCAATCGACCGCATGCCGTCATCTTTTATTTTTCTGATGAAGCGAAAAACTTCGCGAAAGAGAAGAACTTCATTTTAAGCTTCTCAACGGCATGCCCGAGCATCCGGGGAGTAGTATTTACCTCGATTGATAGTTTTGTTGCACGTAAGATGAGTGAACGCACCTTTTATTCTGTCATCTCCAAGCGCGAGCCGCTGACCACCGTCAATGAGATGTTGCAGAGTAGTATTCAGGGACAAACCGCACTCAGTCCGCGCCTGGAGCAGCAATTAAATGCCGATCCGCATCAGGATGCGCTGGCCCGCAAGATATCCAGCCTTTCCCGCCGGGAGCATACGGTGATTCGCGAACTGTTAACCGGTATTTCACTGAGCAAGATCGCCTATAAACATGCTATCAATGTCAAAACGGCAGCCAGCTATAAATACTCAGCTTTCAGAAAGCTGGGAATTGAGGGCAATTCAACGCTGGCCAAAATGAAATTAGAATGGTTTTGAGAGGAACTGCACACAGCTCTTCCCGCTGTGTGCAGTAAAAACTGGCTGGTTACTGATGCTGCAATATGATGATGTTCTGGCAAAGCGCCCTGACGCGATGAATATCGCTATCACAAAGAAAATAGCTAAATGCGTTAGCTTCTATCGCATCTTCAACGTAGACCTTCTTCATCTCTTTTTTGTTTTCCAGCAGGTGATTAAACGCTTCGTTCTGGTGTATTAACGACTTAGCCTGCGCGATTTTTGTACTGTCTCTGATGATCTTTTCGCTGACGTACAACTCTACATCATTGATTAAAAAGCCTTCCCGGATGAACACCTGCTCTTCGGCAACCCAGCGGTGAAAAGGCTGACTGTCCCACAATAGCCCTAGCGTTCCCAGCAATAAAACCGTGACCAGACACAGCTTTAATTTATTACGCTGAGCGGACTGGCGATACTGCTCGCAGTTACTGTCGGGTATTGCCACCGTCACTTTCTGCGCATCCCCGACGCTGACGCGCTGCAGGGTTTCCTCGTGGCGCTGTTTATCCAGTAGCTCCACGCTGCCACCATAGCTGAACTGGTAGCCCACCCGCGGCACCGTTACAATCAGGTTTTTATCCTGATGGAGCTGGGTAAAGCTTTTACGTAACAGGGCAATAACCTGATTCAGGCTGTTGTCCGACACAAAAAATCCGCGCTGGTGCCATGCTCCTTCAAGAAGCGTGCTTTTTTTAACCGGCTCTCCCTGGCTAACAAGCAGTAACTCAAGACAGCTGACGGCAGATGTCGGCAGCGTGATGTCATTTTCTGGCTGAGATATCGATTTCAGTATACCCGCTGCACTATCAAAAATGACGTCATCATTAATAAGATAGATATTCACAACAGCTCCTTTTTAAGCACAAGGCTTTATAAGAGACCCTCGCCTCCGCGTGGATATAAAGCTGGGCCATCCTATACGCGATAAGTTGCGTGAAGGAAATAAAAACAGTTGTGAATATTCCTTATTTTTTATCAAGGAAAAATTAAGCCTTTATAATCATAGTCTTATAGAGGGGGTGTTTTTATGAAAAATTATCTGTGTTAAGAGAATAATTTAAATAATGAGAACAATAGACTGTTAGTATACGGCCTAAAACAGGGATTTTAGCCCACGCTGTTAAATAATTATGCAATCGTCAGGTAATAAATCGTAAAGTCACTTCCTTTTATTGCCAGCCATAGTACTGGGAACATATTGCAAAAAAATGAATGCGGAAGATTTTTCTCTTAAAAAAGCCTGCCGCTCATGCTGGCAGGCTGTGATTGCTATCGGCTAACGATGCGGCGCTTATT
>Ga0268256_1002281_pt1 | contig 9957 bp, 8 predicted proteins | sample AgamicAtAmrz_FD_200247 | JGI IMG/M metagenome (GOLD analysis project Ga0268256, IMG submission 200247) | Agave microbial communities from Guanajuato, Mexico - At.Am.rz (v2) (version 3) | ecosystem: Host-associated > Plants > Roots > Rhizosphere | place: Guanajato, Mexico | collected 2012-06-07
CGATATTGCGTGCCAGCGGCAGCAGGCCGTTATCCATTTTCAGCAGCTGTATAACTGCACGCCCGCAACGATCGTGCAGGATGCGCATCCTGCTTACGTCGGCAGCCAGCAGAGCGAACGGCCGGTGTTGGAGGTGCTTCATCATCATGCGCATATCGCCGCCTGCCTGGCGGAACATCGCTGGCCGCTGGCGCACGGCCCGGTCATCGGCCTGGCGCTGGACGGGCTGGGCTACGGCGAAAACGGCGCGCTCTGGGGCGGTGAATGCCTGCTGGCAGACTATCACCGCTGTCAGCATCTGGGAGGGTTGCCCGCCGTCGCGCTGCCGGGCGGCGACCGTGCCGCGCGGGAACCCTGGCGCAACCTGTTGGCGCACTGGCTGGCCTTTGTCCCGGACTGGCAGCAGCGGCCAGAGTCTAAGGCGCTGCTGGGCAAGCCCTGGCAGCCGCTTGCGCGCGCGGTGGCCGCTGGCGTTAACTCCCCTTTGGCTTCTTCCTGCGGCCGGTTGTTTGACGCGATAGCCGCCGTGCTCGGCTGCGCGCCTGCCGTGCTTAGTTGGGAAGGAGAAGCCGCCTGCCGCCTGGAGGTTCTGGCCAGGCAGGCAGCAGACATAGCGCATCCCGTTACGCTGCCGCTGCGCCATACGGCAACGGGCACGCGGCTGGACCTGGCGGTGTTCTGGCAGCAATGGCTGGACTGGCAGGCAGCCCCTGCGGCGCGCGCGTTTGCCTTCCATGACGCGCTGGCGCGGGGATTTGCCGCCCTCGCCCATTATCATGCCGGACAAACGGGTCTGGATACCGTCGCGGCTGGCGGCGGCGTCCTGCAATCGCGCCTGCTGCGCCAGCTTTTACAACGCTATTTATCGCCTCTTCATGTGCTGATGCCGCAGCATATTCCCGCTGGCGACGGCGGGCTGGCGCTGGGCCAGGCCGTTATTGCCTGCGCCCGCTTGCACAACGCGGCTCCTCATACTGTTACCAGGGATTGTTATGACTAACTCTGCTTTTTTTCGTACTCATCGCCGGGCTTTCTGGCTGTTAAGCGCCCTGCTGATGGCCAATCTGCTGGCCTGGGGCTGGGCGCTGGTGCTTTTCCGCCACCATGCCACGCTGATTGCGGCGGCCGTGCTTGCCTATGGTTACGGCCTGCGCCATGCGGTAGACGCTGACCACATCGCCGCCATTGATAACGTCACCCGTAAACTGATGCAGCAAAATCAGCGGCCTGTGGCGGTCGGCGCGTTTTTCTCTCTCGGCCATTCCAGCATCGTGGTGTTGGCGTGCGTGGCGATTGCCGCCGCCGCTCTGCTCTCCGGCAGCGAAATCAGCTGGCTGCATCACTATGGCAGCGTTATCGGCACGCTGGTTTCCGCGCTGTTTTTGTTGCTGATGGCGCTGCTGAATACGCTGATCCTGCGTGATGTTTATCACCGTTTTCAGCAGGCGAAACAGAGAAAAACCTTCAGCGATCGGCCTCCCCTGCCGGGCGCTGTAATGAGCAGGCTGTTTGGCCGCGCCTTTACCCTGGTTAATAAAAGCTGGCAGATGTATCTGGTGGGTTTTTTGTTCGGTCTGGGCTTTGATACGGCTACGGAGATCGGCCTGCTGGGCCTCTCTGCGGCAGGCGCTTCCAGCGGGATGTCGGTCTGGAGCATTCTGGTGTTCCCGGCGCTGTTCGCCAGCGGCATGGCGCTGGTGGATTCCCTGGACAATTTTATGATGGTGGGCGCCTATGGCTGGGCGTTTAAGCAGCCGGTACGCAAGCTCTACTACAACATGATGATTACGGCGACCAGCGTGCTGATTGCCTTGCTGATCGGCGGACTGGAAGCGCTGGGATTACTGGCGGATAAGCTCGATTTACACGGCGGGATATGGACGATCGTCAACAATCTGAACGGCAATATGGGCAGCGTTGGCTACCTCTGCGTGGCAATTTTCGTCGCTGCCTGGGGCTTCTCGGTGCTGAACTATCGCCGTAAAAATTATGATGCGCTAAATATTACCCAGCCGTAACCGGGAGCGGCATTGCCGACAGCGGTCGAAAGGCTCGCGCTGTCGGCAATGCTGTGAAAACAGCGGCCTCGGCCTCGCCGCCACGCGCTGACCGTAAAGCCAGGCATCATGCCGGTATCTTCATGCTCCAGCAGATGACAGTGCGCCATACAGGCCCGGTCCCTGCCCGCAAGATTTTCTAAGCTGCCTGTACGGCAGTGAACCCTGTGTTGAAGCTGACAGCCTGAAGTAGTCATTTCTAAGCTGCCTGTACGGCAGTGAACGACGCCGCCGGCATCGCCGAAAAGCTCCTTCTTTTCTAAGCTGCCTGTACGGCAGTGAACACCTATTACTCAGTCTGTCGAAACTACTACGCTTTCTAAGCTGCCTGTACGGCAGTGAACGGGCTGTTGGCGGCGGCCAGTATCCGCAGCCTTTTCTAAGCTGCCTGTACGGCAGTGAACAGTTGCCTCTTTAGCTTAACCCAATATTTTTTCAGCGAAATTGACCTTAGCCCTGTAAAAACCCTTTTTTCAGCCACGTGATTCAGTGCATTAAAAATCAGTCACTTAAGCAAGCTACCAAAAAAAGGGTGTCGTCCGTCAGCCGCTACGCGCTGACTGTAAAGCCAAGCATCATGCCGGTATCTTCATGCTCCAGCAGATGACAGTGCGCCATATAGGCCCGCTCTTTGTCCGCCAGATGGTCAAAGCGCACCAGCACTTCGCTGCGCCAGCCTTCCACCCGAACCGTGTCTTTCCAGCCGCTGCGGTGCGGCGCGGGCGGCTTGCCGTTTTCAGAGATAATACGAAACTGCGTGCCGTGAATATGGAATGGATGCAGCATCTCGTCGCCCTCGCCGGAAATCGTCCACTTTTCCGTCACGCCCTGCTTTACATCGAAAGCGGGTTTGGTCATATCGAAAGCGACCCCGTTGATCTTATTGCCGTTATGAAAATCGTACTGCTCAGGCTGCTGATGCGCCATCGAGTGGTCTGCGCCGCCGTCCATAGCGTGGCCCTGCATTCCCGGCATTGCCGCGTGGTCTCCGCCCATGTCCTGCATTGATTCGCCGTCGTGCGCATCGCCGCTCATACCGGCCATCGCCGCGTGGCCGTATCTTTGCATCAATGCCACCATGCCGCGACGATCCAGCTCGGGATCCATCGACAGCTGTAGCCAGCGAGTTTTCAGGTCGGCCTGGGCGGGCAGCGGCGGCACGTCCACCAGCTTATCCGGCAGCGACCCGCTGGCCATCACCCGGAGTGGCTGAATGCTCAGCAGCGGCAGCGGCTGGTTGAACGGCGCCAGCGACATGCCCATCTGCCGCACCGGCAGCGTCTGCAAATCAAACGGCTTGCCGTCCAGCGTGTCGACCAGCACCTCAAAGCGCTCGCCCGGCATCATCGACAGCTCGGTCACTTTTACCGGCTCGCTCAGCAGGCCGCCGTCGCCGCCAATCACATAAAGCGGGCGCCGATCGCTGGCGGCAATATTCAGCGAGCGGGCGTTACAGCCGTTGAGCAGCCGCAGCCGCAGCCAGCCGCGCGGCACGGCGTGTTGCGGATAAATCGCGCCGTTGGTCAGCATCGTATTGCCAAACCAGCCTACGGCAGCGCTCATCACGTCCAGCTCGTAGTCAATTTTGCTGCCGTCCGCCGACAGTTTTTTATCCTGGAGGATCACCGGAATATCGTCGATGCCCCAGATTTTCGGCAACAGCAGTTTCTCCGTTGCGTCGTCTTTCAGGATAACCAGACCGGCCAGGCCCTGGGCGACCTGATAGCCGGAGCGGCCATGCTGATGAGGATGGAACCAGCAGGTCGCGCCGGGCTGATCGGGGGTAAAGCTGACGGTGCGCGTGGCGCCGGGGGCAATCTGCGCCTGCGGGCCGCCGTCTACGCCGCCAGGCAGCTCCAGCCCGTGCCAGTGAACCGTGGTGGCTTCCGGCAGCTGATTGCGCAGGTTGATGGTGACCGGCTTGCCGCGCTCCAGCTGGATCGCCGGGCCGAGCAGGCTGCCGTTATAGCCCCAGGTCGGCACCGCTTTATCCAGCCAGCGGGTGCTGCCCTGCTGCGCCGTTACGGTCATCTCCCCTCGCGCATCCGGCGTTAATAAGGCCGGAATGGGCAGGGCGGGACGCGGCTGCGCGGCCATCAGCGATCGGCTCCACAGGGGTAGTGCGCTGGCCGCGCCCAGCGCGGTGCTCAGCTTTATAAAATCACGACGTTGCATCAGTCTTCCTCGACCCGGCTCTTATTTATTGCCTGCAGCATAAACCCTTCCCCCAAGGGAAGGTCAAGTTTCGCCGCGCCCTGCTGGAAAATTGCGTTTTACGGACATTTCTCTGCTGAAATTGACTGTCGACCGACGGTAACTGTGCTAACGTCAGAGTATTGACACCCTTTGAGTACAGTTATGAAGAAAAGCATCAAGGCTCTGTTGTTACTGGGCCTGTTTGGCTTCTCATCGACAAGTTTTGCGCTGAGCGAGTCGGAAGCGGAAGATCTGGCGGATCTGACCGCTGTTTTTGTTTACCTGAAAAATGACTGCGGCTATCAGGATCTTCCGGACGGACAGATCCGTCGTGCGCTGGTCTTTTTCGCCCGACAGAACCGTTGGGATCTGAGCAACTACAGCAGCTTTAATATGAAATCGCTGGGCGCGGACAGCTATCGCGATTTAAGCGGCATCGCCGTGCCCAACGATACCAAGTGCAAATCACTGGCCCGCGATTCGCTCAGCCTGCTTGCCTACGTGAAGTAACCCCCGCCGTTTTCCGCCGCCAGTTTGACCGTGCAAGCACGGTCAGAGTTGGCTATCATATCGCGCCCATTTTTCGTGGCTGCTACAACCAGGAGAGCCGTACCATGGCCGAAAAAGAGATGTGGTATGAAACGCTTCATACCGGTTTTGGGCAGTATTTTGCTGTCGATAAAATTTTATACCGCGAACAAACCGGACATCAGGATCTGGTTATCTTTGAAAACGCCGAGCTGGGTCGGGTGATGGCGCTGGACGGCGTGGTGCAAACCACCGAGCGCGATGAATTTATCTATCACGAGATGATGACCCACGTCCCGCTGCTGGCGCACGGCGCGGCGAAGCGCGTGCTGATTATCGGCGGCGGCGACGGCGCGATGCTGCGTGAAGTCAGCCGTCATCAAAACATTGAACAGATTACGATGGTAGAAATCGACGCGGGCGTGGTGACGTTCTGCAAAGCGTATCTGCCTAATCATAATGCGGGCGCTTATGAAGATCCGCGCTTCAGGCTGGTGATCGACGACGGCGTTAACTTTGTGCGCCAGTGCAATGAAAAATTCGACGTTATTATTTCTGACTGTACCGATCCGATTGGACCGGGCGAAAGTCTGTTTACCTCGGAATTTTATGAGGGATGCCGGCGCTGCCTCAATGAAAACGGCATTTTTGTGGCGCAGAATGGCGTCTGCTTCCTGCAGCAGGACGAAGCGGTCAACAGCCATCGCAAGCTGAGCCACTATTTCCGCGACGTCAGCTTTTACCAGGCGGCCGTACCGACCTATTACGGCGGCATCATGACCTTTGCCTGGGCAAGCGACAACCCGGCGCTGCGCCAGCTGGATACGGCCACGCTTGCGGCGCGTTACCAGCAGGCCGGCCTGACCTGTCGCTATTACAATCCGGCGATCCACACCGGCAGCTTTGCCCTGCCGCAATATCTGTTGAATGCGCTGGCTGACCAGCCGGGCATTTTAAGGGGGTGAACGAAATTGCAAAAGCTTAAACTACATGGCTTCAACAACCTGACGAAAAGCCTGAGTTTTTGTATCTACGATATCTGTTACGCGAATACCGATGCGGAGCGTGACGGCTACATTGCGTACATTGATGAGCAGTACAATGCCAACCGTCTGACGGAGATCCTTAGCGAAACCTGCTCGATTATCGGCGCTAACGTGCTGAATATTGCGCGCCAGGACTATGAGCCACAGGGCGCCAGCGTCACCATTCTGGTGAGCGAAGAGCCGATCGATCCGAAAGATATCGATAAGTCGGAGCATCCTGGCCCGCTGCCGGGTTCGGTGGTCGCGCATCTGGATAAAAGCCATATCTGCGTGCATACCTACCCGGAAAGCCACCCGGAAGGCGGACTCTGCACCTTCCGCGCGGATATTGAGGTGTCGACCTGCGGCGTGATTTCGCCACTGAAAGCGCTGAACTATCTGATCCACCAGCTGGAGTCGGATATCGTCACCATCGACTATCGCGTGCGCGGCTTTACCCGCGACGTGAACGGCGTAAAGCACTTTATCGATCACGAGATCAATTCGATTCAGAATTTTATGTCGGAAGATATGAAGTCGATGTACGACATGATGGACGTCAACGTCTATCAGGAGAACATCTTCCATACCAAGATGCTGCTGAAAGAGTTTGATTTAAAACATTATCTTTTCAATACCCGCCCGGAAGATCTGACACCGCAGGAGCACAAGCGCATTACCGACCTGCTGTGGAAAGAGATGCGGGAAATTTACTACGGCCGCAATATTCCTTCTGTAGGCTTTAAAACGCTGTAAGAAGCTGGTCTCTACCACGGGCGGCCTGCGGGCGGCCCGTTTTGCTCAGGGTTTCGCCAGCGTCAGCGTAAACGGCTGCCCGCTCAGCGTCTTCACTTCCTGCTCGCCCAGCAGCTCGTCGGTAATGATATCGGTCAGGCTTTGCAGCGGCGTGGCGCAGAACAGCGACCAGGAACCATATTTGCTGCTGTCCGCTAACAGCACCCTGCGTCGCGCGTTGATCAGCAAATCCTCTTTCAGCCCCGCTTTTTCTTCGGTCGGCGTGGTGATGCCCTTCTCCAGGCTCCACGAGTTACAGCTGACAAACGCGACGTCCGGGTAGATATTCCGCAGCAGCCTGCGCCCGTGCTCGCCAATGCAGGACTGGCTGGAGTCGTCGATGCGCCCGCCGATAATCGTCACCTCAATCTGCCTGAACTCCGACAGAAACAGCGCGATATGCAGGTCGGCGGTGATCACCCGCAGCGGCAGATGCGTCAGCTGACGCGCCAGTTCCAGCATGGTGGTGCCGGCATCCAGCACCACCGCGTCGTTGGCTTTCACCAGGCTGGCCGCCGCCAGGGCGATAGCCTGTTTTTCCGTGAGATGACGCTGCATTTTTTCCAGCGTGGTGGGCTGAGCGGGAATAAAGCGGTTAAGGGTAACGCCGCCGTGCGTCCGGCTGATTACCCCTTCCCGATCCAGTTTGATCAGATCCCGTCGGATCGTAGCCGGCGACGCGGAAATCGCCGCCACCAGCTGATCGACAGTCACCAGATTATGGCTTTTCAGATAGTCCATGATCTGGTCCAGGCGACTTTGTCCCTTCATAGGTCCTTATGCAAGCTGCATCGCTAGCTGAATGGAAATCGCCATGCTCTCAGACTTCGCTTTACCTGTCCAGGCAATATCAAACGCCGTGCCGTGGTCGGCCGAGGTGCGGATAAACGGCAGGCCAGCGGTAATATTCACGCCGTCGTAAAAGCCCAGCAGCTTAAGCGGAATATGCCCCTGGTCGTGGTACATCGCCACCACGATGTCGTACTGGCCTTCATAGCACTGCAAAAACACCGTATCCGGCGGGCACGGGCCGAAGGCGTTGACGCCCTGCGCTTTCATGGCTTCTATGGCCGGGCCGACGATGGCGATCTCTTCGTCGCCGAACAGCCCGTTTTCGCCCGCGTGCGGATTAACGCCCGCCACCGCGATACGCGGCTTATCATAGCCGACGCGCCTGAGGAAGGTTTCCGCCATGCCGATTACCGTCTCCACCCGCTCGCGGTTGAGCGTATCCAGGAACTTACGCAGCGCGATATGCGTGGTGACGTGGATCACCTTCAGGCGATCGGTATAAAGCACCATCGCGTAGTTTTTGCTGTCGGTCAGCTTCGCCAGCAGCTCGGTATGGCCGGGATAGAGATGGCCCGCCGAATGCAGCGCCTCTTTGTTCAGCGGCGCGGTGGCGATAGCCTGCACTTCGCCCGCCAGCGCCAGTTCGGTTGCGCGTTTCACACAGCGGTAGGCCAAATCGCCTGCGGCTACCTGCACCACGCCGGGCTTTAACGCATCAGGATCGGCCAGCGGCTCGTCGATAACGTTAATAATGCCCGGCGCAAAGCGCGCTTCGGCCACGCTGTTAACTATCCGCAGCTCCGCCTGCGGCGTAATGCCCATCGCCATAATTCGCCGCAGCGTGCTGGCGCAGCCCACTACCACCGCAGGCGCGCCGGAAAGCTCGCCCTCCGCCAGGGATTTGATGATTATTTCCGGGCCAATACCCGCCGGATCGCCCATGGTAACCGCAATAATTTTACTCACTCGCCTTCTCCTCAATAAAACGAAAAACTTCTACCAGGGTGTTTTCATCACCAAAACCGCCAGCCTTGGTAAGCACCAGCAGGTTGTCGTTACCTTGCAGCAGATGGCCGTAAGGCACGCAGCCCGCCACCTGCCCTGAAATCTGAAAGCCCTGCGCGCCCAGCCCGCGCGCCACCGCTATCGCCACGTCGCCGCCGGAGAGATAAAGCGCTGAAGGCGTAACGTCGCGCAGCACGTCGGCGGTCAGCTCCGCCAGGTAAGCGCAAATCTGTTCGCCAAGCTGCTGGCGGCTGAGATCGAGCCGTTCGCACAGCGAGGCGATAGCCTGACGCTGCTCCGCCTGCTGGCAGGTGCGGATCACGCAGTGTCGGCCCTGCTGTAGCGCCTCCGTCACCGCCTGTCGCCAGCGCTGTCCCGGCGCGCCGCCGCTAAAAAGCTGACTGATATCCACATCGATCAGCCGGATTGCCTTTTGCTGCATCAGCTGCGTTATCTGCCGCTGCGCGACTTCACTCATTGAGCCTATAACCGCCAGCCCGGCCTTTACCGGAGCGGGCGAGCCTGCCGTCCCGCCCGGCGCCAGCCTCGTCAGCCGCCTGCCCAGCGCGTCGCTCAGCCCGGCGGCACCCACCAGCAAAGGGCGCTCGTCCAGCTCGTCCGCCGCCTGCATGATGCGTTGCAGATCGGCGTCCGTTTGCGCATCCAGCACGATCAGCCGCTTGCCGTCAGCAATAGCCGCTTCGATCCGCTCTCGCAGATCCGCCTGCGCCGACAGCGGGATCTGGCCAACCGGCAGCGTGGTTTGCTCGCCAAGGCGCGCCGCTATGCTGGCACTGCTTACCGGCGTTTTAGGATCGCTGGCATATTCCGTTTCCGTCAGCAGGCGGCCATCGATATAGCAGCAGCCTTCTACGGTGGTACGGCCCAGCGCGGGCACCGCTGGCGCTATCAGCGCCACGCGTTTATCGCCTGCCAGCAAAGCCGCTTCGATTTCCGCGCCGGGATTGCCGCGCAGCGTCGAGTCGATTTTTTTAAACAGCCAGCCGTCGCGGGCCACATCTCTTCTGCCCGCTATTGCCGCAGCGGTACGCCGGGCGGCCTGTTCCGCGCTGGTCGCCCGGCTGTCGGTATTGACGACCCAGGCATCGGCCTGTTCCACGGTGGGCGTGGCCGCATCAAACAGCACATGAACCCGCGCGCCGACGTTGGCAAGCCCGACCCCGGCATCGTTCGCGCCGGTAAAGTCATCCGCAATCACCAGCACAGGCATCTTCCATTTTGTGCGCATCTTCATCACTCCCTAAGTTCGACAAGCCGGTTTTCATTGGGAGTGATTATATTCAATCACAATTGATTATATGTGAGCACGGTCAAATTAATCAAAATCAATTTGCCCTATAAATTCCTCCTGCCTGCCGCGAATGAGCAGGTTAATGACCAAATGTAATCAATTCACCCTCAGCCAGGACAGGACTTATGACCATTAACAGCACCGTGATTGCTGGTTACCAGGCGCTTAGCGACATCGGCTATCTGTTGCAAAACCATCGGCACGTGCTGCTGGTGACGGATAAAAACATTGTCGGCATTCCGGCGGT
>Ga0268256_1002282_pt1 | contig 9948 bp, 10 predicted proteins | sample AgamicAtAmrz_FD_200247 | JGI IMG/M metagenome (GOLD analysis project Ga0268256, IMG submission 200247) | Agave microbial communities from Guanajuato, Mexico - At.Am.rz (v2) (version 3) | ecosystem: Host-associated > Plants > Roots > Rhizosphere | place: Guanajato, Mexico | collected 2012-06-07
CTGCTCGGCCGCCGCTGCCCGACGCCGATGCTTTCCGGTTTCTGGCAGGACGACCCGTTCAGCCCGGAAGAAGAATCGCGTTTAATCACCTCGTCATCTGCCGATGGCAAGCTGCTGGAGATCGCCTCCAGCCCGGTATACAGCAACTTTGACAAGGCGCTCACGGAAATTACCGGGTGGATGATTCATAAACTGCGTTAATTGATTGCTAAATTCCATCGGTTTGGTAAAACAGTTGCATCACAAAAGGAGATCGCAATGACGTTACCGAGTGGACACCCGAGAAGCCGATTGATCAAGAAATTTACTGCCCTTGGCCCGTACATCCGGGAAGAGCAATGTGAAGGAAACCGCTTCTTTTTTGACTGCCTGGCCGTTTGCGTTAACGTGAAGCCTGCGCCGGAGAAGCGAGAGTTCTGGGGATGGTGGATGGAGCTGGAAGGCCATGAAACCGGCTTTACCTACAGCTGGCATTTTGGGCTGTTTGATAAAGAAGGGAAATGGGTTCCGACCGTCATCAAAGACAGCGAAGTGACCGCGAAGCTTGAGCAAACGTTGCAGGGCTTCCATGAAAGGTTGCGCCAGCTGTTAGCTTCACTGGAATTAACGCTGGAGCCGGCGGAAAATTTCAGCGAGCAGTTACTGAAAAGAACCGCGTAATCGCGCGCTGAATAAAAGACTAACCCCGCCATTGAGCGGGGTTAATTTTTTATCGTAGCCACACGATTTATTTTGGGCGCCCTTTATTAAGGACGCCCGGGGTATTAATCAGAACTGGTAAACCATGCCTAACGCGACAACGTCGTCGTTGTTGAGATTAAGCGCGTTATCGTCATCCAGCTGGTTAATTTTGTAATCAACAAAAGCGGACATGTTTTTGTTGAAGTAATAGGTTGCCGCCACGTCGATATATTTCACCAGGTCAACATCGCCAATGCCGTTTTCCACATCTTTGGCTTTGGACTGAACGTAACCCACGGACGGACGCAGACCGAAATCGAACTGGTACTGTGCGACCACTTCGAACGCCTGGTTTTTGTTGGCGAAGCCGCTGACGCTGGCGTTGGCGCCGTTAATCACCGCGGTGCCGGAGAACGGCGTCATGTTGCGGGATTCGCCATACATGGCGGCCAGGTAGATATTGTTGGCGTCATACTTCAGGCCGGAGGTCCAGGCTTCGGCGTTGTCGCCCTGGCCATACACGCCGCGTTTTTGCGTCAGCGTGCGGTTAGAGTTCGCGTAGGCCGCGCCCACGCTCACGCCGCTGTCGCCCAGCGCGTAGGTCAGAGAAGCGCCGAAGCCGTCGCCGTTCGCTTTGCTGGCGGCGCGACCATCGTTCTCGTTTTTACCCTGGTACTGAAGGGCGAATTTCAGACCGTCAACCAGACCGAAGAAATCAGTGTTGCGGTAGGTGGCGACACCGGTGGTGCGCCCGGTCATGAAGTTATCGGTTTTCACCATCGAGTCGGCGCCAAATTCCGGGATCATATCGGTCCAGGCTTCCACGTCGTACAGCACGCCGTAGTTACGGCCGTAGTCGATAGAGCCGAAATCGGCGATTTTCAGGCCCGCAAACGCCAGACGGGTTTTGGTCACGCCGGAGGAGTTGTCGCCCTCGGCGCGGTTAGCGGCAACCTGATATTCCCACTGGCCATAACCGGTCAGCTGGTCGTTAATTTGCGTGGCGCCTTTAAAACCTAAACGGATATAAGACTGGTCGCCGTCAACGGATGCGTTATCGCTGATATAGTGTTCCGCTTTTACGCGGCCATATAAATCCAGTTTATTTCCGTTCTTGTTATAAACTTCAGCGGCCTGTGCGGAAGCGGCAACCATTACGCCAGTGATCACTAATGCCAGAGTGCTCTTTTTCATTTTGAAATCCCGATAAGTAAAACGCGCTAATATTCGCGGGTCGTGAGACCTGTGAAAAAACAAGGAGCGTTTTAACGGTTCAAAATGAAAGATTTATTACAGATTCAGAAAAATTTTAAATTCGCTTAAAAAAATGTAAACGTCATAAAAATGTCAATATCCGCCGTTACGCTTGCCGATCCTGCTCAACATCCGGTGCGCTTTTCCCGGGCAGCAGTTGGCAAGAAGGGCCGCGCCTGTTACAACGTCTCTTTGGTTTGAATTTTTCCATTTTCGTTGAAACGGCAGAGAATCATGAGTGACAGCCAGACCCTGGTGGTCAAACTGGGGACCAGTGTCTTAACCGGCGGATCGCGCCGCCTGAACCGCGCCCACATTGTCGAACTGGTGCGCCAGTGCGCCCAGCTTCACGCCGCCGGGCACCGTATTGTTATCGTCACCTCCGGGGCCATCGCCGCCGGGCGCGAGCACCTGGGCTACCCGGAACTCCCGGCGACCATCGCCTCTAAACAGCTGTTAGCCGCGGTGGGGCAGAGCCGCCTGATCCAGCTCTGGGAACAGCTTTTCTCTATCTACGGCATTCATGTCGGGCAGATGCTGCTGACGCGCGCTGATATGGAAGACCGCGAGCGCTTCCTGAACGCCCGCGACACGCTCACCGCGCTGCTCGATAACCGCATCGTGCCGGTCATCAACGAAAACGACGCCGTCGCCACTGCGGAAATCAAAGTGGGCGACAATGACAACCTCTCGGCGCTGGCGGCCATTCTGGCTGGCGCCGATAAGCTGCTGCTGCTCACCGACCAGCAGGGCTTGTTCACCGCCGACCCGCGTAGCAACCCGGACGCGGAGCTGATTCAGGACGTGTATGGCATTGACGATGCGCTTCGCGCTATCGCGGGCGACAGCATCTCCGGCCTGGGCACCGGCGGTATGGGCACCAAACTGCAGGCTGCCGACGTGGCGGGCCGCGCCGGCATCGAGACCGTTATCGCCGCGGGCAGCAAGCCGGGCGTGATTGGCGACGTAATGGAAGGGCTGCCGGTGGGCACGCGTTTCCACCCGCAGCAGTCGCCGCTGGAGAACCGCAAGCGCTGGATCTTCGGCGCGCCGCCCGCAGGGGAAATTACCGTGGATGAAGGGGCGCAGGCGGCCATTCAGGCGCGCGGCAGCTCGCTCTTGCCAAAAGGCATTAAGAGCGTTTCCGGCAACTTTTCGCGTGGCGAAGTCATTCGCATCCGCAGCCTTGACGGGCGCGACATCGCCCACGGCGTGAGCCGCTACAACAGCGACGCGCTGCGCCGTATTGCCGGGCATCACTCACAACAGATTGACGCTATTCTTGGCTATGAGTATGGCCCGGTAGCCGTCCATCGCGACGACATGATCATCAGCTAAGGAGCCTGCAATGCTTGAACAGATGGGCAAAGCCGCCAAAGCGGCTTCTTACCAGATGGCGCTGCTTTCCTCGCGCGAGAAAAACCGCGTGCTGGAGAAGATCGCCGATTATTTAGAAGCGCAGGCGCAAGAGATCCTGCTCGCCAACGAGCAGGATCTGCTGGAAGCGCGTCGCAACGGCCTGAGCGAGGCGCTGTTAGACCGTCTGGCCCTCAACCCGCAGCGCCTGCACGCCATCGCCAATGACGTGCGCCAGGTGTGCAACCTCGCCGACCCGGTAGGACAGGTGATAGACGGCGGGCTGCTGGAGAGCGGTTTGCGCATCGAACGCCGCCGCGTGCCGCTGGGCGTGGTGGGGGTGATTTACGAAGCGCGCCCGAACGTGACGGTGGACGTCGCTTCCCTGTGCCTGAAAACCGGCAACGCCGCCATCCTGCGTGGCGGCAAAGAGACGTGGCGCACTAACGCCGCCACGGTAAAAGTCATCCAGCAGGCGCTGGAAGAGTGCGGCCTGCCCGCCGCCGCCGTGCAGGCGATTGAAAGCCCGGACCGCGCGCTTGTGAACGAGATGCTGCGCATGGACAAGTACATCGACATGCTGATTCCGCGCGGCGGGGCGGGGCTGCACAAGCTCTGCCGCGAGCAGTCCACCATTCCGGTGATCACCGGCGGGATTGGCGTGTGCCATATTTTTGTGGACGACACGGCGGAGTTCGCCCCGGCGCTGAACATTATTGCCAACGCCAAAACCCAGCGCCCGAGCACCTGCAACACCGTTGAGACGCTGCTGGTGCATGAAGCGATTGCGGCGCGTTTCCTGCCGGAGCTGAGTCAGGCGATGAGCGAGCGCGGCGTGACGCTGCACGCGGACGAGAAAGCGCTGGCGCTGCTGGCGAACGGCCCGGCTAACGCGGTGGCGGTGCAGGCGGAGAACTACGACGACGAGTGGCTTTCGCTGGACCTGAACGTGAAGCTGGTGAGCGGCCTTGACGGGGCGATTGAGCACATTCGCGAGCACGGCACCCAGCATTCAGATGCCATCCTCACCCGCACGCTTCGCAACGCCAACCGCTTTGTGAACGAAGTGGACTCGTCGGCGGTGTATGTGAACGCCTCCACCCGCTTTACCGACGGCGCGCAGTTTGGCCTGGGCGCGGAAGTGGCGGTGAGCACGCAGAAGCTGCACGCCCGCGGCCCGATGGGCCTGGAGGCGCTGACCACCTACAAGTGGATTGGCTTTGGCGACGATACCATTCGTGCTTAACTGAGGGCAGGGTGATGCAAAAACAGGCGGTTGAAACAACACCGTATTGACGCATCACCCGCTTTTGCTTACCCTTTTACACCGTGCTTCACGCTCGTGGACACATCTCTCAGGGCCGGTATAGCTCAGTTGGTAGAGCAGCGCATTCGTAATGCGAAGGTCGTAGGTTCGACTCCTATTACCGGCACTCACACAAAAAAATATTGTAAAAAACAATCAATTATACAGATTTTCGCTCTCAGGCTACGATCTCTTTTTACAATATTCTATGACCAACAGTTGCCGCTATGGTTAATCGTGGCTATTCAGGGATGTTAGTACGTAGCGGCCTGGAGTTCTGTAGTTGTAAAGCTCGAACAGGTACAAAGCGTGAACAGTCCCCACGGACCGCTATCAACTCGAAGCTGATGACGCTGCCAACGTCTCCACATCCTCCCGAAGCAGATTATCAAACGCATTTAAGCCCGATGTGCGGCCTTATGGCTGCGTAAACTAATGCCCCGGTAGCTACAGATCCGGCTCTGCCAGCGCTTCGCTCACGTTCCGAAAGGTACACGAGTACTCTGATAAGGTGTGCTCCTTCTGACAATCTGATGAAATTGCTACGCTCCGCTTGTTGCTAATACCACTAACGGGGCTTTATGGCTTCTGTTGTCTGAAATCAGAAGAAAAGAGCCAGCGTTAAAGCTGGCTATGCTCTTAGAATGGTGAAGCATTCAGATAGATCGTGGTTGAGTAGCTCGCCCCATTGGTGAAGCGGTACACATCGCCTTTCACGTTCAGATGAATAGCACTATCACGTATCGCGATCTTTGCGTTGCCGTCAGACGTTGATAAAAATGGCTGATACTTATCCCCGATACCTTTCAGGAAAGTCGCTTCCGTGACTTTTGAAGGGACTAAATAAAACTGGTACACAAAGGCTGTGGTAGCACCTGCGCTGCCCTCTGTGACGTACAGTGACACCTGTGAGTTAACCTTCTCAACCTTGTAAACAGTTTGGTCGATTGGCGAGTTGAGCGCCTTATACGCGCCATAGCAAGCCACGACGAGCAAGAGCACCACCACCCACTTAAAAACCCGAACGTTTCGCATAGTCTATCCCTGCTCTTATCCAAGTCTGATCCTGAGGATCATCACCATATGAATTGGGCCCTGGATAATCCGCAAACTCCGGACGGCTTGTACCTGCGAGAATTTGCGCAGCACCTGCACCACGTAGCAAGATCTGATCCGGGATACCCGCAGCTGCTCCAACCGCACCATAGTTAAAGTTACCAAAGGCTGCATATTTACTGCCACGTTGCTTATAGTCCCACGGTCCATGATTCCTTACCTGATAGTAAAACCAGACATAGGTGAGGGCTGACGGGCCACGGTGAAAGCGAGCCATCATCATGTTATTGACAACACTCACACCAGGCGGGGTTATAGCAGATAACTCATACGGCGGGTGGGGATTTGCCGCTAATGTCGGATACCTCATGCTTGCGCTCTTTCGTTCCAGCTATCGGTAAACATAATATTGCCGTCGCAGTGCTTCCAGGTGATCTTCTCATAACGGAACTCGACACACTCAAGGTGGTTATGCTTCTCCTTGCTCGCGTCTTTGGTATCGTGCATAACGGGAGAAACACCCACAATCTTCACACCTTCTAACAGCATGTTGAAGTATTCCACTTCCTGCCCTGCATCGTTGATCTTGTACCATTTGAACTCAGCAGATTTAAGCGTCTGACCTGTGGCAACAGCTTTGTAAAGGTACGGGCTGGAGCTATCAAATTCCTTTTGGATAATCAGCGCGGAGTGTTTGCGAGTCCCGGTAATCTTCCCGGTCATTGGGTCTGTGGGAATGTTTAAGCTGTGGGAGAATCCGTTAATCTCAATGCTGCCGTCACGGTCTTGAACGTCTACAGATCCCTTGATATCTGCGCCGCCGTCATCTTTAAGCCATAGGTAAGCTGGAATAGCCATTTTCTCTTTTTCCTTATGTTGTTATAAAAATCCATAAAGAAAGTGTACCTATAACGCCGGGTGGAAAGTAAACAATCAAATGTAACAAATTCATTAATATAAACGTGGCTAGATTTTAGTTAAATAACACTAAGGGAAGAGGCCGCAACGGTGCTTTTACTTTCGCTGCTATCGAACGTCTTCACACTTTGGCAATGCTTGCTGTTCGTTTTATAGACGAAATCGTAGATGGAATTGCTATAGCGGCACAGCGTCTCTTTGGCTGTTGTAGTGGCACACTGCAGTTGGTCACCTGAAAAGAGGTGATATACTCACCTCAGAACAATACAGGTGTCCCAATGAAAAAAAGACGTTTCAGCGCAGAGTTTAAACACGAATCCGCTCCACTGGCCCTTGACCAGAAGTACACCGTTGAAGATGCGGCCACTGCTATGAGCGTTGGTCTTTCTACTATGGCGCAATAGGTAAAGCAGTTGCGGGATGAACGACAGGGCAAAATGCCAAAACTTCTCCCATAACTTAGGAACTGATGCGGTTCGTTCGGACTGACCGACCATGCCGGGCAGTATAACGACATTAATGGTTAACTCTGAGGGAGCCAGACAGGACTGTCAATTTGTCCGCTCTGTGCCAGAAGCGGACATAACGATTCAGGTCATCAGGTGTTTCATCTATTGTTAAAAGCTAGAGCTTGTCTGAGAAGGAATGAGAATTGTCACGTGATATCGGCATTTACATAGTTAAAGAAAAATTTCCACCCACTAATGTCCTTAGAGATTCAATCATTCAGGCAGGCTTTCCCTGTGAACTAGATGATGAATTTGATCCTTTAATGTTCAGCGGCTTCTTACCATGTCCTGTTAATGGTTCACCTTCAGGCTTCGAATACATTGCACGTGAGGTGGATAGTAATGAAGTTAATGAGTTAAATACCACCTTCGTACCTGACTTAGTTATTGTGTTATCAACAGGTAGATATGAACTTGAGTGGATCTCTGCTTTAGCGACAGCATGCTGTATCGCTAGTCTTGCTGGAGGGCTGGTAGTGGACTACTTAACTGGCGAGCAATATTTTACTAATGATGCGGTTACCTGGGCGAAATCTCAGGTGTCAATTGTACAACTCTAACTTTAGTTAATTTACGTTCTCTTAGCCTGCTTCCGGCAATCAGGTGCATCTCTTTGTCTGCAGTATGCCAAGTGGGTGCCACTAAACAGCCATTCGCTAACTGAGTCCGCTCCTCGCTCATAGCAGGCATTAAAACTGTCTCTTCTGTCCGCGTCGTGCCAGAGGCAGATGTTCCTCGCATCCCGTTTCCCGGTGTGGCAATTAACAGATCTGAGTTTCCTGCCACGCCTGGGTGTTCAATAATTTTTTGTTACTAAAAGGGAGATCGCCAAATAAATTTCCTGAACAAAAACATGGTAACGTTTTAAATACTCCACACATGAGGTACTTATGATAACCGTTTTTGTTTTACTTAAGACGACAAAGGAATGGCTCCGTCTGGAGCGTGCTGAAAGAAACCGCATTGCTGATAGCGTATTATCTACCGTTTTGTCCGATAATAAAGTCACGCTAAGAATGTTTGACGCCGAGGCGTTTACCACAAAATGTACTGATGTCGCTATGTTCCAGGCAGAAGACATGCAGGCATTTTATTTTGCTATTGAGCGGCTAAGGGACTCGGAACTTATAACCAGACCTTATTTTGAAATGGTGGAAATTATTCCTACTATTGAAGATGGTTTTAAAGCTTTCGAGAAGGCCAGTATTCCTAAATAATAACTCTGGTCAGAGGGAGTAACAATGAGGGTTGCTACTCCCTCTGTTGAGACTTATCTTTTTAATGGTTAAAGCAGGATTAACGACACGGCTTTTGATTCTTACACTCGCTTTTTTAAGTGATTAACCAGTGTCTGCTTCGTCATTTTTAGTTTATTCACCACTGCAATATTAAATATAAAAAGAGTTTACATTGCAGTCAGGCAGCAGACAACACGCTTGCCCGCGCCTCGTTCATAACAGACTCCCCAAAACCCATTGCCGCCAAAACCATTCCCCTATATAAATCTTCCCCATAAAAAACAACCACAAGGACTGACGCTATGGTCAGGAAGATCCCCCTCGCAGTCACCGTAAGCCTGCTGTTAGCTCACACCCCGCATGCCTTCGCCTCTTCCGATATGGAAGATTGCACCTGGAGCGACGACACCTGCCTGCTGAAAGGCGCTCCTGTTCTGGCGCCGGATAATGATTCCCGCGACAACCTGCTGCGCTTGCTGAGTGAGGCAAAGTCGTTCGCGCTGCCCGTGCAGCCGATGCCTGCGGATATCACGCGCTCCCGCGATTTCTACTTCGCTTACCATCCGCAGTGGGATGACGTTAGCCCACAATCTACCTCTGCCGACGCTGCGCCCATCGAAGATAAAGCCCTCGCTGAACAACTGGCCGCGCTGCAAATCGACCCCGCAGCAATGCGCGCCGATAACGGCGAGCAGGAAAACCGCTTCGTCTCGAATAACACAGAAAGCGTAAGCCAGTTTTTTGCAGCGCTGCTGGCGGATGGCGCATTAACGCCTGAGCAGCGCCACGCGCTGGCGCAGGCGAGGGTGGCGCTTTTATCCGGCGCGACCAGCGAGCAGGTTAGCGCTTCGTTAGCCGCGCTCCCGGCCGGTGCGCCTGCGTTATATAAAGCGTATCTGGACGCCGCCGCCCGGTTCTATGAGGGGGATTACGCAGGCGCTGCGCAGGGGTTCAGCGCGCTGGTGAAAAGCGATAGCCCATGGTTAGCTGAAACCGCGCAGTACATGCTGATGCGCACGGCGCTTAACAAAAGCAGCCAGCAGAGCACGGGCGAGTATGGCGATTTTGACGTGACTCGCGTCAGCCATGACGATGCCGCCCAGGCGCAAAACGCGGCGCAGGCTTATCTGCAACGCTGGCCGCAGGGGCGCTATGCCGACTCCGCACGCGGCATGCTGCGCCGCATTAACTGGTATCTGCAGGCCTGGCCGCAACTGGCGGAACGCTACGAGCAGGCGTTCCAGCACGCCGCCAGCCTGCAGGCGCTGCGCGGTCTGGTAACTGAATACGATAATGTCTTTGGCATGCAGTTCTACGAGCAACCCCTAACAGAAGCGTTTCCCGAAGCGTCGCTGGTGAGCTTTATCGAACTGCTGCGCGCCCTTCGCCTCAACAGCGACAATAAACCGGTACTGACACAGGACGCGCTGAATACCAGCAAACCGGCGTTTGAAAAGGGCGGCAAGCTGCCGCTGTGGCGCAACCTGCAACTCAACCTGTGGATGGCGACGGGCAACTACGCCGCTGTGCTGCAGGAGGTGGCGCCCGCACAGACGCTCCCCGCGCACGATATCCTCGTCTTCAGCGAGCAGGTTATCTACGGCGAGGCGTTGATGGCGCAACAGCAGTG
>Ga0268256_1002286_pt1 | contig 9938 bp, 5 predicted proteins | sample AgamicAtAmrz_FD_200247 | JGI IMG/M metagenome (GOLD analysis project Ga0268256, IMG submission 200247) | Agave microbial communities from Guanajuato, Mexico - At.Am.rz (v2) (version 3) | ecosystem: Host-associated > Plants > Roots > Rhizosphere | place: Guanajato, Mexico | collected 2012-06-07
CGACACTGCAGCACGCATCGAGGCGGCGAACGACCTGACCATCACCGCTGGGCGGGATATCGGCAACGTGGGCGGAGTGCTCAAGGCGGGTGGCGATATCAGGCTGGATGCCGGTCGCGACCTGTCCATCGTCAGCCAGGAAGGCGTCGACAGCCACGAGTATCAACGCCGCCGTGTCAGCGGCCACGACACCAGCATCACCCAGTACGGCAGCGAGATCAGCGCAGGCGGCAACCTCACCGCTACGGCAGGCCAGGACCTGAGCATCGTCGCCAGCGAAGTCGAGGCACGCCGCGACCTGGCCCTGCAGGCCGGTCGCGACGTGACCCTGGCTGCTGCGGCGAACGAGGAGCACAGCTACGCCAAGGGCAAGAAGGGCAAGACCAAGTACGAGCGGCAGGAGGATGACGTCGAGCAGCAGTCTGCCGTGGTGAAGGCCGGCGGCGACCTGGCCATCGACGCCGGACGTGACCTGCGCCTGGTGGCGAGCAAAGTCAGCGCCGGCGAGGAAGCCTACCTGGTGGCCGGCGACAAGCTGGAGCTGCTGGCGGCCAACGACAGCCAGTACTCGCTGTACGACATGAGCAAGAAAGGCGGCTGGGGCAGCAAGCAGACCCAGCGCGACGAAGTCACCGACGTCAAGGCGGTGGGCAGCGAAGTCAGCAGCGGTGGCGACCTGACGCTCAAGAGCGGCGGCGATCAGCTGTACCAGGGGGCGAAGCTCGCCTCGGGTGCTGATCTGACCATTGATAGTGGCGGCGCTGTGACGTTCGAGGCGGTCAAGGACCTGCATCAGGAGAGTCACGAGAAGAGCAAGTCCAACGTTGGCTGGTTCAGCATGAAGGGCGAGGGCCGTACGGATGAAACGGTTCGCCAGAGCGAGCTGGTCGCCAAAGGCGACCTGGTGATCAATGCCGTTGGCAAGATTCATGTGGATGTGCGCCAGGTCAACCAGCAGACGGTGAGCAAGTCCATCGATGCCATGGTCAAGGCCGATCCCAAGCTGGCCTGGCTCAAGCAGGTCGAAGCACAAGGTGGCGTGGACTGGCGTCAGGTCAAGGAAATCCACGACTCGTTCAAGTACAGCAATTCGGGGCTGGGGCCGGCTGCTCAGCTCGCGATTGCGATCGTCATGGCGGCCGTCGTCGGCCCTGCCGCAGCGGCTTGGGCCGGTGGTGGCGTCACCGGAGCTGCCGTGGGGGCTGTTGCCACGGGAGCTGCGACCAATGCTTCGGTAAGCGTCGTCAATAATCGAGGCAATCTGGGGGCTGTGGTCAAGGATGTGACCTCCTCCGATGCGATGAAAGGCTATGTCATTTCGGGTGTGGCTGCAGGTCTGACAGCGGCCTATTTCGATGGCTGGACGGGAACGAAAACTGACCCAGTCACGGGCAAAGTCCTTGGGCCGAAACTGTACACGATCAAAGGCGTAGGTCAGTTCGCAGCCAACCAGACGTTGCAGAATGGCACCTCCCTGCTGCTGAGCAAGGCCCTTGGACAGGGCGGCAGTGCCAGCGATGCGTTGAAAAGCGCGCTGTTCAATACGCTGGCGGCAGCCAGTTTCAATGCGGTGGGGGATTACACCAAGCAGTTCGGCATCGAGAACGGCAGCCTCCCCAAGATTGCCATCCATGCGATGGTGGGTGGCTTGCTGTCAAAGGCCACTGGCGGTGACTTCAGAACGGGTGCCTTGGCGGGGGGGCGCGAATGAAGCGCTGGTGGTACAGCTCGACAAGCTGGTTGGAGGAAATGAAAACCTGCTGACCATGAGCTCGCAGATCGTCGGGGTGCTGGCGGCGGCAAGTCAGGAGGATGCCGATGCCAGCTCGTTGGACAAAGCCGCATGGGTCGCCAAGAACGGCACGCAATACAACTATCTGGAACACCTGGATGTCCTGGCTTTTGCCAAAGACATGAATGGCTGTGGTACGGACGAAAGCTGTCAGACGGACAAGTGGATAAAAGAGAAATACGACGACGAAAGCTTGCGTAACGTAGAGGATGCCCAGAATACTTACGGGCCTCAAAGAGCCAAGGAGAAATCGCTTCAGATCGCCCCAAGCATAGACACACTGATGTCTGTCCAGTGTACGACGGCTAGGTGCGAAACATACAAGACAGCTCTATTGGAGCGCTCGATTGACAGCTATGCGCGCCTGAGTAAAGTCCTGAATGAATGGGCGCCTACGCTGGACCGCCTGGGGCTTGTTGGTGGCGCTGCTGCAGGTAAACAAGCTGGGTCTAGGCCTGTTGGAGTGCCTGAACGTGCGGAGCTTGCGCAGGTTCAGCGGGCAGTGGACTATCTTGCAGGGACAAAAGCAACATCGATTGAGTTTTTGCCGAAAGCTACGCGGAATAGTGCAGGACAGATAGAGGCGAACATTACTCAGAGCAGCGCCATAAAGACTCTTGAGTCTAATGGTTATAAAAAGACAATTTCTCAGGATGGCTCAGTTGCTGTGTTAACTAATGGAGAGAAGACCTATCGATTCTATCCATCTTCAACGTCCACAGGGCAGCCGTCCGCGTCGTTGACTGTAGAAGGGGTGAAAAAACCAACTGCGAAAATCAGGTTTTCAGGAGAGTAGTCGTGACTGTTTTGAATGTTGAAGATAAAGATTTGAATTCTTTTCTTGATAGGCTGCCAGGTGTCATAGATTTTAATAAAGACTTGCCGGCGAATGTTTTCGTTGGTGGTGGATTTCTGTTTTGGTTTTTTGAGAGACCATTGCTCTGCTTTTCTGAAGTTTTTTCGGGATTGGTATCGAATAGCCTTTCCAGTTTTAAGTCAGATGTTTTTATAAAGTTTTCAGGTGATGAGCGATTAAGTAACTCTTGTTTTTCCTTCGATGGAAACGATTTAGAGAAAGATGTTCGTTGGTTGAGTAAAAGGTTTGAAAATTTTTTTGATGGAACAGTTGGTTATCCAATAGTTTTATGCGATAGCGCGTGCAAATGGGTTGCCTTCGAAAGCGCATATGAGGAATTTGGCGTTGTTGCTGTGAAAAAATCAGAGCTTCAAGAGGGTTTTTACGAGTACTTAAACTCAAATTTGATCTCGATGGATGAGTTGGCTGAGCTGGCATCCAGTTGCACCGCGGAAGGTATAATCGCAAAGGCTCTGATCTCTTCCTATTCTAACTAATCGGGCAAAAGCAGCAGGGCGTGCCACTGAAGCGGGCTCCATTTTTACTCAACAGCGTAATCTGGTCAAAAGATCCCTTTCAGTTTAGTGGGAATAAGGACTCGGTACCCCAAGGTATCAATTGATGATGTGAAAGTGGCCACCTACAAGCTGGCACCGAAGCAGGGGCAGGTGGATAAATTCGAGGCGTGCTCGAACTGTAGCGGTTTACTGAAGGATGCCGATGTGATTACCGGAAGGAAGCTCTGATGATTATCAAAAGAAATGCGATAAGCAACCAGGGCGGATTGTGGACTTTTCGGGGCGGACCCTACACCGGGGGAGCGTTGGAGTTCTCGAATGGTCATGTGGTTGGAGGAGGTATGTATGAAGATGGCCGCTATGTTGATGTCTACCGCAGCGAGTTTATTATTGGGGAGGTGCGTGATAGTATCGAAATGGAGCGAGACTATACGGGGGAGCAGTTTTATTGGGGGGATAGTGTCTACAATGGATTTTCCTATGAGTTCAGTGGTGATGTATGTGTCAGCGAACGCTTGTATGAATATGGCTGGGTGATAGAGGAAGTAACATATTTCCCAGATGGACAGTTGCGAACTGTCGAGATCGGGGAGGATGTTCCACAGAGTTATGGGTGGTTCGAAGGCGGTGGACTGGAAGCGATGACGGTTCACCAGAATAATATTTTCATGTTTTCCTTGATATTTTCATTGGAAGGTCTGACGCGGTTGACTCTGTTGGGTGACTATTTTTCTAAACTACCGCAAGTGATCGGGTGCATAAGGTTTCCTGTGTTGCGTGATAAAGCGGAGCTCTCCTCTCTTAAGTATGCGTCCCGGGTTTCACTCATTGGAGATGGTATTGACAAGGCTGTGGTTGATTACATTTTTATGGGGGGCAATGAGCGCTGTATCAGAGAGTTAGAGCTGGATGGTGTCAATGGTACACCGGAAATTCTGCAGTGTTTGAAAAATTATCAGCAGTTGAGTGTATTGAAAGTTGTGGCCGCTAAGGATTGCGTTGACTGGTGGCGTGAAGGGTGCGTCCAGTTTCAGGTACTTTGTCCCGAATGTGACGTATATTTAAATAATCGGAAGGTTAGTTTGGAGGGGTGATGGGGTGTTTGTTCTGTTCGTAGAATTGCCTTCCATATCGATCTGCAAGCCGGGTCGTTTCTGGTAGTCGATAGTGGCGTGTTGCATTCAATACCCAGTGACAGGCAGTTTCAAGGGAGATTCGGTGGCCGATTGAAACGAACACGGGTTTTACATTTTTTTGAGTCCTGAGCGCGGCCCCGATTAGTTTGTCGCCGTCGAACAGGCCTGATTGGCATCCCCTTTCATTAAGCGGAGGTGCGTATTCACCAATGAAGCGACTTTTTCCGCATCCAATAGTAGGTATGTCATAAAGTACCCCCAAATGCGATGCCAAGCCAAACCGACGAGGGTGAGCTATACCTTGCCCGTCGCAGATGATCAGGTCAGGTCGGTGGGTTATAGCCGATAAGAGTTTTACGATAGAAGGTAGTTCTCTAAACGAAAAAAGACCAGGCACATAGGGAAACGAAGTCGTACCCGACCATGCATGCTCTTCGATGATTTCCAGGCTTTCTGCGTCAACCACAACAATAGAGGCTATGAGTGTATCGTTTTCTTTGTGGTAGGCGACATCAATGCCTGCGATACTAGAAATAGGCCCAAGCTGATCTTGCTTGACTACAAGTTTAGATAGTCGTATCTGTAGATCGATAGCCTCGCTTGGGGTTATATCCCAAGGGTGTTGTATGACTGGCTGCATGTGGGCTGTTCTCGCTAAATCAAATGGGTGAGGTTGTCGCGCTGATCGGCAAGTACACAAAGGCGACCCTTGGGTCGCCTTTGTTGTGTGCGCTGTCGATGCTTGCTTACCCCCGTGCGGGCTGACCCGCAACGGGGCGCCGTCTCAGATCTCGGAAACGAACGTCCCCGTTCCCTCAAGAATATTGCGCAGCGTCAGCGCCACTTCCTCCAGATCGCTTCCGGACGACGTAAGCAGGATCTCCAGCGATTCATCACCCCTGAGTGCATCCCGATCCCCCGGTGAAACCTCGATCAGCAGGCGCTCGGCACTCAAGGTCACTTTCAGCCCGTCCAGCGTCGACGGTTCGTCATCGAGCGTCAGGTCGACGGTGTCTTCGTCCGGATAGCGCGTGAGCAGGAACATCTGGCCCTTGTCGCTGTGGCAGCACAGGGTCGCCATGTTGTCTTCCTCGTCATCGCAGGGGGTGGCGAAGAGCAGGGCGGTTTTCAGTTGCATGGGCAGCTCGGTTCAAGGAAATGAAATGCGATTGTGCCAGTCTGGGCCTTGCGCATAAACGCAATGTTACCGCCCTTTGACCGAATATGTCGCAGCGCTGCAAGCCGGGATGACCGCTCAGTCGTTAAGCTGCCCAGTTGATGGACAACCGTAAAGACACAGCCACCGGCAGTCGTCTTTGCAGCTGCCCATCCCTGGAACATGGACGCGAAGGAAGCGTCCTACGCCTTGGTTTTACCGTCTTCCTGCTACGGGTTGGCTATCGTTGATCCGTACATGGCGCACGTACACGACGCTTCACCTATAACAAAGCCCAAGCGGAGTACCACAGATGGCGTTTTTCACCGCAGCCAGCAAAGCCGACTTCCAGCATCAACTGCAGGCGGCCCTGGCGCAGCACATCAGCGAGCAGTCCCTGCCACAAGTGGCGCTGTTCGCCGAACAGTTCTTCGGCATCATCTCTCTGGACGAACTCACCCAGCGTCGGCTGTCCGACCTGGCCGGCTGCACCCTCTCTGCCTGGCGCACCATCGAGCGCTTCGACCCGAACACTGCGCAAGTGCGGGTCTACAACCCTGACTACGAACGCCACGGCTGGCAGTCCACGCACACCGTGGTCGAAGTCCTGCACCATGACCTGCCGTTCCTGGTCGACTCGGTACGCACCGAACTCAACCGCCGCGGCTACAGCATCCACACCCTGCAGACCACCGTGCTCAGCGCCCGCCGCGGGCCGAAGGGCGAGTTGCTCGAACTGCTGCCCAAGGGCACCCAGGGTGAAGGCGTCAGCCACGAGTCGCTGATGTACCTGGAGATCGACCGCTGCGCCAATGCCGCCGAGCTGACCAGCCTGACCCGCGAGCTGGAGCTGGTACTGGCCGATGTGCGCGTCGTCGTCGCCGACTTCGACCCGATGAAGGCCAAGGTCCGCGACCTGCTGGCGCTGGTGGGCGAAAACGCCTTCGGCCCGGCGCAGAACGACAAGGCCGAGGTGCAGAGCTTCCTCACCTGGCTGCTGGACAACCACTTCACCTTCCTCGGCTACGAAGAGTTCGTGGTCGAGTCCGACGCTGCCGGCGGCAGCCTGGTCTACGACGAATCGTCCTTCCTCGGCCTGCCGCGCGTGCTGCGCAGCGGCCTGAGTAATGAAGACCTGCGCATCGAGGACTACGCCGTCAGCTACCTGCGCGAGCCGCGCCTGCTGTCGTTCGCCAAGGCTTCGCAACCGAGCCGCGTGCACCGTCCGGCCTACCCGGACTACGTGTCGATCCGCCAGATCGATGCCGATGGCAAGGTCATCAAGGAATGCCGCTTCATGGGCCTGTACACCTCGACGGTGTACGGCGAAAGCGTGTACACCATCCCGTACATCCGCGGGAAAGTCGCCGAGATCGAGCGCCGCTCGCACTTCGACCCCAAGGCGCACTTGGGCAAGGAACTCACGCAGGTGCTCGAAGTGCTGCCGCGCGACGACCTGTTCCAGACCCCGATCGACGAGCTGTTCAACACTGTCATGTCGATCGTGCAGATCCAGGAACGCAACAAGATCCGCGTGTTCCTGCGCAAGGACCCGTACGGCCGCTTCTGCTACTGCCTGGCCTACGTACCGCGTGAAATCTACTCCACCGAAGTGCGCCAGAAGATCCAGCAGGTATTGATGGAGCGCCTGAAGGCTACCGATTGCGAGTTCTGGACCTTCTTCTCCGAGTCGGTGCTGGCGCGTGTGCAGTTGATCCTGCGGGTCGACCCGAAGAACCGCATCGACATCGACCCGCAGCAGCTGGAAAACGAAGTGATCCAGGCCTGCCGCTCGTGGCAGGACGACTTCTCCGCGCTGGTGGTGGAGAACTTCGGCGAAGCCCAGGGCACCAACATCCTCGCCGACTTCCCCAAGGGCTTCCCGGCGGGTTACCGCGAGCGCTTCGCCGCGCATTCGGCGGTGGTGGACATGCAGCATGTGCTGGCGTTGTCCGAAGCCAAGCCGCTGGCCATGAGCTTCTACCAGCCACTCACCCAACTGGGCGAGCGCCAGCTGCACTGCAAGCTGTACCACGCCGACACGCCGCTGGCGCTGTCCGACGTGCTGCCGATCCTGGAGAACCTCGGCCTGCGCGTGCTGGGTGAATTCCCGTACCGCCTGCGCCACGCCAACGGTCGCGAGTTCTGGATCCATGACTTCGCCTTCACCTACAGCGAAGGCCTGAACCTGGACCTGCAGCAGCTCAACGACACCCTGCAGGATGCCTTCATCCACATCGTCAAGGGCGACGCCGAGAACGACGCCTTCAACCGCCTGGTGCTCACCGCTGGCCTGCCATGGCGCGATGTGGCGCTGCTGCGCGCCTATGCCCGCTACATGAAGCAGATCCGCCTGGGCTTCGATCTGGGCTACATCGCGAGCACCCTGAACAACCACACCGACATCGCCCGCGAACTGACCCGGTTGTTCAAGACCCGCTTCTACCTCGCGCGCAAGCTCGGCCAGGATGACCTGGACGACAAGCAGCAGCGCCTGGAGCAGGCGATCCTCACCGCCCTGGACGACGTCCAGGTGCTCAACGAGGACCGCATCCTGCGTCGCTACCTGGACCTGATCAAGGCCACCCTGCGCACCAACTTCTACCAGCCCGACGCCGCTGGCCAGAGCAAGTCGTACTTCAGCTTCAAGTTCAACCCGCGCCTGATCCCCGAGCTGCCCAAGCCGGTGCCGAAATTCGAGATCTTCGTCTATTCGCCACGGGTCGAGGGTGTGCACCTGCGCTTTGGCAACGTCGCCCGCGGCGGCCTGCGCTGGTCGGACCGCGAGGAAGACTACCGCACCGAAGTGCTGGGCCTGGTCAAGGCGCAGCAGGTGAAGAACTCGGTGATCGTGCCGGTCGGCGCCAAGGGCGGCTTCCTGCCGCGTCGCCTGCCGCTGGGTGGCGGCCGCGACGAGATCGCCGCCGAGGGTATCGCCTGCTACCGCATCTTCATCAGTGGCCTGCTCGACATCACCGACAACCTCAAGGACGGGGGCGTGGTGCCGCCGGCCAACGTGGTGCGTCATGACGACGACGACCCCTACCTGGTAGTAGCCGCAGACAAAGGCACCGCGACCTTCTCCGACATCGCCAACGGCATCGCCAACGACTACGGCTTCTGGCTCGGCGATGCCTTCGCCTCCGGTGGCTCGGCTGGCTACGACCACAAAGGCATGGGCATCACTGCCCGTGGCGCCTGGGTGGGCGTGCAGCGCCACTTCCGTGAGCGCGGCATCAACGTGCAGGAAGACCCGATCACCGTGGTCGGCATCGGCGACATGGCCGGCGACGTGTTCGGCAACGGCCTGCTGATGTCCGACAAGCTGCAACTGGTAGCTGCATTCAACCACCTGCACATCTTCGTCGACCCGAATCCGGACCCGGCCACCAGCTTCGCCGAGCGCAAGCGCCTGTTCGAGCTGCCGCGTTCGGCCTGGACCGACTACAACAGCGCGATCATGTCCGAAGGCGGCGGGATCTTCCCGCGTAGCGCCAAGAGCATCGCCATCAGCCCGCAGATGAAGGAACGCTTCGCCATCGAAGCCGACCGCCTGACGCCGACCGAACTGCTGCACGCACTGCTGCAGGCGCCGGTCGACCTGCTGTGGAATGGCGGTATCGGCACCTACGTCAAGGCCAGCAGCGAGAGCCACGCCGATGTCGGCGACAAGGCCAACGACGCCCTGCGCGTCAACGGCAACGAGCTGCGCTGCAAGGTGGTGGGCGAGGGCGGCAACCTGGGCATGACCCAGCTCGGTCGCGTCGAGTTCGGCCTGCATGGCGGCGCCACCAACACCGACTTCATCGACAACGCCGGTGGCGTGGACTGCTCCGACCACGAGGTCAACATCAAGATCCTGCTCAACGAAGTGGTGCAGGCTGGCGACATGACCGAGAAGCAGCGCAACCAGCTGCTGGGCAGCATGACCGAGGAAGTCTCCTCGCTGGTGCTCGGCAACAACTACAAGCAGACCCAGGCCCTGTCGCTTGCGGCCCGCCGCGCCCGCGAGCGGATCGCCGAGTACAAGCGCCTGATGGCCGACCTCGAGTCGCGGGGCAAGCTGGACCGCGCCATCGAGTTCCTGCCGACCGAAGAGCAACTGGCCGAACGCCTGGCGGCTGGCCAGGGCCTGACCCGTGCCGAGCTGTCGGTGCTGATCTCGTACAGCAAGATCGATCTCAAGGAGCAACTGCTCAAGTCGCTGGTGCCGGACGACGACTACCTGACCCGTGACATGGAGACGGCGTTCCCGCCGTCACTGGTCAGCAAGTTCGCCGAGGCCATGCGCCGTCACCGCCTCAAGCGCGAGATCGTCAGCAACCAGATCGCCAACGACCTGGTCAACAACATGGGCATCACCTTCGTGCAGCGCCTGAAGGAGTCCACCGGCATGAGCCCGGCCAACGTTGCCGGTGCCTACGTGATCGTGCGCGACATCTTCCACCTGCCGCACTGGTTCCGCCAGATCGAGGCGCTG
>Ga0268256_1002292_pt1 | contig 9921 bp, 13 predicted proteins | sample AgamicAtAmrz_FD_200247 | JGI IMG/M metagenome (GOLD analysis project Ga0268256, IMG submission 200247) | Agave microbial communities from Guanajuato, Mexico - At.Am.rz (v2) (version 3) | ecosystem: Host-associated > Plants > Roots > Rhizosphere | place: Guanajato, Mexico | collected 2012-06-07
TGGACGGCGTGAGCCGCGAGTATGACGGTTTCGGGCGCATGACCGTGCGCCACGACACGCACCGGAGAGTGACGCAGCGCTTCAGCTACGACGACGAGCACCGTATCAGCCGGGTGGAAATCGACGGCGATGCGGAGTTCACAAAAGCAGAATACCGCTACGACGCGCTGGGCCGCCGCACGGAGAAACAGGTGTGGCGACGCCATGCCCGTAAACCGGAACGCACGCAGTATGCCTGGTCCGGCCTGCAGATGGTGGGCGAAACCAGCGACAGCCACCCGGACGCGGCGGTGCAGTATATCCACACCGAAAACAGCTATGAACCGCTGGCGCGCGTCGACAGCCACGGTGAGCACGCGGACATCTTCTGGTACCACACGGAACTGAACGGCCTGCCGGACAGCGTGACCGACAGCAACGGCGACACCGTCTGGCGCGGCGCTTCCACCGCCTGGGGCCGCAGCCTGCGCGAGAGCACACCGGTCGAGTGGGATACCCCGCAGAACCTGCGCTTCCAGGGCCAGTACCTGGACCGTGAAACGGGCCTGCACTATAACACCTTCCGCTACTACGACCCGGCGGCCGGTTGTTACACGCAGATGGATCCGATAGGGCTGGCGGGCGGGCTGAATACGTATACCTATGTGGATGATCCACTGGGGTGGGTGGATCCGTTGGGGTTACAATGTGGGCCTGCGAAAGCATCTGAATTACCGATCACAAGGCCGGGTACAAGAGCATGGAAAGAGGCTGTAGAAAAACTAAAATCTGCAACAGGACATGCTACAGACAGTACTGGAAGCAATGTTCACAATATACGAGTGCCAACTCAACGTGATGCTCGGAAAATGATTGAGGAAGCATTTGGCACTGGATTCCCAAGGAATAAACCGCAAACAAAAACTGGTAACTATGGGTATGAGTACCACAGACCGCCAGAATCGACGGTTCCTTTTGATAACGATCTGCAGCATATCAAATGGTATGACTGGAGAACGAAGCAGGGTGCTGACGGACATGTATTCTACGATATATGGGATTAATTTATGAACTTACAAATTTCTGCACTTGTTGATTTTTTTGGCTCTGCTATTGAACAAGGCAAAGCTTTGGAAATAAAAAAAAATATTATTGCGAAATTTAGAAGGCCGTATGTTAAAAAAGATATGAACACGCATGGTCCATTATGGAGTCAATATTACTCTCCTCAAGGAATAATTACCTCTAGTGATATAAACCCGGAGGTGAATGTTCCTGGGTATATCTATGCAGAAAGCAAGGCTAAAGAGGCTTTTGTTTTTAAAACTACTCTAAATGATTTTATTAAATACCTTGAAAGTAGAGAGGATGGTTTATACCCAGCAGTTTATTTTGTTAATGATTCATTTACTTTTTGCCTTTGTGAAAATGGAGAGCGAGGCTCTATGAAACCTATCTATTTATATAAGGCTGGCGATGAGTAACTTGGTTTAATTTGGGGGAGGATGATTACCTCCCGCCGAATTTTGATCATTTTTATATAAACTAATATAATCGACCATAGAAACTCTATATGAAAATAATTCCCCGCCTTTTTTATTCCTTGCAGACGCCTTCCTCTACTATGATCCGGCAGGCGGATGTTACACACAGATGAGCCCGATTGGGCTGCTGGGCGGGCTGAATACGTATACGTATGTGGTTGATCCGCTGGTGTGGATCGATCCACTGGGCCTAAAATGTTCTCATTTTGCCAAAAATCCGAAGCAACTCCATGCTGCAATTAAAGATAAATGGGGTCACAGCATGACAAAAAGAGATATGCGTGAGCTTCAAAACACCGTAGATAGAATTAAATTGAATAAACCGCGTTATTCAAATGATGGAACTCCCTTCAGTAATTCCCATACTATGGGAAATCCAAATAGTCAGCGTTTAGATACAGGTAGTGGTCCATATAGAGAATGGACGGTGAAAACGCCGGATGTAGGTACTAATGGAGCACGAAGAATAGTTGTTGATAGCAAAACAGGCCGAGCTTACTACACTCATGATCATTATGATTCTTTCGTGGAGATTGATCTTGGAGGATGGAAATAATGCAAGTGGAACAGTCAATTACTTTAAATTTTTCGTCTATAAAAACTATAGACGAACTCTATGATGAATTAGCCTTTCATCTTGGTTTTCCTGATTTTTTGGGACGGAATATAGATGCTGTCATTGATTGCATGTTTGGTATTAGATATCCGGATGAAGGGATGACGAAAATAAGCATCAGTCAAAGTGGTTGTTTGTCTTTAAAGATTAAAAACTTCTCTAGTGCTGATGTGAAATTAAAAGATTCAATAATATATATTGCGGAATTCGTTAACTATAAATATCAGTTCAAAGGATTGGAGCCAGCGATTTTATTGTGTTTTATTAAGTGACTTTCTATTGATGCCAATAGCCGGAAGCGATCCCAATGATCCTTTCGGCCTTGTTTTGCCTGCTGTTTAGTTCAGCGATCAGACATTTATCTCCGTCTCGATCACTATCCTGCCCCGCTCGGCCGTCACGGTGAGCCGCATCTCGTTCATATAATCCGACTTCTCCAGGCTGCGGCCTTTAAGGTTGATGGCGGAGGGCGGGTTGGGTTTGCCATTAACCGGCGGTGCGCCGTCCACCCCGGCGGAGAAGTACCGTCAGTCCCTGTGGGGTTACGACGCGGCCGGGCGCATGACGCAGAGCCTGCAGCCGGAAGGGGAAGAGCGTTTCTGGTATGACGCCGCGGACAACCGCACCACGCCGGAGATGCAGCCGGTATGGAACAACCTGCTGAAACGCCTGGACGGCGTGAGCCGCGAGTATGACGGTTTCGGGCGCATGACCGTGCGCCACGACACGCACCGGAGAGTGACGCAGCGCTTCAGCTACGACGACGAACACCGCATCAGCCGGGTGGAAATCGACGGCGATGCGGAATACACCCGGGCCGAATACCGCTATGACGCCCTGGGACGCCGCACGGAGAAACAGGTGTGGCTACGCCATGCCCGTAAACCGGAACGCACACAGTACGCCTAGTCCGGCCTGCAGATGGTGGGCGAAACCAGCGACAGTCACCCGGACGCGGCGGTGCAGTATATCTACACCGAAAACAGCTATGAACCGCTGGCGCGCGTCGACAGCCACGGTGAGCACGCGGACATATTCTGGTACCACACGGAACTGAACGGCCTGCCGGACAGCGTGACCGACAGCAATGGCGACACCGTCTGGCGCGGGGCTTCCACCGCCTGGGGCCGCAGCCTGCGCGAGAGCACACCGGTCGACTGGGACACCCCGCAGAACCTGCGCTTCCAGGGCCAGTACCTGGACCGCGAAACCGGCCTGCACTACAACACCTTCCGCTACTACGACCCGGCGGGCGGGTGTTACACGCAGATGGATCCGATTGGTCTGGCGGGCGGGCTGAATACCTATACCTATGTGGATGATCCACTGGGGTGGGTGGATCCGTTGGGGTTGATGTGTTCAACATCTAATACTGTTTATCGAGCTTTAACTGAACATGATGCTGCAAGATTAGCCGCTGGAAAATCTATACAGGGTAAAGCCTTGAACGGGTCCTGGTCCGCAGCAGAGCACGTGACTAATACTTCATTATCAAAAGAATCAGCAAGCGCAGGAGGTGCCGCGAAAAATAGCCCTTGGATTTCAACAACTAAAAATCTCGATATAGCCAAAGCATACGATAGTGGCTATGGTATAGTTGCAATTGATCTGAATAAGGTTAATGCAACCCAGGTTGAAGTTTGGCGGCATGCGCCGCGAGTAAATGCATTTGAAGGACTTGCATATCATCGCTCTATTTGGGCGCAAGAAGTAACTATATTCCAAGAAATCCCTAATTCTGCTATTATAGGTTTTATTAAATGAATATTGAAAAAGATAATCTTTTAGAATTGTTTAAAGAAGAAGTTACGAACTCCATTTATCCATTAAAAATGGGAGGGCAGATAAATGAAGAAGCATTTAATGAGCTTTTATTAATAGCGGAAGAAGCTACGAGGCTATTGAAGGATGATGATTTTATCCCAAAAAAACTTTTACTGGAAATATATTTGGCGTCAGTAGCCATTGCTTGCGACAACGAACATTTCAAAAATGATTTTTTATCTGGAGTGTCCAGTAGACTATTAAGATGTTTTAATTTAATTATAGATGGAAAGTCGATTGATGATAAAAAAAATAATGGCCCAAGGATTATTTAAATGGAAAATAAAATACTGTTTTATAAAGTAAATGACCGCTATGGAATATTTTCAAATTTCTATAAATGCGGTTTTTTTATTGATGGTAAATATTGGCCTACGGCCGAGCATTTTTTTCAGGCTCAAAAATTTAATGACGAAGCACTAAGAGAAAAAATCAGAAAGCTCTCGTCGCCAATGGATGCTGCTATTTTAGGAAGGGATAGAGCAAATACGCTAAGAGATGATTGGGAAGGTATGAAGGATAATATAATGCGCCTTGCTGTCATGGAAAAGTTTAAGCAAAATGATGAAGCAAGAGATATTTTGTTAGCTACTAATGATCTTGTATTAGTTGAGCATACAAAAAATGATAGTTACTGGGGGGATGGTGGTGATGGCTCCGGTAAAAATATGCTTGGAAATATCCTTATGGAAACAAGAAATATATTGAGAGCGACGGATTGACTTTTCAGAAACGTATGGAAATCCATAAAATTTTTATTCCACGCTTCTAATGCGCAAGAACTTAACTTCAGCTTAAATTTAACTACTATCCTGATCTGGCTAATTTTTAAGGTTTGGGCAAAGGCATTTATCAGTATGTAGAAAAGTGCATATTGTGAGTGGAATTACCGCGCCGGAGCAGCATCCTGTGTGGTAAGGCAGGCCAGTTCTTGAAATATCCCGCAGAACCTGCGTGTCCAGGGCCAGTACCTGGACCGTGAAACGGGCCTGCACTACACACCTTCCGCTACTAAGACCCGGCGGGTGGGGGGGAAGACGGACCCGATAGGGCTAAGGGGTAGGCTGAATCTATATCAGTATGCGCCTAATCCGCTGGGGTTATCTTGTTCCAGTGAGCCAAGGGCCTCAGAGGAAATATAGTTGCTGCTGGTAAAGTGGAACATAAGTTTAGAAATTCTGCTCATCATATTGTTATACCTAACTTTAAAGATCCGCGAATGGTTGCACTCCAGAGTAAGATGAAAACTTTGGATATACATATTAATACTGCCGAAAATAGAATTTTGTTGCCTTCTAATAATTAATTTCAAATTTTTAAAGGAAGCTCTCTACCTAATCATGCAAGTATCCATACGAATCTTTATAGTAAAGAGTTTTGACTGCTCAAATTCTATAAACAGTAGTAAAGACTCCTTGGTCGAACCTAATAAAATAAACACAGAAATAGCTGGCGGTATATTCTGATTTTTAGAGGTATTATGTGTGAATTGTCAGAGCTTGAGAAAAGATATGTTGAGGTAAGCTCGGATTGTGAGAAATACTTGTCTGAATATAAATCTTGCATATCGTCAAATTTGAATGGCACTATAATAAGTAAAGGTCCTTTGTATAACCTGCGACCTTATGAAATAGAACGAGTTGGTTTTAAAAAGGGAAGACAACTTAACAAGTTACCATCAGCTATAAAAAATACACACGTTTACTATTTTGATAAATTAGATCGCATAATATTAATTGAGATATATGGGCAATCTGAAAGTATAGTTAATAGAGAATTCTGTGTATATGGTGATAATTGTTTGGAGCGTGTATGTTTTACAAGTGCAGGGATATTGAGGAATATATCTATTTCCTTCTTTGAAGGTTCAGTAGTTAAAAAAGATGTTAGTTGGGGGATGTATGGATGTAGCATATCTCATTACATATATAATGGATCTGTTTTAGAAAAAATAACTGTGCAGCAAAAAGAGCATGATGATCCTTCATTTTCAGAGTTTGATGTCATCTTTAAGTATAAAAATAATGAGCTGGAAACTATTACAAATGTTTTCCCTAACGGTTATCAGGAACAGCGATTCCCATAGTTCTACCTAAAAATAATCCATATAAGAAAATAAATTTCCGTATATTTATTATTTGGCTGATTTTTAGTTATGTTTAAACATAGCTCTGCCTTTCTCATCTCCCCAGTTATGCCCTAAAATCATCAGAGTATTTCTCTTGATGTTTAGTTTGCCCTGAATTTATTAATAATATCCGTGAGGTAGTAAATTGAAATTGTTAAAAGAAAATGAAGAGATCTCTTTGACAGGAGAAGAGGCCGTTAAAATATTAACAGATGTTGAATATATTCTTATTTCATTGCGAGATATCGCCAGTCATTATTACGATAACGTCGAGGGTGAGATCACATCTGAGAATAGATCTGCATATTGTGAAGAAACCACAAGATTTATAGATGAAAATAAGATTACTAAAAAACTAGCAAATATAAGAAGAGTGATTAGCGAGAAATTTAACCTTGAGCCAGGTGATGATGAGATGGATGATATTGAAAGAGAATTAGAAAATATTCATTATTGGAAGCCACGTTCGTAGTAGCGTACTGATAAATCGGAATTTTGTAGGGGTTCTTTATCGGCGCTACTTTTTGTGAATAGTAATATTATATTGGATTTTTATCGTGGCTATTAAAAAGAGCACTCTTAAAGATGGCTTGGTTTTTATAAATGACGATAACCCAAGTGAGTCCGTTATAGTTAATTTCTACACTTTTGTTAGCCTTGTCAAAGGCATAATGGTCGCTTATGGTAATAAACCAGAAGGCGAGGCAGAGTCTATAATTAATAAATCAGCTATGCTAACCGTACCACCCCAAAATTATCTGGAAGCTTGCTTGCTGGGGCACGAGGAAGAATATTATTGGGCTATGGTTATTTCGCATGGTGATCGATATTTTGAAAAGGGATTTAGTTATGCTGCACCCGATAACTACGATGAGTGGGAAAGCAAATATATAAAAGATAACAATCTCAAAACTAATACTTTGATATATAAAGATGGGGAGTGATGGAATTGCTGGCAAATAAAAAAGATCTGATTCTAAAGCTAATGATGAAGCAAATTAATCTCTCTGAGTTTCTATGCCAGTTTGGTGATGGTTCCGGAGAGTTAGATCTCTGTAAAGAGTTAACCATTGCGCGGGAAGCCAAAGACGCTGAGCTGGTTGATCTGCTTTTATATTTAAGCGCGGTAGTGAAATTTGATTACTACGATGTCGACATATTAAACCAGCTTGTGACAGATCCCTGGCATCAGAAACATGAAGAGATCGTAAGATTGTTAGATCATTATCGGCAGCCTTCCAGCGTGAGTCCTCTTTATGAAGCCGCGCTGCTCGATCTTGATTACAGGGATTACGATGAAGATTTCATACTGGCAAATAAATGCATACGGGCGCTGGAGAAAATACAGGGCCAGAATGCTATTGAGAAAATGGAATTATCAGCCGAAGTCGATAATGCGTTAATCCGCCAATATGCACAAAAACACTTAAACAGAGTCCGGCGCTAAAGCAGAGCAAGGTCATTGGATTAGCTCACCTTAAAGGCGTGAAGGCGCGCTATCCGCAACAAGTCGCGCTTCTTAAGTCCTTACTTATCTCTTCTGGCAGACCAAATTGACAACCACACCTCGCCACGCTAGTTTTCCCGAAAGCCCTCGACCTGTTAAACCATGATTGATTTTAACGCCGATATCATTAGTTTCACCTCGCTTGCCAATATCCGTCTCGGGCATTCTGTGGATATTTACCTTGAGGAGATGCTTACCCGCTTTACCGTCGAGACGAAAGAGTACCCCTCTTCATCGCCATTGGGCGGCGATATGCACGGCTATTTTCTTGATGACAACACGGTATCGATATTTACCGATGCGAACGACATTATCGTCTCCGTCGTCTGTAACCAGGATTATCACGGGAGATACCAGAACAGGCTCTATGCCGGTATCACCATGGAGCGGCTAACGCTTCTCAGTAAAAGCATCCTGCTGATTAACGGCGCTCTGATTGTTGATGGTGATTACGGGCTCGCTTTTTCTCTCCCTTCGCCCTATGACGAAATTGCCGATCATCTCCAGCACATCCCCGGCGATCTGCAACTTTTTGAGATTGTCGTCAGCGACCACTCTTCCTGGGCACCACAAGCTTCACGCAGAGGACGTAAAAAAAGATGAATAACAGCCTCGCGTTCAAAGCCTCCATCATCTGACTTTCCCCGAACGTTACACGCGCTTTCTCGCCGCACTGCCGCTGAGAGTACCGACCAGCTGCTCGCCTGAGTGTTTTACCTTTGATTTTCCTCACAAAGCCCTTTCCAGAGCTGCCCGCTCGCTTGCCAGACAAAAATTTAATTTAAAGCCGGTATAACTTTTGCGCACATTCTTCCGATAAATCCGTCATGCGCCCCGCGCCACGCCATATCGGAGAAGTTATGTCAGTCAAAAGAAACACCGGGAAAAAGCTCAAAGCCAGGACGCTGATGTTGATATCCATCTTTGTCACGATAACCGCCGGTTTTCTTGTGACCATTGGCCTGCTGATATGGCAAGCGATGGCGCAACAGGAGGCGGTGGCAAAGAAACATCTGCAACAGATCGCTCAAACCGAAACCCTGCAAGTGAGCCAGCAGCTCGATTCCGCGCTGGTTGCGGCGCGCGATGTCGGTAACAGCGCCTGGTCACTGCGTGAAGCAGGCCTTGCGGATCGCAAAGGGCTGGATCAGCTCCTGCGTGACTACCTGCATGCGCACAGCGATTTCCTCTCAATGTCGCTGGCGTTTGAACCCAACGCTTTCGACGGTAAAGATGCCGAATTCGCTGGCAAACCGGAGCAGGATCCTGCCGGGCGCTACGCCCGTTATGTTGATCGTGATTCGGCAGGCAACCCGTCTCTGCACAACTTGCTCGATTACGAAACGCCGGGCAGTGGCAACTATTATGTGCTGCCTCGCCAGCGCCAGAAAGAGGTGATTATCGAGCCCTATATCTACCCCTACAACGGGGTCGATGTGATGCTTACCTCCATCGCCGCGCCGATTATGCGCAACGGTAAATTCCAGGGTTCGGTCACGTCCGACTTCTCACTGGCGACGCTGCAAAAACGGATTGGTGCCATCAAACCGTGGGATGGCGTCGGCTATGCCGTGCTGCTGTCGGCGGAGAATAACGTCGTCTCCAGCCCGGATAAAGCGGCCATCGGCAAGCCCTACAAGGGCAGCATTACGGGCAGCGAGGTTGTGCGTTTTGAGGATCCGCAGCTCGGCGAACCGGCATTTATCACCTGGCGCACCATTGCGGTCGGTAACAGCGGCACGCCGTGGAAGCTGGCGATTATCACCCCGGTCAGCGTGGTGATGGCGGAAGCCTGGCACTTCCTGATGAACGCGATAGTGATGATGGTGCTGAGCATTATTATCGTCAGCCTGGTGGTGGCGCTGGTCTTTACCCGCAAAGTCGCGCGCCCGGTAGGCGGTGAGCCATCCGAAGCGGCGGAGATCGCTCTCTCGGTTGCGCAGGGCGATCTTAGCAGCACCATACCCGTGCAGAGGGGTGACAGCAGCAGCATCTTCTACGCGCTGCACGCCATGCAGGGGCAGTTGCACCGCATTGTCAGCACCATCACTGATGCCAGTAACTCGGTGCGTGCGGGCAGTAGCGAAATTGCCGCCGGAAACCTTGATCTCGCTTCACGCACCGAAGAGCAGGCGGCGGCGATTGTACAAACCGCGGCGAGCATGGAGCAGATTGCCGTCACGGTGAAAAATAACGCCGACAACGCCCACAAAGCGACGCATCTTACCGAGCAGGCGACGGAGATTGCCGGGCAGGGCGAAGCGCTGGTCGACGAAGTGGTCGATGTCATCAATAAAATCGACGAAAGCGCGCAGAAGATCGG
>Ga0268256_1002297_pt1 | contig 9909 bp, 9 predicted proteins | sample AgamicAtAmrz_FD_200247 | JGI IMG/M metagenome (GOLD analysis project Ga0268256, IMG submission 200247) | Agave microbial communities from Guanajuato, Mexico - At.Am.rz (v2) (version 3) | ecosystem: Host-associated > Plants > Roots > Rhizosphere | place: Guanajato, Mexico | collected 2012-06-07
CGCCGGATTCGCCCTTTTACAGCCTGCCGAACGTGTTCCTGACGCCGCATATCGCCGGCGCCACCGGCCTTGAACGCGCAAGGCTCGGCGACATGGCGATTGCCGAAATCGAACGCTTCTGCCGCGCGGCACCCTTGCAACAACAGGTGCGGCCGGAACATCTGGAACTGATCGCATGAGATTTTTCGAGCCGGGCCTCTGCTCCGTCACCTTCCGTTCCCTGTCGCCACAGGCCGTCATCGAGCTTGCCGCCGCAAACGGCATCAGGTCCATCGAATGGGGTGCGGATATCCATGTGCCGCCCGGCAACCTTGCCAATGCAAGGGATGTGGCGGCGCGGACGGCGGAAGCCGGCCTCTCCGTCTCGTCCTACGGCTCCTATATCTTTGCGCCGGATTTTGCGCCGGAAGATGTGACCGCCGTGCTGGAAACGGCAAAGGCCCTCGGCGCCGGCCATATCCGCATCTGGCCCGGCAGCCGCAAACGCCCATCTGCCGATTATTCCCCCGGCGAACGCCGCATGGCAACGGAAGCGCTGGCGACAATCGCCCGCCGTGCGCACGACTATGGCATCACAATCGGCCTCGAATATCACCCCAACTCACTGACGGACACCCTGCCCTCAGCCCTGCAGCTCATGCAGGATTTGCCAATGCCCAACCTGTTTTTCTACTGGCAACCCGCCCCCGGCCTGCCGCTGGAGGACGCACTCGCGGAAATATCCGCACTCGGCCCGCGCATCTGCCACCTGCACGTCTTCGCCTGGCTCGCCGACGCCAGCCGCCTGCCGCTTCACGAACGCGCGGATTATTGGCGGGCGTGCGTGGATGCCTTGCCGGAAGGCGACTGGACGAAGACGGCTTGTGCGATGCTGGAATTCGTCAGGGGTGATGACATCGGCCAGTTTGGGGAAGATGCGGTGACGCTAAGCAAGATACTCGCTGGCCACAGAGCGGCCGATTAGTGCACGATCGAAACCTCCCACGCGACGTCATCCTCGGGCCTGTGCCGAGGATCTAATCACGTTGAACAAAATCAACACGTTGCAGATCCTCGGGACAAGCCCGAGGATGACGAACGCAAGCTTTGTGGACTTCGTTAGCAGCCCTATGGTGAGACACCTCACCCACTCGTTCTCATATCCGCCGCCCATCCGCCCCGAACAGATGCGTCTTCGAAAGATCGAACGCAAAGGGAATGGTCTCGCCGATGCGGATTTGGCGCTGGCCGTCCAGCAGCACGGTGGCGGGCTGGCCGTCGGGGGTCGCAGTGTAGACCACCGTTGAGCCGCCGAGATGTTCGACGAGCTGGATGGAGGCCTCACCCAGCGAGGCCGATTGCGCCTGCGGGTTCACATGTTCCGGGCGCACGCCGAAGGTGAGCGGTTCGCCCTGTTGCGCGGCGACCGGTTTTTCCAGCACGATGCGCTGACCGGCGACCTCGATGGTGCGGTTGGAACTGTCGCCTGAAGCCACCTTGGCGGAGAGGAAATTCATCTTCGGCGAGCCGATGAAACCGGCGACGAACTGGTTGGCCGGGTTGTTGTAGAGATCGAGCGGGCGGCCGACCTGCATGATGCGGCCGTCGCGCAGCACGACGATCTTGTCGGCCATGGTCATGGCTTCCACCTGGTCGTGCGTCACATAGATCATGGTGCTGCCGAGCGTCTGGTGCAGCTTGGCGATTTCGACGCGCATCTGCACGCGCAGTTCCGCATCGAGGTTGGACAAAGGCTCGTCGAACAGGAAGATTTTTGGCTCGCGCACGATGGCGCGGCCAATGGCGACGCGCTGGCGCTGGCCGCCCGAAAGCGCCTTCGGCTTGCGCTGCAAAAGCGGGCCGATCTGCAGGATATCGGCGGCCTTCTGCACCCGCGCCTGGACTTCCGGTTTCTTGTAGCCTGCCGTCTCCAGACCGAAAGCGAGGTTCTTGTAGACGCTCATATGCGGATAAAGCGCATAGGACTGGAAGACCATGGCGATGCCGCGCTTGGAGGCGGCGGTTTCATTGACCCTTTCGCCATCGATACGCAGATCGCCTTCGGAGATTTCCTCAAGCCCTGCAATCATGCGCAGAAGCGTGGATTTTCCGCAGCCCGAGGGGCCGACGAAAACGGTGAACTCGCCCGGCTCGATCTTGAGATCGATGCCGTGAACGACCGGAAAGGCGCCGAACCGCTTGACGATTTTTTCGAGCGTAATGCTGCTTGCCATGCTGTTTCTCCCGACTGTCGCGCCGCATGCAGGGCGGCAGCGACAGTATTGATTGTCTTAAAATGCGTTCCCGATCCGGGTTCCGTTCAACGTTTCATTCCGGTGGTGGCGATGCCTTCGATCAGCAGCCGCTGGAAGAACAGGAAGAACAGGAAGACCGGCACCAGCGACAGGTTGGACATGGCGAAAAGCGAGGTCCAGTCCGAGCTGCCGGTGGAATCCACGAAGGATCTGAGACCAAGCTGCACGGTGTAGGTGTTGATGTCGTTCAGATAGATCAGCGGCCCGAAGAAATCGTCCCAGGTCCAGATGAAGGAAAAGATCGCGGCCGTCGCCAGAACCGGCAGCGACAAAGGCAGCATGATCTTCCAGTAGATGCGGAAGGGCGAGCAGCCATCCATCACAGCCGCCTCATCCAGCTCGCGCGGAATGCCGCGGAAGAACTGCACCATCAGGAAGATGAAGAAGGCATCCGTCGCCAGATATTTCGGCACGATCAGCGGCAGCGAGGTGTTCACCCAGCCCATTTCCAGAAACAGGATATATTGTGGGATCAGCACGACGTGATAGGGCAGCATGAGCGTGCCGAGCATCAGCGCGAACCAGAAATTGCGTCCTCCGAAGCGAAGCCGGGCAAAAGCGAAGGCGGCGAGCGAGCAACCGACCACGTTGCCTATGGTGGCCAGCACCGAGATGAAGAAGGAGTTCCAGAAGAACTGTCCGAAGCTCACCTGCAGCCCGGTCCAGCCGCGAATATATCCGCCGACATCCACCGCCGAGGGAATGAGCGAGGAAGAGCCGAACAGCTCGTCCTGCGGCCGGAAGGAGCCCGATATCATCCACAGGATCGGATAGAGCATCGCGAAGGACGCGATGATCAGCGCCGTGTGGAGCATCACCGATTTCAGCGGCGAACGTTGCGGGCCCTGGCCCGGCCGGGGGGCGGTAACAGCGTCAGTCATCGTAGTGCACCCAGTATTTCGCGCTGAGGAACGAGAAGGCCGTGAACAGCGAGATGATGATCACCAAAATCCAGGCAAGCGCCGAGGCATAACCCATGCGGAAGAAACCGAAGGCCTCCTGGTAGAGATAAAGCGTGTAGAACAGCGTCGAGTTGATCGGCCCGCCGGTGCCTTCGGAAATGATGAAGGCCGGTGTGAAGGCCTTGAAAGCATCGATCGTCTGGATCACGGCGTTGAAGAAGATCACCGGCGTCAGGAGCGGCAGGGTAATGCGGAAGAACTGCCGCACCTTGCTTGCGCCGTCGATTTCGGCGGCTTCATACATATCCTGCGGGATTTGTCTGAGACCCGCGAGGAAGATGATCATCGGCGAGCCGAACTGCCAGACGGACAGGATGACCAGCGTGTAGATCGAATAATCCGGATTGGAAATCCAGCTCGGCCCTTCGTAACCGAAGGCCTGCCACAGGATCATGTTGACGAGACCATCGGAGGCGAAAAGCTGGCGCCAGAGCACGGCAATCGCGACGCTCGAACCCAACAGCGACGGCAGATAGAAGATCGCCCGATAGAGCGTCAGGCCCTTGATGCCGCGGTTGAAGGCGAGCGCGACCAGCAGCGCAAAGATCAGCTTCAGCGGCACCGACAGCAGCACATAGGTGAAGGTGACCTGCATGGCCGCGGCGAATTTCGGATCGGCCGTGGCGATGCGCACATAGTTTGCCGCCCCCACCCAGTCCGGCGACTGCAACAGGTCGTAATTGGTGAAAGACAGGTAAAGCGACGCAAGCGCGGGACCGAGGGTGAGGCCGAAAAAGCCAATCAGCCAGGGCAGCAGAAACAGGTAGGCGTGAATGTTGCGGTCGAAAATCCGCTTCACGCCGCCCCGCTTCGGGAGAGCCGCGCCACGGCTCTCCCCCACAAGAGTTTCAGATCGAAAGGCCATAAACCATCACTTCCGTTTGATAACGGTTTCGGATTCCTTGACGAGGCGGTCACCGCCCTCTTCCGGCGTGATCTTGCCGAAGCCGATTTCCTCCGCCGTGCGTTTGAGGACGAAGGCGAATTCGCCCGCGCCCGGAGGCGGCGCCGGCGGCAGATCGCCGACGCCGGGGGTAATCTCGGCAATATAGTCCACCATCGTCTTGCTGACCTCGTCGAGCTTGCTGCTCAACTGGCTACGCATGGATTCCGAGGCCGGAACGCCGCGCTCGACGCCGAGAATATCGATGCCCTGCGGTTCAGCCACAAGGAAGTTGATGAAACCGACGGCCTGCTCGATGCCGGCGCTGCCATTGGCGACGCTGATGAGCATGGAGGGTTTCAGATAATGGCCGGAAGGGCCATCCTTCGTGCTCTTCGGATAGGAGCTTATGGCAAGCTTGGACTTGTTGAGCTTCTGATAACCGACGAACTGGTTGGAATGGGCGAATGCCGTTGCCGCCTTGCCCGTCGTCAAAGGGTTGGTTTCGATGTTGAGCTGGTCGAGCGCCTGCACATCGGCCGGCACACAGGCGCCGCTCTTGCGCAGATCCGCCCACAAAGTGAACCACTTGGTCGCATCGGCAGGATCGAAGCCGATGCCGCCATCCTGCGTGTAAAGCGACTTGCCGTTCTGGCGCAGCCAGTTTTCGAAGCTCGGCTCCACGCCGCTGGCATCGGCCGTGGCGTAATAGCCGGGCTTCGGCTTGTTCTTGCTGAGCTTGGCGGCGTTTTCGGCAAACTCCTCCCAGGTCTGGCCGATCGCCGGCGGCGTCGCACCGGATTTTTCCCAGGCCGCCTTGTCGAAGAAGACGGCGCTTGAATTGACGCCGAGATTGATGCCGTAAAGCTTGCCATCGACCCGGCCGGAATCGATGTTCATCTTGCCGAAGTCCTCGATCTTCAGGCTCTTGCCGATATAATCGTCCAGCGGCGCGAGCGCGCCGCGGCGGCCATATTCGAAGATATAGCGATAATCCATCTGGATCAGGTCGGGCGCATTGCGGCCCGCAACCTGCGTGGCAAGGCGCGGCCAATAATCGCTCCATCCTGCGAATTCGCCGGCAATATCGAGATCCGGCTTGACCTGCTTATAGGCTGCTATCGCCTTGTTGGTGCGGTCGGCACGCTCCTGCGAACCCCACCACAACATGCGAAGGCGCGCGGCCTGGGCCTGCGCTGAACCACCTCCCAGTGTTGCAAGCGACAGGGCCGCAAGCCCCGCTGAAAGCACACCTCTCCTCTGAAGCATCACGGGCATTGGCAACTCCTCCCTATTGACTGCCAATTGATGATGAACGTAAACGACACTTGCCGTTTTATAACTAATTGGTTACATGGGAACACTGATCGCAAACATTGTCAAGCGGGTGCTGAAATGGAAGAAACGACAAAAAACCAGCCGTCCGATCCGACCCCCGATGCGGCCATGGAGAAAACGCCGTCACCCAAGCGCAAGCGCGCCACCGCACAGGTGCGAAACCCGGAAAGAACGCGCGCCGCCATTCTCGAAGCCGCCCGCCGCGAGGTGGCCGCCAAGGGGCTGGCGGGGGCTCGAATCGATGTCGTCGCCCGCCGCGCCGGCACCAACAAGCGGATGATCTACCATTATTTCGGCGACAAGGATGCGCTTTATCTCGCCGTTCTGGAAGACGCCTATCGCCATATCCGCCACACCGAAAGGCGGCTCGACCTGGCCCGCAAGGCCCCTTCGGAGGGCTTGCGGGAGCTTGCGCTTTTCACCTGGCACTACTTCCTCGACCATCCCGAATTCCTGAGCATTCTCGCCACGGAAAACCTCAATAAAGCCCGCTATCTCAGGCAGTCCCCGACGATTACGGCGATGCATTCGAACTTCATTTCGGAGCTTGAGGACGTTCTGCGGCGCGGCAGCGACGCCGGCGAATTCCGTGACGGCCTCGATCCGATCGACGTCTATCTGACCATCGCTTCGCTCGGCGCCTTTTATCTTTCGAACCGGTTCACGCTGTCGACGATCTTCCAGCGCGACCTGACCGACCCCGCCGAGCTGGAGCGCTGGGGTCAGCATATCGTCGACACCCTGCTTGCTGCAGTGCGGCCGGTCTGAGCCGGCCAAAGCGAATTCCTCTTTAACAACAGCGACGACGCGCCATTCGCATCCGCGAAGCGCGTCGTTTTCTTTTGCGGCGCGGTGGAAACACAAAAACACAACGGTCGTCAGACCATGAATTTTTCCTGTCAAAAACACCTTGACAGATCGCATCCTTCACGACCACAAATAACCAAATGGTTACAAATTGCCATGTTTGACGGAAGCGGCTTTCGGGAAGAGGCCGCCTTGGGAGGAAATTCATGAAACGTATCGGCGTCATCATGCACGGCATCACCGGCCGCATGGGTTACAACCAGCATCTCGTGCGCTCCGTTCTCGCCATTCGCGATCAGGGCGGCGTGGTTTTGAAGAACGGGGAAAGGGTCATGCTCGACCCCATTCTGGTCGGCCGCAACGGCGCGAAGATCGAGGAAATCGCGAAAAAGCATAATGTCGCCCGCTGGACGACTGATATCGATGCGGCGCTTGCAAACCCTGACGATACGCTGTTCTTCGATGCCGGCACGACGCAGATGCGCGGCAGCCTGCTGGAGAAAGCCATCAAGGCCGGCAAGAACGTTTATTGCGAAAAGCCGATTTCCGACACGATGGAAGAGGCGCTGGCGATTGCCCGGCTCGCCGAAAGCGCCGGCATCAAGCACGGCGTGGTGCAGGACAAGCTGTTCCTGCCCGGCCTGCGCAAGCTCGCCATGCTGCGCGACAGCGGATTTTTCGGCAAAATCCTCTCGGTGCGGGGCGAGTTCGGGTACTGGGTATTCGAGGGCGACTGGCAGCCGGCGCAGCGCCCGTCATGGAACTACCGCCTGAAGGATGGCGGCGGCATCATTCTCGATATGCTGTGCCACTGGCGTTATGTGCTCGACAATCTGTTCGGCCCGGTGAAATCGGTGAGCTGCCTCGGCGCCACCCATATTCCGGAACGTTTTGATGAGCAGGGCAAAGCCTATAAGGCGGATGCGGACGACGCGGCCTATGCCACTTTCGAGCTGGAAGGCGGCGCAATTGCCCACATCAATTCCTCATGGGCGGTGCGGGTGCGCCGCGACGATCTCGTCACCTTCCAGGTGGATGGCACACATGGTTCGGCGGTGGCGGGCCTAACCAAATGCTTTACCCAGCACCGCACCAATACGCCGAAGCCGGTTTGGAACCCCGACCAGCCGCAGACCATCGATTTCTACAAAACCTGGCAGGAAGTGCCTGACAATGTCACCTATGACAACGGCTTCAAGGCGCAGTGGGAAATGTTCGTGCGCCATCTGGTGGACAATGACCCATGGCCCTACGGGCTGATGGAAGGCGTGAAGGGCGTGCAGCTTGCTGAACTGGGGCTGAGATCGTGGAAGGAACGCCGCTGGCTCGACGTTCCCGCAATCTCTTGAGGAGGCTGACGTGAGCGAACTCAAGCTACCGAAGGACGACCGTAGTATCGAGGTCTACAAATTGTCCGGCACGCCCGTCGCGGTTGAAAAACGAAGTGCTGCGGATTTCAACCGCGTCGCTTTCGCCGCCGCCCATGTGGTGGCCGATCCGTTTGCCGATAACGACCCGTGGCTGACGCCCGCCATTGACTGGGAAGCGACGCTGCGCTTCCGTCACCGCCTGTGGGACCTTGGCCTCGGCGTCGCAGAAGCCATGGATACCGCACAGCGCGGCATGGGGCTCGCTTGGCCGCAGGCGCAGGAACTCATCTCCCGTTCGCTGAAGGAAGCGGCCAGCCGCAAGGATGCGCTGATTGCCTGCGGCGTGGGCACAGACCATCTTGATAGTGGCGGTTATGATCTAAACAAGATTATCGACTCTTATCTGGAACAGCTTGATTTTGTTCAGGGAGAAGGCGGGCGCGTTATCCTTATGGCAAGCCGCGCGCTGGCCGCTGCTGCCCGCTCGCCGGATGATTATCTCAACGCTTATGCCAGGGTGCTTTCCCGCGCCGAGCAGAAAGTGGTGATCCACTGGCTGGGTGAGATGTTTGACCCGGCGCTTGAGGGTTACTGGGGCTCCGGTGACCACATGCAGGCCATGGAAACCTGCCTTGCCATGATCGAGGAAAATGCCGACAAGATCGACGGCATCAAGATTTCGCTTCTTTCCAAGGAAAAGGAAATCGTCATGCGCCGCCGCCTGCCGGCTGGTGTGCGCATGTATACCGGCGACGACTTCAACTATGCCGAATTGATCGCCGGCGACGAACAGGGGCATTCGGACGCCCTGCTCGGCATTTTCGACGCCATTGCGCCGGCCGCTTCCAAGGCGCTCGCCAGCCTGAAGCGTGGCGCGGACAATGAGTTCTTCGATATTCTGGAGCCGACGGTGGCGCTGTCGCGCCATATCTTCAAGGCGCCCACCCGCTTCTACAAGACCGGCGTGGTGTTCCTCGCCTATCTCAACGGATTGCAGGAGCATTTCACCATGGTTGGCGGGCAGGAAAGCACCCGCTCCACGCAGCATTTCGCCGAGCTTTTCCGGCTGGCGGACAAGGCCAATGTGCTTGCCGAACCGGATCTCGCGACGCACCGCATGAAGGCGTTTCTTTCGGTCCGGGGCATTGGCTGAGGCAGCAGAACCAGGGGAGATATCGATATGAGCCTTGAAGGCCTTTCCATCAATTTCGCCACCGTGCGCCAGGGTGGTGCTTTTGGCGCCATCGTTGATGCCTGCCTTGCCCATGGCATCACCGCCATTTCACCCTGGCGCGAACAGGTGCACGGCGTCGGGCTCGCGGAAGCCGCCCGCATTGTCGAACAGAACGGCCTGCGCCTCAGCGGCCATTGCCGCGGCGGCTTTTTCCCCGCGCCCGATGCGGAAGGCCGCCGCCGCGCCATCGAGGATAATAAACGCGCCGTCGATGAAGCGGCCGCCATGAAGGCCGATTGCCTCGTGCTTGTTGTCGGTGGCCTGCCCGCCGGCTCCCGCGATCTGAAAGGCGCGCGGCAGATGGTGGAAGACGGCATGGCCGAACTTCTGCCCTATGCACGGGACGCTGGCGTGCCGCTGGCCATCGAACCGCTTCACCCCTTTTACGCCGCCGAGCGCGCCTGCTTCAACACACTGAAACAGTCGCTCGATCTCTGCGACCGGCTGGGTGCCGGCACCGGCGTCGCCATCGATGTCTACCATGTCTGGTGGGATCCGGAACTGGAGGAGCAGGTGGCGCGGGCCGGCAGGAACGGGCAAATCCTTGCCCACCACATCTGCGACTGGCTGGTGCCGACCACCGATCCCCTCAACGATCGCGGCATGATGGGTGACGGCGTGATTGACCTCAAGGCATTTCGCGCCATGATCGAAGCCGCCGGCTTCCACGGCCCGCAGGAAGTGGAAATCTTTTCGCATCGCTGGCAGGCGCGCCCGATGGACGAGGTCCTCGCCACCGTGGTCGAGCGTTTCAAGACTGTTTGTTGATTATCCGGGAGAGAGACGATGCCTGAAAAGGTGAAACGCAAGCGCTATGCTCTGGTCGGCACCGGCAATCGCGGCACCACCATGTGGGGCCGCGAACTTCTGGCCGGCTGGAGCGACTATGTCGAACTGGTCGGCATTTGCGACCTGAACCTGATGCGCGCCGAACGCGCCCGCGCCATGATGGGATCGAACGCGCCGCTTTATGACGATTTCGACCGGATGATGGAGGAGCAGCGACCCGAACTGGTGATCG
>Ga0268256_1002313_pt1 | contig 9865 bp, 9 predicted proteins | sample AgamicAtAmrz_FD_200247 | JGI IMG/M metagenome (GOLD analysis project Ga0268256, IMG submission 200247) | Agave microbial communities from Guanajuato, Mexico - At.Am.rz (v2) (version 3) | ecosystem: Host-associated > Plants > Roots > Rhizosphere | place: Guanajato, Mexico | collected 2012-06-07
GATGGCCGCGCCGCGCTGGCCAGCCATGCCGTAGATGCCTGGGCGACCTGGGAACCCTATGTCTCTTCGGCCATCGTGGTGGATAACGCGGTACTGGTGCCGCAGGGCGGCGGCAAGGGCATTCTTTCCGGCTATTCGTATGCGCTCGCCCGCGAGGAAGCGTTAAAGGATCCGGCTAAACGTCAGGCGATCGCCGATCTTCAGGGCCGACTGGCCAAAGCGCAGATCTGGGCGATACAGCATCCGGCAGCCTTTGCCGACGCGCTGAGCAAATCGCTGGGGATGCCGCCCGCCATTACGCAGCGCTGGATCGCCAACGCGCAGATCCGTCCGGTCAATTTCACGCCCACGCTGGCGGATTCGCTCCAGCATTCCGCCGACTTTTTCTTACGTTACCGCGTGCTGCCGAAAGCGGTGAATGTCCGCCAGGCTTTCGATTATCAGCTGGCGGGCCAGGCTAATCAGGCGGCCGCCGGATTAACACAGCCTATCGGGGAGAACAGCCATGAGTAACCTTCAGCACCATCGTTTGCGCGCCTTTGTCGGCGCTCTGGCCGCGCTGCTGGACACAAAGCCTCCAGAGCAGCGCGTGCTGCAAGAAGGCAGCGAGCTGCTAAAACACCTTATCCGCCACGATGACTGGCTGGCTGAGCCTTTTGCGCAGCCCGATCCGCAGCGCTATCAACAATATCTGCTGTATGCCGACGCGCAGCAGCGCTTTTCTGTTGTCAGTTTCGTCTGGGGAGCGGGCCAGTCAACGCCGGTGCACGACCACCGGGTCTGGGGGTTAATTGGCATGCTGCGCGGCGCGGAAGTTGCGCAGCACTTTCGTCGTGATGAGCAAGGCGCACTCTTGCCCGAAGGCGAGCCCGTTCGCCTGAATGCTGGCGACGTAGAGGCCGTTTCGCCTGAGGTGGGTGATATCCACCGCGTCAGCAACGCTTTTGCCGATCGCCCCTCCATCAGCATTCACGTTTACGGCGGCAATATCGGCGCGGTGAAACGGGCCGTTTATGACGAGGACGGCAGCGAAAAACCGTTTATCTCCGGCTATAACAACGCTTTTTTACCAAATATTTGGGATCTCTCACATGGCTAAGCAATCACTGCCTTTACGTCACTACAGCGATATTCGCTACGCCCTGCTCCAGCGCCAGGAAACTGCGCTGCTGGACGTGCGGGAAGAGGCTTATTACGCCGAAGGCCACCCGCTGTTTGCCGCTAATATTCCCTTGTCGAAGCTGGAACTGGAAATAATTAACCGCGTCCCACGCCTGGCGACGCCCGTCACGCTGTATGACAACGGCGAAGGCCTGGCGCAGGCCGCCGCCGAAAGGTTAATCGCGCTGGGCTACAGCAACGTGGCGCTGCTGGCGGGCGGCCTGCAGGGCTGGATCGAAGCGGGCGGCGAAATCTTTATCGACGTTAATTCGCCGAGCAAGGCGTTTGGCGAACTGGTCGAAAGCCGTGCCCACACGCCTTCGCTGCCCGCGCAGGAGGTCCATGCCCTGCTGCAAAGCGGCGAGCCGGTAGTGGTGCTGGACAGCCGCCGCTTTGACGAATATCAGACCATGAGCATTCCGGGCGGCATCAGCGTGCCGGGCGCCGAGCTGGTGCTGCGGGTCAGGGATCTGGCCCCGTCGCCGGAAACAAAAATTATCGTCAACTGCGCCGGACGCACTCGCAGCATTATCGGTACGCAGTCGCTGGTCAATGCGGGCGTGCGTAATCCGATTTATGCGCTGCGCAACGGCACCATTGGCTGGACGCTGGCCGGGCTGGCGCTGGATCATCAGCAGAACCGCCGTTACGGCGAGGTGAGCGAGACCGCGCAGCTTCAGGCCGCACGCAGCGCCCGGAAGGTTGCCGATCGCGCTGGCGTCAGGCAGATTACGCTCGCTGATTTGACCGCTTTGCGGCAGCAAACCCAGCGCACGGTTTATCTGTTTGACGTGCGCGACGCCGAAGAGTACGCAGTGGGTCATTTGCCCGGGGCTCGCCACGTGCCGGGTGGCCAGCTGGTGCAGGAAACGGATCACTATGCCAGCGTGCGCGGTGCAAAAATCGTGCTGGTTGACGACAAAAAAGCGCGCGCCGATATGAGTGCCTCCTGGCTGACGCAGATGGGCTGGGACGTTGCGGTTGTGGATAATATCAGCCGACAAGATTTTATCGAGCACGGCGACTGGAAACCCACGGTGCCGCCCCTGCCCGCCCTGCCGGAAGTGGAGCCAGCCGGGCTGGCCGCATGGCTGGAAGCGGGCGACACGCAGGTGCTGGATTTCACCACCAGCGCGAACTATGTGGCGGGCCATATCCCCGGCGCGTCCTGGCTGCAACGCTCGCTGCTGACGCGGACGGGCAGCGCTGCGCTGCCGCCGGCAGAGCGTTACGTGGTGACCTGCGGCAGCAGTCTGCTGGCTCGCTACGCCGTAGAAGAGCTGTCCGCGCTGACGCAAAAACCGGTAACGGTTCTTAAAGGCGGCAACGCAGCCTGGCGAGCGGCCGGTTTACCCATACAGCAGGGTGAAACAAGATTGCTGCAACCGCGGGACGATCGCTACCGTCGCCCTTATGAAGGCACCGACAACGCCGCCTCTGCGATGCAGGCCTACCTGGACTGGGAATATGGCCTGATTTCGCAGCTGGATCGCGACGGCACGCACGGTTTTAACGTCCTTACGCCCTCCGCCTGACTTTGCCAGGCCGTGTTGAAGCGGCCTGGTTTCCCGTCCGCCGCTTTTCTGCCCCGTTGGTCGAATCGGTTTAGCACTTTCGTTTTTTTTGACTATGCTTATTCCTTAACGGTCAGAAATCACCGAATCCGTTGTAAAAATCATTGTTATTCATTCTGTTGCCGAGCGAACTCCGGTTCCTGCGGCAGCATAATTCATTTATCACCGGCATTCTTGCTGGTTCAAGAGGAGAGCCTATGTCGACGACAAATCGCCCCCAACCTCCACTCCCAGAACAACAGCAAACATGGCCGGGAGCGACTAACGAAATGCAGCCCGTTCCCGATCACGGCGAAGCCAGCTATCAAGGCTCCGGCCGTCTGAAAGGTAAAAAAGCCATTATTACCGGTGGCGACTCCGGTATCGGCCGCGCCGTGGCTATCGCCTATGCTCGTGAAGGCGCGGACGTGCTGATTTCCTATCTGGACGAGCACGAAGATGCGAAAGAAACCGCGCGCCTGATTGAAGAAGCGGGACAGAAAGCAGTACTGGTGGCTGGCGACGTGACCGAAGCGGAACACTGCAAGGCTATCGTCAGCAAGGCCGTGGAAGCCTTCGGCGAAATCAATATCGTGGTCAATAACGCCGCCTTCCAGATGACCCGTGAGTCGCTGGATGAGATCAGCGATGACGAGTTTGACCGCACGATGAAAACCAATATCTATGCCATGTTCCGCATCTGTAAAGCGGCGGTGCCGCATATGCCTGCGGGCGGCTCTATTATCAATACCGCCTCGGTTAATGCCGATCAGCCCAAGCCGAAACTGATTGCCTATTCCGCCACCAAAGCGGCGATTATCAACTTTTCCGGCAGCCTGGCTGCTCTGCTGGCGGATAAGGGTATTCGCTCCAACGCCGTGGCCCCTGGCCCGATCTGGACGCCGCTGATCCCTGCCACGATGCCGACCGAACAGGTTAAAAACTTCGGCAGCGAAGTGCCAATGCAGCGCGCCGGGCAGCCTGCCGAGCTGGCACCTGCCTATGTGATGCTGGCCAGCGACGAAGCCAGCTATATCTCCGGCGCGACCATCGCCGTCACCGGCGGCGTTGCCGTCATCTGATCGTCTGGCTATGGGGCTGCGGCTCCATAGCCTTCTCGCCCGTTCTCTTCCCGCTTTCCTTCCCGGATGGCTTTGTCACGCCTTAAGGACAGAGAACGGACGTCTTTTAAGGAGCGAAGATGAAAGCCTATCCCTTACGGCTGACGCTGCCGATTGCCACCCATATCTTCGGTGGCGAACTGATTAAAACCCGCCTCGCCAAAACGGGCCTGCCTGACGGACGCATAGCGGAAACCTGGGAAGTTAGCGATGTGGAAGGCATGCGCGCCACCGTTAAAAACGGCGACTATGCCGGTATGAGCCTGCACGAGCTGACCGAACGCTATCCCAACGAGCTGGTTGCGCCCGGCTGGCGCGGCCCGCATTTCCCGCTGCTGAGCAAATTTATTGACGGCACCGGGATGCTGCCGGTGCATCTGCACGCCAACGATGAGGCAGCGCAGCGCCTTGAGCAGCAGCCCAACGGCAAAAGCGAGGCTTGGCATATTTTATGGGCCGCGCCCGGTGCCAGCTGCCTGGCAGGCATCAAGCCCGGCGTCAGCCAGCCACGCCTGCGCGCTGCTCTGCTGGCTGAAGAATACGACGAGGTAATGGAACGCTATCCGGTTAAAACCGGCGACACTTTTTATGTGCCGGGCGGCATGCTGCACTCTTTCGGCCCGGATACGCTGATTTATGAAATTGAGCAAACGTCCAATATCCAGCAGCACGCCATGCCGTGGCAGATGGAGGACGGCAGCAAAATATCGCCGCAGGAGCGGGAGAAGAACATCGACGCGCTGCTGGCGGAGCTGCGTCCGGAGCTGACCACGCGGCCGCATCAGGGCCTGACCGTGGAAGAAAACGATCGGGTCACGCGGCTGTTTTGCTGTGCCGGGCCCTATTTCGCGCTGGAACGCTGGCGGGTTTCCGCCGCCTGTGACTACAGCTTCACGCGCGCGCGCATTATTTCCAACCTGGGCGAGCCGCTGCAAATTGAGGCGGCGGGCGAAAGCTGGACGTTGGAACGCGCGGAAACGCTGCTGCTGCCCGCCGCGCTGGGCAAAGTCACTTTCAGCACACCCGGCGAGTTCCTGGTGGGCTATGTGCCGGATCTGGAAGCCGAAGTGAACCAGCCTTTGCGGGCGCGCGGTTATGACGAGCAGGCTATCGCCATGCTCGGTGACGTCAAAGATCAATTACGTTAGGAGTGTTTTATGCTGCCCTGTTCTCTGCACGGCAAGGCGAACGATGCGCCGGTTTTCGTCCTGCTGCACTATTTAGGCGGCTCTGGACATACCTGGTATCCGACCATCAGCTGGCTGGACGAGCACCACCGCTGCGTCACGCTGGATACGCCAGGCTTTGGCGCAGCGACCAATATTCCCGGCTATGACGTAGCGTCGATGGTAGCGCAGTTCGACGAAAGCATTCGTGCACTGCAGCTCAACAACTGTATCCTGGTCGGTCATTCGATGACCGGAAAAGTCGCCCTGGCGCTGGCGGCGCGTCGGCCAGACTACCTGAAAGGACTGATTCTGGTCGCGCCTTCGCCGCCCGGCCCGCAGCCGATGAGCGAGGAAGATCGCCGCAGCCAGATTAACTATGGCGGCAGCCGGGAAGAAGCGGAACAGTTTGTGGATACGGCAGCCAGCGAGCGTTTGCCCGATGTGGTGCGCGAGATAGCTATCCGCGACGCCCGCCGCGCTAATCTCAACGCCTGGCGTGCCTGGCCTGAAGCTGGCAGTCGGGAAGACTGGTCGGCGCGTATCGGTACCGTCGACTGTCCGGCCCTGTTGATCGCCGGCTCGGCCGACGATCAGGTGCCTTCTGCTGAAGATCAGCAAAAAATGACGCTCTCGCACCTTCCCGCCGGGCGGCTGGAAGTGATTGCGGGCGCGGGCCACCTGATGCCGCTACAAACGCCGCAGAAGCTGGCTGAAAGGATGCTGACCTTCGCCGCCGCGCTTTAACCTGCCTCAGCGGAGACTAACGTCTCCGCTTTTTCTCAATCACTGGCGCGCGTTTTGTAAACGGGATTAGCGTAATTGTTCACATCAATGCCATTGTTGCGGCGTTCTCAGGAGAAATACGCGGCCCTGGTCTTACGGAAGATCTAACCCAGATTTTAGCTGCGGCCCCTTGTTCAGCTATTCAGCTGGAGGATTTAACGCATTTACAGGATTAAGGCCCGATTTATCAGGTAACAGGCAAAACAGGATCGGGAGCTGATAAGCAGAACGGATAAACAGAAGAAAAAAACAGGGATGCGGCTGCGCAAGCGCTGCCAGAAACAGAGAAGGACGAAAGAAGTGATTGGTGGAGATAAGCGGGATCGAACCGCTGACCTCTTGCATGCCATGCAAGCGCTCTCCCAGCTGAGCTATACCCCCACAACAAAATACCGGTTTTTCGCGCCAAATCGTCTGGTGAAGATTTGGTGGAGATAAGCGGGATCGAACCGCTGACCTCTTGCATGCCATGCAAGCGCTCTCCCAGCTGAGCTATACCCCCGAGCCGAAAAACCTTTGTCGTCTTGACGGCGGGCATAATATGAAACGGGGCCGAACGTGTCAACGGCAAAATGCCAATCTGTGTGCGATCGCTGAAAAAGCGGCCAAAGCGATGCAAAAGGCCGCATCCGCATCTTTTGCCACACAGCATAATCCGCCTTAATCGCCGTTATGTCAGCGATCAAATGGTGTCGTGAATGCAATCCGGCAACGTTCCCGCTGCAATCACAGCGCGTCGGGTTTAATCCTGTAAACAGAGCGTTAATTGTGCGCTTAATTGCGCTTGTTTTTGTTAAAATCTCGTGCAAAACTTCCCGCGTTTTCGAATGCCGAACCCTTCTCAGCGCTGGATGCGCGCGTATAACGCGACGGATTCGGCCATTCTTTCTTTCACTACACCAGAATCAGAGCCACTATGTCCTTGTACTCACCTAAAGAAATTGCGGCGGTCGCTATTCAGGCTGGTATCGCCAAAAGCCGTTCGTCTGTCCCTACCCTGTTGATCCTCGGCTTTATTGCAGGGGCTTTTATCGCCACCGGCTTCCTGCTGGATCTGCACGTTATTAATCAGCTGCCCGCTAACTGGGGCTCCTTTGGCGGCCTGCTTGGCGCAGCGGTGTTTCCGGTGGGGATTATTCTGACCGTGCTGGCTGGCGGTGAGCTGCTGACCGGCAATATGATGACCATGCCGATCGCCTGGTTCGCCCGTCAGGTCAGCGGCTTTAGCGTAGTGCGTAACTGGTTCTGGGTAACCATTGCCAACTTTATCGGCAGCATAGCCGTAGCATGGTTCTTTGGCCATGTGCTTGGCATGACCGAAGGCGACTACCTTAAAAAGACCGTGGCTATCGCCTCGGCCAAAGTCCACGCCGACTTTATGCACTCTTTCATTTCCGGTATCGGCTGTAACTGGCTGGTGTGTCTGGCGACCTGGATGGCGTTCGCCAGTAAAGACATGGTCGGTAAGATTTTTGGCATGTGGTTCCCGGTGATGGCGTTCGTGGCTATCGGCTTCCAGCACGTGGTGGCGAACATGTTTATTATCCCGGCCGCTATTTTTGCCGGCCAGCTGAGCTGGGCCGACTACCTGCCTAATTTTGCTGCCGTTTTCCTGGGCAATACGGTCGGTGGCGCGGTATTTGTCGGTCTGGCTTACTACATCGCCTATCGTCCGCAAAATCAGTCTGCTGCTACCCCACAGTAAGGCTTTCTTCCCTCTGCCGCCCGGCAGGGGGAAATATCATTTCTCCCCGCTGCTAATTATCTGCTCAGATTAGTCTTGCCTGTTAGTTGTTCGAACAATAAATTCCTGTAATATATGTCCGTTACATATCAACGCAAAAAGGATATTGCATAATGAAAAAGGAATGGTTAACGCCGGAAGAACTGGCACAGGAAACAGGTTTCAGCCGTCAGACTATCAATAAATGGGTTAAAAAAGAGCAATGGACGACCGTACCCAAGCCCGGCGTACAGGGCGGCAAGGCCCGTATGATCCATATTGATGAGAATGTAAGAAATTTCCTGAAATCCACCCGCCACGTCGCCGAGCCGACCGCCACCTATCGCGTCACGCAAAACTCTCTTCCCGCTCTGCTAATGACCTCTATTCAGCAAATGAACAGCGATGAACAAGAGAAGCTTTATGCATTACTGTTACGTGAAGGCATTCAGGGTATGCTGCAACGGCTGGATATTTCTCAGGTTGAGAAGTAGGTTTCCACGCCTGCCGAGCAGGTTGCACGTTGAAAAAAGAACCGGCTGATGCCGGTTCTTTTATTTAGAGGATTAAGCCTGCGCTTCGCGAGCCGCAATCCAGCTCAGCGCTTTTTCGATACGCGCAACGCTGCGCGACTGACCAATTGCTTCTACCGTCACGTCCAGCGCAGGTGACTGGCCTGCACCGGTAACGGCAACGCGCAGCGGCATGCCGACTTTGCCCATGCCCACTTCCAGCTCGTCCGCAGCGGACTGAATAGCCTGATGCACGTTTTCCGCGTTCCAGACGCTGATGGCGGCCAGCTTGTCACGAACCACTTCCAGCGGCTGACGGGCTACGGGACGCAGATGTTTTTTCGCCGCATCCGCATCAAACTCTGCAAAGTCTTCGTAGAAGTAACGGCAGGAAGCGGCCATTTCTTTCAGCGTCTTGCAGCGCTCGCCAAGCAGACGAACCAGCTGAGCCAGCTCAGGGCCGGTGCGGGTATCGATATTTTCCTGCTCAATATGCCATTGCAGATGCGTCGCCACGTACTCCGGCGCCAGCGTGGTGATGTAGTGATGGTTCAGCCACTGTAGTTTTTCGGTGTTGAAGGCGCTGGCGGATTTGCTGACCGCATCCAGATCGAACAGCTGCTTCATCTCTTCAATGCTGAAGATCTCCTGGTCGCCATGCGACCAGCCCAGACGCACCAGATAGTTCAGCAGCGCTTCCGGCAGATAACCGTCGTCGCGATACTGCATCACGCCTACGGCGCCGTGACGTTTGGAAAGCTTTTTGCCGTCGTCGCCCAGGATCATGGAGACGTGCGCGTAAACCGGCACCTGTGCGCCGATCGCTTTCAGGATGTTGATCTGGCGAGGCGTGTTATTGATATGATCTTCACCGCGGATAACGTGGGTAATTTCCATATCCCAGTCGTCGATCACGACACAGAAGTTGTAGGTCGGCGAACCATCGGTACGGCGGATGATCAGATCGTCCAGCTCCTGGTTGCTGAATTCGATGGGGCCACGGATCTGGTCGTCAAAAATGACCGAACCTTCCTGCGGATTGCGGAAACGCACTACGCAAGGCTCATCATCGGCATGGTGTTCGTGGCTGTCGCGGCAGCGACCGTCATAGCGTGGCTTTTCATTGTTCGCCATCTGCGTTTCGCGCAGCGCTTCCAGACGCTCTTTGGAGCAGTAGCATTTGTAGGCCGTGCCCGCTTCCAGCATCTGATCAATCACTGCATTGTAGCGATCGAAACGTTTGGTCTGATAGTACGGGCCTTCATCCCAGTCCAGGTTCAGCCAGTTCATGCCGTCCATGATCGCGTCGATAGCCTGCTGGGTGGAGCGCTCCAGATCGGTATCTTCTATACGCAGCACGAATTCGCCGCCCTGGTTACGGGCAAACAGCCAGGAATAAAGCGCGGTACGAGCGCCGCCAACGTGCAGGTAGCCCGTCGGGCTGGGTGCGAAACGGGTTTTGATTTTCATTAACAGCTGCCTTTTTACGCTATCAGAAGCGGGGAGCTCTGATAAATCCAGAATAAAGTGGGCAACATTCTATCATCACAAGATGAATCCTCAACGGCAATCCCCTGCTTTCGCGCCGCCTTTGCTGCAAAAGCCGACGGCGCCGTGACGCTTTTGCCTGAAATCGCAACATCTTGTTTAATTTTAAGACGAACGCAATTTTTCCTTCTAAAAATCGTTGACTCATTTTGCGCGATCCCTATAATGCGACTCCACACAGCGGGGGTGATTAGCTCAGTTGGTAGAGCATCTCCTTTACACGGAGGGGGTCGGCGGTTCGAGCCCGTCATCACCCACCACTCTAAACGGTGGCTTCGCAGTGTAGCAGTTCCCA
>Ga0268256_1002315_pt1 | contig 9857 bp, 12 predicted proteins | sample AgamicAtAmrz_FD_200247 | JGI IMG/M metagenome (GOLD analysis project Ga0268256, IMG submission 200247) | Agave microbial communities from Guanajuato, Mexico - At.Am.rz (v2) (version 3) | ecosystem: Host-associated > Plants > Roots > Rhizosphere | place: Guanajato, Mexico | collected 2012-06-07
TTGCGACACCATTGTGTCGTCGTTTCCTACGACAAAACAGGCACATACACCTTGCAAATAATCACCCAACCCACATAACACAATGAATTAAAAAACAAAACAGCAAGATAAAATCTTGCGTGGGGTGTGATGAAATTATATATCTCAAAAGCGGCTTGTTAAATAACGCTATCCTCCTGAATTCTTTATATCCCTGACGATGTTCATCACCTGCCCGTCAGCGCACCGTGCGCGTCTGTAACGAATTATCTTGCATCAGACGATCTGAGCGCGTATTTTTCACACGAACCCGCCTGACGCGTTATGCGCATGTACGTGAGACAATAAGAATGAAATGGTTTGCAGCTTTCGGGCTTGCCGCTGTATTCAGCGTGCAGGCCGCGCCGGAAATGTGTTTTACCAAAGCCGGTCAGGATTTCGGCATTGATCCGCGCCTGCTGATGGCACATTCAATACAGGAGTCGCGCATGCGTAATAGCGTCCTGAACACGAAAAGCAGCGGCGGAACGCACGACGTCTGTAATATGCAGATTAACAGCTCTCACTTTAATCAGCTGAAAAAGTTTGATATTACGCGGGAAAGGTTGCTTAAGGATCCGTGCATCTGCATTTACACCGGCGCGTGGATCGAGGCGCGCAACTTCAGGCAGTACGGCAGGAACTGGGACAGCGTCGGGATGTATAACACCGGCCCCAGCCCGAAGCTGATAAAACAGCGACGTGAATATGCGGCCATCATAAAAAGTATTTACCGCGTGCTGATCGCCCGCGATGAAGTTTACGCCGCCATGTCACAACAGAATAAAAAAACGCCCGCGCCGGAAACCTTTCTCAGCGCGGACGTCAGCACCGCATCAAAATAACCCCGGCAGCCGGGGTTAACCGTTATGATTTGAGTTTTGCAAACTCTTCCGCCATTTTCCAAAGCGCCTGATTCAGCTTAATATCGCCATCAATACCCGTTACCGGGCGTGTGGTGGTTCTTTTTCCCTTCGCCGTTCTGCCGGTGATACCTCCCTTGATCAGGTTTTCCTGCACGATATTAAACGCAGTCCATAAGTCGGTGCCTTTGTCATACCAGGCGCGCGGCTGAATAATCCGCTCGGCGGTTACCGGCGGCTCTTTACCGTCATACTTATATTCCAGCGCCAGCTGACCCAGCAGGCGGCGTTCTTCATTGTTAACCTGAATCCCTTTCATGATGTCGATGTTATTTTCAACTCTGTCGAATACACCGAGCACCTCATAAGCGCCCTCAATCACCTGTGACACGATATCGCCTTTATGCGGCACGCTGATTTCACCAAATGATTTCCAGCACACCAGGCCGTTACTGCACACCTGCCGGAAAATACCGGGGATCATTTTATAGCTGCTGGAGCCGTCGTGGCTGTTCAGTAATACAATTTCAGGTACTTCCCCGCCGCCGTTATTATATCCCCGGCGCAGGCGGATCATGTGTTTGGTAAAGTCGCGGCGCTCCGGGTCGCGCACGCGGGACTGGCTCGCAAAATAAGGCTGAAAGCCTTCCTCGCGCAGTTTATCCAGCAGTGTAACGGTCGGAATATAGGTATAACGGTCTGAGCGCGAGTCATGTTTCTCTTCGGAAAATGCGCTCGGCACGACGCGCATTAATTCGTCATTGCTCAGCGGGTGATTTTTACGTACGGAGGTTGGGGCAGCGTAGCGGGTAGCAAAACGGACCATAATCAGATTCCTTAAATTGAGAAAGAGTGTGAAATAAATCTGTTTTCTGACCGGGATCAGTTCCCGGCCGCAGCGGCGGCGTAATACTCCCGGACGACCACAAATCCGGTGTCGTATTCCTGGACGACTGCGGGCCAGCCTTTGTGGACATAAATCTTCAGGGCTTCCGGCTCCGGGGTGGGCTCCTCAATCAGCACCAATCCGGCCAGTACGGCACTGTGTACGCCTGCCACGCCGGTAAACTCCCCGTTCGCACGGATCCAGCGGTACAGGTCCGCAAACTGAGCCGGGCTCAGGTCGATGCTTTCCTGTCCCTTCACCCATGTTTCGGTAGATTCGGCAGCGGCGGTTTTGACGTTCTGTGTGTTCATGCTGGTTCTCCTGTTGTCGGTTGCTGAAACCATGTTTCGGTGAGTTCGTTGCGGCGAAGGGCAAAGGAGCAACGACGAAGAGAGGGCATAAAGGGGCGACGACGAAAAGTTTTTGCGGCACCAGGCAAAAAGTTTTTGGCGGCGTGCACTTCACCCCTTTCTGCCTGAACCGGCGGTGCTACGAACGGCCCTCCGCGCCTGGACTGACCGGAACAGGTCCGCCGCGCGCGAAAACGGCAAGAACACACCCCGGACGGCTTTGCCGGTCCGGTCCTCAGCGGCCACGACTTTATGTGGCCAGTGAACGCGACGGCACAGCCGTCTGCAGCCGTTGCCCCTGGACATCAGCCCGAAACCGCTCGCGGCCGAAACCCGCAGGGGTTCGGTGGCGCTTGGCGGCTTTGCCGCTTAGCGACATAGGGCTCGACGACCCGGCTTGCCGGGGAGCCGAAGGGGGCCCCGGCTTTTGCTTTTGCTGTTAATTAGCCATGACCTTAAGAGCTCTTAAATATAACGCCTCTTACTGCGAAGAAATAAAACCTTTAAGGTCTCGTGAATATTGGAAATTTGCACAAAAGACTTTATGGTTTTTAGCGGAAAGCTTAAAAGACTCTGAGTTCTGGGAGTCAGAGTTTTATTATTTCAGTAGGCTTAGGCTTTCTGTAATTTTCACGACAGAAGATCACACTTACTTGCGATCCCGGGGGTCACTTAAATGATATAAATATCAACAACATAAAACTACGCCCGATAATCTCAGGCGTCCTGATGTGTCACCTCGCAAATCATCTCGTCCCCTTGCATCCACGTAGTCAGCTTTTCACCGGACAGCAGTTTTTGTGTGATTCTTGCGCCTTCCTCGTACATTTTCATAAAATCATCAATATAAAAAGTGACGCCATTAAATTCTGCGAAAGGCGGGCGCTTTTCATCCATGGCATATTTATTAGTTTGCATCAGATATCCTTTAATTAATTTTGGCGCACATCCTGACTGATTACATATATAAATTCAAGCTGGTTTTAATATTTGCTTAACCGGTGTTGTCTGTCTTGATACCGGCGCGGCCACCGCTGGCGTTAGCCAGGGGTGGCTATGGGGTTTACGCGCGCTCAGACGGGTCCGCTGCCGGATGTTGAATCCCTCCATCGTCAGCCCGCATTGCATGGTGGGGCGGCGGCAACACCGCCCGCGTAGTTAATCAGTCCAGCGCGCGGAAAATCGCGTCTGCTTCGTGATGTTCACCGGCGTACTTCATCAACTGCCGGTGGCGTTCGCAGTAGTGTGCACAAAGTTCTTCTTCATCGTGTCGGTCATACATCCAGCTCCGGTGATTGAGAACCAGCGCGGTGACGATGATCCCCGCCGCCTCCGCGCTTACGTCCAGCTCGCTGTAATTGCCCGGATTTGAAAAGTGCCAGCGCGCCTCCCCTTCCGGCTTCATAAAGCCGCCGCCGCCGGGCAGCTGCGCGAACTCCCATACGCCGCCGTCATAGTCGCTGAGAAAACGATCGGCATACTGGTATATATTGAGTTCGGCGCGCATGAAATCGCCGGCAAAAAGCATCGGCAGAAAGCGCATTTTCACGTAACCGTCCAGGATTTGCGCCGGCTGGGGCGCGTGCAGTGCTGTGTTCATCAGAAACCTCCGCAGTCAGAGTGGATAATCGTTCCGGCCTGTGCCGTGACTGAATGACAGCCCGGCGAAAAGCGGAGTGTTCAGGAGCGACGCCGCAGGCCGCAGCGCAAGCGAGCGGGAGGCGGGATAACGGACGGCGGCGACGCGAAGCATGAGCGGAGGCGCGACGGGAGTGAACCCGCCGGAGCGAGTGCGAACGGGCGAGGACGGCGAGCGAAGCGATCTCTTGAACACGCAGCGGCCGGGCTAAAGTGAAGTCACGGCACCGTCCGCAGACCGCACGTTTTTCCTACCCCGCCGCAGGCGGCATAAAAGCGGCGCGCAGCAACGTCCTTGTATCGTGTCTCAGGCAGAGTAAGTTAAGTCTGCCTGTACATGCATTCTCCCGGGACAGAGTAGGCCGGCAACGTCCTTAGGCTGTCAGGCCCGTTGAAAAGATAAATGCCGCTCTGTCCTAATCTCAGTCCAGACCGAAGGGTATCTTTGGCCCCGCAACGCGGTGAGCCTGAATTTTGCAAGGTTGGTCAGTACTGACCCCATGAGGATATGAAATGACTGTTTATCTCGGAATTGATATTGCCAGTAAGAAATTTGATGCTGCTTTACTTAGCAATGATAGTTACCGATGTAAAGCATTTGCTAATTCAGTGGCGGGTTTTACAGCACTTCTGAAATGGGCCGGCGTGGGGGATTTTTTAGAGATCCACGCATGCATGGAAGCCACCGGTGATTACGGGACAGCTCTCGCTACGTTTCTATATGAGAAAAAGATAAAAGTCAGTGTGGTAAATCCCTCGCGCATAAAGGGTTATGGTATGGCGGAGCTATCACGTACAAAAACAGACAAGAGTGATTCAAAGCTGATTGCGCGTTTCTGCAGGGCAACGATTCCGGCGCAGTGGCAACCTGTACCGCAGCCGGTCAGGACATTACAGGCTCTGGTACGCCGGATGGATGCGCTGAAAGGCATGCTGCGGATGGAATCTAACCGTGCTGATAATGCAGATGCCAGCATTCAGCCTTCACTCCTGAGGATTACCAGTCACCTGAAAGAAGAGATTGAAGTGATCCGGCAGGAAATTAAAAAACATATCAGCTGTAATGATGAACTGAGAAGGCAGGAGGCATTGATAAGTTCAATACCGGGTATCGGGAGCGTTACGGGAGCCGTAATTTTATCATTTATGGCAGACAAACAGTTCAGTAAGGCTAAGGAAGTTGCAGCTTTTCTGGGCCTTAACCCACGCCACCATCAGTCTGGCAGCTCGGTGAGGGGCAAATCAAGGATGTCAAAAACAGGAAATGCATATCTGCGAAGCACTATGTATATGCCCGCTCTGGTTGCACTGAAGCATAACCCTGATATCCGGGCATTCGGCCACCGCCTTCGGCTTGCCGGAAAGCCGGGGATGCTTATAGTCGGTGCGGCAATGCGCAAACTCATACATATTATATTTGGTGTACTACGCTCGGGCACAGTTTATGTGCCTAAAATAACTGGAGAAACTGCTTGTCAATGACTGTACAAATACATACAAACTGACCTGCTCACCGATGATTAATACGGCGCGACGCCAGTAATGTCCGCAGATCGCTTATAGCGGACCTGACATAAGCGTCCGATTCGTGCTCAGGCTGTGTGAAAACTCTGATCCAGAACTGAAGTACGCGCATCTACGCAAAATCAGGAATTACTTGACTGCTTAGCTGAGCCAAATTTTACGTATGAGCGCAGTTTTTAGCCTTGTTTTCCGCAGATTAAACGACTAAAACAGTTTTCACACAGCCTGTGCTACTGGCGGACACTGCGAATAAATTTTGTGTTGACACGCGTAGATAAAACGGGTTTCTGTGTAGCTAACCTCGAGGGCTGAATCACCTCATCAATTTTACCTGTAAGGACGACCAGATGCCTGACTACCATTTCTACCAAAAAGGTAAACAGATAGTTGCCTTAGAACGTTCGGAAGGAAATCAGGCACTTAAATTAATTAACCAAGGTTATGAAAAGCAATTTGAAGAGGTTAGTGCTACTACGAAAAAAAGCGCACTCGCGCGTCTTTCTAACATTCGTTCAGATAATCGAATAGATCAGCGTAACTTTTTAGCAGGTGCTGGCACGATGCCGTTGATAGGTATTTTGACGGCAGTCGCAGTTTTTCTCTTACGAAAAAAACAGCCCTAACATTAACTAATGTCCGCTTTTTGCTCATATCGGACAATCAATACCGTCATGTTAGATATATGCCTTTTAACTGAGAAACAGATTGTAAGTTAAGAGGGTATCTTTTCCTCTCAGTCCTGTCCACAGCCGTCGTGCATATCAGCACCGGAACCCTGTGGATAAACGAAGCCCCGCCACGCGCCGGCAGGGCTTTTGTGTTTTGGTTGTTTATTAATCACCCTAGCGATAGTGTTTCCGGATCTGCGCCGCGCGCCGGTAGAGTTCCACCAGGTCGTTGTCGATTCCCTCAATGAGTAAGCCGGTCATGCGCTGCTCCAGGCTGGTGCCGTGCCAGAGGTGGCGCGCTGTCATATCACGCAGCCGCAGATGAAACTCATACAGCGATTCTTCCAGGTCTGCCACGTCGTCGGCCAGCGCGTTTTCAGGGGTTTGCGTACTCATGTTTTTCTTCTCCGTAATGGTCAGGCGGCGCGCGCGCTGCGCCGGGCGTAAAGGCGGCGCAGGCCGGCGGCGTGGTACTGCTCCAGCAGCTCGATACCGATCCAGCGGCGCCCACATTCCTCGGCGGCCACGCAGGTCGAACCACTGCCGGCGAACGGATCTTATGTGGTGGAGATCGTTATGTTCATTTTGCGCTGTCAGGCCTTACCCGTAACGCGGTTGAATGTAATGAAGACAACATAATCGGCGGGGACGTGTATTAAAGCGGATGGACCAGTGCTGGCTGTTTTCTGTATCAGTCCGAAGAGGTGCCAGTGTTTGATACATCTTCGGACCTTAAAGGTGACACTCGATAAATGGGGGTGAAAATTTTTGAGGAAGTGTTTTCTGTTTCTGATTACATCCTGTGCTAAACAGTCAGTATCACGCTTCCTGTTGTGCGCCCGGCTTCAAGGTCTGCGTGTGCCTCTGCAGCATGAGTCAGAGGATATTCAGCCCCGACAGGGTTTATAAGTCCGTTCTGAAGGGCCGATATAAGATCTCTCGCTCCCTGCGCGTAAAGTTCTGCGTCATCAGCATAAGCCATTGAGCTTGGCCTCATCAGTGCAATCGAGCGGGTGAATCCCAGCTCTTCAACGCGTACCGGAGGAATGGGACCAGCCGGTTGTCCCAGACTGGCCACCGTGCCAAACGGACGTACCACGCTGAGCGTTGTAGAAAGCATGGTTCCGCCGATCCCATCAACGGCAAGATGTACACCGCGACCATCAGAAATTTCACGTGCCTTATCCGCCCATGCGGCGTCGGTATGAAGAAGTACCTCTTTTGCCCCTGCTGCCTGTGCAATTTTGACTTTTGCAGCAGAGCCCGTTGTGCCGATGACGCGTGCACCTTTCATTGTTGCCCAGCGCGTAACAAGCTGGCCCAGACCTCCGGCAGCAGAATGTACAAGAATCCAGTCGCCCTCTCTGACATTTCTGACTTTATGAAGAAGCATATGCGCGGTAAGTCCGCGGAGCATAGAGCTCCCGGCGGTTCGTATGTCAATATTCATGGGAATTCTGACGAGGCGACTGGCCGGGATATTCCTTATTTCGGCATAGGCTCCCATCGGATTGCCGGTATAGGCAACCCGATCACCCTGAGCAAAAGCCCGGACGTTAATCCCGGTTGCTGTCACTATGCCGCCCCCCTCAAAGCCAGGTATGGCTGGGGAAGAGGATTGAGGATAAAGGCCTGAGCGATAGTAAATATCAACAAAATTAACGCCTATCACCTCATGCCGGATCTGAACTTCATCAGGGCCGGGGGCTTTAATGGCAATGTCAGTGGTACGGAGTACTTCGGGTCCACCTAGCTGGGTGATAATTATTGCGGCTGGCATATAGTATCCTCATGGTTAAGTGAGAAAAATTATAAAGTCGTTCAAATAGAGAAAAATACGGGTATAAAAGCTCTATGCATGTGCGGATATGCACAAGGTGGGAATGAATGGACTGGCAGGATTTGAATTGTTTTCTCGCACTGGCGCGTAAAGGGTCCATGTCGGCAGCAGCTAAAGAACTTAATGTGGATCACGCAACCGTAAGCCGCCGCATAACGGCGCTGGAAGCTTCGCTCGGACTTCGCCTTACCGAACGTTTGCCCCGGCAAACCAGCCTGACTGAACAGGGAAAAGTTATTGCCTCGGTGGCGAATGAGATGAACAGGATCGCAGATCGGATTCATATACAGGCGAAAGCATTATCACTTTCACCTGCTGTCAGCATAAGGATCAGCGCATCTCCAGCTGTCGCTGCGCAGCTGATTGCACCTGCCATAGCGGGCTTCACTCAAAACCATCCTGATATTGCGCTCTCGCTGGCAGGCGTCTCACATCATGCTCAGCTGAGTAAGGGTGAAGCGGATATAGCAGTCCGCCTGACGAGACCCGATGACCCTGGTTTGTTGATCCGCCGAATAGGCACAATGCATTTTGGCCTTTATGCCTCTCATTCCTGGCAGGAAATTCCACCTGAGAATTGGGTATTCATTGCTTATGAGCGCTCTCTTGAACATATTACGCAGCAAAACTGGCTGGAATCACTGCTGGAAGGAAGGAGGATAATATTCAGGGCAAGCGACCTGATGGCGCAGCAACAGGCCGCCAGGAGCGGGCTGGGGCTTGTCACGTTGCCCTGTTTTATGGGGGATGCTGACAGTTCTCTGTTAAAACTGACCGTCGAATCGCGTCCGCCAGTCAGGGATATCTGGCTGGTCGCTTATCCGGAGCTGAGACGCGATCCCTCCGCAGCTGTCGTTATGGAATTTCTTGCAGATGTCATCAGCAAAGCATGTCCGCCCGACTGAATATTTCGACACGTTTATCCCCGGACTTACAGGACAAAGCATTTCAGAGTGATTTCAGGAAGGCCATTACATCTTCCTGTTGTTTCCAGGGCTTCCTGAGCTGTTCTTTTTGATGTGGTTCACACATCTTCAGCGCCTGGATTTTCATCTGAATATCGACTTCCGCATAAATAAGCGTTGTCGCCAGCGATATATGCCATTGTTCATTTATGAGTGCTGCGGGCTGACAGGAGCATATAGGAAGGCAGGCTGCAGGCGTCGAAAAGCGGCTTCCCCTCTGGCTCAGAGGCAACATCGCCTGCTGCTGGTCATGAGGGAAAAGAAAGGCATTTTAACAACCAGCCCCTGCAGTTTGTTGTAACAGTACAAAAAGCACTCGTGTATCAGTCTTTGCCCGGACCATGGTCAAAGCGGGTTCCTTTGCCGATGGCATAAAACTGCCCGCCGGCGACATAGTGTATGGTTCGTAATTCGTCTGGTGCTTCATCAAATATCCAGTGCCCATTGCGAAAAACCCGATCGTCACTCCACGCGCCGGCAATTTCTCCCATGAACAGATTATGTTCCAGCTCGTATTCCGCGTTTGGCATTACCTTACATACAAGCCAGCCAGCACAGCCCTGTACCAGCGGAATATCGAACTCTTTCATGTAGAACATCGGTATTTTATGATTCTTGTCAGGCCTGTCATGGTAGCTGTGCTCACCTGCGTACAAAACGGTTTCCATCTGGCTGACTACGGGTATCTGTATGGCAAACAGACCACTTTCTTCCACCAATCCACGGGTGTAAGCCTGCGGACTGATATACGCCATGACTTTATTGATCCCCACCAGACTCACCCATGCGGCGGCCATTACATTGGCATTACCATTATGTTTAGCGGAAATCATTGTAGTTGGGCCGACCTGCAATAATCGATATGCTTTATTCAGTTCAACTGGCTGTAAAGACACAGGATTTCTCCTCCCATAGATAAAAAATGTGCCGTTATCGGCAACGGCACATTTGAGGGCGTTTTAAAACACTGATGGTCGCCCGAAGGTAATCAGGCTAATACCGTTTTATATTGTTCGACCTGAGCTGCGATTTCTTCGTCAGTTATCGTCGCGCTTCCGCCTGTAATAAACGGCTTGATGTAGTTCATACCCAGATACCCGGAGAT